>Ga0214544_1002832_pt1 | contig 36213 bp, 30 predicted proteins | sample CNSS3metaG_FD_160074 | JGI IMG/M metagenome (GOLD analysis project Ga0214544, IMG submission 160074) | Root nodule microbial communities from cowpea collected in UCLA plant growth center, Los Angeles, California, USA - CNSS3 | ecosystem: Host-associated > Plants > Roots > Nodule | place: USA...
TTGAATTTTCTTTGTCCTCTCAAGTCAAGATTTATATCTCGCAACATTTTTAACATTGTTTGTTCACTCTTTGCTTAAGTTACTAGAGTTCTTTGTCAAGCCCTAAAGGGAATTTGAGTGGTAAAAGACAAGAGAGTACATTCCAGAAAAGCCTATAAGTGTGATACACGAGTGAAAAATTGAGTGAAACACTTAGCAGAGTGGTGAGGTCCAAAAAAAAATATTGTTGCTAACATTGCTTGTAGGGCATGACTTCTTCCCAAAATAGTGAGCCTCTATCACCTAAGACTACGACACTTATGGTTGCACTTGATAAGCTCACATTACAAATGAATCAAATGCAACAACACAATCAACAACAGTTCGAAAGGCTCCAAAAGTTTAATGAAGATGTGAGCGTCAGATTAGAGGGAGTGGAGAGAAGAAGAAGGAGACATGATGATTCAGACCATTCTTCTCATAATGATGAAGCGACACATGTATTTAGGCCACGGCGAGGCCAAAGACGTGAGGCATTTGGGAACCACATGCTTAGGAGGGATAATGATGAGGAGGAGCATGATTTTAGGCTAAGACAAGGCCAAAGACGAGAGGAGTTCAAGAACCACACACCTCGAAGAGATAAGATGTGGAAGAAGATTATAATTCCTAAATTTAATGGAGCTAATGACCCGGAAGCTTACCTAGCATGAGAAATGAAGCTTGACCAAATCTTCAACTCTTACGATTATGAGGATGATGATAAGGTGTTTATGGCTTCCTTGGAGTTTGAAGGCTATGCTATGAATTGGTGGAATCAAATCACCGTGGACATAGCTAGAAGAAGGCGGTTGCCAATTTCTACATGGGAGCAATTAAAGGTAGCTATGAAGGAAATATTTGTGCCTCCTTATTATAAAAAAAGAGATCTTCAACAAATTACGAAGACTTACACAGGGAAATAAGAGTGTTGAAGAGTATGTTCAAGAGATGGAGGTCACCTTGATGAAAGCTGAAGTGGAAGAAACACAAATGGCTACAATGGCTAGATTCTTGAATGGATTAAATAGGGAGATTCAAGATGTGGTGGAAATGCACCATTATGAGACCTTGGAGGATCTTATTCACCAAGCCACCATAGTGGAACAACAGCTCAAGAGACGAAGCGCCTATAGGAAGTCATCCACCTCATGGAGAGATACAGAGAAATATAATAAGGAGGAAGCTACTTCTACCATTCCTAAATCTAAGGAGAAGGAGTCCTCACATGGTAAAGTAACTTCTATAGCTAGTAATAATGATTCTTCACGTTCTAGTGCAATAAAATGTTTTAAATGTTTGGGTAGAGGACATATCGCAGCTGAATGTCCCAACAGAAGAACTATGATGTTGTTGGCAAATGGTGAGTACATTAGTGAGCATTCCGCGGGTGAATCATCTAAATCATCTAGTAGTGATGAGGAGGAAAAGGAGTGTGAAGTCCCCCCTGTGGAGGGAGATCTCTTGATGGTTAGGCGGTTGTAGGGTAGTATGAATAAGGAGGAAGATGAGACCCAAAGAAGAAATATTTTCCATTCTAGATGTATGGTTAAAGGAAAGGTGTGTTCACTCATCATTGATGGAGGAAGTTGTACAAATGTAGCTAGTAAACGGCTAGTGGAAAAGCTTGGTTTGGTGACATCTATGCACCCTAGTCCTTATACTTTGCAATGATTGAGTGAGGATGGAGAATTGGTGGTAGATAAGCAGGTGAACATTGCTTTCTCTATTGGTAAATATGTCAATGAGGTAGTATGTGATGTGGTACCTATGGAGGCGAGTCACTTGTTGTTGGGGAGGCCTTGACAATATGATAGAAAGGTAACCCATGATGGTCTAACCAATTATTCTTTCCTGTTTAAGGGGCAAAAGGTGTCCCTAACACCTTTATCTCCTAGAGAAGTTTGTGAGGATCAAATTAAGAAGAGAGTCAGAAGAGAGCAAGACAGAAAAGAAGGAAGAGAGAAAATTCCAGAAAAAGGCAAGAAAAAGGAAGGTAAAAAAATAAGGAGTGATAAAAGCCTTTTATTGAGATAAAAAGAAATAAACAGAGTGTTGATTAAGAAACAACCCTTATATTTGCTTATGCCTAACAATATTTGTCTCTCTTCTGTGCAAGCTTATTTGTCTTTAGGTATGAAGCAACTTCTCAAAAAGTATGATAATGTCTTTCCTAAAGACATCCCTCATGGTTTACCTTCTAAAAGGGGTACTGAGTCTAATATGGATCTCATTCAGGGTGCATTCCTTCCTAATAGGCTAACCTATAGGAGTAACACAAAAGAAACTAAAGAGATACAGAAGCATGAGGCGCAACTTATGGACAAAGGATCGGTTCAGGAAAGTTTGAGTCCCTATGCTATTCTAGTCATTCCGGTACCTATGAAAGATAGATTGGGGTGGATATGCAATACCTGCAGGGCCATCAAATATATCATTATAAGTTGCGTATTTGACCTGGGAGGACCTTTCAGAATTCGGGACGAATTCTCTCCAAACAGGGGAGAATGATAAAGAATCTTCAAGTGAGACGAATGAGACGAATGAGACGAATTTGAGGACAAATTCTCTTTAAGAAGGAGGGTACGATAGAAGTCTATTTCCTAAACTTCAAGTGGTACGAATTTATGGACAAATTCTCTTCAAGAAGGAGGGAATGATAGAGGACTATCCTAAGATTCCATACAAGAAGAACTTAAAGATGAACTTTTGGGTTTTCTTTTAGAAATTAGTTATGTTTTATGTTTTTGGGTTTTGAGCTTTCTTTTATAGTTAGTTTATACTTTTATGTTTTGGGCTTGGGCCTTCTTGTAGGGTTTGCAGGTTTGCTTAAACTTATGTGCCTATAAATAAAGGTACTAAAAACTGATGTAGACACTTTTAGTCATATATTGAATTTGATTTTCATTAAAGAGAGGGTTCTCTCTGTTCTTGGCTTAGGCCTCTAGTTCTTATCAAAGATTAACATCTTTGTGGCGAATCTTCACTTGACTTATCAATCTGCTAGATTGTGGCGTCCTTCATCTCTGTCTTATTCTGCGTTCTTCTCTAATTTATTCGTGTCGTGCCTCTTGAGGATTCAAATTCAGAAACGATCATACTCTTTCCTGGATAGGATCGTATCATAAGGAGTTGATACTAATATAATCAAAGCATGAATCCGGTATGATGTATGTATATTAAGAGAGGTCAAGACGAGGGTTTGGGATTGTGATTGGGGTATTAGGATTCATATAAGTGCAGGAAAAATCTGGGCAGAACCCAGAAACGCATGCGGCGCCTGGCGTCATGTGAACGACCACCAGACGATACCTTAGTTCAGCCTGGATATTTTGATTTTTGCTTGTGATGCGCGTTATTGGGTGTTATGTTGGATGATTTAGTAGGTATGATATGTATTAGTTGGGCGGTCTGGAACCATGTTTCGCCTAGCAATGTGAGATGCGTGCCAGGCGGTTTTGGGTGTAGAGTTGGTTTGAGTGGAGGATTTCTACATAGCTTTGGATGCTTGTCTTGATGTGATGCTTTGGTTGGGGGCCCAGTTACGAGTGTAACTTATATTGGGGTAACACGTAGCCACTCAAGGTTGTAGCCTGATGGTTTAGGAAGTCTAATGGAGTGTGCGAGATCGTGGCTAGTACGGCGAGGTTTCGGATGATTGCCCTCTTCAGTGCATCAGATAGAGTTTTGGTAGTCTGGGGACAACTACGGACTTCGGTTCGTTTTGGGGAACTCCACTTGGTATCACGGTTTGTAGTCGTGGCAATTTATTCCCGCGTGTGGACTATTAGGTGGTGGCCTGTAGTCCGAGGGGCGAGTAGACATTCATGCAGCAAAGATCGATCAGTGTACTCACCAAAATGTGTAAAATCAAGAGGCTCCGAACATAAAGGTTGGAAATGGAGGAACTAAGAAATGAGAAATGCTAACTTTGGTTATAGTTTTGGGATGCTTTAATTACTATCATCTTTTATTTGTTTATTTACATGAGCTCACCCTATCCGTGTGTGTTTGAGGATGATCATGTAACATGGGAGCAGATGTTGTTGCAGGTGAGCGTGTGGATGGTTAGCGATGAAGTGGGGAACAACTATGGGAGATTTAGTAGTTTTCTTATATAAAAGTTGTAAACTATTTTGTATTGGCTTTATAAACACTTTATAATTGTTATAGTTGAACACCACATATATATTTCAGTTTGGCGCGTTGAAATAAATATTTTAAATTTTCCCGCATTTTAGGAAAGAAGTTCTTAATAAATGAGGTTATTCATATATTCTCTGAATTTTTATTTTTAATTAAGTAATTTTCGGCTAGGATGTTACAAGTTGCTCCCTTAGAAAAAAATTCATAAGGTACTAGTTGCTCCCTTAGAAGAAAAATCATAGCAGACTAATTGCTCTCTTAGAAGAAAGTTCATGGAAGACTGATTGTTCCCTTAGAAGAGAATTCATAGGAGTCTAGTTACTCCCTTAGAAGAAAATCCATAGGAGACTAAATACTCTTTTAGTATAAAGTTCATAGGAGACGAATTGCACCCTTAGAAGAAAATCATCTTTGAAGGTTACTCTGGGTATCTTAAGAGGTCACCCATTTTCTTATGGTGGAGCACCTTGAAAAGTTGTCCTCAAGCGCCTTAAGTAGTTGCCAATAATTTTTTGTTGGTTCATATTCTTTTTTTTTCTTATCTGAATTCATGTTGTCATTGCAATTTCACATCGAATCAAATATTCTACATGTAATTTTCTTCTTTTGTTTTTTTAATTATTTGTAGAACAAGTCATAATACTAAATTAATAATAACACTTCACCAAATCCATTATAAATTTCAACTTATCACCAACAAAATCCTACACAATTAAGAAATAACATAGTATGACCACTTCATGCTACAAAACCTTAAATTTTGTAATTTCTTTGAATTATTATAAGATAATAATGAAAAGAAAAATAAGTAGATGCTCCATTCAATAAGTGGTGTTTCAATGGTGGTCTTGCAAAACATTCGTTTTGCTCAGAACATATCTATTTATATTCTCAAATGTATTTTCTACGACACATTTTTTTACTTTTTAAAATAATATTTTCACTTTTAATGTTCTAAAAATGTACTCCCCAAAATTTCAAAAAAAAAATAATAATTATATTCTATAATTTAAAAAGAGAGTTTTTTTTTTCTTTCTAAAATATTAAAATCCAAGAGTGTCCAAAATAAATTTTACAGAGTACTAGATGAATTGCATTTACGGTAGTAATTTTAAATCTTTTAAAAAGTAAAAATGATATCCTTACCAGAAAGATGTCCATCTTCTCTAGATTTGAATAACTTATGTAAAATAACAAAATATTTAGACTAGGTAAATCAGAGTTTACAATTTTATCAGTTAAAGAACGTGGAATAAGACAGAAATGGAATGCGCCACAATATAGTAGATCGATAAGCAAAGGAAGATTCTCCACAAAGAGTTTCCTCTTTGATAAGAACCCAAAGTAAAAAGGATAGATGCCATTGATATCGCTGTCATTAAGCGATCAAATTACGACTACTTAACTTTAGGAACTTCAGTATTGCCAAGTTAGTAGTGAACAAACTAGTTAGGGTTAAGTTTACCCTAAGTCGTCTCTCAATGAATACAGAATTGATTTCAAATATTTGAGTTTTATAAAAGTCTATCCTAAATGCAATTAAAACTAGTAACTATAAAAATATGGGGTTTTGATATGTAAAGAATGAATGTCACACAAATAAAAGATTGTAAACACAGTAATAGAAAATAGGTCAATTCCATTGCTTTTTCAAAATAGGATTCTTCATCTGTTATCTAAAGATTATTGTTAAATTAAATATTATTGTTGATTTACAATTCAATCAATGTAAAGTCTCAATTCATTTGTTGGCATTCTCACTTTTAATCAAAGTACAGTCTCAATTAAAAGTGAGAATTTTTAGATTATCCATAGTAAATTCAACCGAAGTACAGTCTCAATTAAATTTTACTATGTCTAAGCATGTCTATTCCTTTGTTTCCTCAACAAATAGAAAACTTAATAAATCAAAGTAAAGTCTTGACTAATTTTGGCAAAAACTTATTTAATCAAATGAAAGTTTCTAAATAAAATCATAGTAAAATCTCAATTGAATTTAAAATCCCTTTCACTCATATGATTAGCATGCGTGTAGATTTAAAATCATTATTTTCTATTCAATTCAGAAGCAAAGGACATAGATAAACAAAAATCACAACAATAATCAAAATAACAAATACATAAATTACTCTAACCTTAGAATTAAGTTAAGAAATTATAGTGGAATCAACCCTAAAAGCTTAGCTCTCCATGGCTTTGATGGAATACATGATAATATGATGAAGGAAAGAAAATAAAAGGAAATGAAGAATGAGAGATGTGGTGGATGACGATATCTGCCAAAACTAGAGAGTTGCTAAGTGTCCGTCTTCTGCTCTCTTAGGCCTCTTTATATAGACTTCAATTGGGCTTGGACTTTATCTGTTTGGTTGCTAAAATTTGTTATCTTTATTTAATTAATTAGCAACTTAATTTCTGTTCAATTTCCAATTTTGCGCCTCTTATTTAACAATTTTTACAAAATTGACCAGAATTTGACCATAGTTGACCAGTTGACTGCCCTATGAAAGACTACCACGTGGTAGAGGGCACTTTCTCTCTAAAAAATTAGGGTTTCTACAATGGAGGAATGAGTGAGGCTATAATGGTGTTTTCGTGACGACTACTGCGAAGAGAAAGGAGGAAGCTACGACGTGAAGGTTGCAGAACATGGTGGCTGAACTTTCTCCGACGTGGTGACTGAACGCTGGTGTTGTGACCAGAGTTCGTTCACGGCTGCGCGGAGGTTCACGAATGATGGTCTCTGGAGCGGTGCAAATCTGCAATGGAGGTGCAAGTTTGCTTTGCGGTCGCGTGGTAGTGATGATGGTATGCTGCTCTCTGTGTTGGATGCAGGTGTTAGTGACTAGAGACTCACGATGGCGCGAGGTTTAAATAGTGCAGGTTTGAACTGTTGGCAGTGTGCGTTCGTGTTTCTTTTTGTTCACGAAGATGATGGTTGCGGTGCAGATGTGACTGTGCACAGAGATGGTAATTCAATGGCTAGAGATGAAGGTTGAAGATGGTGATTGTGGTGCGGTGCAACTGCGTGGATTTGTGGTGATTACTGGTGGTGTCTAGAGGCTGCCAGGGAGGTGGATTCGCATTTTCTGGCGATGGTGTCGCAGTGGCTGAAAAAGGTGCGTGAAAAAGATGACAAAACTCTGGTGGCTAGAGAGTTTGCGACAGATGCTGGCAAGGATGGCGGCTGTAGGTATGGTGATGGTGGGAGAGGAGAAAAAAATTAAGGTTAGGGTTTCATTTTGGATGATGGTCATGTGGCAAGCTCTGATTGGTCAATTTGGTGAGTGGAGGATTGTGACACGTGTCATCATGTGGTTGGACAAATTTAGAAGGTTAGGATTGCCACATGGCATAATCTGGTTGAGTGGAGTTTAAGTGGTAGGATGGGTGCAACTTAGTAAAAACTGGGGTGCAGAACAGATTTTTGTGGTCCACTTGTAGGAGGGTGTGTAAAATAAAACTAGGGTGTATTTAGCTCTTGAATTATTCTTTTCCAAATTTTCTTGATTTTTGACTTATTTTGTAGCTTCGAATATTTCAAATCCATACTTTTAATTACCCAAATTAAACTTCAGTTGCATTAACAAACGTTAGAATATCCAATAGTATTTTACGCAACTAAAATCAAATTTTACGCCATTTTTACCTTACGTACTCAATAAATCCAATAATCATAAATCCTAATTAAATCAATCTTTAAGCACAAACATTCTACTAAATCCCCAAATTTAAACATTAAATGAGGGCAAAAATTTGAACTCATCACATACCCACACTTATCCTTTTGCACTCGTGGGCAAAATTGAACAAATGGAAACAAATTAATCTTCTAGAATTCATGTTGTCATGCACATACAAACGAAAAGATTATGTTTTTCACACATGAGTAATATTTTGAGTTTACAAGATAATCAAATATGAAAGAGAAATACTCAAGTTAAATGTATATTTTCTCACCAAAATTTGCTCAAGTGTTTTTGGCTTGTGTTTCCACTCAATATACCCATGCAAGTAAGCACTCTCAATGCTTAACAAGAATCAAATATTCACACTTTCAGAAAACATGCATTCAAAAATCATGAGAACTTTTCACGGTTTATAATGGGGCCAAGGCTAAGGTAGGAAAAACTTTATATGCATGATAAATATTACTTTATTGATTGAGTATGATTTGGTATGTGGTCAATACATAATTCCATGAGCCTCTAGGTAAGACCTCATGGTGGTGCTTCAGTTGTCGGGACGTAATTCCATGACCCTGTTAGTGGGAGTTCATGGTGGTGCCCCATCTATATAATTTGGTAAGGATTCAAGGTAAGGTTGTATCTTGACACTCTAAGGAGTCAATTAGTCTCACTTAGAGCGAACTGACTCTTGTGGTGAGAGTAGCAAGAGGCCTGGAATCCATTAAGGGCTAACCTTGTGTGTGGGGGATTGAGAAATTGTAACACTTAGCTCAGGGGTGAGCAGCTCGGGGGTGAGCAGCTCAGGGGTGAGCAGCTCAGGGGTGAGCAGCTCGGGGGTGAGCAAGGAATTCCACCATAAGTGCAAGCATCCGCTGAATCCGACTAAATTATACGTATCCGGATGAGTCGTGTTGAGTCTTAGTGTATTGTTTGGAAGATCATAACATGCTTGGGTGATGTATGTATAATTGACTATGAAAATGTATATAATTGCATGATAAAACTATTTTTCAGCTTTAGCTTACCCTTTTGTTGTTTGTTGTATGTCTTGTATGTATGGTTTTCTCTTTTTGCGATGATCATCAATTTATTGGTGTGAGTAAATACGAGAAACACCCATGGTCAACATGGAGGTGATGGTTCCGCTGCGTAACCCACTTGGGCTGGATTCTATTATATTGGGCTTTAGGGTTTAGGCCCATGTATTGGCTTATCCTTTAAATTTAAATTGTTTTACTATTGAACCTTGTATCTTGTTTTGTTTTGGCATCGTGGTGTGCCTCGAATATTGTGAGGAGTAGTATTTATGCTCAAAGACTGCGCTATTATGTTATCCCGTGTGACGTTTCCTTTAATTCGGATTATTGATTAAATGGGACGTTACAGTCCCAACAAGTTTTCTTAGTTTATTTTTATCCAAATTTTGCCAAAGCTTCCTGATACACTACAGAAACCATAAACTGTGCAATTGAGCACCTTGAAAAAGGTACAAACAACTATAGAAACTCTTTATTAGAGTCATTTTTCATAACTTTAATCATATATACTTAAGTCGTAATGCCTAGAAACTATAACTTTATAAATCACTGATATGTGCTTAGTAGGTAAAAATATTACTAAAATTATCCACATGAATTTTCATAAAATAAAAAAATAATATGTTTCTTGTTTACTAAAATTTTTAATTCATTTCGATAGAATGTTGGATGTTAAATTGTAGTACAAATACATATAATGAATAATCTGATTCAAAGTTCACAATTCTTTAAGTTAAAAAATCCAAGAGCCTTAGTCTTGGATATGTCTTTCTATTAATAAATAAAGTGGTTATAAGTGATGTATCTTCTAGTTAGGATGATAATATTTCAGTTACAAAATACAAAGGTAAGGATAAAATATAAACCCTAAAGGTAAGAATAAAATATAAACCCTTTATCTTTTTTCAGAATATCTCATAAATTACAAGAGTTGTTAATTAAATCAAAACTTCTTATAATACTTAGGCTCAATTCCTAATCAATGACTTTGTTGTATCTTCATATTCTTTAAACAATCCAAAGTTGATGCCTTTACATATGTTTGGATCGACCTTTGGGCCTTTTCTCCACCTTCTCATTATCTGTTGGACCATGAAGGACTAAGATAGTATGCCACTTACAAGACTTAAGCCCAATAAAATAATTGAACTATAACACTACCACTTTAAGCAACAATAGGTCGTTCAAGGTCGATGTCCAGGTCGACCGTGGGACATCTTCGTAGTCCACCTACTTGGTCGGTTTTGAAAAGATGATGCCTACATAATCATTTTGAAGTACATAGATATCGGTTCCTCGTTTGGTTATCACATTCCTTAAAATTCGACCTCGCCTTGGACAATACACAACCTTTCAACCTTGAACCTTTCAAAGATGTAAAGATTGCAAAAACTCATCTTCTTCCTCTTTTTGCTTAGAAAATTTATGGCAAATGCCCCAACCATGACCAAGCGTATACAAAAAGAGTGGGTCTCATCTGAGCTGAGTGGGCCCAAGCTCTAATTCTCATAGGCCAACATTGATTGTAAATAGTAGAATATGTTTCTTTTGGACCTTGTGTTTTAGGTCAATTAGTATAGGATATTTCTTAGGCTTGTATTTGGGCCTTGTTTTGGGCTTGAGCCTAGTAGTGTATTTAGTCCTGAAAGAGATGGACTTTGTGTGTTACACATAAATTAGGGTTTCCTTAACCTAATTATGTGCTAACTTACACTCTAAGGTAGGGTTAGGCTCTCCTTATGCACTTCATGCATTAGTATGACCTTGCCACTTAGCCAGTCACACTAGAAACATGTCTCTTTTGGCTCCAAATTTTGAATATTTGATTTGAATTTGCCTTTCCTTTTTGGAGAACACTCTTGAGTTTCTTGGCCTATAACTAAGGGTCTCACCTCTTATAAAATTAACTTGGAATTAGTAAAGAAATGCAACCAAAATTGAGCCTTTCTACTTCCGTTGAGTTCCCCTTTGACAAGTTCTCTCTTCTAGACTACTATAAGCTTCCTTCCTTAGGAATTAGCATCATCTCTATCTAGAAATTAACCTTAGTTGAACCAAAACACTTCAAGCTAATTCCACATCCATGGGGTCTTCCATCTTCACGCATGAGTTGAAGAAGCTAGGAGGAAGGCCATTAAAAACTCTCCTACTTCTTCTTGTTGATTGCTTATTGATGGAGCTCCTTGCACAGATTGGGAGAGGATGAGCTAAACTTGGAGTAGAAGCAAGGTTGAAGGCCCTTGAGCAATGGAATGGTTTGGTGGAGATGAAGTTCTAGGAAGGAGAAGCTATACTAGAGGAATGAGGCTAGAGGAGATCTAAGGAGATTTCTAGCTAGCATAACTCTCAATAAGGCAAATGTGTGGACTGCTCTCAACATCAAGGCATTTACCATTCAAATTAAGAGTAACCTTTACACAAGCCTAGGAGGCTCTCATTTATAGTAGAGAGACTTTCCTAAAATGCAATGCAAGTGGGTGTGGAAATGAAATGCAAATGCATGGCTTAGCCAAGACGCATGCCTCCTAGATTCGTGAGTCATGGATCATGTGCCAAGTGGAAAATCATGCCTTCTATGCTTTCCACCATGTGCAAAATGAGAAAATAAGCTCTAAGAAGCTTCTTGACCAAGCTTACGAAATGGGGTTGAATTGGCCCAATTTGGAAGCTAGAATTCATGTACTTTGGCCAATTATTTTGTAAAGCAAGGCCTAACATTTGGCCCAAAAGAAAAGACTGTGCTATTGATTTTATATGAAGCTCATCATGTTGTGATATCTTCTTTAGCCCAAGAGGATAGCATGTGAAGCCCATTAAGCTTATTGGGCTCTTGCTGGTCTAGGCCCTTTTGTATCTTTCTCATCATACTCCTAATAATTGGGGCTTTGGATGAGCTTGAGCCTTGAATTGAGTATGGGCCATGTAATGGGTTTGGTCTGGACCCATCATCTCCTCCCCCTTGGAAAGGATTTGTCCTAAAATCTTGATGTTCATCATCATCCATAGATCCTACAAAAAGGAATTAAATCAAATACATTGAAAGTGGAATGAACACCATACTCAGAATGAAGATCTAATTGATAAACATTGTCTTTAATCTTTTTCAATATTTGAAAAGGACCATCACCACGGGGATTTAGTTTGGATTTGTGCAATGTCTTTGAACCTTTTACCTCATATGGGGCCAAAAGAATTTTCTTTAAGAATGATCAAAGTTTTTGCTACCCAAAAATGTCCCATGAACCCCCTTCATGCATTTCTTGAATAAGAAGTTTCCTATGTAAACCCAAGGAATACAAATTCTTCCTTCCTTAAAAAAAGTACCCATTGATCACATAGAATCCTCCTTGGGACTTTTGTTGACAATCATTGTAAATGGATAAAAAATAAGGATCTTGAAGATACAACTCTAAAATATTATGAAAGCCAAAAATTTGAGAACCTAAAGTGGCTAGAAAAGTATATCTTCTTGAAAGTGCATCCACCACAACATTGGTTTTACCCTTTTTGTATTTGATAACATATGGAAATTGCTCCAAAAATTTCATCCATTTGGCATGCCTTTTGTTGAGCTTGTATTGGCTTTTCAAAAACTTGAGTGATTCATGATTACTATGAATAATAAACTCCTTAGAAATAAGGTAATGTTCCCAAGTATGAAGAACCCTCAAAAGTGCATAAACCTAAGAACACAGTAAGATAACCTATGACAAGAGCTTTAAGCTAGCCAAATTTTTCTTACTCCTTAGGCTATATAAGAGTGCTTCCATGCATCTTGTAAAGGTTGCTCTTGATTTTGAATGGGTAAATGCCTTGATAGGGAGAGCACTCCACACATTTGTCTTATTGAGAGTCATGGTTAGGATTCTTCTTAGTTTCCTTTAGCAACCTTTCTCTAGGGTATTCTTTTATTCCTAGACTTCTACTTTCACCAAGCCATACCATTGCCACAAGGGCCTTTAATCTTGTCTCCAATCCTTTCCGCTGCCCTCTCATGGAGCTTCTTCCTCACTTCCACGTCCAAGGAGCTCCATCAGTTGAAGTGAAGATCATGGATCCTTAGAAATAATAAACTCCTTAGAAATAAGGTAATGTTCCCAAGTATGAAGAACCCTCACAAGTGCATAAACCTAAGAATAGATAGAACATCCGTGAGATAACCTATGACAAAGAGCTTTAAACTACCCGAATTTTTCTTACTCCTTAGGCTATATAAGAGTGCTTCCATGCATCTTGTAAAGGTTGCTCTTGATTTTTAATGCGTAAATGCCTTGATGGGGAGAGCACTGCACACATTTGTCTTATTGAGAGTCATGGTTAGGATGCTTCTTAGTTTCCTTTAGCCACCTTTCTCTAGGATATTCTTCTATTCCTAGACTTCTACTTTCACCAAGCCACATCATTGCCACAAGGGCCTTCAATCTTGTCTCCAATCCTTTCCGCTGCCCTCTCATGGAGCTTCTTCCTCACTTCCACGTCCAAGGAGCTCCATCAGTTGAAGTGAAGATCGTGGATCTCTGAAGCTTGTTTAGGAGACTTTGTTGGATATACATTGTTCCTATACAATATATATATATATATATATATATATATATATATATATATATATATATATATTTTTTTGAAAAAACATTTACTTGACTTAGTTGATTGGAGCCCTGATGCTCATAACGTGTTATAAAATAAAGTTGATAATAGAAAGGAGAAGAAAAAGGAACAATTGAGAATAAAGAGGAAATGGAGATAAATTGTTGTGTGTCTTATTAATGATAAGAAGAGTTCTATTTATAGATATGATATATTTAAATAATTAATTCAAATATAAATATTTAAATTTCGTAAAAGTAATTAATTATACGAGTAATAATAGAAAATCAATTATATCAATGAAAAATCAATTATCATTTATTCATGACATTTACATAAATCATGTTTCAAAAATTTCAAAATCTTTGTTTCAAAAAAAGTACAAGAACAAATAATGTAAAAAGTACTTCTACGAAAAGTACAATTATACTTATATTAATAAATTAGTATAGCTTGATGATGCAAACGAAACGGTATCACAACGCAAAGAATAAATATCAATGTAATGTTTATGAACATAAAGACCGAAATAAAAAATAGTTTATTTAAGTTTTTCTTATTTTCTTACTTAAATATGTAGAGGGATTAATTGCGTTTATATTAATTAATTGCGTTTTAAATAATACTGCAAGTGGTGGATATTGGTCAGAAATCTTTAGGTAGACTTTGATAAAATTTCTTATCTAAATTAGGCGATATACCTACTATACATGGTTGGGCTACCTACTACCTTTTGCAGATACATTCACCAAATTTAGAAATGGGCAATGCTGTCATTCTAAGATTACCCAATAATTTCATTTTGAAACAGAATCAATAACATTAACCCTACAGAGATGATAACCCATAAAATAAAAATTAGTAGAAAAGAAAGCAAAATATACCACTCATGAGGAGTTAGCCATACATGCTTATAAGCCAAATAAATGTTTATTCTAAAAGATACCATCTCAATATTAATTATAGAAACTAAATAAATATGTATATAAATTTTCTCTGTTTAAAATTTACTATGATAAATAATTGATGCCTTTTGTAATATTAGTCTGTTTAAGATCTTGTTTAAATTCTCGTCTTGGTAGATACCATATTTGATTAGACTATATTTATGTCTTAGTTGAGTCATGTTAGTTTAAGAAAAAGTTTAAAAATACAAAAAAAGAGTTATATATTTATAAAGAAAAAAATTGAATTGTTGAGAATTTGACATGACAAAGCATAAATTTACCAAAAACAATAGAAGACACCCAATGAGGAATTTGTGTGTGAGAGAAAGGTTGGCACAACGAGAGGACATCTATTTTTGGTTCACGTGAGGACTATGCAATTATCAACCACAACAGTGAACACAATAGTGACACAAAAAATTATTGGTGCACACTTACAAATTATTTTAAATTACGGTATTAATAAATATTTACCAAATATAAATAACATGAATTAATATGTTAAAGAAGTAGATTCTAAATTGTTTATAGTTTAAATTTTGATTAACTTTGAACTGTAACGTGCTATTTAATTAATAATCCTAATCAAATGAATCGTTACACAGAATAATAAAGTAGTGCAGTCTTTATAAACATTACTCCTTACAATATCCAAGACACATTACGATGTCAAAGCAAGACAAGATACAACGTATAATGATAAATCAATAGGAATTAGAAATAAAGCCCAAAGACAAGAAATACATGAGCTATAGCACTAAAGAAAAGCCCAAATAAACGGAAATCCAGTCCAAGCAGACTATGCAGCGAAACCTCCATCACCCTGATGATCACAGGGAGTTCTCACATCTGCTCACATTAACAAGTTGATGATCATCGCAAAAAGAGAAAACCACATAACAGAACATACAACAAACAAAAGGGTAAGCTAGAGCAGAAAATAGTCCATCATACAGTTACATACAATTTCACAATCAAATATACATACATCATCCAATCATGTTATGACCTTCCAAACAATATACTACGACTTTAGACACCAGTCATCCGGATACATATAATTAGTTAGATTCAGCGGATGCTTGCACTTGTGGTGGACTTTCCTGCTCTACCGAGCTGCTTTCCCGAGCTAAGTGTTACAATGTCTCAACCCCCACACACAAGGTTAGCCCTTAATGGGTTTCAGGCCTCCTACTACTCTCACCACAAGAGTTAGTCCGCTCTTTGTGAGACTAACTGACTCCTTAGAGTGTCAGGATGCAACGTTACCTTGAATCCTTACTAAATTATATAGATGGGGCACCACTATGAACTCCCACTAACAGGGGTCATGGAATTACGTCCTGACCAACTGAGGCACCACCATGAGGTCTCACCTAGAGACTCATGGAATTACGTCCTAACCAATGAGGCACCACCACAAAACTGTCGTGGAATTACGCCCTAACCACACACAAATCATATTTCCAATAATCATACAAAATCCTTTATCATGCCATAACCATGCAACTTTGAAAACCAACCATTCCATACTCAATTCATGCCAAAATCATGTTAATTCAACATTTCAATCCATACAATCAGATCTCACATGCGAATTCATATACTTCATACTTAAAATAGGGTAATCCAAGCCAAACATACAATGAACAACCAAAAGCATGGAAAGAACAGTCATGGAGCAAAACCTCGAACCAACCTCGCTCAAGCTAAGGACCTTCGATCAGGCGAAAGAGATCTTTCGCTCAGGAGAAAGAGATCTTTTGCTCAGGAGAAAGAGATCTTTCGCTCAAGCTACAGGTTCTCGCTTAGGCGAGACTATCAACAGAGAGCCCTACAAGACTCACAAACTCTCGCTTAGGTGAGCCCTCCTCGCCTGAGCGAGACCACTCCTCACCCAAATGTGAGGTTCCTCGCCTGGGCTACAACTGCAGCAACGTGCCTCAAGCTCCCATTCGTCCTCGCTTAGGCGAGCCTCTCTCGCTTGAGCGAGATGGTACCTCACTCAAAATGTGAGCTCTCCCGCTATGCTCAAGCTCGAGCGCGAGCTTGGACTTGTTCCTGCAAGTCTCGCCTAGGCGAGACAGGGTCGCTTGGGTGAAAACGTTAGGTCTTGCCACTGTCCTCCCTGCAACAGCCATACACTCATACCCAAATAACAATACCAATCCATCCAAGCATTTTCAATAGCACATCAACCATGCAATCACGAAAACAATGGCCAAACAACCAAGAATCAGATTAAACAAGAAATCCCTAGCTTCCCTTACTTGGAAATAGCTACCAAAAATACTTTGATGCTAAATCGTGAGCACAACAACTCTAAGAACGGACTAAGAAGCTGGAAAATAGGGGAATAGGAGAAAATAGAGTTACTCAGGGAAACCCTAGTTGGAACCAATATAGATGTGCTAGAAATAGGAAACTATAGGGTGAGAGACAACTTACGTGGAGAAGGAAATGAGTTTAAACTTGCTTGACCAAGGTGGTACCAAACCCTAGCAGAGAGTTATGTAAGGAACAAAGAGCGTATGAGAAATGGGATGTTTTGCAAAGTGAGGGCTGAATGGGAGACCTTGGCTGCATTAGGGGCGTTGGCACCCTAAGGGCCAGCTTGTTGGCCCAACTAGTTAAAGACAACCTTAAAATATTGGGACAAAAATAATTGGGCCTTACATGAACTCTCGTAATTTCTTTTAAAATGAGTTGTTTGGTTATATTATTTAGTATTAAATATTATAGTTTCGTATTTTATATTATATTATAGTTTCTTAAAATATTTTTTATACTACACCTAAGCGGCTTAGCCTGACTATAGCCATGAAATTCGTCTACATAGCTCCCAAGGACGCAAATAATCACCATACATATGCCAAGCAAATGAAAGTCACCATCCTAAACCGCTATAAGAGCAACCGGCCTAAGTCACTAAAGAAGTAACCGACCTAAGCTGGTAACTTAAGGAAACTAAGCGAGAACTTGACAAATTCTTAGTATTACCAGCAAAACCCCTAGGGCCCACCATAATCAAACTAAGTGACTTGGACTAAGGCTCGGGCCCACCTATTTCCCAAGTATGGGCCCAGCCCATGACGTGGCCAAACATAATTAATAATCTATAAATATGCATGGACCCAATCAATTAAATGTATGCATTCATTATTCCCTTAATTACGAGATTTGACTTTCTGAGAGTTTTTTGCTGACTTGAGCGTTAGAGTCTCTTCCACAGGTAACCCCTCTCGAGTCCAAACCGAGATACCCACAGACCAATGGGCAGGCCGAAGCAGCTAACAAAGTCATACTAGTAGAATTGCGCAAATGGCTGGATAACGCCAAAGGTCGGTGGCCAGAAGAATTAGTGGAAGTGTTGTGGGCCTATAGGTGTACCCCTCAATTAGCAACAAACAAATCTCCTTTTAGCCTAGCATACGACGCAGACGCCATGATACCAGTCGAAATTGGCGAACCATCTCTGTGTCGAGAACTTTATGACCCAGTTCAAAATCACCAAAACATGACCACCCACCTCAACCTCCTATCTGAATTAAGAGACAAGGCCCAAATATGCAACTTAGCAGCCAAACAGAGAGCGACCAGAAAGTATAATGCAAACTTATGCCCAAGATCATTCGCAAAGGGAGACTTAGTTTGGAGAATGGCCAGCAACACAGGAAAGAAGGATGACAAGTTCTCTGCCAATTGGGACGGCCCGTACCGAATACGCAAAGATGCTGGAGGAGGAGCGTATAAGCTTGAACAGTTATCAGGCGAAGAGATACCCAATACATGGAATGTGTCCCATCTTAAATTTTATTTCAGTTAAGACATCTATTATACCGAATCCTTCTAACCCTGGGTGTACTCTTTTTCCTCACCTGGTCTTTTTTCCCTAAGGAGGGTTTTGGCCAGGGAGTTTTTAATGAGGCACCTCGAATTTCATGAATAAAACAAAGGGTTATTAACCTCACGTATACTCCTTGTACTTCAATTTTAATCGTTTAAGTTCACCACCCTTACCACAAGTAAGCGGCTTGGGTCGAACACCATTACTTCAATTTTAATCGTTTATGTTCCTCACCCTTACCACAAGTAAGCAGCTTGGGTCGAACACCATTAACTTAAATTTTAATCGTTTAAGTTCCCCACCCTTAACATTAGTAAGCGGCCTGGATTGAACACTCTTACTTCAATTTTAATCGTTTAAATTCCCCACCCTTACCACAAGTAAGCGACCTAGGTCGAACACCCTTAACTTAAATTTTAATCGTTTAAGTTCTCCATCCTTACCATAAGTAAGCAGCCTGGGTGGAACACCCTTACTTCAATTTTAATCGTTTAAATTCCCCACCCTTACCACAAGTAAGCGGCCTGGGTCGAACACTCTTACTTCAATTTTAATCGTTTAAGTTCCCCACCCTTACCACAAGTAAGCGGCCTGGGTCAAACACCTTAACTTAAATTTGTAATCGCCTAAGTTCCCCACCCTTACCACAAGTAAGCGGCCTGGGTCGAACACCTTTACTTAAATTTTAATCGCCTAAGTAAAACGGCATATGACGTGACATACCGAACACAAAACAACATGATTCAACAAGCGCGTTCCTATCACATATACTATCGTCAACAACCACACAATAAATATATCCACAAGATGCATCACATTAAAAGCAATGAAAAATATTGTACGAGTTATTACAGACTTAGGATTAATTTCGAATAGAAAATAATAATAAACTACATCCTAAGCTGCTTGGTCATCACCACCCTCCACGGCCTCTCCCGCATTCATGTCCTCATCAGTTGTTGTCTTCTTTGCCTCCTTCTCAAGACTACTTTCGGCTTCATTGATAAATTGGTCGTCCATCACATCCTTATTCACGTCGAACTTCGGATCCGCCGCATCCACATCTTTACAGAAAAAGGCCGCCTGCCTCAAGCCTTTCTGAAACCCATTAATATGCTCTTGAATGATGCAACCCTTAAGGTCCTCGAGCTCAACTTCTAGGCCTTCATGCTTTTCTTTCAACTTATCATAGTCGGCCTCCAAATCTACAATTCGGCCTTTCAATTTCTCCTCCGAGTCTAGACAACGCACCTTCCAAGTTGCCAGCCTCTTCTTCTCTTCTTTCCATTCTTCCCTTTCCTTCTCCCACGCCTCCTTCTCCTCCGCAAACTTGTCGACTTTACCCTACAACTCCTCCACCTTATCCCGATTTCCTTCCTTCAACTCTCTTTGGTACAACAACCCAACTCAACGCCCCAATATTAGCGCCTTGCTACTAAATTCCACCATCGTCCTCACTAGATGGTTTGGCTTCATGCTATCAATTGAATTGATTAGCGTCTCCGGCATATTCATCTCAATATCCTTCCGAACAGTCGTCTTTGGCAGCTCAATCAACCCAGCTTCTGGTCCTTTTGCACCACTAGACGACCTTGGTCCTAGCAAAGCGGCCCACACTTTCTTAACATCTTTGCCTCTGCCAAGCCTGGCCGGCAACTCGACTTTCCTCTTTGTACCACCATGCACATGTACTTCCACCAGTGACTCTTGCAAATTGGGAACTTCAATTTTCTCGACAACTTTCGCCCTAGTCACCTTCTCCTTCCGTAGTGTTTGGAAAAGGGTCAGATTTTTCTTCCCAACTTGAGGCATATGTCCTACATTGTACACACCAAATGTTGGTTAATTAACTTAGACACATTGAAACATTTGAAATTACAAACAGATACCTTCAATATCAATAATCGGATGAACCGAATTATAAACCCTAACTAAGCCCTTAGTGGGTAGTCTATCCGTAAACTTCATTGGCACTTCCACCACCTCCCTATCCGCCGCCGACAACTCATCAGTATTCATGTACTTATATCGCCATGGGTTACCCGTCCAACTAAAAGGAAATTTAGTACTCCCATCCGCATTGAAGAAATACGACCTCCCTCCCTCCTTCACCACCGCTTTGAAAAACCCATCCTTGAAGTGATTTAACGACTGAGTAAATGCATCCAGCCTGCTTATACTCGGCCTGCTCACCAAAGATAGCCATGTTGTCATTTGTCGTGGCCTTGTGTCATAGAAATACAAAAACGCAAGTGGAAGGTTGTAGATATAACGATTGACAAAGAACACGGAAGGCCTGCAAATATGCCTAGTTGTTCGAATGCACTTGGGTAGGTGCTACATTTAATAGACGGAGCACCCCCATAGCGAAGTCGTCTAACGACAACCTCACATGCAATTGCGAAAAATGACACATGTACATGTAGAAGAACTTATCGACCACTCCTTCTTGCCCATGGCAAACACGCTCAAAAGCACTCACCTGCTCCAGCGATACTATATCACGGTCCACGTCCCTCCCTATGATAGGAGTACAATTCAACCATAAGTTAAGCAGCCTTGACCATCAGAACAACGACGACTGGTTTCGAACGTCAGCAGCAACCCAATCATATCCGACCTTCACCGGCCAACTACTCCCCTCCTCAGGAGGTCTACCTATATCCTCTCTAGACCGCATACTCCCACTACTCGATGATGAAAATGACACACTATCACTAGTACTAGACATACCTTTTAAGAAAGAAAGATGACGACATGCACAAATAACTAATCGGACAAATCTAACGCATTCAGATCTCTAATTTTAGAATTCTTACAATTGAGCCAACAGAAACACATTTTCCACACAACCCTCATTTATAAACGACGATTCGAAATGCTACAACTCCTTCCTGCCAAAAGTCACAAGCCATATGAAGGGTCACAATGCACACCAAAGACCTCTAACATTTGCCACCCTTTCACCTGCCCCAAACCTGTTCACATTTCAAGCCTTAACACTATTCATCACATTTAAAGGTTGGGGGACTGGTGTATTACACCTAGGGGACTTAACTTGACTATAGCCATGAAATCCGTCTACATAGCTCCCAAGGACGCAAATAATCACCATACATATGCCAAGCAAATGAAAGTAACCAGCCTAAACCACTATAAGAGCAACCGGCCTAAGCCGCTAAAGAAGTAATCGGCCTAAGCCGGTAACTTAAGGAAACTAAGCGAGAACTTGACAAATTCTTAGTATTACCAGCAAAACCCTTAGGGCCCACGATAATCGAACTAAGTGACCTAGACTAAGGCCCGGGCCCACCTACGGTCCAAGCAGGGGCCTAGCTCATGACGTGACCAGACATAATTAATAATCTATAAATATGCATGGACCATAGCAATTAAAGGTACGCATTTATTACTCCCTTAATTACGAGATTTGACTTTCTAAGAGTTTTTTGTTGACTTGAGAGTCAGAGTCTCTTCCGTAGGTAACCTCTCTCGGGTCCAAACTGGTCCAAACCGAGATACCCACAGATAGTATATGCCAGCCGAGAGGAAGCCTAGTGAGGAGATTACGGATTGAGGTAAAGTAATGCTTGTGTCTGACATATCTTATTTGTTCTCCGCATGAACATTTTTAATTGAATTCAAAATAACAATATCATACTTAAATATATTGATTTATGTATCTTAAATAACAATAACTTTATTTTACTTTGAAAAGAAAAATTCTAATTTAATACGCATTATAAAGACAAATATATATTAAATATAACAGAATTAAGTAATTAACATTTGAAAATATCGTACTTAAAAGAGAGTTTAAAGAAATACAATGTTAAAAAATTATTTATTAAATATTAATTATAAGATCACAATTACTTTTCACCTAAAAAAACTAACTACAATGCTTCAGCGAGCCATTTATTTATTATAATTTAAAGGATAAATTAATATTACCTAGAGAAAAGGGGATAGAGGGGATATGATATATTTATATTACATATTAGTATTATATTATATCAAGTAAATGAAATAATTAATAAACACTACAAGTACATTGGATTTTCAAATGACTTCAAAAATTAGGAATTTAAATATTTTATTATTATTTTAGAAAAAGAAAAAAGAAATCACATCATATATACACGTCCTTGCATATACGTCCGACCCACTTTATCTGAATCTATCATCAAATATTAAATATGAACACCGTTTTACTGAAATTTAGAAAACTATTTTTTTTTAGTGAAAACAAACATTTCTTATTAAAAGGTGTTCTTGTGGAAATAAATAAGAGATATTAGGGAACATAAATAATGCCTTACCTCAATCGTTGACCTCTCAAGTTGGCTCCTTTTTGACTTGTACATGTCATCTCCTAACATAGACGGTTTGGACCCTTAGGGGGTTACCTACAGAAAGGGCTCTGACGATCAAGTCAGTAAAAAGGCTCTCAAAAGTCAAACCTCATATTAGGGAATTAATGAAAGTGTACCTTTAATTGTTGGGGTCCACACGTATTTATAGAGTCATTAAGTGTGTCTGCCCCTTCTTGTGGGCTGGGCCCCTTTTTGAGTCATTTTGGGCTAATATCCAGATTGATGGTTGAAGAAGATAAGGCAAAGGTGAGTTCACTTCAAGGAAGAAGAGCTCACGACAATTGATGGTTGAAACACAAAGTTTATAACAACAAATGATCAACCCTTTTACAAGACAAGGAGCACCCTTTAAATAGAAGTTCATAGGGGTCCTTTAGCAAATACATAAACATGAAAAGGATTAACTAGCAAACCCTAATAACCTAAGCTAGGACAATTCTCGGCCAAAGTGAAGGAATGTGGTTGGTGGATGCATTTCCATGAGTATTCTAGGCCAAAAGAGGAAGGATACCAAGTAACCTTCTAAGGAATAAACCGAAAAGGCAAAAGGAGACAAGGTACATGTCTACTTTTGCTTTTACTTTATGCTTTTTGCTTTTCTCTCTCTTCCACATCATCCATATGCTCCAATCACCATGTGCCACCTAGCATGCTCTACTTTCTCTTAATTACCTACAAAACAAGACTAACAAAGATTAGCATGTTGGTTTAAGTTAATCTAATCTTGGTCAAAGTCAACAAGTCAACCAAAATAAGTCAACTAAAAACCAACTTAGGGAATTCAAACTAAAGTGATGCAAAACAAAGATAAAGGTAATGGAATAGAAGACTCCCCTCTAGACATGCTTCTAGTGATCCTTCTTGAGGGAGCTTCTAGGGAGGTGTCATGGTTGGTCACGCCTTCATCATCCACCCCTTCTTGGAGAGAATTCGACCACGAGTTCTTAAACCCTACATCAAAAGGAGAAAGATCACAAACATTGAATGAGTTACTTATATTGTAGCTTGGGGGTAAGTCTAACTCATAAGCATTGTTGTTAATCCTCCTAATGACTTGAAAGGGGCCATCCCCTCTAGGGAGAAGTTTAGACTTCCTTTGAGTAGGGAATCTCTCGTTTCTCAAGTGAAGCCATACCCAATCCCCCTCTTGGAAGATGACTTCCTTTCTATACTTATTACCATCCTCTTATTGTTTCTTAACTCTCCTTTCAATGGTTTCCTTGACTTACGAATGCAAATCTTGGATGTACTTGGCTTTGGCCTCACCATCTTGGCAAGTCCATGCCTCTTGAGTAGGTAGGGGAAGGAGGTCTAAAGGAGTTAGGGGATTGAACCCATACACAACCTCAAAAGGGGAATGAGAAGTAGTGGAATGCACAACCCTATTGTAGGCAAACTCTATGTGGGGAAGAAGTTCCTCCCACTCTCTAATATTTTGCATTATCATACACCTCAACATTTGCCCTAGGGTTCTATTAACCACCTCGGTTTGGCCATCACTTTGGGGATGGCAAGTGGTGGAGAAAAGAAGCTTGGTGCCAAGTTTACCACACAAAGTTCTCCAAAAATGGCTTAGGAATTTGGAGTCCGTATCACTCACAATGGACCTAGGTAGGCTATGTAGTCTCATAACTTCCTTGAAGAAAAGATTTGCAATATAAGTTGCATCATCAATCTTATGGCAAGGAATGAAATGGGCCATCTCAGAGAACCTATCTACAACCACAAAAATGGAATCCCTACCTTTTTTGTCCTTGGGAGGCCTAAGACAAAATCCATAGAAATGTCAACCCAAGGCTTGAAAGGGATGGGCAAGGGGGTATAAATACCATGGGGTAGGACTCTAGACTTGGCTTTCATGCATGCTATGCAACTCTTGCAATGCTTATCTACATGCTTCCTCATGTGAGGCCAATAGAAATGCTCCTTTAAGACTTCTAAAGTCTTGTTTGGCCCAAACTGCCCCATTAAACCTCCCTCATGTGCCTCTCTAATGAGTAATGCCCTTAACGAATCTTGGGGAATGCAAAGTCTCTTACCCTTAAAAAGATATTGATTGAGAAGGTAAAATTCTTTGTAAGCTCCTTGGTGGCATTCACTAAGAATGGGGGAGAAATCAACATCCTTTGGATACAATTCCTTAATATCATAAAAACTAAGAAATATAGTTTTAAGAATGGAAAGGAGGGAATGCCTTCTTGAAAGCGCATCCGCCATAATATTAGCCTTTCCTTGCTTAGTTTGATCACATATGGGAATTGTTCTAAGAACTCTACCCACCTAGCATGTCTCTTGTTTAACTTGCCTTGGCTTTTCAAAAATTTGAGTGACTCATGGTCACTATGTATCACATACTCTTTTGAAAGAAGATAATGTTGCCAAGTTGGCAAAGTCCTCACAAGAGCATAAAGCTCTTTGTCATAGGTAGAGTAGTTAATGTGACTTCCTTTGAGTTTCTCACTAAAATAGGCTATGGGGTGTCCTTCTTGGAGAAGCACTGCCCCAATACCTACATTGGATGCATCACACTCAATTTCAAAAGTTTTGGAGAAGTTAAGGAGGGATAAGAGTGGTGCATTGATCAATTTTTGTTTTAAAGTTTCAAAAGCCTTTTCTTGATCTTTGCCCCACTTATAGACCACACCTTTCTTGGCCAATTCATTGAGAGGGACGACTATGGTGCTAAAGTTTGGCACAAATCTCCTATAAAAACTAGACAACCCATGGAAGGACCTAAGCTGACTCACATTCTTTGGGGGAGGCCAATCTTTGATGGCCATCACCTTTTCTTGGTCCACATGGACCCCATGTTGATTTATTTTGAAACCTAGGAAGATCATATGATCCATCCCAAACACACATTTTTCCATGTTAGCATACACGGATGCCTTCCTTAAGGTCTCTAGCACACTCCTCAAATGATGCAAGTGGTCATCTTGAGACATACTATAAATGAGAATGTCATCAAAGTACACCACAACAAACTTCTTTAAGAACTCTCTAAGAACATGGTGCATGAGTCTCATGAATGTACTAGGTGCATTATTCAAGCCAAAAGGCATGACTAACCACTCATATAACCCAAACTTAGTCTTGAAAGAGGTTTTCCATTCATCACTTTCTTTGATTCTAATTTGATTGTACCCACTCTTCAAGTCTATTTTGGAAAATATGGTTGCACCATGTAACTCATCAATTAAATCATCTAACCTAGGAATGGGATGCCTATACTTGATGGTTTTGTTGTTGATAGCCCTACAATCTAAGCACATTCTCCATGTTCCATCCTTTTTGGGGACAAGAATCATGGGCATTGCACAAGGACTCATGCTATGTTGCACCTACCCCTTTTCTAACAACTCATTCACTTGTTTTTGGATTTCCTTAGCCTCCTTGGGACTTGTCCTATAGGCTGGCCTATTAGGCAAAGATGAGCCTTGTATAAAATCAATTTGGTGTTCTATACCTCTTAGGGGTGGGAGACCCTTTGGAGGTTCTCAAAACAAAATCTTTGAACTCATCTAAGACTAATGACAAGTCTTGGGGACATCTAGAGTGAGGGTTTTGGAAAAAGGGGGAAGGTTCACTAGGATAAGCTAAGAAGATAGGTTTTTGGGTAAGCATTACCTCTTTCACCCCTTTGAGGGAGATCATACTCTTCTTGGACTCATTGCCATGCCCTTGCGCCTTCTCTTTTCTCTTTTTCTTTAACATTTGAATTTGGTCCTCATTGACTTCTCTTGGTGAAAGAGGTAGTAATGTAATCTTTTTGCCTTGGAAGCTAAAGGAAAACTTGTTGGCATGGCCATCATGAAAAGCTTTTCTATCAAATTGCCATGGCCTTCCTAGTAAAATATGAGTTGCTTCCATAGGCACTAAGTCACACAACACCTCATCCTTGTAATTTCCAATGGAGAAGTTGATAAAGACTTATTTGTCAACTTTGATCTCACCTTCCTCACTAAGCCAAGATAGCTTATAGGGCTTGGCATGAGGGATGGTTTTCAAGCCAAGCTTGTCCACAATCCTTGTGCTAGCCACATTGACACAACTTCCACTATCAATTATGAGGGAGCAAGTTTTGTTGTTGATTTGGCACCTTGAGTGAAAAATATTTTCTCTTTGATTTTCAAATTCTTTAGGCACTTGGCCTAGCATGCGCATAACCACCAACAAACCTCCTTCATTGGGTTTGATTTCACCCTCACTTGAAGATTGGGAAGAAGTGTGGGAGGAAGAACTTTTTCGGGAGGGGGGAGAAGAATGTTCACTTTCAACCTCTCCTTTTGGGTTCAAGATCATGTTCCTTTTTGTTGGGCAATTTGAAGCAATGTGACTATATCCTGAACACTTAAAACATTTTATGGAACTAGTTCTTGAACCTTGGGAAGAGTTTGCACTTTCATGGGAGTTTCTAGATGCATTTGACCTAGGTGGGTGATCTTTGGAAGAAGGTTTCTCATCTTTTCTTTCTTTTCCTTTCCAAGTCCTAGAGTAGTAGTCATTGTAAGGAGTACTCTTCTTGGCCTCTTGTTTCTTTTTCAATTTACTTTCAACTTTTAAGGCCAAGTGTAAAACTTTGTCAAGAGTAGAGTACTCATACAACTCAACTACATCTTGAACTTCTCTTCTAAGACCACTCACAAATCTAGCTACCTTTTCTTCTTCACTTTCAAATTGGAGTCCTACTTTGAGAAGCATGGACTCCATCATTTTAAAATACTCATTCACACACATAGACCCTTGTTGAAGCCTTTGGAGCTTCAAAAGAGTCTCCCTTCTATAGTAGGAAGGAACAAATCTAGCGCGCATTAAAGTTTTAATGTCAATCCAACAGGCCGCGGGTGGCTGTTGGTTAATATTGTCCATACACAATTGATGCCACCACGTCATGGAAAAATCCTCAAATTCTAAAACTACTAAGTCTACTTGCTCTTGATCACTAACTAAATGAATATGAAAGATTTGGTCCACTTTTTGCTCTCATTCAATGTAGCGGTTTGGATCATTCTCCCCGTTGAACTTTGGAATTTTGATTGGTGGAGGTTGTCTTTGTGGGAGTTGATTGCGTCTTCCCCCACCATCATAGTCGTGCTTTCTTCTTCTTCCACCATGGCTAGAATCCTCAGAAGAAGATCTCTTCCTCCTCCTCTCATCTTCTCTAAGCTCAAGTCTTTGAATGTGCTCTTAAAGGAAGATCTCACTTTGTCTTCTATCCGCCCTCAATTGGTCAAAAGTTTCCCTTCTACTAACTTCCATCTCACGTAGGATGTTGGCAAGGGTGATTTGTTCACTTTCTTGGGCCATAGAAGTCACCATGGGAGGGGAATAAGGTGAAGCTGTAAGGCCCGTTTTCCATTCTGCCCCTTTTTCATAGGGCTGCCTTAACCATTGGGCCTTAGGGCTGGCCAAGAAAGGGAAAACAGACTTAGTCCACCCTAAACCTTAACCTAAACTCACTTTTCGTAAAATAGAATTCCCCACTTCCTAGAGCTGTTGCCGCTGCCGTTTTCTGCTAGGGTTCCAACGTTCAGAGTCACGTTTAGCTTGGTCTTTGTTCTGCTCACGTAAGTACCTTTTAATCATTACCGCCTCTGTATTGTATAGCTTTCGCAGTAGCAGTGGAAACCCTGTAACAACTCATTTTTATCCACTGTTCCAGTTGCGAGTCGGGTTCTAGAGCTACTGTGCTCCTTGGTTCTGTGCCGAAAGTCCTGTACGAACCCATTTCCAGGTAGGGAAGCTCTAGCTCACTCTCACGTTTCGTTTTTGTTTTGTTATGAATTATCATTTCGAAGTTATGGGGCTGGTATGATGTTGTGATAAGCTGTGAATGTGTGAATATATGTGGGATGGGCTGGCGTGAATCACTATTGCAGGAACACAGCGGCGAGACCTGCTAATCTCGCCCAAGCGAGCCAGTCTCGCCTAGGCGAGATGAACAGGGACTCGCCCAAACCCTATTATGCGAGAGGTCGCCCAGGCGAGCCGCTCTTTATTTTGAGTGAGCGAGCATCTCACCCAGGCGAGAGGGGTCTCACCTAAGCGAGATCCCGCATTGCTTTCTTGGTGTTTTGTTTAGCCCTCGCCTAAGCGAAGGGGACTCGCTTGAGCGAGAATGTCTCGCCTGAGCGAGACCCTTCAGCCTGAGTGAGGGGTTGGGCAAGACAATGCTGTGTTTGGTTGTGTGTTTACTCTCGGATGATTGGAATTGTTTGGGTATGATTGCTATGATGAGATACATGTACATATGTATGGATATATGCCTAATGGATTGCTATGTATGCGTGACATGATTCATGAATGGTGAATGATGGGTATTATGGGAACTTGGTATGTGAAATGAATGAGTGGATTGGAACTAAAGTAACATGGTATTGATATGAGATGAGGCCCTAGACTAATGGGGTGGTGACGACCAGTGGTATGGATTCAAAATGTGATACGTATGAGGAATTAATCCCAGGGGTTGGTATGAAATTATAAACATGATTTAATGTTCTCGTATTGTTGATTTATGAATGTTGGTCTGTGTCAGCATGTAATTCCTTGGGGTCTCTAGGTGAGACCTTCGGGGTTGCGCTTCAGTGGTCGGGACGTAATTCCATGGCCCCTATTAGTGGGTGTCCATGGTAGTGCCCCATATGTATAACTAGGTAAGGATTCAAGGTAAGGATTGCATCCTGACATTCTAAGGGGTCAGTTAGTCTCACCTAGAGCGGACTGACTCCTGTGGTGAGAGTAGCAGGAGGTCTGAAATTCATTAAGGGCTAACCTTGTGGTGAGGGAAATTTATTCATTGAAACACTTGCAACACATAGCTCGGGGGTGAGCAGAGGTATCCACCACAAGTGCAAGCATCCGCTGAATCCGACAAAGTTATATGTATCCGGATGAGTCAAGTCGAGTCGTAGTGTATTGCCTGATGAGTCATAACATGCTTGGTTGAAGTGAGTGTAGGATACTATGAAATTATATCGGACTTGATGAATGAAATCTCTTGTGCTTTAGCTAACCCTACTTTTGTTGTTGTGTGTTTTGTCGTATGGTACTCTCTTTTGCGATGATCACCAACTTGTTGGTGTGAGCAGATGCGAGGAACAACCACGGACAACAGGGAGGTGATGGTTCCGCTGCACGATTTGCATGGGCTGGATCTTGGTTTTTCCCTTAGGGCTTTGTCCCATGTATCACGTTATGCTTTACTTTCTCTATCAGTATGGATTAGACTTTTCAACTATAATCTTTTGACATCGTGGTGTGCCTAGTTTGTAGGGGTTGGGTTAAGGACCCCAAGACTGCTATATAGTGTCATTTGTGTGTGGCGTTTCTTTAATTACGTTTATTAATTAAATGGGACGTTACAGAAGTCGATTCTTCCTCCTCTTCTACCTCCAAGATTGGATCCATATTCATGTTCCTACACCAAAACTCACCAAAAACCGAGACAAGAAAGATGTTAAACAATGAAAACAAAGCCAAACCCGAGACCAAGTGTGGTCTTCACAAGCACCCAAGTGTTTTTGGTCACACTCCCAAAGCACACAAGTAACGCTAGCACTGAAAATCCTTCAAAACAAGTGAAAACACCTTAAAATTGATGAAAACCTTTCAAAAGCAAAACAAGTGGCTCGGCCACAACACTCTAGGAAAACAAGGAAATGAAAACAGCTAAGACAAAATAAGATTACCTAAAGACAAGCAAGCAAAACTCAAAACAAGAAAGTTTAACTTCTAAGGAAATTTGTTTTAAAGACAAAACTTGAACAAGACTTAAGCAATGAAAAACACTTTTAAAGACTCTATGGAAAGCATTTGAACAAGCCAAGATTATACCTCAAATTATGCATACACCAAGAAATATCATAACCAAGTTAAAGCATGGAACTAATTTCCAATATCACCCAAAAATCCAAGTATAAAATTTGGTAGCATAACACCTAGTAAAAATTGCCAAATGGATTTACCAAACAACACATTAGCTCTCGGCCAAACTGATTTTTGTCATGAAAAATACTTTTTCTTTTCAAAACTAGGTACTTAAGATGATGAGAAGGATATTTTAGGGTGTCTTGCACACTCAGTTCCTTAAAAATTAGGTCAAAATCAATTTCAAGGAGCATACAACAACACAAGGCATAAATCTCATGCAATAGCTCAAATACTTAGAAACAAGAATAAGAAAACTCAAAGAAGCATCTGACAAGATACTCAAAAGTAGCTAGGAACATTTTAAGAAGACTTTCAACATGTGAAGAAAAATTTTGGCATGGTAACAACTTAGTAAGCTCTCGTCTAAAGGAAAAATAAGCACCAAATTTCATGTTTTCACTTCACCAAGCAACATATATAAAGAGAGAGAGTTTTTGGATACTTTAACCTCAAGTGAAGTGGAAAAATTCTGTGCACACCATCTTGAACACAACAAGGCCGAGAGGTCTCCAAGCCAAACAAGCCACCAAAACAAAGGTTAGCAAAAGAAAAACACCATATTCAAGATAACCTAGGCTCTAGATACCAAATGATAAAGGATTATCTTGTTTTCTTTTAGAGTTATAAATATGGTGAAGTTGTTTAAGAAAGCTTTTTGAAAATTCCCACCGGACATTAAGATAGCAAGTTATCTAGATGTGAAGGTTCATTTCTCAAGCTCATGAAAGGAAAACGAGAGTTGGATTCAAGTTAAAACACATACGAATAAGCTCACTTTTGTGTCTTATTTTCTCTCTTTCCTCTAATTCGTTTCTCTCATTCGCTCCTTTGGCTTTTCTTAGACTCTCCTCTCTAGCCTTTTCTTCCACATCTCGTTTCTTCCTTTCTTTTATCTCTTGTTCCTCTTGTTCCTCTTGTTCTCTTTAAGCACAAAGCTTCACAAACTATTCTTTTTCTCTCTTCTTTTCATACTCTCGAAGCTTTTCAAGTTTTGCTTGCTCTCTCTTATATTTTTCTCTCTTTCTTTGTGCACTCAAGAGCAAGTCCATATTGTGCTTAAAATCCTTTTCTAGTCTAGAAAATTTAGCAATGTTTTGGATGAATGCATCCCCTATGTCAATGAAGTCTTCTATCTTAGCTTACTGCTCTTTTGTGATCCTAAATGAAGGGGGAATGAAATATTTCCATATGCATGTTTTTAATTCATAAAATATATTGATGCATGATTTTCTCCCCTATTTCACTCTATACTCCCGCTCTTGCCACCACTCATATGCACATCCTACAAACCTAGATGTAACATGCCTAAGAATGTCTATATGACTGTATTAACTAAACATTGGTTGCACCAATTTCTTTGTATCCTACATCCAATCTCTAAATGATATTGGTTTTATATCCTCCCCAAAGAATGGAATGTCACTATGAATGGTATGATGCAACTCATGACTACTATGCCTACCTAAATGCACACTACTATGCCTATCTACATGCATACGACTAGAAGAAGAAAAACTCATTTTGAAACATTTTTGGTAAAACAATTTTTCACAAAGAAGTTGATGACTTTCTAAAGAGAAAATAATGGAAAATATTTCTAGAGATACTCCCAGGAAAGCGAGGTGAGTCTCATGGACAAGCTTAAAAACCAAGCCTTTCCTAGCCAGAGATCTCTAAATTTCTTTCACAAAAATTCTCAATAAAAATACAAATGAAAACAGAGTGTGTGAAAAACAATTTGACAAAGTGTGTGAATAGATGAAAACCCTAAAGACCAAAAGAAGGTCAACTAGGTGTTAAACACATTGCACTTAGATATCACGGTGACGTAAAACATAAACGCAACATGCATATCAAACAGAAGCAAAACCTGGACAAGAAAACATAAAGACAGAAACTGAACAAACAGGAAAACATAAACTAGACGAGAAACCTAAGTGACGATACAAGTGGCCTTTGGAACCCCATGAATCTCACGCTACACGTTTAAAAACTATTACAAAAATAAAAGGATGGGATTGCTCTAAAGCATTTTCCCACCTAAGCCAAATGAAATAAAAGAAACTGCAAACGAAAAATACACCCACAAGTCGTGATACAAAACAGAAATAATCAGAAAAATAAAAGAACTAGGCTAATCTATGTCTCTCTAGGCCAACCTCGAAAATGTGTCACCCTCAAGTGTTTGCACTCCTCCTTGAAGGTCCCAGCTCACTCATTTTTCCTCTCGGTGGCCACTTAATTTGTTTTTACTCACCACAGTTGCACCTTGCAGAAAGGTTATCACTTACAAGGCTACCAAAAACAGTGAGTTTAAAGCCAAATGAACCAAGAGCAAATGAGCAGTCAGCCACTTTTGAGAGTAAAAAGCAGAAAACAATAAAAGTTCAAATTTGAGGCAAGGACAACATCAAAGGATGGATTTAATGACAAACTCAATGGAGAGCCAATAAAAACAAGGAAGAAAACAAGCTAACAAATAAAGAAGGAACACAAAAGGAACCTAAAGAGTAGGTCTAGAATAAGATGAACAAAACTAAAAGCAAACAAGACTCAAACAAGTTGAATCAAGAGCACATGCAAATTGAAATTGAAGATGATAGTAGTATATGTGTGAATTATGCAACATTATTTTCATGCTGCTGAAACAAACAATATTTGCAGAGTCAATCCAGACTTTTGTTTTGTTTTTCTACATGCTCTTTTAGATGCTTTTTTTTCCATCATGTTTTCTTTTTTTTTTTTCAATGACTCTTCTTTTCAGTTCTCAAAATCTTGAAGAACATCTCACACAATGGTTAATTTTCTACCACCATATCAATGAACAAATGCATATGACAAAGAACAAGTAATCCAACTAAAAAAAAGTTTGAAACAGACTCATACAGGACAACAGAAGAGACTCGGCCAGTCCAGAACAAATATCAGAGGAAAATTCAATTAATGAGAACTAATATGGTGATGCAACCAAAAGCAACCAGAGTATTATCCGACATTGTAGTCAGCACAACTTGGCATCACAACGCAAGCAACAGATTTGAATGAAATAGTCAATCTATGAATCTGATAACATACAAACTTAGTGAAACAGAAATGAAAAGAGATTGTTTCAAGGCAACTGATATGCATAAACACAATGTTTCACTATGAATCAAATGTTCACTCCACAATTTAGTCACAAAACAAGGAGAATTACAATAATGCCAACTTATGCAACTTGTAATAACATAATGGAAAGAAGGCAGATTCAAAGGCAAGCAAGTCTACACACATGGCCAAGTAAGATATGCAACATTTGAGAGATATAGACAAACTAAACCAGCACTGGACAAAAATGAAAACAAAGTACTGGCATTCAAAGCAAATAGACACGAATTGCAGTGTTGAATTCAGATTCCGATGACCAAGCAATAGGTGCAAAATCTGGATATAAGTCTATCAGAGCAAATCAGAATTGTAGAAAGAAACATTAAAACCTGTGAATGATCAAATAGACTGATGCAATGCTCAAACTCAATCAAAAGTACTAGGCCAATAATAGTACCAAAAAGAAATTATCAATTACTAAACATGACTCAGGAAATGGCAATGGAACTGCAAAATGCAAATTCAACATATGTATACAGTCGGATATACTCCACATAATGTAATGCAGTCAACAAAGCAAAGAACAAGTATTGACATTCAATTTCGCAGAACAACTTTGAAGGCAACTGACACTGAAAGAAGGAATGACTAGCACTGCCTATGCACTAATTTAATCAATATTGAATGTCCATTTGAACAATCTGAACAAAGTCAGATATATGATTAGTTCAATGGAACACTTCAGTTTTGTCAACACAATCCTTGGCCATAAATTAAATTTCCAGAACAGCAATAGATGCAAATTCAAAACTAATAGACGCAGGTGCAAAAAGAAACACCAAAACTGAACAAAATCAAAGACGAAGCAGTGAAAAACATGATAAATGAAATTGGAACAACATTAGAAAGCATGAATAAAACATGAAGAGCACAAATCAAACACGAATTAGTGGAAAATGCACTGTAGAAAAATTGCTAATGATCTAATAGCAATTAAGGAACTCCACAAAACACATGAACCTACTTATGCGAATGAAATAGTGACTGAAAGAGATGCAACACTGAACACACACAAAATAGGGACAACATCTATAGAATTAAGGACATATAAAACGAATTAAACAAAAACTAAGACAAAACAAGGATTTTAAAACATGAAAGCTAGGTAAAAAAATTGAAATAAAACCTAACTATGACATACATTGAATGGAAAAATTAGAGGGCTTATGATAGTGCATTAATCAGTATTGATCCAAGGCAATCAGAACAAGGATTTTGAATCAATATCAACTAGAAAAATTTTAGCACAGATTCAATCACAATGAAGCAACAAAATCAAACTCCAAACTCAAGCATATTGTGAACAAGACGGAAAAAAATAGATAAAGAAAAATCAGAGATAAGACGAAGAATACTTAGCTTTGAAGACCTCCAAGAACCGAGTGGCTTTGAATACCACTTGATGAGGCTCCTCCATCGCGATACTTGCCCGAAAGGCTCTCCAATCGACGTTCCACCGATTGAAACTCTCGGAAGGCAAGGGAAAACACAACGGAAGACTTAGTTATGGTGTTTACGCTCAGTTCTCTTTGGCTTCTCACTGGCTTGGGCAACCTGAAGAGGTAAAAACCTAATCTAGGGTTTAGAGTTTCAGCAGAGCCGAAAGGGGAGTGTTCTCAACCAAATTTTAACATTCATCTCAACTAAACATTACAAAGAAATGACTTGCCTTTTATAGATGAAGGCAGCCGGTAAAAGAAAATGGAGGAGAAGAAAAATGGGTGACATCTAACACAAATCCTAACGGCAAAGATGGAAGGCGTGAACAGAACTATGCACGTGAAGGAACAGACGGTAACCCTAGCTATTGGGAAGAGATACGCGTGAAAGAAACCAACGCTGATGTGATGGTGTTTGCAAAGAACACGAAACCCTAACAAAGAAGAGAAACATGATAGGGTTCGCGTGATGCATTTTTAGAAGACTGGGAAATGGTATATGCGTTGTCGTGTGTTGGTGGCAATGGGCTTATTTGAGTTGAAGCCCAATTGCTTGCTTCATGCTCCAGCACCAGACCTAGCGTGAAGAAATTGGGCTTTTTGGCCCAATACGTTGACAAATGAAGGTCTGCTCCACACATGCTCTTCCATATCAACGATGTTGGTTTTGAAAATAATCCTGACACATAGACAATCAAGACAATTAAAGGTAGCACAAAAAGAATGGCCCAATAAAGGTATAAGGCCCAAAAACAATTATTTATTTAATTAAAAAAAGAAATTTAAAGAAATTTAAAAGAAATGGGCCTAAGCATTGGCCCAATGCTATGAGCCTTGTTGGGGCCACATCACTTAGTCTTTGTGGTGATGGTTCATTCCAAATCATAAAGAAGATCAACAATAAGGCTTATCAATTAGATCTTCTGATGAGTTCAAATTTTTGCCCTCATTTAATATTTAAATTTGGGGATTTAATTGAATTTTCTGTGCTTAAAGATTGATTTAATTAGGATTTGTGATTATTGGATTTATTGAGTAAGTTTGGTAA
>Ga0214544_1002833_pt1 | contig 36204 bp, 20 predicted proteins | sample CNSS3metaG_FD_160074 | JGI IMG/M metagenome (GOLD analysis project Ga0214544, IMG submission 160074) | Root nodule microbial communities from cowpea collected in UCLA plant growth center, Los Angeles, California, USA - CNSS3 | ecosystem: Host-associated > Plants > Roots > Nodule | place: USA...
TGGCTCTAGCTTACCCTTTGCTTGTTTGATTGCTTTGTATGTTGTTCTTCTACCTTTGCGATGATCATCAATTTATTGATGGGAGCAGATGCGAGAGGTACTCGTGGTCAACAGGGCAGAGATGATTTCGCTGCTTAGTCTTCTCGGGCTGGACTTTCTGTCCTTCTTGGGCTTTTTTTAGGACTACGGCCCATGTACTTGTCCGTCTTTAAACTTCTATATGTTTCCAATAAACTGTATAACTTGTTTCTTTTTGGGCATCGTGGTGTGCCTCGAGTTGTAAGGAGTTAAGTTTAAAACCTTAGGACTGCGCTATTATGTTACCTTGTGTAACGTTTTCGTTAATTATGTTTGTTGCTTAAATTCGATGTTACATTTATGGTATCAGAGTAGTTCGTCCTTAGGATGACCTGAGGTTGTGAGTTTGTCATGCCTCGCGGGCGTAAGTAGTCATGTCTAGTCAAGTTTGTTAGTGAAACCAAAAGTTTTGAGAACAAAAAACACATTGATAAAGTAATGAGGGTGCACACTCATGACTAGATCAAAGGTTGTTTTCCTTTCCTAATTCTAATGGTTTAGGAAAGAAGGGTGACAAATAAGAGGGTCGGTTGTCTACAAGTGATAGAGTGTTGCATTGTAGGATCTAGTTTGTTTTGCTGCGCCTCTGTGCTTTGTGTCTAGTGTCTACGGAGATAAGAGAATGCATATTCAATGTCAACTTAGTCTGCTCACATTTATAAGCATTGAATGGGGTCCTTAAGACGATGTCTTGCCTCAGAGATAGAAAGGCGATGTACGATGTATATAATTGAGCAAGGAAAGCTAAGTTTTGGGTTGATAAACCAGAGAAGATGCTAGAGTTCACAAAATAACATTTGGTCAGAAGGAGCTTTAAGGATAAACTCTTGGAAACCGATATTACAAGTTTTCTAAAAGGAGTCGAATCCAAAGATTAAGAACACTGAAAGGTATCAATGCATACAAGTGCCACATCGTTTGAGAAAAAAAAAATCAACCTGATTCTACATCCCAACAATGTTGAAATTCAGAGTCATGCAAATGCATACAGTGTTAGGAAAAGTGTCATTGAATATAGTCATATGGTCACACCCAGTGCTTCTTGGAGTGGTGGAAGAGGAACAATTGGAAAATTCTAGGCTGCAGAAAGTGGAGAGATCGCTTAGCAACGAGCAAGCTAAGAAGGAAGAGACTGTGAAGTGCAAAAAGATGGAAAACCTCTAGTGAGAGGCTGAGATGGATAAGAGGTTCATACAAGAATTAATAGTCAGCAGGTGGAGAGGGGTCTTTTCAACTTTGTTAGTGGAATGTTTCAAGGAAAAGTATTTCCCATGAGCAAGACATTTGACCTTGGGTATAAAGTGGAAGGTTTCACGCACCAGAAGGAAGGACACACCTTTAAAGGTTATTCTCGTATGGAAGGACAACCCAACTGATGTCGGAGCACAATGATGGAGGGAGTGAAAAGAAAAGTTTTGAGTATTTGACATGGTGTCTAAGATGGTTGATGCTAATGTGGTTAGCACGAATAAATCTCATCCAGAGATGCACCTTACGAAGTGATGCTTGGACTAAGAACTGGTTTTCTTGGGATTGTGTACTCCTTGATGCCGCCAGTATAGTAAAGGAGTCATGGTTGCCTTGGGATTCTTCCTACCTCATCGATGAATTTTCGAGGACGAAAATTTTTGTTGTTGAGGAGAATGTAAGGCCCAGTTTTTCTACCCTAATGTTTAAGGGCTGCCTTTAATCTAATGGGCCTAAGGGTTGGCCCAAAGAGGAAAACTAGACCCTAGTCTGCCCTAACTCACACTTTCTACTCACTTTCAGAGAACCTTGAGCTACAGCCGTCAACCCCTTTGCTAGGGTTTGTTTCCTCACCGTTGTCAAGTTCGTTCGAGCTCTTTCCTACTCAACTTCCCTAAACTGTTCCGGAATTGTTGTGTTCACTCTTGTGGTGTCGAGGTCCCCTGCTAAACCCTTTCCAGGTAAGGGAAGCTAGAGACCATTGTTTGAAATTTGATTCTTGCACATTTGTCACTATTTCTCATGATTATATGGTTGTGGTACTAGTGTAAAACATTGGATGAACGTGTGTTGTTGTTGGGATGTGATTGTGTGGCTGTTGCAGGATGAATAGTGGCGAGACCCGAAGTTCTCGCCCAAGCGACCCAGCCTCGCCTAGGCGAGACTTGTAGGAACTGGTTCGAACTCGCGCTCGAGCTCTCGCTCAGGCGGAGAGCTTTTGTCTGAGCGAGACACAATCGCGCTCAGGAAAGAGAGGCTCGCCTAAGAGAGGACGAGTGAAGGGTTTGAGGCACATTTAGGGATGGCAACGAGGTGGGGTGGGGATGGGTTTCATTATCCCATACCTATCCCTGTAAAAATAATTCATCCCCATCCCCATACCCAAACCCAACGGGTATCAAACTTTTGTCCCATCCCCATCCTCACCGGGTAACGGGTGTAATCTCGTACCCATACCCATACCCGTTTTCTTACTACTTTAATATTAATTTTAATTAATTTTTATAAAAAATTACAGTAAAGGAAACATAATATTATTAAATATTCGATATTAGGAGTATGGTTGTTTCTTCGATATCCAATACTTTGAAATAAATTATAATTGTTTACATTTTAGATTATAATACCAAATAAAATTTGATGAGAACCAAAACATTTATTAAATTTGCAAACATTAATGAAAAATATAAAAGGAAAAAAATATTTAAATTAAAATATATTTTAAATGTTTGTTTACTTCAATTGTTTAAATTATAATGAATCTATCTTTTATACACTAATAAAAGTTATAATACATCACTTGATCAAAATGACGCAAAGAACAAATAACAAACATAATAATAAAGATTTTAACATAGATCTTGTATATTTTGAACCACAATATATGTTGGATGGTGGTAAGAAAATATTCTTGGCAATTACATTAAATTTTTATATTGTAGTAAATAAAAATTATTTATACAACTATAGTGAAAAAATTAAAGTATGCTTGTAATGAGTAAGAAAATAAAAAATAATTAGATAAAATTTATCGAAATAGTATTCTACATGATGAAAATAAACAAAAAATAAAAATATTAAAAAATTAACAAATGTGTGTCTTATAAACAATTTGGAGATTATTGGAAGGAATCACACAAAGGAAAACAAATATATAATTAATGGTATGATAAGATGAAAAATATCTTAGAGATTTAAGAAAACTTTTCAAATATCAACATATATACTCAATGGTTGATAAAAAAAATGACGCAAAAAATAAATAATAAACATAATAAAATTTTATCATAGATCTTGTATCTGTTAAACTCCAATATATGTTGGATGGTGATAAAAAATATTCATGGAAATTACATTAAATTTTTATATTGTAAATTATTTATACAATTATAGTGAAAAAAATTAAAGTATGATTGTAATGAGTTAGAAAATAAAAAATAATTAGATAAAATTTATCAAAATAATATTCTACATGATGAAAATAAACAAAAATAAAAATATTAAAAACTTAACAAATGTGTGTCTTATAAACAATTTGGAGACTATTGGAAGGAATTGCACAAAGAAAAACAAATGTATAATTAAGGGTATGATAAGACGAAAAATATCTTAGAGATCTAAGAAAACTTTTCAAATATCAACATATATACTCAATGGTTGAGAAATAACAAAAATTGTTTTAGCGAAATAAAAGAGTTCTTCAAATGAAATAAAAAATAATAATAATAATAAGTAAAGAATTTTTTTTATATTACCTAGTAAATGAAATGTTTATCCTATTAAACACTTAAATTGAGAGTATTAAACATTCTCATGTGAAAAACAAATATACAATAAATAAAAATATTAAAAAATAATAGAAATATTCAAATGTTAGACATAATTTTTTTTAATTGACATACATCATTTTAACATAATTACATAAATGTTATGATAAGATAAAAAATATATTGGAGATGCGAATGAGTTTCATGACAAACCAAATATTTAGAAGAAATAAAAAATAGAAAGAATATAAAATACTTTACCGTATACATTTATATGATCTATCTTTTCTTACTAATTTAAATAATTATTTATAATAAAAAACTATTTAGTAATAAAAAATTATACAAATTATTTATTTTTATAATTTTCTTAATATAAATTATGTTTCGGTACACCTAATAAATTCTATATCATTTCGATTTTGAAATCAAATGTAATTTAAATACTCATATCTCTTCACCTTCGAGATATCTTTTAATGACAAAACCATGACAAATATTTGTGCAAAATTGAAATATAAGATAAAGAATTCGGAAATACACCTCTTATTAAAAAAAAAAATACAATCTATATATATAGATATATAGAACAAGATATAAATATATACTTCTGATTTGGAAAATAATTTATTATAATCATTTTTAATAAATAAATAAATAGATCTTTTGTGAGTTGATATGTTTTTTAAACTTAGTCCTTTTTTAATTAGAAAGTTATTTACAAAATAAATAAAAACTATTTACAATAAAATTATAAAAATTAATATATTTAATTCCTATATAAGTGATTATACTTTTGAAGAAAATTCAAAGTATCTTTATCAAAGTGAAAAATTAATACATGGGTGGATTTAATGTGAAAATTGTTATAAATTAAATTGGAAAAAATTTGGAAATAAAAAATGAATATTTGAAAATAATGTGGATATGGTTTTAGATACTTCGAATCCTATGAAGAAGACATAATTTATTTGAATCCTATTGAATCTCATATAGAAGAGAACCTTAAAAAGAACCATTATTTTAAAATAAAATAATTACATCTCTACTTTTACCTATTTTTACCTATTAAATGATCGTTAATATAATTTTAATTATTTTATAAATTAAAATTAAAATTTTATCATTTTAATAGTACATTTTTAAATATAAATTATTATTTGTAATAAAAAACTATAAAATAATAAAAAATATACAATTTATTTATTTTTGTAATCATTTTTAATAAGAATTACTTTATAGTTTAATAAATTTTTATTAAAAAAAATAAATAAAAACACATGCGTATGCGCATAGTTCTTATAGTTCTTATGTTTTCACTACTCTTTATTATATAAATTATTATTTTTTAGTTTTAAGTTAAATTAATAACAAAGGAAAAAAAAAAGAATTATAAAAGGTTGCTTCAACCGAATTTAAATTTGACTGATATAATTATTTATTATATCTTTCTGTTTTTTTTAATCTATCAACAGAAAAAACATATATATTGTTATTATTTATTAATATATCAAATATTAGCCTATATTATGAGTCTATTTAATCTCAGTGAGAAGTGAACATCTCATACAATTCATACTATATATACTAGCGTAACACAGGCGCTATCGCGCCTGTGTGTATGTATTTTTTAAAATGCGTGATATTATAATATTATTAAGTTAATATATATTTTAAAATTATATTTATTAAAAATAAAGTAAAATATATCAAAACAGATAAAAGAATAACCATTGATAAATAAAGAAGAAGAGAAGAAACAGAGACATCTGATTTTATAAAAAGTTTGTAAAAGTAACGGTCAATTTTTTAAAATTTAATAAATTGTTATATTTAAAGGGTAAAATCGGTATTTTGAAAAGTGGACACAAAAAGGGGAATCCCCTTTATATATTGTTATAGATTCTCTCGTCGACTTAAGCATTAGAGAGACATGTGTTGGAACTCAATCCTCTTCTTTCTGAATCGGATGACAGTTGACCTCTCAGAGGACTCATCTCCAAAATCCTCGCCGGTTTCAGGTAAGAACAAGTATGATTATATTTTTACTCATGTTTCTATCTTGTATATCAAATAAATTAAATTACATAATTTTTAAAACATTCTTTCCTATTTTTCTTTTCGCAAATTGTTTTCACCCTATTTTAATTTATTTTATTTTATTTTCCTAAACATACAAACACAACGTCAGTTTTTATCATTAAATAAAACTAAACACATTTAATTTTAGTTTGGCCAAGCCAGCCATGAGTCATTCCTAATCCTTCCTTTAATCTTATCCAATTATACCCACCCACCTCTCTCTATCTAGCACCATCTATCTACATGCATGCTGTTGTGTCACCACGTCATATCCGATCAATTATGTTTCTTCATTCATCCTCTATCTTATAAAAAACCCTAGTCCGCAATGTTCGGACGATCCCACCATAGATTTTCATCAAGAACAAAAACTTTGTATTTTGCCTTCTTTGTCACAGGTCAACGGGTATAATATAATACCCAGCTGTCACCCAGCCACTTCTCACCCGCCACCAATGTTCTTTTGAACCACACCTGTGACCTTGTTCCGTTCCCACTACCCTTACAATCACTAAAAAATATATATAATTTTGTAAAAATTAAGTTAATGTTATTTTAGAAATTTAATTTTTTAAGCAAAAAATATTTAATAATTTATTTTATCACATAAATAAAGAATTATTTTTAAAAAAATTATCCAATCTCAAAAAAATAAAATATTGTAACTTTTCCCTTTAAAAAGGTCATAAGGCTTCCATTTTGGGGTTTAGAACAGTTTGTGCTGGAAATTGATGACACCCATTCCTTGTTTCAAGATGTTTTTATGCTAGCTTCAGACTATTATGTTGGAATTGAAAGGTATTCATGGCCATTTGCTTTTGCTTTTATTTTTGGAAGTTGTAATAGATAAACTAATTATTGGTTGTTGTAGTGGTTTAAATGGTTGAGAAGGTGTTTGTTAAAAAAAACAATATTTTGTTGGGTATAAAAAAATTCGGTTATTATTTTGAAATATATATTTTATAAAAATATGGGATTATTGAAATATTAGAGGAATATATTAGTTGAAAATCCAGTCCGATAAATTAGCAAATAATGTAAAATTACGCGTAAATGTTTGGATGAAAATTAAAATTAGCAATGATTGAAGAGGAAAAGATTAAGAAAAAGAAAAGTGTAGGTTGAAATTGAAAGGGTGTAAAATGACAGGGGAGGAAGGGAATATCCGAAGCATATGAGATGGGAGGGGAATATTCGTGGGGAGATCCATCGGAGGGTGAATTTGGCGTAGGTGGAAGCAATAAATAGCGCACCAAACCATGCGTTGTTCTTCACCACCACCACCAACAAACCATCCGGCACCTTCCTCACCGCCACCTCCCTTTCCCTCTCCTCCTCTCTCTCTCTCCTTCCACCCAAATGGCTCTCAAGGCCGTCCATGTCACCGACGTCCCTTCCCTTGACCACGTCCCCGAGAACGCCTCTCTCGCCCTCTGCTCCTCCCGCTTCCCCAACGGTTCTTACCGCCTCTTCTTCTTCCCTTCTCCTCTTCCCTTTTCTTGTTTTTCTTCCTAACGTGTTGTTCATAATCTTTAATGCAGGGGTGGAGATGGGTCGGAGTGGCTTCAAGATGCCCAAGTTCGTCGTCATCGGCCACAGGGGTAACGGCATGAACGTTCTGCAATCTTCGGATCGAAGAATGAGAGCCATAAAGGAAAATACCATTATGTCCTTCAACGCCGCCTCTACTTTTCCTCTTGATTTCATAGAATTTGACGTTCAGGTAACCCTTTCTGTTATTTTCCTCTTTCGCTTTCTGCATTCAATGCATTTCAACGTTCCACCCGCGCGCACCGTTTTCTCTTCTTGTGCGTCGCCATAACTACTTTTCTCCTTTTCCGATTTTGCCTCGGTGGCTTTTCTGTAAATATCTTGCCTTTCTCGGCCGTTTTTGAAACCGTCTGCTCCTTTTCTTCCGTCGAATCGGTGCTGATTTGACGCGTTGCATTTTTTTTTATTGAAAAAATTTGAAAAGAAAACGAATTGAAAAATTAAAGCGGAAAATGCACGTTTTTTTTTGTAGGTGACGAGAGATGATTGCCCCGTCATTTTCCACGACGATTTCATCTTCTCGGAGGAGAATGTGAGTTTTTTTCTTTTCGCAATGCTTTGTTTTTTCTTTTCAATGGGTCGAGTTTTTTCGGTTAGTTATGGTGGAATTAATGTGTGTTGCAGGGTGCTGTATTTGGAAGGAGGATCACAGAGCTGAGTCTCTCTGAGTTTCTTTCTTATGGGCCTCAGAGAGACAATGGCAATGAGGGAAAGGTTTTGCTAAGGAAAAAAGATGGGAAGATAATGCCATGGGATGTTGAACAAGACGACTCACTGTGCACTCTCCAAGAAGCTTTTGTGAAGGTGGAACCCGCTCTTGGTTTTAACATTGAGTTGAAGTTCGATGATCACATTGTCTATGAGCAAGATTATCTCGTCCATGTCCTTCAAACCATCTTAAAGGTACACAAAGAGAGTTAATTTTAAGCCTAAAATGTGTTCTGGGGACACCGAGTGTTTTGTTTCAGTTTTACATTTCAAAAGTGGTGACTTGGATCTCCTGTCAATTTCTTTGGTACTTGTGGGGTGCAGGTTGTGTTTGAATATGCCAAGGACAGACCTATTATCTTCTCAACATTCCAGCCAGATGCTGCCTTGCTCATCCGGAAATTGCAAAGCAACTACCCAGTTAGTTCTTTAATCCTTTTTAGTTGTTCTGGGAAATTATTTTATTTCTTTAACTGGATCTGATGTTGTGGTTAATTTGTTGGAACAACCAGGTTTTTTTCTTGACAAATGGGGGATGTGAAATCTATGAAGATGTGAGGAGAAACTCATTGGAGGAGGCCATGAAGCTCTCTGTGGAGAATGGATTGGAAGGAATTGTCTCAGAAATTAAAGGGATATTTAGAGATCCTGCTACAGTAACCAAGATAAAGGAGTCCAAGCTCTGTCTCCTTTCTTACGGCAAATTAAAGTATGCTTGTTTTGAGTACTCTCTTTCCTTTATTAATTGGTTGAGAAGAGAATGTTTTTTGGTGTAACATTTTTGCTGATTATTATCTTTGACATTGCAGCAATGTTCCTGAGGCAGTTTACATGCAACATCTAATGGGAATTGATGGAGTAATTGTGGATTTGGTTAAAGAAATCACCGAGGCCGTTGCAGATATGATAAAGCCAAAAAATGGTGGTGAAGGGGAGGGTTTGACGGAGGGAAGTGGGACGGTACAGGGTAACTCAAATCCACAATTTTCACAGCAGGATTTATCTTTCCTTTTGAAGCTTATCCCACAATTGATACAAATTTGAAAACTAACAAGAGAAAGATGCGGCTTTTAATTGACTTGGCCTATTACAATATATACACTCAGTAGTTTACAGATGATATACACGGCCTTTCACAAAAGAGTGGAACCCTTTGGAGGGGTTCCATAAAAGCTCAACCCTTGTACATATGTTTCTTCTTTTCTCTTGGGGATATAATGGAAAGATATTCTGTACGAATTAAGTAGTTTGAAGGACCTCGTGCAAATAGTGACAAAAATATCTCTATATTGCACCAATGTTGTTACACCGTTCTTGTATTATTGTCTACCATTTCAATGAGAACATACCAAACTTTCTCTCTTCTTCTTCCTACCAAGAATTTTTGCTGTGATTTTTAAATGTTGGTCTCTTTTTCGTGTTCTTATTATGGACAGAGTGTTATATGTTACGGATTGAGATAAGTTTCATCAAATCCTAGCAAACTTTAACTTGGATTGGATTGAATCGGTGTTCTTTGTATTTTACTGTGGGTTATATTTTAAAATATTTCCTTTTCAATATCAATATTTTGATGTAACTTTTGAATATGATTCGATTAAATTAACTATTTAAACAAAATTGAATTAGAAATACTAATTTGATGCGTAAGTGAGGGAAACGTAAAATGATGTTTGAGTGAAAATAAAGGAAGATAAAACAATGTTTACGACATCGAACAGTTTAAAAAAAAAATTATATTAAGGAATTGATTTTTGGTTGAGTTAATGTATTAATACAGGATAAAATAACCTATGAATATAGTTATTATTAACGTGTTTAATTTGGATTATTGTTAGCGTATAGGTTTTAGACTGTTATAATAACAAAAAAAATTGAGTTCTAACTTTTCGAAAAAGATATTACTAATTTATCCTATCCACTTTTAGAAGTATTTGACGAAAATTCTGAGTTTAAAAGTGATCTGTTGTCATTTTTTTTCTCCGAATTATTCTCTACTTCAACAAAATTCATTTGTCCAATTTAATATCCTTTTGAATTTTCGTGTGGCAGGTTGACTTTTTGTACTCAGTAATGAAGCTATTATTTGAAGTGCAAAGCGATGAACATGTTAAGGGATGACGAGGAAGTTCAAGTCCCGCGGATCGGCTCACTAAAATTTAGGGGGGGTGGATGCTAATTTCAATTTCTTAAATATGTTTCTTTTCTTGGCTCGATGCTTCTAAAATTAAAAATAAAAAGTAGTTTAATAGAATTTTTTTTATTATATTAATTCAAAGATAAAAAATTAATAATTAATACTTAGTTTTAATTATTAATTATAATAAAATAACTTAATATGTAAAATTAATAATCTTATCATTTATTTAATTAAAGATAATAGTTAATTAAGGATTTATAAAAAGATACATTAAGTGAAATTTTAAACAATACATATTAAAAAAAAGATTATAAAAAAACTGGTGAGCTCACACAAACTCATCCTCTAACGAGATGGAATGCGTTAAGATTTCAAATGATGGTGGACAGGATTAAAGTAGGTTGTCTCATTTTATCGCCTATAAGATATTTAATATAAGTATATTTTTATATAATTAATTTGTTTAGTAAATATATATTGTGGAACACATCATTTATGTTATTTATGTTATAACGTTACAGATAACATTAGTAATATATCATTCCAACTATAAATATTATAATACAATTAAAAAGCATATGGTTTATAAAAAATATTTATAAATATAAAAAATACTAAAATGAAAATATTTTTTTAGTTTTTTATAATTCTTCTTCTACATACAATGTCACATATTCTTGTGTCAAATATAAAGTTAAATGGAAGTAAATAAAATAATATATAATTCAAAATAAGTAAAAGATTTAATATAACATACATGAATTTATCAAGATTAGCATAGAAAGACTTAATCTTATTATCCTTTATGTTATTTGTTGAAGGAACACACTAGCAATATTTTTAGAAGACTAAGATCTCTTTCAATCTTTTGCTCCAAAATCTCTCTCTCTCTCTCTCTCTCTCTCTTTGTCTCTCTTGCTCTCTCTTATCTCTCTTTCTCTTTCCTTCTCACTTTCTCACCTAACTCACATTTATTACTTCACTCATCCCTTCCATGTATTTATAAGCAATGCACATGTGTCATAATCCACCAAGGCGAAGTCAAAGTCATTATGACTTACTTTATCTTCTTTCTTTGCACCTTCCTATCACATTCATACATATTTACAAGCTAAAATTTTTCAAAGTAATCCATGTGCATTTAATGCAAAATATTTCTTCTTGTCTTGTTATCTTCTTTTTTTTTTTTCTTAAGTTACTTAATTATCTTTTGGCTTCTTTTATACTTCACCAATTTATAGGCCAAATTACAATTCATTTTGAATTTCACATAATGATTACTTCCATTAATGAAGAGATAATGCTTCTCTCTTTAGCTTATATAGTTCTTTTTCTTTTCTTTTGTTTTTTTTTATATGTTCAAACTATGTCTAGATACAATACGAAACAATAGTAAAAATGCAAGAATTTATAAGTCTTATCTTCAAAATAAGCAATAGAGTTTATCAAAAGTAGGGATGTTACATTTCTTCCATTCTTTTAGGAATTTTGTCCCCGAAATTCACTTGGTTGTAAAAAGATGGGGATACATCTCTTTCATATTACTTTTTAACTCCTAAGTTGCATTACCTTCATCTCTTTGACTCCACAATACCTTTACCTGAGGTATATCCTTTCCCTAAAGTGTCTTAATCCGTTGATCTCCAATCTTCATGGGAAGCACATCATACGTAAGGTTTTCTTATATTTGTACTATATCAGGTTCTATCATATGAAGAGGGTCATGAATATATTTACGAAGTTGGGACACATGAAACACACTATGAAGTTTTGAAAGGCTTGGAAGTAAAGCAATTTGGTAGGCAACACAACCAATCCGTTTAAGGATTTGACAAGGACCAATGAATTTGGATGAAAGTTTTCTTAATTTGAGAGCTCAACCAACCCTAGTTACAAGTGTAACTTTTAAGAAAACATTGTCTCCTTCTTGAAACTCAAAGGGTTTTCTTTGTTTGTCATAATAACTTTTTTGTCTACCTTGAGAAGTTTTCATCTTTTCCCTAATCAATTTAATCTTAGGCTTAAATACCTCTTTGGTCCTTATTTTCACATAGTTTGTTGCGGTTGGTCCTCATTTTTTTGGAATGTTTACAATGGTCATCATTTTTAGCTGTTTAAATGAGTAACAAAGCACTATACATGTGGCATTGTTTTCATTACGTCTACCATTTTTTAATTACTTGGACTGTTTGTGAATAGTGAGGTGGACAAATGAGTTTTATAATTAGGGATTTGGGAAAAACCTATAATTAGGGATTTTAGGAGCATAAGAGTTGCAAATTCTCTTCATGGTTGCTGCCTTTGCATGCTGGTGACAACTTGAATGTTCGATCAAGTGATGATGCTACCTCTTCAGAAAATGTAGAGGATGTATTTGAACGTAGGAAAGATGAAAACAATGATCAATATGGAAGGAAAATTTTCGACCATGTATTTAGGTATAACATTGAATTAGCCTTCTCTAATGAAGAGACATGGTAAAATTCGTAATAGACCAAAGTCTATATACAACAAGGATGTTCTCTATTGTGTCCATGTCAATATGCAAGATTGTTAGCAATTTTAAGAACTTTGGAATACCATACGGAAAAGATGAAGAGGTTGTTAGAGTTTGTCATGGGAGAGAAGCCTGTAGTGAAGTTTTTATTGGGAGAGAGAAGGGTTCTATTATGAGATGGTTTCCATGGAGAGTTTGAGATGTTGAAGGATGAGAATTGTTGTTAAGAGAAAGAGGATTGAAGATTAAAGAGGAAGAAGAAGAAGGTGAGGAAGAAGAAGGAAGGGGGGAGTGAGACATGGTTTCAATCCTAAATTCTTAATTACAGGCTTTCCCAAAATCCTTAATCCCTAATTATAAAACTAATTTATCCACCTCACTATACATGTAATAAACAAAATGAAGACGTAATACAAATAGTGCCACCTGTACAGTGCTTCGTTACCCATTTATACGACGTGACATAAAAGGACCAAATTAAACACAAATTGCAAAAATGAGAACCATTTTAAACATTTGAAAAAAATTACGACCAACGACAACAAACACTGCGAAAACGAGGACCAAATAGGTATTTAAGCCTTACTCTTATTAATTGCTTCTTCAATTATCTCCCAAAACTAAAGAATTTCTATTCTCATACCAACACAACGGGGTTATACATCTTCTCCAATATAGAGCCTCGTATAAAGCCACTCCTATGCTTGAGTGGAAACTGTTGTTATATGTAAACTTTGTCAATGGTAGAAATTGATCCCAACTTCCAGTTTGTTCTAAGCACCCGCTCTCAACAATTCCTCTAAAGATAAGATAGTCCTTTCAGATTATCCATCAATTTGAGGGTGATAAATTGAACTAAGTCTAAATTTTATTCACAGGGCTTTTTGTAGAGTATCCCAAAATTTAGAGGTGAAACAAGGGTCCCTAACAAAAATTAAACTAGAAGGTACAACATATAACTTGATAATTTAGTTTATATACAAATAACTAACTTTTTTAAGGTATAAAGTGAGCAAATTTTGTTAATCTATCTACAAAGACCCAAATTGCATCATGGCCAGACACAATCTTTGCTAAACCTGTCTTAAAATCCATGGATATGCTTTTCTATTTCCATAATGGAACATCTAAGGATTTCAATTCTCCATAAGGCTTTATATGTTCAACTTTTGTTTTCTGACACACTACACAATGTGCGAAACTCAACCACTACTTTCTTCATCCCAGACCACCTAAACATTTTCTTCAAGTCTTGAATCATCTTTCTAGCACCCGGATGAATGCTTAAGCTACTCTTATGGGCTTCCTCCATTGTCAGTTTTGTTAACTCTTGTTTTGAAGGTATGCAAATTCTATCTCTAAACTTGATGATTCCACTTGAATCCTAGTGGAATTCAGATTCCTTTCTTTCTACTTTTGCTGTCAACTTTTTTTTTTTGGTAAAAATTGATCTCTTTCTTAAGCTCCCTTTATTTCTTTCAAGAATCCACTTTGAAATTTTTAACATTCCTAAGCATAAACTATTAGATCTAAGTTCTACACTTAAGTTCAAGTCTCTAAATTATTCTATTAGACCTAACTCTTTCATCATCATCATAGATACATGTATAAATTTTTGACTCAAAGCATCGATAACAAATTTTGCTTTTATAGGGTGATATTGTAGTTCAAAGTCGTAATTCTTAAGAAATTCCATCTATCTACCTTGTCTCATGTTTAGTTCTTTCTAATAAAAAAGGTACTTCAAACTTTTGTGGTTACTAAAAGCTTCAAATCTTGCCTCGTATAAGTAATGTTTCCATATTTTCAATGCAAAAACCACTATAGCTAATTCCAAATCATTTGTAGGATAATTAAGCTTATGTTGCTTGAGTTGTCGTGAAGCTTAAGCTATTACTTTTCCTTATTGTATCAGTATACATCCTAATCCTTGTCCACATGCATCACAATATACCTCAAAACTTTTTGTAAGGTGAGGAAGGATTAAAGTAGGTGCGAATGTTGATTTTTTCTCTTCAACTCTTGAAAATTGAACTCACGCGCTTCATTCCATTCAAAAGGTTGACCTTTACATGTTAACTTAATCAAAAGGCAATGCTAATTTTGAAATTCCTTCTACGAATTTTCTATAGTAGCTTGCCAATCCTTAGAAACTACATATTTTTGTTATATTCTTTAGTTGTTGCCAAAGTAATACCGCTTGAATCTTTGAGGGGTCAACTGTAATTCCACTTTGTGATATCACATGTCCTAAAAATTAAACTTCTTTCAACCAAAATTCACACTTTGACCATTTTCCACACATTTGTCTCTCTTTTAGAATTTGTAACAATCCTTAAATGTCTCTCACACTCTTCATGATTTTTGGAATACTTTAAAATGTCATCAATGAAAACAACCACAAATTTATCCAAAAATTAATGAAAAATACGATTCAGGTAATCCATGAAAATGGTAGGAGCATTGGTCACACCAAAAGGCATTACCAAGTATTCATAATGACCGTATCTTGTCCTAAATGTTATCTTTTTAATATCTTCCGCTTCGACTCAAATTTGATGGTAGCCAAATTTTAAGTAATTTTTGGAATGTACCACAACACCTCTAAGTTGATATATCAAATGATGAATCCTTAGGAGATGGTGTTTGTTTTTATTGGTGATTTTATTGAGTTGACGATAATCTACACATAATCTCATAGTGCCATCCTTTTTCTTGACTAACAACACTAGAGAACCCTAAGGGGAAACACTAGGTTTAAGGAATTATTTGTCCAACAATTCCTCTATTTGATTTTTCAACTCCGCTAACTCTAGAGGTGATATCCTATAAGAGGCTATTCATGTCTTGATCCTAGTACAAAGTTTGTAGTGAATTCTATTTCTCTTTATGGAGGTAACCCGAGAACATCTTCAAGAAAAACATTAAGATACTCACAAACAATAGGAAACTTATTAATGTATAAAATTTCCTTGACTTTTAAGAAGTTAAGACCATGTATACTTGGGATCCTTTTAGGATTTCATTGTGGTTGGTAGTTCTATCTTCTAATTCTTTTGAGTTAGAAACTTCACCTATGTGATTCAAAAAATAAAGTCTTATCGTGACAGTTTAGGAGAACGTGGTCGGAAGATAACCAGTCCATTCCAAGAACAATAAGAGAAAATGGTAGACATATAAGATTTATAGAAAAATTTCTATTGCCTATAGAACTATGACAATTTGTGCATGCAAGTGAAGTGATGACTGAGACATTGATAGGAGAAGACATAGATAAATTATATGGTAATAAAAAGATAGGTAATTTTAAACATTTGACACAATTATGTGATATAAAGGGATAAGTAGCACCTGAATCATATAAAACATTAACAAGGTGACCATTTATGATGCATTTACCTTGAATTAGATCTTGAGATCGAACAACTTCAGTACCATTCATAGTGAATACTCTTTCAGTTGTCTTTGTTCTTCCAACTTGATTCTTTCATCCACTACTACTTCCCCCATTACCTCACTCCTTATTTAACTATCTACATTCATTATGATAATGACTCAGCTTCCCATAACTGATCAAGTCACAATCCTTGTGGTGTAGTTTCTTGATAGACGAGGTCCTCCATAGTGGAAACATTTGACAAGGTTGGTTATACCTAAAGTATTGGCAGGAGAGGGATGTTTTTGCCTTGAAGAATTCCAGGAAGCATGAGATGGACGTTGATATGATTTCTTATTATTGAACTCATTTCTTTTGTGCCTTAAAGGCTCTCCCTGCCTCCATTGAATTGTCTTACTTTAGTATCATCCTCATAAATCCTACAATGATGTACAAGAGTAGGAAATGAAGAGATCTATAAATAACCAACAACTTATTTAATATCAGGTCTTAGTCCACTTTCAAACTTGGAACAACGGGAACATTCATAAACTTTATCATGAAAGTAAGGACAAAATTTTGACAACTCGTCAAATTTTGCTGCATATTCTCCTACAAACATGGTTCTTTGATGAAGATTAAGGAATTCAACTTCTTTCCTCCTTCGAAGATCCTCTAGAAAATATTTTTGCAAAAACTTGTGTTTAAAGACTTCCTAAGTAATTTCTCTCCCTTCATCTTCCAATTGTTACTTTGTAAATCTCCACCAGTCTTCAGCTTCGTCAACGAGTATAAAGGCAGTAAATGTGACTTTATTTGCATTAGCACATGCCATTGCTATGATTGTTTTTTCCAAATTCTGCTACCATGATTGAGCATCATCAAGATGAAAACCTCATTTAATTTTTTTTGGGTTTTCCTTCAAAAGGTTTGTAATCCTTGATTTTCCATAGGTTCAACATTTTTTTCCAGTTCATATTTTCTGCTATCTAATTTTTTTTTGTATTTTTTTTAAGTCTCAACTATTGCTTCAGACTTATCCTTACTACAAGTATTAATTGTTGTTAATTATTCTTACTAGTATATTTATCTTATACTTCTCTAGTTCAACAAAAATGTAAGAATAAACAACTTGTACCCCTACTTATTAGTAGAGACTACACACTTGGAAAAGAACAGACCCAAGGTCTTGATGGGAGAACTATTATGATACCACTAAATGTAACACCTCGACTATTATATAAATAATTATTATTCGATAAAAGAGTGGAGTATTTTTTTTTTGTACAATAATATTTTCTTGGAGAGAAATTAATAATAACGTAACTTCATATCCAAATATTCGCCTACCTTGTAAAACTTTCTTAGACCCTACCATGGTCCTTACCTTTCATCCCGTAGTGTGCCAAACTATGACTTCTAAAATACAAACACTCTGACATCATTTTGATCTCAACTCATTGAAGTCAGACTTATGACTTTTTCTTAAGTAACATAGTCTTGGACATTTTCAAGAATCATATAATGTGATGACAATCAAGATATATTAATTCTTTTTTACCAATAATACATACACCATTCAAATAAACACAAAGAGTATATAATAACAATAAAACTTATAGGCAACTTTCTTGTTTACCAACAATATTACTGTTAAAATAATGATATTTTAAAATAATAAAAAATAAAATAAGATAAAATAAGAATCTAAGTAAGAACTTTAAATAAATAATTATATATGAATTAAAATGTTGTAAAAAAATATAATAACAAAAATATAAATTAATATAAAGGATCAATACATAACTAGAGATAATAAAATGAAATGAAAAAACACGACGAGTGCATAACTGGTGATATATTAAATAAATAATAAATAAAACTAGCTCGTATCTTGAGAAAAATTAAATAAAATATCTAAATAGGACTAATTGCATTGGAGATAAATTAAATAAAATAAAGAAACAAAATCAATGCACAACTTGTGATAAATCCAAAGAAATAATTAAGAGGACCAATGCATAACTAAAGATATAATAAAATAAAATAAAATAAATAAACATGACCAATGCGTACCAGAGATAAATTAAATGAAATTAAATAAATAAATAGGATAAGTGTGTATCTGGAGATTAATTAAATAATACAAATATAAATAATAAAGAATATAACAATTTGAAATAAGGTAAATGGATGTAAATAAAATAATATAGAATTCAAAATAAGTAAACAGTTTAATATAACACACATGAGTTTATTAAGACTAGCATAGAAAGAGCTTAACCTCACTCTCCTTACCTTATTGGTTGAAGGAACACACTAGTAATACTTCTAGAAGACTAAGATCTCTTCCAATCTTTTGATCCCACCTCTCTCTCTCTCTCTCTCTCTCTTTTCTCTCTTTCTCACAGAACTCACATTTCCTTCAGTCCTCCCTTTCATTCATGTAGCCATGCACATGTGTCATAATCCACCAAGTCCAAGTCAAAGTCATTATAATTTACATTTAATAAAGCGATAAGTCTTATATGTTATTCATCTTATCTCTTTTTTTTTCTTTCCACATAACTTACTTTATCTTCTTGTACCTTCCTATCACATTCATACATATTTACAAGCCAAACGCTACCAAACTAATCCATGTGAACTAAATGCAAAATATTATTTCTTATCCCCTTATCTTCTTTCTTTTTTCTTAAGTAACTTAATTCTCTTTTAACTTCTTTCATACTTCATCAATTTATAGGCTAAATTATAATGCATTTTGAAATTCCATGTCATGATTACTTCCATTAATGAAGAGATAATGCTTCTCTCTTTAACTTATATTCTTCTTTTTCTTTTTTTTTAATGTTCAAACTACATTTAGATAAAATACGAAACATTAGTAAAAACACAAGATTTTCTAACTCTTATCTTTAGAATAAACAACATAGTTTATTAAAAATTAGAGATGTTACATCAAATATGAATATTCTTATATCAAATATGAATATTGTAGTCTATCTCACACATATAAAAATGAACTAATAACTTAAAGGGGTAAATATGTTTTTAGTCTAACTTTGATGAATTTATTTCTGTTTGAAACTTTGAAACATTTTGGTCTTCAAATTTAAGAAATGAATGGATATAGTCATTTTACCCAATTACGTTAATTTTTTTGACGTGTCAAACACATTTTCCAGCTGACATTGAAGCGAAAACATGTCAAACTTTGTAAACAACTCAAATGCTAACATGGAACACGTTTGACATGTAAAAGAGTTAACATAATTGGGTTAAAATAAATACATCATTCATTTTTAAAATTTGAGGACCAAAACGTATCAAAGTTCTGAACATGGACGAATTCTAATTTTACGTCAAAGTTCATGGACTAAACATATTTAACCCTAATTTAAATAATCCTACATTAATACCATAATTTATGACTACAAAATTCATTAGGTATATTTCATTAATTCATAGTAATTTGTTACACTGATCATCAACTTTCTATATTTTGGTGGTTCGTTACACCTATTTTTTAACAACCTAATCCATGAACCTTTTTCCTATCCTCACTACATATAATTTCTTAATATGTATAATGTAGACTCTCAATGAAATTAAGATATCCTTTTTTATAATGAGTTTTGTGTTTTGTACTACACAATGTCATCTCAAATATCTCTTTCATACACTCATAAAAGAGTTACAATACCACACTAAATATCAACATACATAACCACACTAGGCCATAATAACATACTATTTACATATAATATATATATCAACAAGCATAACATACAAACATATCAATATCGTTCTCATCATTATATCATGTATATCAAATCACACATGTGTCTCACCAGTTAATCATAACACCATAAGACAAATTTCTCTAGCAACTTTGCTATTTCAAATAAAGAAAAACTTTCTTGTTTTAACGATACTAATTCTAGAGGAGAGATAATTCATTTGGCCTCTCAATTGCTCGAATGTCATTTTATTACCTGAGTGACTATCATCTTTCCATATTGCTTCATTGTGTTCATTAGTTCTCAAGTGAGAAGATTACTACAAGAAAAAATAGTTTTAGTGATACACATATTCATCACTAAAGGTTATAAATATGTCACAATACTTTGTGACAAAAATTAAATTATCACTAGAAGTCTTGTCACTATTGTATTTGTGACAATATTTTCAAATGTCACAAAAATTAGGTTTTATTGTGACGAAAATAATTGTCACTTTTAATTGTATCTAATAGTAACAATAATAAATTGTCACAAATATATAAGATAATAGTGACATATTAGTTGTCACAATTGGTACTTTAATCATTATTGTATTTGTGACGATATTTTTAAATCTTATTAAAATTATTTTTTTATTGTGACAAAAATAATTATCACTTTTAATTCTTTGCAAGAGTGACAATGTCAACTTTTGATATCACTATTAATTATTAATAAAATATTTATCATTTTTATTGAAAATTGAATTGATATGTCACATATTACTTTCACGCCATTACAATAAACAAATTATTCTAAAATGATAAAATAAATAAACATCACATATAAAAATTGAAATATATAAAATAAAATATTCATTACATTTAAAATGAAAAAATTATACCATTAATATCTAACAATGAATACAAATAAGTAATTTAAATACAATAACAAAATGTAGTATCTTCGAATATTTTGGTCCTCCAAATATTTGGTCATGCAAATAAATAAAATAAACAATTAATATTTTAAAATGTAAAGATATAATAGTAAAGATATTAATGACAAATTTTAAGTAGGAAAAATAACCAATAGAAGATAACATTGTTATAATATTAATATGAATTGGACTATACAAATTACACATATGAGCAAATTAAATATAAGCATTCATATTACTATAAGAATATTATTATTTACCTTATTTTTACTTTACTATTCTTTTTGTTCATTAAATATTAAAACTTTTTCAAGTCTTGACATATACACATCTTCCTTTTTTTTCTTCTGTTTTGTATGATAAATGAGGGTTTTCAAAGGATAAATGTAACATGATAATCCATCCCAAAGTCTCTAATCTTATATACTTTACCATTTTTCTTTGTACTTAAACATGTTTTCCTAAAATTCAAAGAACTAAAAAAAATATACATTTTAGCCAATCACTAGTGCAAATATGTTAATTGTTTTAGTAAAAAGGAATATAAAAATATAAATTGATATAGTAATAAAAAAAACTAAACCTTGAAACATTAGATGTCATGTTTGCACCTAAGTTATCTACACCAATGTAATGTCATTAGGAGAATAAAATACTCAAACCTTATTGTAATTCTCGTGTATAAGAAAAAAATTGAATAATTAATATATATATATATATATATATATATATATGATATAAACAGATATACATAGCTCATATAATCAAACTTTCATAAGATCAATTTGATACAAATAGTTATACCTTATAAATAATGTAAAGAAATAAATGAATGTTTTTGTTTCTGTTATATTTTTCATCTCCCTATGAAACAAGCTCACCCACATAGCCATAAATGAAAAGGTATAATTTGCTCTTCATTCCATTACCAACATAAATACCATTCACTCCTCTTCCCTTTTTTCCCTTTTTAGCGTAATTTGTGTATAGAAGGAAGGCAGAAGTCCCACCAAATTGAATGGTTAATGGTGTGAGAAAAAAAAAACGTATTCCTTAAAATTGGATTGCACTTGAAGGGAAAGAAAGTCCTTACCTTTTGGTGCTGAAATTCTACCAATTGTTGTTATCCAAATCTTGCTCTGTTTGTATCCCGCACCCTGGCTCATCCGTTTCACTCTTTTTTTCCCTATCTCTTTTACACTCTTTATACAAGCCAAATAAAAAATATTAGAGAGAACAATGTAAGGTCCACTTTATTTTTCTGCCCTAATTTTAAAGGCCTACCCTAATCAGTTGGGCCTAAGGCTGGCCCATAGGGTGCCCAAAGCCCTAAAGCAGCCCAACCTTCTCATTTCTACCATTTTTAGAAAAATAGATCCTTCCCTCTCATTTCCCCTCAACAGTGCTCTACTAAGGTTTTGAAACCCATTCGCCTTCAAGTGAATTCAACCCATTTTTCCAGTCACGTAAGTTACTTTCAGTTCATACTCTTCTCCTTTGGTTTGATTTTCGTGATTCTAGTTAGGGTTCATAATAGTAATCACGTGCTCTATCTCCTCCACTGTTTCCAGCTCTTGAATCTTCTCCAAGAGCTATCGTACTTATTTGCTTAGGTGTCGGGGTATTTTGCTAGCATTTTTCAGGTAAGGGAAGCTAGGGTTTAAAACCTTAATTTGTCTAAAAATTTTCAAATAACAAACTCTTGTTAAAAAAATAAAATTACATCATCCTGAACCTTTATGGTAAAACAACTTGATAAAAGAACATAAAATTATGAATTCAACCCCAACCTCTCGTCATTCTACTCCATGCCAAAAGAATCTGTATTATCGTCTGCTCCCGTATAACACACACGTTATACGATCATCGCATACACAACAAACACAAACAAACAAATAGAGGTATGCTAACCATAAATAAGGATATATAATCGAAATTTAGCAAAATAAAACATTTCACATAATATTCAACATCACATCCAAGTAAAACGCTTAAACATTATAATCACAATTAAGCTTTAATTTTCCACCACCTTTATAAGTATAACTAATCAAGTAATATAACTACCAAAAGGCCAAAGAAAATAAGAAAACAATTCGATACATCCATGTAGATTGTCAAATGGGTCCCACCATAAAGTTAGGATTTTAATAGTTTTTGCTTGCAACTAAAATCATGTAATGTGATTCATAGAGAAAACTAGCGGAAATGGCTGCAACAAAGACGAGAATTCACGTAATCAAAACAATGCAAACATTAGGTTATATGAGCCATGCATCTAAAAATATGAGAAAGGAAAGTAGCACCATGCGGGCCAATGATCTTCTATCAAAAAAATCAACATGTGATATAAAACTAGTAAAGACACAAAATTTAAAGCGTAATGTTATCTAAGAGTAATCCCATGCAACCCTTTGAATGCACCAACGATTAAGATATTTGAGATAACCAACTAACACATGGTTACCGAACCCTAAGGTGAGTTAACCAATGAAAAAAAGAAAACTACCTTTAACAACAACATTTTTCCAAGCACTTAACACAATTATATATAGCATACCCAACATGCACTGCACCACAAACTATTGTGAATATGATCATGCATCTTGAGAAAGTGAGCAACAAAAAACAACAACTATTAACTATTCAAATTTGCCAAAGCAAAGCAATCAAACACAAATGGAATAATACAAGAAAAGGAAACAAAACCAAAACTGCCCTCACACAACACAAAAAATAGGTTTGAAACCCAAATGTTGCACCGCAAAAATAATTAAAGCACTTTGCCATGCATAAAATGAAAACAAGAACTAGAATATATAAACGTGAAACCACCACCTGACACAACCTACACTCATGCACACTATATCTCAACTAACTAACTTTCACAAAAAGCTAAAAGCTAAGTCCCATGAACGTGCACACACAAAAGAACCCACTTTACTAACCAAGTTTCAAGAAGAGTTGGAAAGAGGAAAGAAACCCCATGTAACAAACCAAAAAGAAAAGAACCCGTGAAAATTCTTGTGGACCACCAGAACGAGATATGATACGTGACCCACCTTTCATGCAATAGCACATGACACCTTTGGCAATAAGAGAAAAAGATAAAAAGTGCATAAAGTCTCACCCCTACGTAACATGGGATATCCATCATATCAAAGTCCACAAAGACAATAAAATATATAATATATATGGCAATCAAAAGAAATCATGCACCACCCACAATTACCATTTCGCTAACAAAACCAGCTAAACTAAAACATCTATTTTCGTGAACATTGCACCACCTACGAGAACAACAAAATATAACTTTTCATTCATCTCATGGAGCTTTTGTAAAATGTTTAACGTGTGTTGTTGTATGGGAAAGGAAGCAATAATCGAACCCCAAAGTATTAAGAGATCCAACAAGGAAGAAAGGAGAAAAAGAATCGGCTACACCGCAACGTCCGCACCCATGATCCATACATGTATAGAATATACCTATCTATGAAAGATTTCTAACATGAAAGATTGAAAAGAGAACCACACCATGCCTCACAAAAAGCACGAACACAACCAACATGCCTCACATAAAACACAAACACAACCAAAAATGCATCCCTGCACCACATATAAAGAAACGAAGACATAGCCTCCCCCTTTATGGGAGTACTACAAGGGCAAAAAGTAGAAAACAAACAACATCGGGATAACATCCATCACAACTTCATTCATCAATCAATAAAGAGATAAGAGAACAAACACTACTAGAAAAACTCATATTTCCTGCTAATTTTGTTTTGATTTTTTTTTTGTAGGAAATGCTTATAAATTTTGTAATGAAAATAAAAATTGCAAGAAATTGTTGCCAATGTTTTTGCAAAATATTTTGTATTAAACACTTTTCGTAATAAATTTGTAGGAAATACTTACGAATTTTATAATTTTGTAGGAAATAATTACACACGAAGGAATTACCTACCAATTAAAATTCTTAAATAAAAAATAGTAGAAAAAAGACTTTTCTTGCAAATTTTGTTAACAAATTTGCAAGAAAATTTCTATGTAATATGAAAATTTTTAGTAGTAAAATAACAAGTTAGGAGGTCAAGCTTCCCCTACCTCATGTAGTAGTCTTCCAAGGGCTTATATTTCCCGCTTGCAACCCTTCATGTCCCTCTTGGTTTCTTATTCTCTTACCGTTTTCTCTCTCTTCTCACCCTTAGAAACCTAGAATGTTTGCTTTGCTCCTTTAAAACCCTAACTTTTAACCTATATTTATTTCATCCTTTCACTCCTCATCTTTTCTATTAATATTCTAAAATTAAATATAAAATCTTAGTCATTTTTATTATTCAAAATATATGGCAAGCACAACGTTTCTATTCTTTCAAAACATAAATGTTGTAACAAGAATATCATTGCATGTTGCAACAATGTGAAAATGTGAAAAGGAGAGAGAGAAATATTTTTATGTGGGCCCGCAATAAAAGAAAATAAAGGAAGAAAGAGAAAAACTAAATAACTCAACTAATAAAATCCAACCCATTTGGTTTAAACTCAGACCCAACCACATGCTAAATGAACACTCCAACCACTAAACCAAATACTATATTATGATTTATGATGCACTACAATTTGATAAACACATATGTTCCATATTTTCTATAATATTAATAATTAAAAAAAATAATAACTTCAATCACTCAAATTATTAATCCATATTTTATAATTAAATAAAATAACTAAACTAGAATAAATCCACAATCTTAATCAAGTCATTAATTTTTTTTCATGTAATTCTCTTTATTCTAATTTTTTCCCAGGTCTTACAAGGAGTATTGGAACTTAAGTCAAGTTTGTCAGTTTTAAGTTTTTCTGATTTTATATAGTATACATTGGCTAAAGCTTTATATACATATATAGTTGTTGTTAGCATAGGTCCATTATTTAGGCCCATTTACTTTTAGCTCTTAGGGTTAGCTTTGTGTGTGTGTGTTTATATATATATATATATATATATATATATATATATATATATATATATATATATATATCACATCCCTTGTAACATTTTATACACATTCAATAATATACAATCCCCTTCTTTTTATATTTCTTTGTTTTCTACATGGTATCAAGAGCCCCAAACAATCCATGATTTAGAAGAGATTCTTGTTGTAGTTCCTCTTTCCCAAGCCGTAAGCCTCTAATGAAGTTCCATGGTGGAATTTAATGGTTGATTGGAGCTTCCTTGCAGCAAAATGGATGAAGCACCAAAGGTTGAAGATGTAGTGGCAACGGAAGTGGTTTGGTGAAGGTTCCTAAGAGGTTAGGCCAACTTCGGGAGTAAGGCTAGAGGAGACATCTAGGAGAATGCTCTAGCAATTTGGACTCTCAAAAATGCAATTCATGGAGTGATCTCAACATGTATTTGCATTAACAATTCAAGAGTAACCTTACAAAGAGTGTGGAGTCTCTCATTTATAGTAGAGAGAATCTCCTAAAATGAAAACCAAATGCAAGACTAAATGAAATGCAAATGCAAGGTGGCCATGTGAAACACGTGTGTCTAGATCTAGATCTAGATCTAAGATCCACAAAAAGTGGATCACATGCCATGTGGCATGTCACACTTTCCTAATTTAACACATGTGCTAAATGTGCAACTCATGGCTAAGGCTAGATGCAAACTTGGTCTAGACTTTTGTAATTAGGCTTGAATGAACCCAATTGCAAAAGCTAGATTACAATTTATTTTTAAAACATAATATGTCCTTAATCAGTTCAAGGAATTAATAGTTGCAGCCTCTAATGTGAATTTATCTCCATTTCATTTGTCTTCTTCTTCTTCTTCTTCTTCACCTTTTTATTTATGGCATTCTCGTCGGGGTCATGTTTCTGCATCCCGTTTAAAGTTTTTAGTGTTTACTAGAGTTTTGGGTACTTTGGATAATCATGATATTTCTGATTGTATTGGTTGTAAACTGGCAAAATTTTCCACTTTACCTTTTAATATAAGTTTTTCTTCTTCTCTTGCTCCTTTTGATCTTGTGCATTCTGATGTGTGGGGGACCTTCTCTTGGATCCACCAAAGGAGGTTCTACATATTATGTCTCTTTCATTGATGATTTTACTCATTTCATTTGGATTTATCTTATGAAACGTCGATATGATTTTCTCATAATTTTCAAAAGTTTTAATGCTCTTGTAAAGACCTAAAACTCTACTACCATAAAAACCTTTCATTGTGACTTGGGGGTCAATACACTTCTAATGATTTTACCACTTTACTTGCCTCTAATGGGACTATACACCAAACCTTTTGCACTGACACTCCTCAACAAAATGGCGTTGATGAAAGAAAACATCGTTATCTTGTTGAGACTACAAGATCATTCTTGTTATCTGTTAATGTTCCCAGTGTCTATAGGGGGAAGCTATTCTTACAAAAACTCATGTTGTGGATCAAATTCCGACTAGACATAATTCTAATTTGCCTCCTTTTAAAAAAATGTATGGTCATGCACCTGATTACTCTAATTTGAGTGTTTTTGGATGTACTTGTTTTGTTTTGAAACCACATGTTGAGCATACTAAATTATTAGCTAAGTCTGCTTTGTGTGTCTTTTTGGGATATGGTCTTGGTGAAAAGGGATATCGTTGCTTTGATCTAGTTAGCAAAAAAATGTATGTCTCATGCATATTGTGTTTTTAGAACATATTCCATTCTTTTCTATTCTAGCTAGTTCACATTATTTGACTACATATGATTCATTAAAATTGATCATTTTGATATTGATGACATTACACCTACTCTCGTACCAACTCCATAACTTGTCTTAGCACCAATTACAGACACCACACTAGAGTTGTATTTGGTGATTCCCCTACTATGCTTGCTCAATCATCTCCTGAGGTTGTGGTTCCTCTGCCACATGTTCGACCCAGTCGTATCGTTAATATACTCATCTACCATATTTTTTTTATTCCTTTTATTCTAGTTCATTTGCTGCTTTTATTGCTTCTATTCATCATCTTCACGAGCCTTCATCCTATAAAAAGGCTGTTTGTGATCCACTTTGGCAAAATGCTATGGTTGAGGAACTTACCACTCTACATTAGAGTCATACATGGGACCTAGTTCCATTACCAACAGGAAAACATCCTATTGGGTCTCGTTGGGTATACAAAATGAAGACAAAATCAGATGGTTCGGTGGAAATGTATAAAGCTAGACTTATTGTTAAAGGATATACCCAAGAGTATGGCATGGATTATGAGGAGACATTTGCTCATGGCAAAGATGACTACTGTTCGTACCTTGATTGCTGTCACTTCTATTTTTAAATGGAAGATTTTTCAAATGGATGTGAAGAATGCCTCTTTGAATGGGGATCTATATGTGGAAGTCTGCATGATTCCACAACTAGGTGTCTCTCACAAATCTGGTGAAGTTTGAAAACTTTGAAAAGCCCTTTATGGTCTCAAACAAGCACATCGTACTAGGTTTCATAAGTTTTCTACAATAATTGTCTCTCTTGGTTTTGTTGCTAGTAGGCATGATTCTGCATTATTTGTTAGGAAAACCAATGCAGGGCGTATTTTGCTGTCCTTATATGTTGATGATATGATTATTACTAGTGATTACTTTTATAGAGTTGCATCTTTAAAAACTGCATTATCCCATCATTTTGCTATGAAATATTTGGGTATACTGTGTTACGTTTTGGGTATTGAGGTTGCTTCTTCCCCAAAGGTTATCTATTGTCTCAGTCCAAGTATATTATTGACCTATTTGAGCGTCCTCGGCTTATTGACAACAGGATTGTTGACACTCCTCTTGAGAGAAGTGTACAATATTCCCCATCTGATGGTGTTCCATTAACTGATTCTACTTTATATCGAACTATTGTTGTAAGTTTGATTTATCTTACTATGACTCGTCCAAACAATGCACATGTTGTTCACGTTGTTAGTTTGTTTCAGCTCCCACAACAGTTCATTGGGGTGTTGTTCTTCGTATTCTTAGGTATCTTTGGAGCATTCAGTTTCAGTCTCTTTTGCTTTCTTGTACGTCGTCTTTAGATATGCGTTCCTATTGTGATGCAGATTGGAATGATAATCCTAATGATCAGAAATCCACTATTGGATGGTGTATTTTTCTTGGTTATTCACTTCTATAATGGAAAAGTAAGAAATAAGAGGTTACATCTCGATCGTCCACAGAAGTTGAGTATCGTGCCATGGCTTTGATACCTATGAAGTTATTTAGTTGTGTTGGTTACTTACAAATATGGATGTCTATTTGAAATATCCTATGCCTCTATATTTGACAATAAAAGTGCTATTCGTATTGCTCGCAACTTTGTTTTTCATGAGCGAACCAAGTATATCGAAACAAATTGTCATTTTACTTGTCATTATCTTCAAATAGCACTATATCTTTACCATTGTTCCTTCGAATCTACAGGTTGCAGATATATTTACTAAGTCGCACTCCGTTTTATGCTTTCATTTTTTAATTGACAAACTCTCAATGCATTTAGCCGTAGCTTTGTGAGTTTGAGATGATGTTAGCATAGACCCATGTTTTAGGCCCATTTACTTTTGGCTCTTAGGGTCAGCTTTGTGTGTATATCTATCATACCGAACATTTTATAGACACTCAATAATATACAATCCCCTTCCAAGGGTGGTTCAATGGTTTGGGAGGCCTAAAGCAAACTTTAAAAAATGAGGCATTTTATTTAAAATTAATTTTGTAATTCTTTTTTGATGTTAGATTATTTATTAAATGGTCATAATTAATTTCATTAAACATTTCTTTCTCAATATATAATAGGAATAAACTGTTTAATCTTTCTTAAGACATTTTTTATCTTAAATAAGCTTTTATTATCTTTAATTTTGAGAAACTTCTTTCAGCTGAAACAACTAACATTAGAACTGTTAACATTATTCTATAAGCTATATATGCATTTGAAAAAAAAAAAACTATTCTTTTTATATGAATAAGAATGTCAATTGGTTTATCATTTTCCAAACCTATAATTTCCTTTAAGATATTTAATTATGAAATTAAATCAAATTCATCAATATCCAACAAATTATCATGTTTTAAAGACTTTTCAAGGTTTAAGCATTTTTCTTTCAAAAATGAAATATCTACACATATAAATACACAAGACATTTGCTATTTTCTATTCATATTTCCTTTTTGTTATGCAATTAAAGCCTAAATTCTTTTTTTCTTTTGAATTTTTGAATAGCCTAATTCAAATTTTCTAGTTAACATATCTATATATTTTTATATGAAATAAAAAATGATAATATATAAAATACTACTAAAGATAAATATATAAAACAAATGAATTAAAACAATAAAACTTGGTTCTGGTTGTCAAGAAAATAAATTCGATAGTAAACTTGCACTATCTTGAAGTTTCACGCCTCTTTTTCGTTCTTAAGTCTCAACTTTTTCACAAACCTGCAATGTTATTTATTTTAAGATTAATCATTAATGAAAATAATAAAAAAAAATATTACTTCTTTTAACTCGATAATAAGTCTTTTCTTCCCTAAATTTGAATTATCTTTCTATATAAAACTCAACTTAGAATTATCCTCCAATTAATCTATTATCCACCAAAAGACTAAACCATAATCTAATTAATAGTTTTGTAAAAAAAATCAGTTCTTTCTCAAGATATATGCAAAAAAAAAACTCTCAAAACCCATAAATCTAAAAGTACCAAAAAAATTGGACAAAAGAAATACATTTCTAATTCTTATACAAATCCAAAATAGAATAAAAATAACAAAAACACAAATACAAAGAAAAAACATACTAAAACTTGAATTATCTTTGTACAGGAAACTCAACTTTGAATTATACTCTAATTAATCTATTATCCACCAAAAGACTAAATCATAATCTAATTAATAATTTTGTACAAAAATTCAGTTCTTCCTCAAGATATGTGCAAAAAAAAAAAAAGAACTCTCGAAACCCGTAAATCTAACAGTACCGAAAAACTAAACTAGGTAAAAGAAACACATTTCTAATTCTAATACAAATCCAAAACAGAATAAAAATAACAACACAAATAGAAAGAAAAAACATACTAACCACAAATAAGGATGAAAAAATTGGTACACACGAGCAATATGAGATTCAAGAGATTTAAAAGATGTAATATGCAGAAATCCTAGATAAAGGACTCTTAGAAGAAAATAAAGTAAGGAGAGATAAGAAAAGTCATAGAGAGATAAAAAAAGAAAATAGAATCAAAATTGATTATAAGAGAATAAAGATAGTTAATCATTATCTTTCTTGTAAATAAAATTATAATTTACTAAAAAGATATTTTAACTCATTAATTTTCATTTTTACTACCAATAAAAATAAGCATACACTAATAATAATTTAAATAAATTTTATTCTTAAACATAAACTTATAATTAATTTAATAGAGCTATATTAGTAATAAAATATTTTTTTGAAACAATTTTTATCTTAAACATAATTTTATAATTAGTTTAATAGAAATATATTAAATATTGAGATTTTTTTTCTTAAACATAATTTTATAATTAATTTAATAAAAAACTATTAATAATAAAAAGAAATTTGTTGAAGACTTTTTAGCCTTAAAACGTAAAGTAAGACGCTTAAGCAGGTATGTTCGCTTCTTTCTATATTTCTTTATTTTCTAAAGCTGCTACCTAAATAAATGAAGAATGTACAGAGTTTCTGTAAAGTGTGTTACCTTCTCTTATCTGCCGTGTTTTCACAATTGCTCTCTGTCCCCGATAAGTTTTACAATCATCGCCACACGTTAATGCTTGATTAACCATAAATAGTTTCAAAATCAACCAAACGTCATTTGAAACAATTTTAACCTTTTAAATATGTTTTGAACTATCAATTGTACACATTTCTCCTCTTTAAACCCCAATGGAACTTAACTTAGAAATATTTTAAGACCACCTTAGTCGTTACATAACAATCCAACACTTAGTATTATTGACTCCCATTAACAAATACGTTATAATACATACAAGATAATTAAATTCTTATACAACCATCACTCATTCAAATTTATTAAGCACAACTACGTCACTTCAATTAAATAGAGTAATAAAAATCTTTTGTGTAATGGGCTGTAATTCCAAAACCTTTGGGGCCAATGCGAAAATAAGAGGCCCTTTTGAGGAAAGTAATTCCTTATGTTGCAAGTAACCTCAACCATGTTATATTTGCAATTGCAGATATAATCAGAATCTGCTTATGGCAGACAAAAATGAAGTATGATGTTAACACAGAATCAGTATTAGATTCGTAGAATGTATAACTAGAATCTACTTCAGACACAGACAAAAATGTAGGTATGTTAATTCAATGAAAATAAAATGGAATCAGGTTCTTACTATTTTTCCTTATATTTAATTGATTATGACATGTTTTTTTTAACTAATTTGTAACATAGAATTCCTTCATCGCTAAGCAAAGCATAGAGTCCCTTCAGTTTTTGTTTTCCAGTTTTTCCTCTATTTCCTCGATAAACGACCCATCTCATATTCTACGGACTTAAGATAAAATAAAAAGTATATTCTCAACTATGTTAATTATAAGAGCAGTGAATAATTCTGTATTATTTTAGAAAACTAAATATGTGAAGTTAAAATATAACATTGTGATTTAATTTATTAATTAAGTCAAAATATAAAATTGGTATTTGTACTACCTTCAATTTGGGCTTCTCTATATTAGATCTGTTGAAGTGAATTTTATGTTCGGAAGGGAACAAATTGCTACTTTGAAACCATTCATTTTAAACGAAGAAGTATTCAACGAAAATGTTAAGGTTATAATTTTTTTATTTATATTTTTAAATCATTATAGTTATAACTTTAAAATAGTTATTACGTAACGAACTATATTACAATTTATGATAACCGGGTGAGACATTTGGTCTCTCAATTTTAGAAAGTATGTGATTTATAATGATTCCTAAACTTAATATTTTCACTTGTGACGATACAAATATAATTTAGTAAGGCAAATTAAAAAGTTATAAACAAAATTAAAGATTAAACTCAAATTTTTGAGTTAAAAATTGTAAAACTTCCCCCTTCTCACTCTCTCTTTCTCATGTATGCAAAAACATGTGTTTCTCTCTAAAATTCCTTTTAGTGTCTCACTCCAATGTTCTCCATTTTCACAATCATATCCTACCTTCTACTAGCCTCTGAAGAAAATATCACTTCTATCCTATAAATTTTCTTTTCAAGTTATATGTTCTTTTGCTTCAAAAATTCATTTAATTTCATTTATACTTTATAAATTGAGAAAAAACAACTTTCTCAACTAATTTAGTCTTTGCCTTAAGTTTAGTTGTTTTTTATTTGTATTGTTTTGATTTCTAGAATGTTGGAGTTTTCTCAACTTTCTTTGCATTCGTTATTGCTCAAGTTGCTTTTTGAGTAAGTGAAGTTACCTTTAATAATATGTTGATGTTGAAATTGGAAGGGTTACATGTATAAAATTGAATTGATATATTTTATCGTCCCGAAAATTATTGTTCAAATCCATTGATATTGATGTATTGAGTTATGTTTATTCTTTTTAATTTGTATTTAGTTAGAGTAGATTCATTGATTGTAATGGTACAAAATTAGGTTATGTGTTGGAGTAGGAATTTAGTGAATAAAAATGTTTTTATTGTTCTTTGATTGATGATTTTGAGTTGAAACAAATGAAGTATGAAAGTTGATTATTGAAAAATAGTAAATGAACTCTATGGACAAATAAAGAATGCTAAAAATGTTTATTAGAGGATATTTGGTATAGTTGTAATTTGCTACATATTTATTTATTTATTCTAACATTTTCTCTCAAGCAAGACTTTGCTCAATTGAAATTGTAAACAAGATAAATTTCAGACTTTCGCTCAAGTGAGATTCTCCTTGATTAAGCAAAAATGAGATCGAGAGCTTGAGTTGGTCTCTATCGTGTTTATGCGTAAGTGATGCATCCATCACTCAAGTAATAATTGTCCCCCTTAAGCAACACATGATTCCCTAAAGAAAAAAACATGACACAAAAAACCTTTCCTCTTGGTTTGATTTCCACTCAAGTAAGAGTATTTTGCTCAAGTATCACTTTTTCGCTTAACTTTTCATATTTGACTAATTTATTCGATGCATGAGTTTTATTATTCTCATAATGTAGATTCCCATGGGAATGGGTATGAAAGATACACATGTATGAAATGTATGCAATAAAGAACATAAATAATATATATCAACCATTGTTTGAATGTATTTATTAAGTAGTTGAACCTATATATAGAGATATCTTAACTTCATTGAGTGTTTAAATTATATAAATTAAAGCTTTATGTTGATTGAAGCTATAAAATAGAGTTTACTGCACATCTACAACACCATAAGTTTCGAATATTGGATGTCTTGAACGATTCCACGAAATCAAGATTTGCATACCTAAAGTGGTTAAATGATTATGGTGTTAATATATCTTAAAAGACATACTTACTACATATCTTTTATAAGGTCTAAGTAGTACATGTGGGGAGTTCAATGCATGAAGTTATGAGACCTCAGTTATTTTCATCATTCGGCCTCGGTTTTAGACCTAAGGCATATTGGGCGTGAGGCCAAAAGGGGCCTTTTGGCCTCGGTTGACACCCGAGGCCATCGAGGCACTTTTCTGCCTCGGTTGTAGAGAGATTGGAACCATAGAGTGGATTTTTTGCTCCGGGTCTTTGAGAACCGAAGCCATAGGGTAACCATTTTTTTTTAATTAAAATTTTCGTAGAGCCTTTGGCCTCGGTTGTGGTTAGAACCGAGGCCATATACCACCTTTTGGCTTCGGTCTTGGTAAGAACCGAGGCCTATTCCCCTATTTTTTTAAATAAATTTTCTATTTTATTCTGATTCCCACATTTAAACCTGCATATTATTTTCACAGACCAACACAAACCAGAACAGAATATTTTCTCAAACATCCACAATCCAAAAACATTTAAAAGATAATTGAATCCACAATCCTAATCAGTACTATTGTACATTTAAATTATGAATTTTGCACATGCTATCCTACCAAACTTTATGGACTTCGCAAAAATTGGCAAAGGACTCTTGAATGTCTGCAAAATAAGACATTAAGTTAAGTTAGTATATAGAAAGACAACTTTAGTATACCAAACTTTAGTATATTGCAAAGTAATTGTTTTAATGCAAATATATATTATCGTTTCCCAATTAGTTGTAATACGAGCACACATAATTGTTGTCATCCATTGAATTATATAGTAACCGCACTCATATGAGCCAGTTTGTCTATTACACTACATTATATCAAGAACATTAAAATTAATTAAGGAAGAAAAGCAAATCAAACAATTATAAATATATGGATAGAAATATCAAACCTGGAGGGAACACCATGCAAGACATTTTGCCTTAGCCGTTGATCTCCCTAATAATATGTTATGTCCAATAATTGAACTATGATAAAGGAAATAAGTTAGGATACTTTTATATAACATGTCATATTCATAAGCTTGAGATTGATGTTTCTTACCAATCTATCACTTGTCTAAGATGGTTGGGGGGAGGGCGGTACAAAGAGCAAAACCACAGAACAAGGTTCTCCCTTAGGGAAACCACAAGTAATTGGCAATGACGTCTGAGAAGAAAATAAATTCATTGTTATGCATTAAAATGACAGATTATATTCATAAGTTAACAAAAGTGACTTACCCAACAACATAAGGGACAAAATAAATTTCTTTTCCGCGTAGAAAGCATCCAATCACATATGATTGGATGTCATCAAACTTGTTGCCTTCATGAGTGAGTTGGGGGTCTACAAACCCATATACATCATTAGCCCCATAGTTTCAGTAACACCAAACAAATACCGAAACATAAAATTGATTTGATATAAGTAAATAGATAAATATATCAAATAACTATATATAATGACTAAAAGACTTACATCATCCATAACTGAATAATGGTAATATTTAGTTCCTCTTGTCCCCGTGCAAGCTCCAAGACATCTTGGGAATGCAAGTAAAGTGGGATCTCAAGGTCTCTCCCAAAAATGTTAGCATCCCAAGGAACCTGCATCAGTTTATCAGCTATGATTTCTGCAAGTTGGAGCAATGCACCAAAAGGATCGTCCAAAAAGAAAAGAATATTCTTTGGTTGAGGTTTTTCCTATATTGATGCAATTTCAGTTAAAAAATGGAATATAATTTAAGTTTGAATATAATAAACATGTCAACTTAAAAATTTAGTATATTGGTGGGTTTAAGAGTCTGTACCGGGGGGGGGGGGTCAGAAAAAACCAAAT
>Ga0214544_1002836_pt1 | contig 36168 bp, 21 predicted proteins | sample CNSS3metaG_FD_160074 | JGI IMG/M metagenome (GOLD analysis project Ga0214544, IMG submission 160074) | Root nodule microbial communities from cowpea collected in UCLA plant growth center, Los Angeles, California, USA - CNSS3 | ecosystem: Host-associated > Plants > Roots > Nodule | place: USA...
TCTTACCATTTGAAGAGATATTGCTTCTAATTATTATTATATAATTAATTTCTCTATCAGGAACAAAGGTAGAAAATATTTGAGTTATTGGGCTCATGAAAATTAATAACAAATTGGGCTCTTCCTCTTTTTTTTCTTCTTTTTTTCTCTCTTTTTTCTTTTTTTTTTCTAAAGTTGATGTTTGAAAATCGTTTTGAAGAAAATTTTGTTTCACATTTTTTTTATTTTCCATTAACTAAAAAACCCTTTTTTTATTTTTTTTTAATTTTTTTCGAAAATAAATTTATTCACCCTGACGAAATTGGGTGTTGACAATGGTTACTTAATTAATTGTGACTATTTTAATAATTTAAACGGGGACGAGTATTATGGCGGGGATATGTACATCTCCATACCCATCCCCAACCCAATTTAAAAAGTCGAGAATTCCCTATACCCATACCCATACCCAGTCAATGCGGGGACAGGTTTATTTGCCATCTCTACTCAAGAGTGTATTTTAGAATGACTTACTTTTAATCTGTAGTCCCCTTTTCTTAAATAGGCACTATAGAATATATTTACATTAATATTCAATAGAATGACACACTAACATCCCCCCTCAAATTGATGCTGGCAAATCAACAAGCAACAATTTGCCAACAAGAAATTGATGGCGCTGTCAAGTCATGGCTTTGTTATAGATATCTGCAACTTGAAGATCAGTAGAGATGTAAGGAAGAGAGATGACATTGTTGGTCAAGGCCTCTCGAATATAATGACAATCCACTTCAATATGCTTGGTACGTTCATGAAACACTAGATTTGCAGCAATCTGAATAGCGCTTGTATTGTATACATGAAGAGGTGTAGATGTAGGTTGTGAAAACCCATGATGGTCCAAAAGACTACGTAACCACACGACTTCAACACAAGTAGTTGACGTTGAACTATTCAACCTTAGTAGAAGATTTAGAAACATGATCTTGCTTCTTACATTTCATAGAAATTAAGGCATCACCAAGAAACATACACCAATCGATAGTAGACCTACGAGTATTCGAACATCCTGCCTAATCAACATCACTATATGCCATAAGTTGTAAAGATGAGGCTTTGGGAAAGAATAACCCACGTGTAGATGAACCTTTAAGATATCGGATAATACGACGAACCGCAACAAAATGAAGATGACGAGGAGAAGACATAAATTGGCTGACCTGGTGAACAACATACGAAATGTCAGGTCTAGTAGTGGTGAGATAAATAAAACTGCCTACCAAACGTCGATAGAGAGTGGGATCAGGTAACAAATCTCCTTCATCTTTCCTGTACTTGACATTTACTTCCATAGAAGTATCAACTGATGTAGTTCCAACTAAACCCGCCAATTTGATTAAATCTTTCATGTGAAATATTGCATGGAGCTCAGTTTGCAACTTAGTAATTAACTCATGATCAGTTCCCGTAATAATGAGATCATCCACATAAACCAAAAGGAGAACGATACCGGCGATAGACTTGTGAAAGAAGAGAGAATAGTCATATTGACTCTACGTAAAGGAGAACTTAAGCAGAGTAGTACGAAACTTCTCAAACCAAGCCCGAGAAGCCTGTTTACGTCGAAGTTTACAAACATCAGAAGAGGAAGAAGGAAGAATATCAGAGGGAAGTTTCATGTAGATTCTTCTTTGAGATCAACATGAAGAAAAGCGTTCTTCACATCCATTTGATGCAATGGCCAAGATTGAGAAGCAGTAATAGCAAGGATAGTCCGAATTGTAGTCATCTTAGCAACAAGAGCAAATATCTCCTCATAATCAATCACATACTCTTGTCTATTACCAAGAGCGACCAGTCGAGCTTTATAGCGATCTAATAAGCCATCAGATCGAAGTTTGGTAGAGAACACCCATGTACTTCCAATAGGTTTTACTGTGGGAGGACAAGACACAATATCCCATGTGTAATTTTCTTGAAGTGCTTGTAGTTCTTCTTGCATTGCCTTTTTCCAACAGTCATGTTCCATAGTCTGGGTATAACTAGAAGGAATAGAAATAGACGACAATGTAGTGGATAAAGAAATAGGTGTAAAGAAGCCATACCAATCAGGAGGTTTTGATGATCGAGTGGACCGACGAAGAGGTAAAACAGATGTGACAAGATCAAGTGCCGACAGAGGGACAAAATCAAGTGTTGGAGCAGAATCAGGAAGGGTACCAGAAGGAAGACGATGTCTTGTTCCACTGCTTTTGTTGCACGCACAGGTACATCTTTTGTTGGTCTGACTAAATTTTCTTTTATTGGTCCTTAGATTTTTTACTCGGGGGCCACAAATCACATTACTGGTAACAAATCTTTGTTTTCTTTTTTATTCTCTCTAAATAATTTACCTTTTGTTATAATAGTTAATGGGTCTACGATTTTAGCTCATGGTATTGGGACCATTAACCTTTTTCCTTTTTTATCCATTGATAATGTTCTTTATGTCCCTAGATCCCCTTTAATTTGTTATTCATTAGTCATCTAACTCGTTCTCTTGATTGTGTTATTTCCTTTACCAAAACTTCTATTTGTTTACAAGAACAGAGTTCGAGACATGTGATTGGCACCGGATGTGAGTCTCGTGGTCTTTATCATTTTCACCCTTCTACTCATCTTGGTACAGTTATAGAGTCTCCCTCTCTCCTTCATGCTCAATTAGGTCATCCTAGTTTGGCCAAATTACAACAACTTGTTCCCAGCTTATCCAAGTTGTCTAGTTTGGTGTGTGAGTCGTGTCAATTAGAGAAACATAATCGTTCCTTTCCTACTAGTCTCTCACAACGTGCTTCCTCCCTTTTTGCCTTAGTTCACTCTAACATTTGGGGACCATGTCGTACTTTAAGTCTAATTTAGGTTTTCAATATTTTGTTACTTGTATTGATAATTATTCCCAATGTACTTGGTTATTTTTAAAGAAAAATCATTCTGATTTATTTTACATCTTTCAAACCTTTTATAATTGGTAACTCATTTTTTTTTTCAGTTGTGCTTGTTAAACAAAACCAAAATCCCCCTAGTGGAGTATATGGAAATCCTGAGTATCAAATCCAAGGAAATGGTGCATATTGAGTCTAGCTTGCATAGTTAAATCTTCGCTAAAAAGAAAATAAAACTAAAAAAGGGGAAAATATATTAAAAAATAAGAAAGGCATAATTATTTTAATTGAAACTAAACTAAATGCATGAATGAAACTAAACTATGTTATGCATGAGATGCAAGAGTGGTGTAGAATCTAATGGAAATGGTGGATGCAATGCAGCATGCGTGCGCAAACCTTCCATGATAAAATTTGACATTATGCACAATTGAGGAAGGAGTATAGACCATGAATCATGCTAAAGGCTAGTTCAAAATGAGCCTAGAATTCGAAAGCATGCAAGAAAACTATTTGCAGTATTTAACTATGTTGTGACAGTAGAAAAACAATGCATTTAAGAAACAATATGATATAATTGGATGTAGAATTTGATGAGCAGTGTAAGACCTGAGAAATTTAAATAATTAATTAAATAATTATTTAATAAAGGCAGGTAGTAGGAGTCTTTAAGGCATTTAATGCGGAGTGCTATGACGTGGAAAAGTACTAGCTTAAGTGGTTGAGAGTAGTTGATTGTGTGAGAGGACTTGGCTTCGAGTCTTATGTATGCCAATTGTGTGTTATTTTAACTCGTGCATTATTTTAATGATGTATTTGAATGTGAGTCATGATAATGTAATACTAAAATTATAAGAATTATCATGAAACATGTATTGGTTGAATTGGTTGTGCACTTGCTTTGTGATTGAATGGTTGTGTCTTCAAACCTTGTTAGGAACAAAACTAAACTTCCTTTTGGCCTAATTTTATTTTTGGCATGGAGATAAAAAGGCAGAAAACCCTAGCTGCCAAGGGAGGCAACTTAGAGGGCTAGAGACAAACGAATAATGGTCCTTGAATAACCATTAAACCTATAACTTAATGGCATTTTCGTTTTTAGAGTTAATCCCACTTAATTAGGTAGTAATTGTGAGAGAGAAGAGAATTGGAAGGGAAGGGAGTGCTGCATTTGCATGTCAAAGTCAAGCAGTGGTTTTCTAGAAGTATTTTCGTGCTGGTTGAAGAGAGGGTGGAGGTTGAGAGACACTTTTAGGAAGGAACCAAAGGCTAGGAGAGTTTGGTTGAAGGGCACATAGCAAATTCGAATTTTTAGCAAGGAATCCAGGTAAGGGGAGCTATTTATAATTGTTTTGATTCGTGAATGATGTATTGTGACTTGTATGAACTGAATTGCATGAATCCCTATGCCTAATTATGTTGTTTCTTGCAAATTCTGGGTTCTCGCCTAGAAATCGCCTGGCGGGCATGAAGGTGCCGCCAGGCGGCACATCAGTTTTAACCCAGTTTTTGGGTTCTGTCTCGAACTGCTTAGTGGTGGGTTGAAATCTGCCAAGCAATGCATGATGCCTAATGTTGTTTTGTTGTGATTTCGTGAATTTCATAATATGTTGATATTCCAGTTAGGATTTTATGTTTGTTTGATTGTATTATGCTATGATATGGTTAGTATCGTGTGCTTGTGATTATCAATGGAGATGTGAACATAAGGAGTTCATAATAAAATTAGTAATTCCTTTAAACGGTTGAATTTAGTGGCTGACCGAGATTGGGGTTGTAAGCACATGATACAATTTGGCGTTTAATTATAGAAATATTGAATTGCAATATTGCGGGTTATAATGCCTAAGATAAAAAGAGATGTAAGAGTTGGAAAGGGGTTTAAGAGTCAAAGAACCTATGTTTTTGCCCATAGTTTGATATGCCACCTGGCGGCATCTCATTGGCCGCCAGGCGATAGCGACGTAACAGTGTTGTTTTTGGGAAATTGGTTAATTAGCTTTGAGAGAAACTGACGGCGAATTTGGTTGTGAACTGATCGAGCATGGAGAGATGATAATAATGGAGGAATAGGGGGTGTAGTGAAATGTAGAGTATGTATTGGTTGTAAGGGTGTACTTATGATGAATTAAAGTCAATAAGTAATGATCTTCAGTGAGAATTAATAATCTGATATGAGGAATTGGTGGAAGGAGAGAATACCTATATTCAAATAGTGAGTTATATGATCTTGGGTCTTGGTAAGACAATTGATGATGGGTGAAGGATGGAAGACGTATTAAATTGGTTAAGCATAAAAATTAGAGTTGAATGGCCTTTAGTGACAATGGAGTTAGCAAATTATTCTAATATGAGCTCTGTATAGTCTAGGTGGTGACTGGATTATATTTCTTTCAGATTTGAGTAAGTTCACTTGGATAGGTTAGGCAATTTTCTTAAGCTTGATTGAGCAATTATGCATGGATGGAGAACTTGGTAAATCAAATGAATAGAATAAATGGACCTATGAATGAGTTATAGGAAACTAAAGGGATGGTGGGATGGCTGGGAAACTAGCAGGTTTGGATAAGCAAGTCTGTAATATAGCTTTCGGGCAATCTGGAGTGAAGAACAAGTCATTTTGGGGTGCCAAAAACCAGCAGGTCCTCTTCTGATATTGCGCCTGGTGACACTAGTGACTGTGTCAGGCGATAGGAGCTCTAGGGAAGTTTTCTGCATCACGTGGCGCCTGGCGGTATGGTGTGCTGCGCCAGGCGACAAACCCTAAAATAGTGAGTCTGTTTAGAGTGTGGCACCTGGCGATGAGGAGGTTCCGCCAGGCGGTCTACACTAGTTTTGCCTAGTGGCGCTTAGGCTGCGCCAGGCGATAACGCTGCAGACTGTGGCTTGTGTGTGTGGCGTTTAAGTAATGATTCTATACTTGGACATGGAGATGTTGTGCCATGAGCGGGTAGGTTCATGGATGGTGGTGAACATGTGATGATATGAGCGGGGAGGTTCATATCCAATTACTATCGTGTGGGGATACGAGCAAGGTAGGTTCGTATGTTCCGTGCTCACACTTGAGAGATGTTGCGTGCGGGGAGGTACGTAGCTGGTGGATCACATATGTTGGACTATGGGCGGGTAGGTCCGTAGAGCAAGACTACGAGCAGGGAGGTTCGTAGAGGCAGGACCACGAGCAGGCAGGTTCATGTGATCATCATAAATCCTGAGTCCAAGGCTAACAAATTGTTTGGTTTGAAGGTTGAAAAGCCTTGGGGATTAAAGTCTTGGCCAAGAACTAATTAGGACGAATAAGACAGGTGTCTTGCTTATATTTTGTTATTTTATATGTTATTTCTCATTTTATAAGCTCACCCTTTCTATTTGTGATTGGCGATGACCGTGTGATTCGTTACTAGAGCCAGGTGATGTTGTGGATGCACAAACGACAGAGTGAGGGCTAGCTTGGGGACTAGAGCCAGGGATTTTACTATGTTTTCATTTATGTTATTGAAATTTGGAAATTGTAACGACATTATGTTTTAGTTTCATTTAAATCTTGGCGTCGTGGATATTTTTTAAATTTTCCCGTGTTTGGGAATGATAATATTACGACTTTTGAATTTCATTTCTATAATTAGTTATTTAATTAAGTAATATTCCTTAGGGATGTTACAAGAAGACTAATTCTAGTATGCAACATTGAAACTAGACCTTAACAGTAGTAGAAATTCTCATTAAATTGCTCAAATGCAGGTTCAATACATAATAGAGAATCAAATGCATATGCAAGATTCTCTTCAGCATGTAACCAATGTTAAATGCTCCTATCGTAATGAGCACAAGCCAAACTGACTCAGATTTATCATAAAGAAATACTACTGAAAAGCCAATAAATGATGATAGTAGTTAATTCTAACTGAATGAATGCACTTTTGTACATGAGATTGATGCATAGTTGTAAATGCAGAATGCTTAAGGAATCTTCACTCATCATGGGTCATGAATATCACACACTTCCTTGAACAAAGTTAAAGATTCAATCACAACAAATGCCCAATTCATATTACATATTTTTAGACCAGAAATCATATGGTAACAAAGATTTGGACAGTGACAGTAGTGAATTAGCGTAATGCATCATCAGAAATATAACTGAGATTAACATCAAATGTAATGCAAACACTTAGTCTATTATGTTCCACAAAAAATGGAAATGCACTCACTGCTTAAAGATAGGGAAAAGTATAAATGGTATACATGAAATGATGCAAAATGCGATGAGGATCAACTACGGGAATGCAAAAATTAACACAACTAAATCAACCACAGCATGTCTCAATTGAAGTTCATATGAGACTCTAACATGAATGCAATGCAACACAATATGAATAGATGCAAAATGAATAACACTTTGCTAGAACACAGAAATTTACCATTATACTACTACTAGAATTGATGGAGCTTGATGGAGACATGAAGCTCCAAGTGCAGCGAAAATGATGGAGGAAGCAAGGAAGAGTGGAAGGCAAGTTTGTAGGCTCTTGCTTGCAATGGATAGGTGAAAAGGTGAGTGATTTAAAGGTAGCTCTAGCTTAGGAAGGGGGTTAGAGGTAAAGAGAGTAAGCTCTCTAAAAGATGACTCTCAAGTGGCAATAGTGAGGAGTGTTCTCAACTCAAAGTGTCTATTGCACAAAAATTCAAGAGTGAGTACAATGTTGAAAAATTAAGGCTTTTATACTCAAGCCATTACACATGAGGAATCTCAGCCCTTGGATGAGAAGGAGAAAGCATCTTGGCCTTTGATGCTAGCTTGGAGAAGAAGGCTTGATCTTGGTCGTGAGATTCTAGCTTGAAAAGGAAGCCAAGTCTCCTAGCCCTTGGATGCGTGAGGTGTAGGAAGGAATGTTGACTTCCACTTAGTCCACCTTGGACCTTTGGTAGCTGATGGCAAAAATCTCTTATTGGGCTTAGTCAAGCCCAATTTTATCAATTCAACTACACATTGTTTGACTTATTATTCTAGAAAACAAGGCCTAAACAATGGGCCAATCTTATTGTTATTTTACTGCTCTTTGATACACCTCTTCAAATCTTCACATCTTCTTTGGCCCATGTGAAGAGTGTGAAAAGCCCATGTGGGTTTGGGCCATCTTGGATGAAGCCCAATTGGATCTTTTTGAGCATGTCCCTTATTATTAGGCCTCTTGATGGGCTTGGGCTTAGAGGTGCATGTGGGCCATGGATTGGGCCTTGAGCATGATTTGGGCCTAGGCGTTGGCTGAAGCTATAAGCCTTGTTGGAATCACATCATCCCCTCCCACTTGAAGAGGATCTGACCTCAGATCAAGAGGGTCATTTAAGGCTCACAGCAACTAAAGCTGGGTTCCACCAGGATCAAAAACATATCTGTAATAGTCATTAAACAGAATTGGATTAAAATCATGAAGACCATGCAGTATAATCGATTGGAGAATGTGTGAAAGTGGGCTTATAAATTTGGAAAAAGTTGGGATTAGGCCCACTTCACAAAAAGAGTGTTTCACACTTTGACTTGGATGATTGTTGAAAAGAATTTTAAAGTCAAAGTTTATTTTGGCACTATATGAAAGGGATGAAATAAGGGAATGAGATAAAGAAAAAAATGTTTGAGAAGGAAACAAAACAAGAGAATTAATGAAAAAGTGAGAAGAGATTAAAGATGGGAAAACTCCCTTTGGAACTTGGGTCTTCATGAAAGGAATTGGTGAAGGATTACACACCAAATTCCTAACAATGAGTTCCCTTGAAGTTGAATTACTCTTTAACTCTACCACTTTTGATTTTCTTTCAAACTCACTCTCTTTTTTTAATTTCTCTCTTGCTTCAAAGTCTTTTCTCTCATTCTCTTCTTTGGCTTGTCTAAGATTCTCCTCTTTAGCCTTTTCTTCCTCATCTCTTTTCTTCCTCTCTTTTATCTGTTTTTTCTCTTGTTCTCTTTTAGCACGAAGCTTCTCAAGCTCTTCTTTTTCTCTCTTCTTTTCATACTCTTGAAGCTTTTTATGTTTTGCTTGCTCTTTCTTATGTTTTGCTCTTTTTCTTTGTTCACTCAAGAGCAAGTCCAAATTGTGCTTAAAATCTTTTTCTAGTCTAGAAAACTTAGCAAGATTTTGGATGAAAGCATCCCCTATGTCAATGAAGTTTTCTATCCTAGCTTGTTGCTATCTAGTTATCCTAAATGAAGGGGGAATGAAATGTTTCCACATGCATGCTTTCAATTAATAAAATGTGTTAATGCATGATTCTCTCCCCTTTTGTACTCTAGATTGTCTCTTTTGCCACCACTCGGATGCACGTCCTATAAACCTAGAAGTAGCATGCCTAAGAATGTCAATTTGACTATATTTACTAAACAATGGTTGCACCAATTTCTCTGTATCCCACATCCAATCTCTAAATGATATTGGTCATATATCCTTCCCAAAGAATGGAATGTCACTATGAAATGTATGATGCAACTCATGACTACCATGCTTATGCAACCTAAGACTATATGTAGAATATGTACTCATGGTGATTGAATGAACTTATGAAACTTGAATAAAGTGTGGTAGAGGAAATCAATCACAAGTAGACCTCCAGGTTAGGTGAGGTGAGTCTTTAAGACTTCTTAAATACCAAGGCCAATCCTTGCCAAGATACACTTGTAAAAGGTTTCAAAGATCACACAATTATCTAAATGCGAAGTAAATAGAATCACTTGAGTCACTAAGCACAAAACAAGCAAACAAGAGTCAAAGAAATTTAACACTAAAAACGGACCCCTAATTGGAAAAATTTTAAAGACTTTTTGGTCTCACAAATCAAGCCACTATGCAACGTGAAAACATGAATCTAAACTATGCAGCCTAAGGCAAGGTGAGAAAGCACTTAGAACATTCAACACTCTTACCACTAAAAATGTTTCACTATAGGTAAGAAAGGTTCTACTTAGGAGATGAGATTGAACACCTTGTGGTTCCCCAAGACACCTAAGTAGTCCAAATTACAAAGCAAAGAATAAGCTACAAAGTGGTAACAATTTGCATGCAATAATGTGTAGCCAAAGTACTCCAATTGTTGCTTCCAAGAGAGCACCCGAGAGCACCAATTTGTTTGTTTGCAAGAGTTGAGGAATGAATTTGGAGGCCTTAGTTAATGGCCAAAGGTAAGCACCAATTGGGGACTTTGTGAGGCAGCAAACACCTCTTGAAATGGCTTTGAATTGGCACCAAATGACCACAATATAGCTGCAAAAAAAATACAACAAAACAATGCACAAAAACTATGCCAAGGCAAATGTTAGTACTCAACACTCATGTCAAGAAAATTAAGGCTCAAACTCTCCAAATTTGGTGAAGGGAAGGGTAAAAAAAAAAAGATGAGCACAACCTTTAGAGATTTACTCCTCAACCACACCCTAAAATGCTTCCTATGCTAGCAACCAAATCTGAATCAAACACTTAATTCATATCCATAAGCATTGGAACCCACATTACTTGCCATATAAAAGAAAAAAACACAAGAAAAGCGAATTAGGAAATGCTAAACCAAATGGAATTATAGTGACAAGACAGAATCAAAATGCCAAGAATGGACAAGCAAAAAATTAAAGGCACACAAGGAGGGAAGCACAGCAAAAAGAATCCTAGAAGGGAACTAGAATGGATCTACAAAAACAAAACAGAAACTGCAGTGCTTGTAAGAAGGCCTATAGTCCGTTATGCATTGATGCCAATGGGAGGTTGTACACCACTCCAAATTGAAGGCATTTGATAGCAAGAAAGGAGACACACTTAGGCCAAGACATTGATGGACAAAAAGCACTGAAATTAGACCTGAAAACACACCAAAACGCACAAACAGAGAAAGCTGGAAAAATACTGCACCAGTAAAAACGCTGACAGCTGCCTCAACTTTGAGGATTTATCATATTTTTTGTATTGAACATTTTTTGTCATAATGTTTTTTTAAATTTTCGTCCAGATGTTCTTTAAGTCAGCAAATTTTAGCAAGTAAATTGGTGCAGTGGATCGCTCCAGTTAAATCAAACAAAAATAGTGTGCGTCTGGAAAACAGAGTGAAAAAAAAGGCACAGCAAGCTTGAAAACGCTGATTGTTGGCCAGACTTTGATGAATTATTGCGAATGCATATCTCAATGGTTTTGAGTGATTCTTGTTGCAAAAAAAATCTTTGATGTCTTATCTTTTAGGCACAATAAACAACTAAAATTAACAGGCACTGTATCACTCAAGAGAATTAACAAACAGAAGGTGTGCGCTCTGGAAAATAGAGAAACTTGACCAGATTGCTCTCTGAAAATTTGTGGAGATGTTCAAACGAAAATCCAATGGATTGGAGCATGATTATGAACTAAAATCATACATGAATAAAACATGAACATCTCAAGACCCTAAGGTACAACAAGCAACGGTGAAAATGGTTTCATCTTGGCAAAAAAACTGTCCAACCATCCACACGCATAGTGTATGCATCATTTACGTAGTTGTAAAATGGTGACACTGTTTCAAGCAAGTAAAACAGCAAAATGAAGGAAATAAATGGTGGAAATGAAGCAAAAGTGAAGAAGAAGACCATAGACAAAACTTAAACAGTAGAAAAATGAAAAGCAAGCAAGATTCGCCGATTAAAATGAAAGAAACTCGATAGAATGAAGTAAATGGTGTTGAACTTTAAAGGAAAGCAAGTAAATGATGTGAACCATAGCAAGCATGGAAATCTACAAATAGAGTGTAGAACACTCTTGTAGCCTCATAGTTGCATGGAATCAATGGAGAAACACAATAGAAACACATAAACACAAGAAATGAACCGTGAAAGATGAAGAACAATGAAAAAAGAAGAGAAGAGAGGAAACAACAAGGAAACAAGGAAAACTAAACAAGCTATGGATAGAACCCTTACCAAACCAATACAAGGTACTACTCCACGGTTTGGATGGCTCTAGATACCACTACGATGGAGCTTGGTGGAGACATGAAGCTCCAAGTGAAGCGAAAATGATGGAGGAAGCATGGAAGAGTGGAAGGCAAGTTTATAGGCTCTTGCTTGCAATGGATAGGTGAAAGGGTGAGTGATTTAGAGGTAGCTCTAGCTTAGGAAGGGGGATAGAGGTAAAGAGAGTAAGCTCTCTAAAAGATGACTCTCAAGTGGCAATAGTGAGGAGTGTTATCAACTCAAAGTGTCTATTGCACAAAAATTCAAGAGTGAGTACAATGCTGAAAAATTAAGGCTTTTATACTCATGCCATTACACATGAGGAATCTCGACCCTTGGATGAGAAGGAAAAAGCATCTTGGCCATTGATGCTAGCTTGGAGAAGAAGGCTTGATCTTGGCCATGAGATTCTAGCTTGAAAAGGAAGCCAAGTCTCCTAGCCTTTGGATGCGTGAGGTGTAAGAAGGAATGTTGACTTCCACTTAGTCCACCTTGGACCTTTGGTAGCTCATGGCAAAAATCTCCTATTGGGCTTAGTCAAGCCCAATTTTATCAATTCAACTACAAATTTTTGACTTATTATTCTAGAAAACAAGGCCTAAACAATGGGCCAATCTTATTGTTATTTTACTTCTCTTTGATACACCTCTTCAAATCTTCACATCTTCTTTGGCCCATGTGAAGTGTGTGAGAAGCCCATGTGGGTTTGGGCCATCTTGGATGAAGCCCAATTGGATCTTTTTGAGCATGCCCCTTGTTATTAGGCCTCTTGGTGGGCTTGGGATTGGAGGTGCATGTGGGCCATGGATTGGGCCTTGAGCATTATTTGGGCTTAGGCGTTAGCCGAAGCTATAAGCCTTGTTGGGATCACATCAAGAATTTAAAACAAGGACAAAAAAGGTACTCGAATGCATAATTTTAAAAGTAAACAAAATGGTAACATAAAGCAATAAAGGAAACTTAAATCATTCATAAATTAAAGGCTGAAAAACATAAAATGGAATTTAAAACTATAGAAATTAAAGACAATAAAACTTAAAACGCAATTAAAGTTTAAATAACCAAATTGAAAGTTGGAAATCATAATCAAAACAAAATCAATGTATTTCATTGAAATCAACAAAGTCAAAAACGTACAAGAGATAAAGAAAGTGCTATAATTTAAATGGTGAAAGGAAGGTCTCTTAGTCCAATCCCAATTTCTATTTCTAAGTGGGTGACTAAGTAGAGCTACCTAACACACTAGAAAAGATCTCACTCTTTGAAGGCTACTTTGTGCTCATTAGATCTTACATAACACTTTCCCCTCTCTCGCAAGAACACAAAAAGCTCTCAAACCCTAGCCTCCAAACATTTTTCACTCTCACGCAACCAAGGCTAACACATCATAAATTTGGACCAAATCCTGCACTCGCGTATCAATTCTAAGTTCGTCTTGATGGAAAGCTTTTCTCTTGATCAACAATTGTGCATTCTTACATCAACCTTAGGTGGATCAACCCTCATTAGTTAAACATGCGTTTTGACCACTCACAAACAGGTTCACCAAGGTAAGGACTTCACTACAAAAAGAAAATTTAGAGTCAATGGTAGATGTGTCAATTTGGCCCCTAGCCCATGGGCTAGCCTTGGCCCACTCTTCATTTAGACCCCTTCTAGGGCCCCCAAACAAGGGGCCAACCAAAAGTCCCAACCCCCAAAGCCCCCTCTCTTGTGGGTTAGGGCCAGGGCTAAAGTGGGTTAGGCCCCCATAAAAATACTACATTAAGTTAGATTCAAAGATCAAGTTGAGCAACCTAGATGGGTCTGAAGACCCAGACAAGTTCAATGACCCAAACGGGCTCGAGGACTTGGACGAGATAAACGATCTGAATGGGTCCGACGACTCAAACAGCCCAACGACTATAACAGACCCAAATACCCAAACAGACCCGAGGACTAGGATGAGCTAGATGACCAAGAGGTGCCCGAAGACCAGGATCGGCAAGACTACCCCAACGATCCGATTGAGCTTGACAACCCAGATGTGCCAAACTACCCTGACGATACAGACGAGCCCAACGACCCGAACGGGTATGACGACTCGGATGACCCACATGATCCAAATGAGCCCGATGACCTAGACGTGCCCAATGACCCAAACAGCCCGAAGACCCCTATGGGGCCGAAGAACCTAATGGGCCCGACGACCAGGATAGGCCTGAAGATCTCAGTGGACCCAACGACTCAGACGGGCCAAACAACCCAAACAGAACCACACTCCTTAGACGGGCAAAAATATCTTGACGTACGTGATGATTAGGATTTAACCGACGATCCAGATAGGTCCGATGACCTAGACGAGCCAGACGACCCGAATGGTGCTGACAATCCGAATAGTCCTGATGATTCGAACGTGCCTAACGACCCGATTAATCTCAATAACACATATGTGCCCGACGACTAAATGATCCTTATGACCAAAACGAGCCCGACCTGGACGTGCCCAACGAGCTCGCATTGTTCGTCAAGGTCTTCTAGACCATTCGGATCGTCAGGATCGAGTAGGTCATCAGGTCCGACCGAGTCGTCAAGCTTAATTGGGTCATCAGGTATTTATGCGTTGTCGAGACCAACAAATTTGTTAGGACCGTATAGGTCGTCGAGCTTGTTCAAATTGTCAAAATCGTTTGGGGCGATGGGCCATTCGAATCGTTGATACGGTGCAGGTTGTCGGGACCGTCTCGGTCGTCGGGCATGTCCAGGTCGTAATGCCTGTCCGAGTCATCGGGCACGTTCGGATTGTCGACCTCATTTGGATTTCGGTACCATTCAGGTCTTTGGGCCTGTTTTGGTCGTCATACGTGTTTGGGTCATAGAGTCTTTCCATGTCGTTGGAACCGTCATAGTCATCATCCCCTTCCTTTATCCCTTTGTGTGTTTAAACTCTTAGGCTTATCTTCCATTCTTGGAAGTGTGATGTCTATCACTTTACGCTTCATCTTATTATCTATTTTCATTTTCTCGTTTTAAATAATTTCTCAAATTTCTTGCTAATTAGCATTCCAACTTAGATGGATCCATAAAACAAATCCACCCATCTAGATTCACATCATTTGGTATTTAGAGCCTAGATCACTAGATTTGGAATAGCAATTGAAGCTTATCATACAAGGTGTTTAATCGAAGGCCACCCATGTTTAGTTGCATTCGATTATAGAAGCGACAACAATGTTGTGAGCCAAAGATTGGTGGACAAACTCCAGTTACCAACAAGCTTTCATCCGAATCAAGCATGGATCAATATCAATATAGGGAAATGTGTGAAAGAAGTATTATGTGATATTGCTCACATGGACTCTTGTCATCTTCTTTTGGGATGGGCACGACTTCGTTTTAAAACACTCAATCTTGATGAACGCTCCCTTTATTTGAGGCATGAGGGACATAAAATGAAGTGAAATTTATGAGACCAAGACAAGTCAGTAAGGATCAACATAGGTGAAGGAGAAAATAGAAAAAGAAAAAATAGAAAAAGAAGCAATAGAAACTGCAAAAGGAAGGGACAGTGAAGAAAAAGAAAAGGAAGTAGAGAAAAAGATGATGAAAAATTTATTTGTCAATGTTTTTTCTTCTACAATTTGTAATGTCATTTTACAGGAACAAAAGGATAAACATGTGAATGAAACACACCAACTTCCATGTTTGAAAAGGAAGCTTGTTCATAGTGCTTTATTATGCATTTGGTCCGCTGATGAGAAGCAAACTCGTCAAACACAACGCATGGAATTATTTATTGTTACATATCAAGGTGAGGTAGTGTTTGCAAGATAGGTGCTCCACGGATTGCAAACATTGGAAACGAACAAATATGAATATATTCAAGTTGAATTTAATCTTGGAGGAAGAGAATTAGTTTCAAGTTGTGGAAAAATAAATTACTTCACAAGATCATAATAAACTCATATTAAAACTAGTAGAAAAATAAAGCCTTAAGATTCAGGACGAATCTTTTCGAAGAAGGAGGATATGATATGAATCGCATAATAGCTCAAATGGAGAAGGCTAATGCACAACTTTGTTAAAGTTATTTTCATTTTTATTTTTGGTTAAAATACCTTTTTGGTCCCAATTTTCGTCAATTTTGTTCAATTGGATCATTTTTTACTAACACCGTTTAAATCATTAATGACCATGAACAGTGACTGCCACGTGTCACTTCCTCTTTTTTTAAAATTTTTTTAAAATATCCACGTGTTAACCTAGTAGTGTGCCACGTGTCAAAGTTAATGTTTTATATTCAATTTGGTCCCTATATTTGTTATTTTTGTTCAATTTAGTCCTAATTTTTATTAACATGAACCAAATTGGTCCCTCTCCAAATTGGAACCAAATTTAATTTTTATATTAAATTCACATTTTTTACTAATTATTTTTATATAATATGTTAAAATTCACATCATTATAACTTTGATATAAAAATTAAATTTAGTTCTAATTTGGAGAAAGGCCAATTTGGTTCATGTTACAAAAAATTAAGACTAAATTGAACAAAAATAACAAATATAAGTACCAAATTGAATATAGAACATTGAATTTAACACGTGACATTCTACTGGGTTGATACGTGGACATTTAAAAAAAACAATTAAAAAATAAAAATAAAAATAAAATCAAAAAAACCATGAAGTGATATTGTGTAGTTGAGTTAATGATATGAAAGTGTATTTACTTGTCATGGATGCATTTTTTCGTGTACTGAGTCTTTTGTGTAAATAGGTTCATTGGAACCTATTCTAGAGTGCTAAATACCAGTAAATTACCAATTACTGGTGTGGCGTTTGGCGGAACGGTGTAAACCTCCAGGAGATAGGCCACAAAGTGAACTCTAGAGTAAAACCTGAGAGTTGGCGCTTGGTGACAAAAGTGGTTCCGTCAGGCAGTGTGTTATAGAACTGGGCTTGGACCAAAATCCAGTGGGTTAGCACCCAACGACGCCAAGTGTTCTGCCAGGTGGTCTAGAACGCGAGTTAACCTAGTGACATGGATGTTGTGCTAGGCGGTTTTGGATGTAGTAATGGATTACGCGAGGGATTCTACACAACTTTGGATGAAGGTCTTTATGCGATGCTTTGTTGGGGGCCTAGTTACAAGTGTAACTTGTATTGGGGTAACACGTGGCCACTCGAGGTTGTAGCCTGGTGGTTTTGGAAGTCCAGTTGAGTGTACGAGATCGTGGCTCGTACGGTGGGGTTCCAGAAGATTTCCCTCTTTAGTGTAACTGATTGAGTTTGGTAGTCTAGGGACAACTACGGACTGCGGTTCGTTTTGGGGAACTCCAATTGGTATCGCGGATTGTGGTCGTGGCAATTTATTCCTGAGTGTGGACTATTAGGTGGTGGCCTGTAGTCAGAGGGGCGATTAGACACTCGTGCAGCAAAGATCGATCAGTGTACTCATCAAAGGGTATAGAATAAAGAGGCGTCTAGAGGAAGACATGAAAGTTTGGGTCTGAGATTTGAGTGTAGTAGAAGTGTTAGGGGTTTTAAATTGTTATTATAATGTACCTTGTAATGCGTTTTAATTTTGAGCTCATCCTATTTGTGTGTGTTTAGCGATGATCATGTAACTCGTTACATGGGAGCAGATGTTGATGCAGGTGAGCACATGGATACTTAGAGTCGGAGTGAGGTCAACATGAGAATTTTTACATGAATTATTTTATGGATTTTATGGATTATTTTTGTACTCAATTACTATAAATTGTTTTATATTTATAGACATTGAACGCATTTATGGATTTTTTTTCTTTTAGTGCTTTTAATAAAGTTTAAAAATTTCCCGCATTTTGGGAAAGATTTTTGGTTATTAAATGCGTTTTATTCTAGCTTCATTTTATTTTATTTAAAATAGTAATATCCGACCGAGATATTACACATTGTCTAAAAATATCACACGAGCAATAAAATAGTAATAATAATACTAATAAAAAATTAACAACAACAACAATAATAATAATAAAACGAAACAATAAATATAAAAATAATAATAATGAAAATAATAATAAAATAAAATAAAACAATAATAACAATAAATAAAAATAAAAAATAATAAAATAAAACAATCATAATAAAAAAATAATAACGATAATAAAATTACAAATAAAATAAAACAATGATAATAATAACAAAATAATAGTAAAATAATAATAAAATAATAATAATAATAATAATAATAATAATAAATAATAATAATAATAATAATAATAAATAATGATAATAATAATAATAACAATAATAATAGTAATAATAATAATAAAATAAAATAAAAATAATAAAAAAAAAATAAAAAAATAATAATAATAATAATAATAATAATAATAAATAATAATAATAATAATAATAATAAATAATGATAATAATAATAATAACAATAATAATAGTAATAATAATAATAAAATAAAATAAAAATAATAAGTATAATAATAATAACAATAAAAATAATAATAATAATAAAAGTAAAACAAAATAATAATAATAATAATAATAATAATAAAAATAAATAATAATAATCATAATAATAATAATAAATAATAATCATAATAATAATAGTAAAATAAAATAAAATTAATAATAAGAATAAGAATAATTATAATAATAGTAATAATAATAATAATAATAAAAATAATTATAATAATAATTATAATAGTAAAATAATAATAATATTAAAATTATAATAATAATAAGAAAAATAATAAAAATAATAATTATAATAAGTGTGCCGTATTTAGAAGAAATCTCTAAACATTACATCAAGAAGAATCATAATAATCATAATTATTCTTATTCATGATCAAAAAGAGTTTTTGGTAAAAAGAACCTATTTCGTATAAGTCAAGGTTCGAACACACAATCACACAACTACCAATCCAATGCATAATCAACCACCTATGCATCTAGGATTATAAAACCACGCCTTATAGTCCAGCATATTATTAAAATAATAAAACCATTAAATTATCCTCTAATGGCATACACATTGGACTTGAACACAAGTCCTTCAATAAGAACCAAGTACTCTTAACTACTTGACTCATTATTTTCCTCCATTCTTCTCGCCTTTTTGTACCCATTTGATAGTTGTTCAGTGCTTAATTGTTTATCTTTAGTGTGTTTTCATCTGTTGGGCTTTATTGCGCCACTGTTATGAATTTGGGTTAATTTCGCATTATTTGGCCTAATTTTCATTTTTAATTATTTTTAGGTATTTGGGTGAAGCAATTTTGGAGCTTGGACATTAATATTCAGTTGAAGAGAGTTGCCACATCATTTCCACATCATTTTCACGTCATTTCCACGTCATCTAAGTGAATGGGCCAAACTTGGGGCCCAGTAGTGGCATTTTTGAAATTCTAAGTGGTAGAGTGGCATTTTTGTAAATACTAGTGGCAAGGTTGATTTGACCACGTGAATGGAGGTCTCTTAGCTCATGCAGTCGCACCATCATCTTCTCCACTCTCCGTTTTAGGTTTTTCAAACTTTGGAAGGTGACCCATGGAGGCACTAGCTGATTTTTCACGTTTCCACTTGTTTTTGACATTTTATGAGTCATGGACAACACCTATTGCTTGTATTCACATTTTATGCACCTTTGGTAACATTTATATTGAAGCATTTAAGGTTTTGTTGGTTGTTTTCGTTTTTTCCTCTATTATTCCTTGCTCATTTTCGTTTGCTGCACCATTTTAAGCTTTCAACAACAATTTGAACTCATTTGAATGGTTGAATTGCAAATTTTGTTGAACCCTAATTCGGATTCCATGAGGAGCTAAGTTTACGTGTTGATTCTTTGCAGATAATGAATTGAAACCTTGAGATTAGTGTTTTGTTCGGTGGAGTTTTGTTAATCTCTCCATTCTGAATTTGCGTTTGGGTTTAATGAAGAAACCATTCTGTTTTTGCTTAATTTGCAGAGTGGAATCATTGTGTGTTCATGCTTAGTGAACTGTAGCAGATTCATGAATGTGTGCATTGCTTAATTGCACGAGTTAATTTGCGATTAGTAATTAATTCGGGTCTCACGAGAGTTAATATAACCATTTTGATTTGTAATTCGTGATTGGTGGATTTTCATTTGAAGCAAGGAATCAACGCTATTTTTACATCATTTTTATACATCTGCATTTAAGTTTTTAATTGTGTGTTACATCCGTAAATCTGCCAAACCCCTCACCCCCTATATTGTATTGTTGTGTTCATCTGGAAATTGTTGCTTTGGACGAAAATATTGGTCGTTGGGAGACGACTTGGTTCAGCTTTCACAAACTGCATTTAACTGTTTAATTTGGTGGGGTACGACCTCTATCAGGGACTCCCGTCCCTTCATTTATTAAATAAATATTTATTTATTTATTTAATTTTCTCAAGTCTTACATCTAGGATCAACTGTCAAATTATAGCTCGATCTGACGGTTATGACTTGTAATGACTTGTAATGAGAATACCAATTTGCCTAATGAGATATAGGCTCACCCAGTGAGTCTCCAAAACACATAAACTCAAATATGCAATTTTCCAATTCTCAAAATACCAAAAAACCAATATTAGGCTTCTACCAAGTCAAAAACATCTCCAATTTCATACTAAACTACTAATTCAACCAAACTTATCTCATTTAACATTCTTTCAAAGAAAATCCCAATTTTCGACATAAATAAACATATAAACATGCAAGTTAGAGATTCTCCATCTCATACCAACAAAACGTTTGATTTTTAAAAATTTTAACGTTTAAAACCGAAAGATGAAGATCACTTCTCTATTCTCTCAAAAAGGTTTAATTTTTTATTATTCTCTGTCTTCTCCTTCCTCTCTTTTCTCTTTCATTTTCTTTTCCCTTTTTTATTGCTTAATATGTCTTTTTATTTTTTTTAATCTTTTCATTTTCAATTAATTCATTGTGATTTGTTCCGGATATATGTGACTTTTTGTTGACGACATTTTAGGATACATGTGAATTTTAATTTTAGAACGTCTTAACTTTACTTTTGTTTTTTAGATACAGAAAATTTTCAGGAAGGAGAAAATCAAAGAGCTCTTGAAGTCCAAAATCAAGATTGAAAAAGATAAATATCTTTAAAATGTTTGATTTTTAAAAAGTTTAACGTTTAAAATAGAAAGATGAAGATCACTTCTCTGTTTTTTCGAAAAGGTTTAATTTTTATTATTCTCTGTCTTCTTCTTCCTCTCTTCTCTCTTTCATTTTCTTTTCCTTTTTTTATTGCATAATATGTCTTTATTTTTTTGAATATTTTCATTTTCATTTAGTTCATTGTGATTTGTTCCGGATATATGTGACTTTTTTTCAGGACATCTTAGTATACATGTGATTTTTAATTTTAGAACATCTTAACTTTACTTTTGTTTTTGAGATTCAAAAAATTTTCAGGAAGGAGAAAATCAAAGAGCTCTTGAAGTCCAAAATCAAGACTGAAAAAGATAAATATCTTTAAAATGTTTGATTTTTAAAAAGTTTAACGTTTAAAATGGAAAGATGAAGATTACTTCTCTGTTTTTTCAAAAAGGTTTAATTTTTATTATTCTATGTATTCTCCTTCATCTCTTCTCTCTTCTCTCTTTCATTTTCTTTTCCTTTTTTTATTGCATAATATGTCTTTATTTTTTTGAATATTTTCATTTTCATTTAATTCATTGTGATTTGTTCCGGATATATGTGACTTTTTTTTCAGGACATCTTAGGATACATGTGATTTTTAATTTTAGAATATCTTAACTTTACTTTTGTTTTTGAGATTCAGAAAATTTTCAGGAAGGAGAAAATCAAAGAGCTCTTGAAGTCCAAAATCAAGACTAAAAAAGATAAATATATTTAAAAGGTTTGATTTTTAAAATGTTTAACATTTAAAACAAAAAGATGAAGATCACTTTTCTATTTTTTCAAAAGGTTTAATTTTTATCATTCTCATGTTTTTTTTTTGTACGTGAGTGTTTCTTCTATCTTCTTATTATAATGAAATGAAAAAGACAAGAAGAAGAAAGTAGGATGTGGGAAGAAAAGGCCTTCTCCACTTTAGATTTTGTTTGGTTTTTGATGAAAGGTTAATGGAATGAGGTAAAACCAAATTATTATTACAATAATTCTCTTTTTTTTTCTCATTTCTTTTGTTAGTTTCACTTGAATTCAATGATTTTAATGTTTTTGTTGGCTTTGAGTAGTGCGGATATAAAAAAACATATCTGAATTGAATTGAGGTGCAAGAAATCTTTGAAACAAAGTAGAAGAAGTATGAAGAGGCCAAAGGTCTCTGTTAATCAGAAGCATTTTAAAATGTTTGATTTTTATCATTGATTACTTTCTTCTGTAAAACTTCTACCACTTTATTACCTTCAATATTTTCAGAATGCATCCTACCATTCCAAATGTTTACGGTTACACCTTTTAAGCCAATTCAACCTTTTATCAAAAATCTTTTTTTTAATCTCTTCATGCATTTGCAAAGTTTGAATTTAGTAGCATTTGTTGCAATTCTTTGTTGGTCTCATTTCTAACACTAGTATTTTGATTTCTTTTTTTCTCTTCCTTGTTTACTCTCTTCAATTGGTTTTGCTAAGGAAATCTCTCGGTATCACCTTGATTTGTAACCTAATGTCCTTATTTTCCCTTTTCAAGTTTTATTTTGGTTTTTCATTTCTGATTTCTAATCTTTAGAATCTCTATTTTCATATGGTTGTTTTTTGGTTTTTGGCATGCATTTGTTGTATAATTTGACTACATTGTTTTCTATTCTTTATGGTAGTGGTTGATTTTGTTATGCCTATGTTTGGCTCCACATTTTATGTGATTTTGTTGTCTTTTCATTTTATCTGCATAACATTCATACCTATAGAATCTCTGTTTTCATATAGTTATTTTTTTGTTTTTGGCATACATTTGTTGTATAATTTGAGTACATTGTTTTCTATTCTTTATGGTAGAGGTTGAATTTGTTATGCCTATGTTTGGTTTCCCATTTTATGTGATTTTGTTGTCTTTTCATTTTATCCGCATAACATTCATACCTATGTTGCCAACTACACCAATGCCATTAAAATAACAAATATTTTGCCTGTTATTCTTCCTTTAACATATTTAATGTGGTTTTAGTTTTAGTGTCATTAAGTTTTACAAATATGAATGATATTGATTGATGAAATACAATAATAAAAGGGAACATATTAGGTAACAACAATATTTCATTTTATGTTACTTATCATTTATTTGGTGGTGTTGGTTTATTTAATGTTTTTGTGGTGGAAGTTGTTAAGTTCAATCGACTTCATATAAGTTTACTATCAGCAAAGAGGAGAAATGAACTTTCTCAAGAAAGCCTATGAGTTATTTATTCTTTGCGATTTTGAGGTTTAACAAGAAATAAATAAAATCTCTATTATTTTTTGTTGAAATGTTAATATCAACTTTTCTACTTTGCATTGATGTATTAATCCAAAATATTTTTCAGCTTTGAGGAGGACTGATGTACATTATTGATGTACTAATACAAATAAAACAACAACTGCTATTTTATTAACAACATACCCATTCTAAAATAGCAAAAACGTTAGGTACAAAAATTGTAATTAATCCATTCAAAATATTTTAGAAAAGTAAACTAATATTTGTAAAATTAACATTTAAATATAAAATATTTTAGATTTTAATATCTAAAATGCAATAAAAATATTAAATATTTTAAATTTAAATGTAAATTTTACAAATTTTAATATATATTTTTAAAATTTTAATAATTATATTTTAATAATATTTAAATAATTATATTCTATTTAACAATTGAATCTAAGAATTATATTCAATTTATAATTAAATATTATAATTTATAATTGAATTTAAAAAATAACTAATAATAATGTTAATTTTAAAACTTAAATGGTTCTATTTTAACAAAATTTGGAACTAAATTAAACAAAAATAACGAATATAGGGACTGAATTGAACAAAAATAACGAATATTGGGACTAAATTGAACAAAAAGAAATAATACAACCACAAACTGACACATGGCACTAGCATTGACATGTGACACAATTGTGAGTTGACACGTGGACAATTTTTTGAAATTAAAAAAATTTAAAAAAATTTAAAAATTTAAAAAGATTTTAAAAAAAATCAAAAAAATCAGGAACTGACACGTGGCATGTACTATTCAAAAACGCTAACTATTTAAACGCCATTAGTGAAAAGGACCAAATTGACCACAATTTGATGAAAATGAGGACCTAATTGAACACAAAACAAAAATAAGGACCAAATTGAATAAAAACAAGAAAAATAGGAATCAAATGTATATTTAAGCCTTTATTTTACGTTTCAAACGAGTTTCATAATAATTTTTTAGCTAACATTGAAACAGAGATGTGTCAAACGGTGTTAACAACTCAAATGCTACCAAGAAAAACATTTGAAATGTCAAATAATTTTAACAAAATTTGGTTAAAAGGACTAAATTCAAAGATTTCTAAAATTTGAAGACTTTTAAGCTAAAGTTTTAAAGATGAACTAATTCTAATTTTCACTGAAAGTTAAAGAACCAAAAACATATTTAACCAAAAAAAATTCAAATATGTTGATTTTTGGACATAACTAAAATCTTTAAGTAATAAATTATTGTTTTAAAAATCTTATTGTTTATGATATTCTTTTAGAAATTCAATTCGAGCTTCTACATTGGTTTATTTATTCCTTTAATATTTTATCAGTTATATTTATTTGTATTCATGTTTTATTTTTTTCTTATATTTAAATTTTACTGTTATTATATTTTAGAAAACAAGTTCGTTTAGAAAAATTCAAATATATTTTTATTCATAACATACATGTGGACCAATCAAATGTAAAAGTTTGCTTATAAATTCTTCAAAAAAAAATACCAAGATTGAAGGTGGATAGAAAAACTTTAGTATTTCTAATTACTTTTAAAAAAATTATCAAAGAGTGTTTAAATGTGATAATATTAAATATAATCAAAACATTAAAGTTCTATATGTTCAAATATTATGTTATTACACAATTTTCATACCTTTTAGTATTATTATTATTTATAATAACAAAAAAGTATATTTTAAATAGTCTCGTGCATTGCACGGGTACAAAAACTAGTAAGATAACCATTAAGAGAAATTATACTCTGAAGGTGTGCAAGTGTGTGACAGAGGGTTAGAAAATGGATGAAGTGAAGAAAAAACCAGTACAGTTCGTTGTACTGGTGTGGCGCCTGACGACGAAGTTCAACCCGCTAGGCGATAGCTAGTGTTCCAAGGGCTCTATATGACGCGAGGCACCAGGCGATGAGGGATGACCCGCTAGGCGAAAATTGGAGAGGCAGTGTGCTTTTAGGCGCGTGGCGCCTACGGTACGCATCCCCTGTCAAGCGGTCTGAAGGTGAGTTTCACCTAGCGACTCATGAGCAACGCCAGGCGATAATGCGGAGACCAGACTTGCGTCTTGCTTGATTTGGGTGTGCATGATCTACCAGGGTTTGATGATATCTCAAAGGTCGGCTTTCTGGTGTTCCTTGAGTTGTGGCTCAAAACGTATCCTTTGAGTTGTGGTTCGGGATCGGGGTTAAACACGTGGCATTCATTGATTTGTGGCTCAGAATGACATCTCTTGAGTTGTGGCTCAAGATGGCAGATGAACACAAGGAATTCTTGAGTTGTGGCTAGGGTTTGTGAGTGTTGCCGGTGTGAGTGTGCACTTTGTGGCGTTTACTGATGGGTCTAGTTAGATTGCCCTCCTCAATACTAAGCTGACGAGTTTGGTAGTCTTGGGACGTTACGAATACTTATTCGTATTGGGAACTCCACTTGGCGTTACGGAGAGTGGTCGGTAGCATGGTTTCTCACACGTGCTCTACCAGTTGTGGTTGGTAGGTGTGGCAGCAAGATATCTTGAGATACTCATCAGAAGATGTAGAACACGGGTAACATGGTAGTGGCCATGTGGTATGAAATTAGGGGATAGAATTCCTTCGGTGTGGATGTATTGATATATATATATATATATATATATATATATGTATGTATGTATGTATGTATGTATGTATGCCGTGTATGTATAATTGTTTAACTGTTAGCTCACCCTATCTGCTTGTGTTTGGTGATGATCGTGTACGTGGTACACAAGACCAGATGATGTTGCAGATGGATTTGGTGAGGTGTAGATCCGGAGCGTGGGCTAGTTGGGGAAATTATATTTAACATCTTATTATTTTATGAATTTTATGGATTTTTGTAACCATTTGGATTATGGAACATGGCTTTTATATTTGGCTTTATAAATTGAGGATTTGAGATACTATGTATTATAATAAAGTTTTTTTAAATTTCCCGGTTTTTGGGAAATGAGATTTCAATAAATGAAGTTTATTTATTATTTCGGCATTTTATTATTGAAATTCGTAATATCTAGTTGGGATCTTATAAGAACCGCGCTACTGGTATGACACTTGGCGGCCTACGGGTGTTCGCCAGGCGATAAGACCACCAGGTACATCTCTGGGCAACACGGCGCCTGGCGGCAAGGTGTGATCCGCCAAGCGATAGACTTTAAAACAGTAGGTCTGGAGTGGGTCTAGCGCCTGGATGTGTCGTCAGGTGGTTTGTTTAATAATTTCGCTTGGCGGCGCTTAGGTTACGCCAAGCGATAGCGTTGCAGGCAGTGGCTTGCGTGTGTTGTTTGTACGCAGTGATGCGAGACTTGGATCAGGAGATGATGTGCCATGAGTGGGTAGGTTCATGGATAGTGGTGAACACGTGATTATATGAGCTGGGAGGTTCATATCCTGTTACTCTCGTATGGGGATACGAGCGAGGAGGTTCGTATGTTTCGTGCTCACACTTGAGAGATGTTGCGAGTGGGGAGGTTCGTAGTTGGTAGATCACGTGGGTTGGACTACGGGCGGGCAGGTCCATAGAGTTGGACTACGAGCAGGGAGGTTCGTAGAGCAGGACTACGAGTAGAGAGGTTCGTAGAGGCAGGACCATGAGCGGGCAGGTTCATGTGAGCATCACATATTTTGAGTCCATGGTCAACTATTTGTGTGAATTGAAGGTTAAAAAGCCTTGGAGTATTAAGGTCTTGGCCAAAAACTAATTAGAATAAAATAGTTGGGTGTATTTTTGTTATTATTAACTTATGTGTTAATTTGTTATGAGTTCACCCTTTCTGTTTGTGTTTGGCGATGATCGTGTGATTTATCAAACGGGAGCAGATGATATTCCAGGTGATGTTGTTGATGCATAGCAGAGGAGAGAGGGCTAGCTTGGGGGACTTTGAGCTAGGGATTTTTTTGTGCTTTCTAATATTTTGTCGAAATTTGGAACTTGTAATAACATTATTACCCCCTAGTGTTATTTAAATTATGGCGCGTTGAATCAATCGATTGAAATAGAAAAACAGTCGACTGAAATACTGGGAAAAATGCAGAATGCAAATTCAAGTTTTAAACCAGAAATAATGCTCAAGAATGATTAAGACCAGTTCCAAACGATTATACAAACATGCTCAATGCTGCAGATGCCATGGAAACATGCAAGAACATGAAAAAGATGATTAAAGCACAAGTTCTTTAAACTTTAAAATGAAAATGCAAGAGAGAAGGGTTAGAGAAGAGAGGACACCACAAGATTTTTATACTGGTTCACTCAAACTTGAGCTACATCCAGTTTGTCAAGGCAACCTGAGCTTGACTTTGCACTATTTCAAAAGATTTACAAAGTATCCACCCTTACACTTTCAAAATATTCAAAAACACCACAAAAGACTCTTGAATCACACAAGAATCAAACTAGCACAGCAAGAACCCTCTTGTAGACCTAGAAAACCACCAGGCACACACACACAAAGCTTGAGAAAGATCAAACCTGAGTGGTAGCACAGCCTAGCCTACCACAAACCACTTTCTCCAAGCTTCAAATCAAGCCAAAAGCTCCAAGAATTGATCCAAGATCAATCTTCAACAGCTGCAACACATATAATCACGAAGGAGAGAGTTTCCACAAGTTTCCAGAACAAATTCGTGCTCTAAAATGATCAACAAACCTCTCTTTCAAAAATCACAGCTTATATAGTCAAACTGTTACGAAATTCAACTGGTTGATTTTCAAATCAATCGGTTGATTTCATTTGACTTAGGTGAAATCAGTCGATTAAAAACTAAATCAACTAATTGAATTTGTTGCAGTTTAAGACTACTGCAGCCAACATTTTAACATATTGAAAAACCATTCAACAGAGTAAAAGAGACATTTTAACCTGTTGAAAAACCATTCAACAGATTAAAAGACACACACACCTAAGACCAAAAACATCTAATTAATGCTATAAGGTCTACAACATGAATTACAAACTTAAAATACACTTTCTAAATGATATAACTACATGGAGAGCACACGTTCCAGCCTTGATCACCATGGATAACATCAAATCACATTTTCTTTATCAATGTAGGCTTCATTCCAATGGTAATGGCTTCAAGATATTTCAAAAAGCTTCATTAGGTCTTCATCAAATCTTCAAGAAGCAAACCACCTTGGCTTTACATGTCAACAATCTCCCCCTAATTTGATGAAGCCAACCTCTATTTCCTTTTATCTATCTTCTTCTATCTTTCATTGCAAATGCTTCCATTTGTTGGATACCATCAAATTGATGAAGTGACACCTTTAGCTTGAGGCTTGTGAACATGAAAGACATTTACAGTAGCAATACACACAAGCTAGCAAGTATACAAATGTGATCATGCTCCCCCAATTTTAATGCTTAGTTCAATGTGATTATTAAAAGTGGTTTCCAATTTTCCAATTTTTCTCCCCCTTTGGATTCATCAAACAGAACAATTGCATAAAGATAATTAGCATTACATATCATTTAATTAATACTGGAACACAATACAACAAGCACAAACTGAAACAGAGAAGAAAAATCATAAAACTGATATAATCAGCCGACTGAAATGAAAAACAACCAACTGAACCTGACAGAACTTAGACTGAAAAATCACAAACACACGGATGCAATGCATGATCCTAAACAACCACCACACTCAGTCATCCTGAGGATCATTTCTGGTCTGGAACGAGTGGAGCATATCATGGATATCATGAATTTGGCCATCCAATGCATTGAACCTCTCATTACAATAGTTGTGATGTGCATGTTAGGATACATTGAGTTCATGCAGTTGGTTCAACACCATCCTCTCAAAATGTGAGTACACAGGGCCTCTGTCCTCTAGAGGGTTGTAGGGAATCAAGTCAATAGGTCCAACAGTTGGTTCTTCCTTTTGATTTGCACCACTTGGACCAGCTTCATGGTCATGTGCACCATCAACAACAGCTCCAACAGTTGGCCATCCATTTCCCACCTTGAGAAAGCGCACGTTGTGCAGATTTTGGTTGGAGGTATGGTTCAATAGTCCAGTTGACTCTTCTAGCTCATCCTCTACATCAATTCCAAAGTATTCAATGAATTTAGACACCAAAACCACATATGGTAGCCTAAAATCCGTGAGCCTCTTGGCCTTGAGCATGTGATCACGAAACACAAAGATCCAATCCACTTGGATGTTGTTTTGAATGCAGTACATGAGTATCAAATCTCCCTCAATCAATGTAGAATGGTTGCTACCACGTGGGACAAGGATTTTTGTGACAATCATACCAAGCAACCTCTGATCCACCTTGAGACCACCAACATGAAAGTGTTTGATTTTAGTAGCAGGATTCCTCAAGCATTGGCCATAGTATTACATTTTGTTGAATTCTGGAACAGCCCTAGTTTCACCTTTCCTCACTTGCACATCCCTTGATTTGAGTCCAACCACATCTTTCCAAGCTCTCTTGTTGATCTCCATTCGAACACCTTTGATGCTGGACATCAGGACATCATTTTTGAACTCCAAGTTGGTGAAAAATACCTTCACCAAGTCTGGATAGATTTTCCCTGAAAGTTCAAGGAAGGACTTCAACCTTTGATGGTTTAGGTTTTGGAATAAACTCTCAAAGCCTTCAGCCCTTAGCCATGAGAACCTCAGCACCTTAGGAAAGTTGATTTGTTTCCTATTCATCTCAATGAGGAACACTTGAATGTTTTCCTTATGATCCTCAAACCATGCTTCAATTCTCCCATGGCTTTCATGATTTGGAGACCTTGGGGTAGGAGGAGTGGAGTGCTCATCATCAAATTGGATAGCCCTTTGGGAACGACGAGGCATGATGAGTGTTGGTATGGCTGTTTCTAAGAAATGTATGATGCAAATACAGCAATACAAGTGCAGTATTTATAATTGAACCAGCTGATTTTCAGAAACAGTTGATTAAATGGTGCAGATTTTTCTATTTAATTCGTTTTAGGTTACCCAAATCAGTTTAATGTAGTCCAAAACAATATCTCATGCCTTCATGATATTTTCAATGTGTTTTTATGAGAGAATCAATCAGTTTAGATCATGTGAGCTGCATGCACATTGGAATTGTACACTAAAATGCTTTTTGGTCAAATAAATAAGTAAAAGCAACACATGGCTGATGAAATGAGCAATTAAGAGCAGATAATACCTTATAAAAAGATGTTTTCTTTGACTGAGTCAGCTTAATAATTCAATTCGTGAGTAAATGCACAATTTAAGTAAAATCAACACGTTGAAGAATAGAATCAGTCGACTAAAACAACATCAGAGCATCAGAGATTAAAAAATAGAATCTGGTTAAGTGAAATCAGCTGACTGATTTTGAAAATCAATCGATTGAAAATCGTAAAATTGAACTTTACTTTTCCAGATTAAGTTTCAATGAAATCAACTTACTGAATTATGAAAACAATAGATTAAAAATCATATAAGATCAATTTTTCATCATTCAGTGGCAGTTTAAGTGAAATAAACATGTTGAAAACAGAATCAACAGGTTGACAAATCATGAATTGTGCAAACAGAGGCAGATTTAAGTGAAATCAACACGTTGAAATGCAAAATCAACATGTTGAATATGACAGTTTTCAACTTTTGCATACAACAGCAGATTTTTATGAAACCAATGAATGAGTACATAAGATTAACATGCTACAAACACATCAGACCACATTCTTGATGTCTAAAATGCCTAGTTCAATTCTTAGCTTGTTAAACCTATCTCTAGCTAATGGTTTTGTAAACAAATCCGCCAATTGATTTTCAGTTTTAACAAATTTGATTTCATAATCTCCCTTTTGAACATGATCACAAATGAAATGATGCCTAATCTCTATATGCTTGCTTTTAGAATGTTGTATTGGATTCTTAGTTAAGTTGATTGCACTAGTATTATCACAATACAAAGGTACCTTGCTTAGCCTTTGTAAGACCCGCGGAATTTAATTAATTAATAAATACGGGAGGCTAGTGCATTTATGACATTAAATTATGTTATGTATGACGTGGAAAAGTACTAGCTCAAGTGGTTGAGAGTACTTTGATTGTGTGAGAGGACTTGGGTTCGAGTCCTATGTATGCCAATTATGTGTATTTTGTCATTAATGTTTTAATAATATGTTGGGTCATACTCAGTATGAGATAATGCTTGAATTGTATGTGTTAGCAAGAAACATGGGTTGGCTTGATGGTTTAGAGTTGATTTAACTTTGGCATGGTGTGGGTTCGAACCTGGGTGGACTCAAATTTAACTTCTAGTAGGACCTATAAAAGGAAAAATTTGAGAGGAGAATAGGGTTTTGGAAGGCTGTTTCTGAAAGCTATAGAGGGAGGACGAAAATTTGGAGTGAAAGGAGAGTTGGGAGAGAATTATTGAGGGTAATTGAAGTGGTGATTAAGGCAAGCCTTGGTGATCAAAGGAAATTCCCCAATTTCAGAAGTTAAACAAGGGATTTTTCAGGTTAAGGGAGCTGAGCCGAATTCCCATGTTTATTTTGATGTTTGGTATGATGAATGATGGAATTGTGACCTGAATTTCGTGCTATACCTGAGGGAATTAGGGGTTATGGGTTTTGGTACTGTTTTATTGAACTTTGGTCAAAAAGCATGAAAATAATGTGGTTATACTGTCTATGCTGTGGTTATGCATGTTTGGGGCTGCTAGGAGGTCTGTTGTAGTGTTCAATTACGCACGTATGATTAATGGGACTGTGATAATTGCAATGGTATGAATTTGGATTGTATTTTGGATGAACTTGTTGCTGTTGTGTGCGTGAACCAGCGTCAAAACCTGCAATTCTCGCTCAGGCGAGTCAGGCTCGCTTAGGCGACTTATGCATGGACGTGAATCCTTAATCTGCTCGTGGCCATCGCTCGGGCGGAGAGTTTTGGGGTTTGGGCGAGGGCTCATCTCGCTTAGTCGAGTGAGACTCGCCTAAGCGAGAAATCGTATGAGATTGTGTGTTATGTTGAACAACTCGCGCACGCGAGGGTGATTGTTGTTTTGAGCGGGAGTACATCTCGCCCAAGCGAGACCCTCTCGCATAAGCGAGATCTCGAGGGAAGATTGGTGGTTATTGTTGAACTCGTCGCCTAGACGAGGTATATCAATTTTGGGCGAGAATGATCTCGCCCAGGCGAGATAGGCTGAACAGGTTACACAAAGGAGTCTATTTTAAGGGAGTGAGGGGGATGAGAAACCTCCACGGCAGGTGTTATTGCTATATTAATGGGATGAAGTGGAAATTATAGAGCATGGTCTATAAGGCTTCTAAGAACATCTCGTTGGTGGGCTTGCTGGTGTTCCAAGGGTTATGGCCTGGAACGTATCTTTGAGTTGTGGCTCAGGATAGGGGTTAAGCACGTGGCATTCTATGGGTTGTGGCCCGGAATGACTTCCCTTGAGTTGTGGCTCGGGATAGCGGATGAACACGAGGAACCTTGAGTTGTGGCTTGGGTTGGCGAGTGTGCCGGTGTGAGTGTACTGGTTGTGGCAAGTATGGATGGGTCCAGATGGATTGCCCTCCTCAGTGGTTGCTGACGAGTTTGGTAGTCTTGGGACGTTACAGACTATGTTCGTATTTGGGAACTCCGCCTGGCGTTACGGTGTGTGATCCGTAGCATGGTTTCCACACGTGCTCTATCGATTGTGGCCGATAGGTGTGGCAGCAAGACACCTGGAGATACTCAATAGAAGATATAGAATACTGCTTACATGGTTGGGGCCATGAGAAGAACTCAAGCGAGGTTTCCTGATGTACTTATTTATGCATGGTGGTCGCCATGTGGATATAAGGTAACGTGACTTCCATTAAGTGCATCGATGCACATGGTGGTGGCCATGTGATGGAAATAGAGTAAGATTCTGTGGGAAGAGGAAGGATACTTGATATGGTTGTGGCCATGCAGTAAAAAGAAGAATTGTGTTGTTGTTATACTATTTGTACTGGTTAACATGTATATGTATACGTGATATATATTTTGTATGTTTTAACTGTTACCTCACCCTATCTGCTTGTGTTTGGCGATGATCGTGTACACGTGAGCAGGTGATGATGCAGGTGGAGCTGGTGAGGCTTAGCTGCGGAGAGGGGCTGATTATGGGGATTTATATGTTTATGTTTTTGTCACTCTATTTTAACATATGATGTAAAGGCTCATGGCCTACTTGACTAAACTCACATTTTTGTATGTATGGACTTATTGGTGATTTTAATGAAGTTTTATTTTTCTCGTGTTTTGGGAAATGAGGCATTATTAATAAATGGGTTTTACTTAAATGGTGCGGAAGTATTATTATTATTTTATTTTGTTAAATCCGTAATATCAGGTAGGGATGTTACAGCCTTACACCATAGTCCAAAAGTTGATGTTTCAACCATATGATTTATGCACACCCATGTCCAGCAGCAATATATTCAGCTTCAACTGTGGAGAGTGCCACACATGCTTGCTTTTTGCTATTCCATGAGATTAGACTTGATCCAAGCAAATGGCAAGTAGCACTTGTGCTTTTCCTATCCAATTTGCACCCTGCATAGTCCGAATCTTTGGATTTGCTTGGAACCTAACACATAAGCATGCTCCAAACTGAATATCTGGCCTACTTGCTATAAGATAGAGCAAAGATCCAATCAACCCTCTATATTTGGTTGAATCTACTGGTTGGCCAGCCTCATCTGCATCCATAAGGCAATTTGTTGCAATTGGAGTAGCAGCTTCCTTGCAATCCTCCATTTTGAACTTTTTCAACAAGTCAAAATAGTATTTTGATTGATTTAAAAATGTTCCATGCTTGAGTTGCTTGACTTGCAATCCTAGAAAGTAGGTAAGCTCACCCATCATAGACATCTCAAATTCTCCCTACATAGCTACAACAAACTCTTCACACAATGTGTTGTTATTTGAACCAAAGATGATATCATCAACATACACTTGAACAAGTATAACATCATTTTCATGTTTTCTAATGAAGAGTGTTTTATCCACAGCACCTCTAGCATAACCTTTTGATAAGAGAAAATTGCTTAGCCTTTCATACCATTGCCTTGGTGCTTGTTTCAAACCATATAAGGCCTTTTTCAATTTGAAAACATGGTTAGGATAGAGATGATCCTCAAATCCAGGAGATTGTGATACATACACTTCTTCATTTAGGAAACCATTCAAGAATGCACTTTTTCACATCCATTTGATGCAATTTAAAGTTACACATGCAAGCATATGCTAAGAGTAATCTCACAGCTTCTAGCCTTGCTACAGGTGCATATGTTTCATCAAAATCAATGTCTTCTTCTTGATTATAACCTTTAGCAACTAGTCTAGCTTTGTTACTTATAATATTACCATCTTCATCCATTTTGTTTCTAAAAACCCATTTAGTTCCAATTATATTCATATCATCAGTTTTAGGCACTAGAAACCACACATCATTTCTTGTGAATTGATTGAGTTCATCTTGCATAGCCACAATCCAATTACTATCATTCAAAGCATCATTCACCTTTTTAGGTTCAATTTGAGATACAAAAGCAACATGTTCACAAAATACAATCCTATGTCTAGTAGATACTCCCTCTTTGATATCACCTATGATGTTGTCCTTTGATAAACCTCTAGGTTGGATCCAATCCTTGGGCAAGTGACTGTCTGCAGCTTTTTTAGTTGTCTATTTTGCCTTTTTAGCCGATTGATTTCCTGCAACAATAGACTTTTCAATAGCAGAAATCTATTTCTGCAATAGATTTTTTTCATCTGCATTCTTTGGCCCTTGATCATGCAACTTTGGGTTAGTTTCATCGAATACAACATGCATAGACTCTTCAACAGTCATCAATCTCTTATTATAGACTCTATATGCATGACTTTGTGTAGCATAGCCTAGACAAACACCTTCATCCGCTTTTGCATCAAATTTGCCAAGACTTTCTTTGCCATTATTTAAGATGAAGCACTTACATCCAAATACGTTTACGTTTAGGTGACTTAAAACAGGCCTCCTCCCTTTGAAAAGCTCATAGGAGGTTTTCTTAAAAATTGGCCTAATCAACACCCTATTTAAAACATAGCAAACAGTGTTGACTGCATCAGCCCAAAAGTACTTAGGTAGTGAGTTTTCATTCAACATAGTTCTAGCTAGTTCCTCAAGTGACCTGTTTTTCCTTTCAACAACACCATTTTGTTGTGGGGTTCTTGGTGCAGAAAAATTATGGTTAATACCATGCTTTTCACAAAAGTGTTCAAACTTTTCATTTTGAAATTCCCCACCATGATCACTCTGAATAAACACTATCTTGGAACTCTTTTCATTTTCAAGCATCTTGGCAAGTCTTTTAAAAGCATGAAAAATGTCATTTTTGGCAGCTAAGAACAAAGTCCATGTGTACCTAGAGAAATCATCAACAATGACTAATGCATAAAGATTGCCACCAAGGCTCATGGTTCGAGATGGACCAAATAGATCCATGTGAAGCATCTCTAAAGGTCTTTCAGTTGAAACAACATTTTTGGATTTAAAAGAGACCTTAGTTTGTTTTCCTTTTTGACATGCTTCACACACTCTATCCTTCTCAAACTTGAGTTTTGGTAGTCCTTCAACCAACTGTTTTCTATTCAGCCGATTGAAATGCTGCATGTGTATGTGACAAAGTCTTCTATGCCATAACCAAGTATCATCCTCTTTTGTAAGCAAACAATGGATGCTAAATGATGCATGATGCAAGTCAAGTAGATATATATTATTGACTCTCTTGCCTATCAAAACAATACTACCATGTGCATCATATATCAAACAACTATTTGGTTCAAACATGACTTTAAAGCCTTTATCACATAGTTGACTTATA
>Ga0214544_1002837_pt1 | contig 36157 bp, 38 predicted proteins | sample CNSS3metaG_FD_160074 | JGI IMG/M metagenome (GOLD analysis project Ga0214544, IMG submission 160074) | Root nodule microbial communities from cowpea collected in UCLA plant growth center, Los Angeles, California, USA - CNSS3 | ecosystem: Host-associated > Plants > Roots > Nodule | place: USA...
TCTGTTTGTGCGTTTTGGTGTGTTTTCAGCTCTAATTTCAGTGCTTTTTGTCCATCAATGTCTTGGCCTAAGTGTGTCTCCTTTATTGCTATCAAATGCCTTCAATTTGGAGTGGTGTACACCCTCCCATTGGCATCAATGCATAACGGACTATACGCCTTCTTACAAGCACTGCAATTTCTGTTTTGTTTTTGTAGATCCATTCTAGTTCCCTTCTAGGATTCTCTTTGTTGTGCTTCCCTCCTTGTGTGCCTTTAATTTTTTTGCTTGTCCATTCTTGGCATTTCAATTCTGTCCTGTCACTATAATTCCATTTGGTTTAGCATTTTCTAATTCGCTTTTCTTGTGTTTCTTCTTTCATTTGGCAAGTAATGTTGGTTCCAATGCTTATGGATATGAATTAAGTGTTTGATTTTGATTTGGTTGCTAGCATAGGTAGCATCTTAGGGGGTGGTTGAGGAGTAAATCGCTAAAGGTTGTGCTCATCTTTTTTTTTACCCCTCCCTTCACCAAATTTGGAGAGTTTGAGCCTTAATTTTCTTGGCATGAGTGTTGAGTACTAACATTTGCCTTGGCATAGTTTTTGTGTATTGTTTTGTTGTATTTCTTTTGCAGCTATATTGTGGTCATTTGGTGCCAATTGAGAGCCATTTCAAGAGGTGTTTGCTACCTCACAAAGTCCCCAATTGGTGCATACCTTTGGCCATCAACTAAGGCCTCCAAATTCACAAAAAATTGGTGCTCTCGGGTGCTCTCTTGGAAGCAACAATTGGAGTGCTTTGGCTGCACATTATTGCATGCAAATTGTTAAAACTTTGTAGTTTATTCTTTGCTTTGTAATTTGGACTACTTAGGTGTTTTGGGGAACCACAAGGTGTTCAATCCCATCTCCTAAGTAGAACCTTCATCCTCCATTAGTAAATCGTTTTTAGTTGTAAGTGTGTTGAAAGTTCTAAGTGCTTTCTCACCTTAATTTAGGCCACATAGCTATATTCATGTTTTCTAGTCCTAGGTTGCATAAGCATGGTAGTCATGAGTTACATCATACATTTCATAGTGATATTCCATTCTTTGGGGAGGATATAGGAGCAATATCATTTAGAGATTGGATGTGGGATACAGAGAAATTGGTGCAACCCTTTTTTAGTACATATAGTCAATTTGTCATTCTTAGGCATGTTACTTCTAAGTTTATAGGGCGTGCTTCCGAGTGGTGGCAAAAGAGACAATCTAAAGTGCAAAAGGGGAGAGAATCGTGCATTCATCCTTCATTTAGGATCACTAAAGAGCAACAAACTAGGATAGAAAACTTTATTGACATAAGTGAAGCATTCATCCAAAATCTTGCTAAGTTTTCTAGACTAGAAAAAGATTTTAAGAACAATTTGGACTTGCTCTTGAGTGAAAAGAGAGAGAGAGAGAAAAACAAAAGCGAGCACGAGAGAAGCTTGAAAAGTTTTGAGAGCTTGATATGCAAAGAGTAAAAGAAAAGCTTGAGAAGCTTCATGCTGAGAAAAAGAAAAGAGAGCAAGATGAATATGAGAAAAATGAGAAGAAGAAAAGAGATGAGGAAGAAAAGGCAAAAGAGGAAAGTCTTAGAAAAGCCAAAGAAGAGAATGAGAGAAAAGAATTAGAAGAAAGAGAGAAAATAAGACAAGAGAGTGAGCTTGAAATACAATTACAAGTGGTAGAGTTAAAGAGAATTTCAAAAGCAAAAAGGGAACTCATTGTTAGGGATTTGGTGTACCATCCTTCACCAATTCCTTCCATGAGGATCAAATTTCCAAAGGGAGTTTTCCCATCTTTAAACTCTTTTCACTTTGTCATTAAATCTTTTGTTTTGTTTCCCTCTCAAACATTTTGTTCTCCCTCTCATTCACTTATTTCATACTCCTCATCATATTGTGCCAAAACACACTTTGAGTTTAAAACTCTTTTCAAAAATCATCTAAGTCAAAGTGTAAGACATTTTTTTTGTGAAGTAGGCCTATTATCAACCTTTTTCCATTTTATAAGCCCATTTTCACAAATACCACATTCTTGTATGATGCATGGTCTCCATGATTTTAATGCCATTTTATTTCATGACTATTGTAGATATGTGTTTGATCTTGGTGGAACCTCAAATTTGGTTGTTGTGAGCCTTAAACAACCCTCTTGATTTGAGGACAAATCCTATTCAAGAGGGAGGGGATGATGTGATCCCAATAAGGCTTATAGCTTGGGCAACGCCTAGGCCCAAATCATGCTCAAGGCCCAATCCATGACCATCATGCACCTTGAAGCCCAAGCCCATCAAGAGGCCCAATAACAAAGGGCATGCTAAAAAAGATCAAATTGGGCTTCATTCAAGATGGCCCAAACCCACATGGACTTCTCATACTCTTCACATGGGCCAAAGAAGATGTAAAGATTTGAAAAGGTGTCTCAAACAGCAATAGAATAGCAATAATAATGGCCCATTGTTTAGGCTTTGCTTTCTAAAATAATAAGTCAAACAATGTGTAGTTGAATTGATAAAATTGGGCTTGACTAGGCCCAATAGGAGATTTGGCCATGAGCTATCAAAAGAGCCAAGGTGGACTAAGTGGAAGTCAACACTTCTTCCTACACCTCATGGATCCAAAACATCCAAGGGTTAGGAATGCTTCCTCCTTTTCCAAGGCATCATCCAATGGCCAAGATCAAGCCTTCTTCTCCAAGCTAGCCTCAAAGGCCAAGATGCTTTCTCCTTCTCATCTAAGGGTCAAGATTCCTAATATGTAATGGCTTGAGTATAAAAGCCTTAATTTTTCAGTACTCACTCTTGATGGAGCTTGGTGGACACATGAAGCTCTAAGTGCAGCGGAAATGATGGAGGAAGCATGGAAGAGTGGAAGGCAAGTTTGTAGGCTCTTGCTTGCAATGGATAGGTGAAAGGATGAATGATTTAGAGGTGGTTCTAGCCTAGGAAGGGGGCTAGAGGTAAAGAGAGTAAGCTCTCTAAAAGGTGACTCTCAAGTGGCAATAGTGAGAAGTGTTCTCAACTCAATGTGTCTATTGCACAAAAATTCAAGAGTGAGTACAATGCTGAAAAATTAAGGCTTCTATACTCAAGCCATTACACATGAGGAATCTTGACCCTTAGATGAGAAAGAGAAAGCATCTTGGCCTTTAATGCTAGCTTGACGAAGAAGCCTTGATGTTGGCCATTGGATGATGCCTTGAAAAGGAGGAAGCATTCCTAACCCTGGGATGCTTTGGATCCATGAGGTGTAGGAAGAAGTGTTGACTTCCACTTAGTCCACCTTGGCTCTTTTGATAGCTCATGTCCAAATCTCCTATCGGGCTTAGTGAAGCCCAATTTTATCAATTCAACTACACATTGTTTGACTTATTATTCAAGAAAACAAGGCCTAAACAATGGGCCAATCTTATTGCTATTCTATTGCTCTTTGATACACCTCTTCAAATCTTCACATCTTCTTTGGCCCATGTGAAGAGTGTGAGAAGCTTATGTGGGTTTGGACCATCTTGAATGAAGCCCAATTGGATCTTTTTGAGCATGCTTCTTGTTATTGGGCCTCTTGATGGGCTTGGGCTTGAAGGTGCATGTGGGCCATGTATTGGGCCTTGAGCATGATTTGGGCCTAGGCGTTGCCCAAGCTATAAGCCTTGTTGGGATCACATTAGGTTGTAGTTGTGTAATAGATGATGGGGCCGAGAAGGTGTTGTTTTCAAGGGTCTTTAGGATCTCTCTTCGTGTTTCTTCTCTTTTTCTCTTCTATATCACGTGATTGCATGCTACTTTATTACGCTGCAACAGTTTTAGGCATGGGTTCCATAATTATTCTCTTTCTTTCTTACATATGATATTACTTTTCGTGTAGGTTTGGAGTGTGTTTTATTAGCTAATTCATTCCTCTAAACCAATTATGTTTCTTGCTTGGACTGTTGTGGATGGGATATGTGCGTTGCTGTAGTTTTGTTTGATTCATGCATAAGATTATGTTCTTGCCAATAATCTGGTTTTCCTATTTTCATTTGGTGCAGTGAAGATTTTCGTACGGGTTCTTTATTTTCTCTTTCCATTCTTTATGTGTCAGGGACTATCCATATTAAACACCAATTGGCTTATGAAAACAAACCCTTTTTAATTTAACTTTAGCATGTGGGGCCCAATGGGAGATTGTGGTAGACAAATTACTGCATTTAATATTTGTGTGAGGTGTCGTGGGTCATTAAATTGGTGTAGTGGTTCTTTAAATTTTTTTTATGTTGTATTTTGGTTCGCTTCTGATTTCCTCTTTCTTCACTCTTTCTATGTTTTCCTACGTGAATACATGATACAATGGTGTCTATTATTTTTTCTTCGATATGCGTGACTGTTTGGGTATATGTGAGATAAGGAAAATAAGGTTTGGGTGGGATACTTGTATTCTTTTTACGTTAGTTTTCTTTTGGTGCAGCTTCATTCTTTTGTTCTTCAAATATGTATATTGTTGGTGGGTGGTAATTGGTTGGTGAAAACATGGAGCAGGTTCTTGTTTTCGTGGCTGTATATAATACGTGTATGGGTGTGGAATATGAATTTTCTTTTCATTATGGACTTGGGTTGCTATGCGTGATGTGGTGGTGAGTACTTTGTTGGCAATATGTAATTCTCATGTGTTGTAATTGGGAAAGTATTTTGCCTTGTTGAGAACTCTTATTGGAATTGAGTGTTGTGTGAGGTTTTTCGTACCTAGGAACCTAATGAAGACTCTTTCGCCTTTGTTAAGTAGTGGAAAGGGGTCCTCTTCGCTTGTGTGAAGCAGTGGTAGAGGATTGGTTCGAGTGTTGTACCCTCTCGCCTTTGTGAACCAATAGGGAGGGGAACGATGTTTCACCTTATTTCGGCTCATTGCGAGTATAGTGCCCGATGTGCGATGCATCAACGTTTTTACTCATAATTCCTTGAGGAATAAGGGAGACAGTCTGGCTACGATAGTGGGACACATCAAACCATCTGTTCTAGGAAACTAGATGTTGTTGTGGGGTGAGAGGCCGCGGAAAACCAAAGCTTGATTATGATCACTATGTTTGAAGATTTTAGATGAAAGTGATGCTATGTTTGGTTTGGTATGATTGTTTGGATTTTGGGGTTTGTGTGTTCAAACCAAGGATTGATTGTGATCATAATGCTTAAGTGTTACTTGAATGCGACGTTGAATATTACTGGACATGTTTTATTTACGGATTTCTTTTATATATATCATTGTTTATGGTTAGCTTACCCCTATTTTTTTGTTTGTGTGTTTGTTGTATGTGCGATGATCGTATAACGTATGTGTTATATGGGAGCAGATGATATTGCAGATAATCTTGACATGGAGTAGATTGACGAGAGGTTGGGGTGGACTCAGGAGTTTTTTTTATAATATATTTAGTTGTTTTAAATCATATACTAAAGATTATGTAATTTTCTTTTGATCGCAAATGTTATTGGAAGTTTTTAACAAAGTGACGGTTTGAATTATGTCATTTAAATTAAATTAAAAGTTTTGCTTAAGTACATTTTCAATGTTAATTCCTTTTCCGCTAAACGTAAAAATTTTCTAATGTTCCGTGACATCCCAAAATTGGGGTGTTACACCTTGAGCATGATTTGGGCTTAGGCGTTGGCCCATGCTATAAGCCTTGTTAGGATCACATCATCCCTTCCCTCTTGAAGATGATCTGTCCTCAGATCAAGAGGGTTGTTTAAGGCTCACAACAACTAAAGCTGGGTTCCACCAGGATAAAAAATATATCTGCAATAGTCATCAAACATTATTTTAGTAAAATCATAGAGACCATGCAGTCGATATTGACGCAAAATGGGTGAAGATGGGCTTTTAAGTTTGGAAAAATGTGATATGCAGCCCACTTCACAAAATTTTTTATTTTCACTTTGACTTAATTGAAACCTAAAAGCTAACTCTAAGTCAAAGGTTGGTTTTAGAAAATCTTTGGAGGAGTTTGAAATAATGGGTAAAGGTGGAAAAACATTTTTAGGAAGAACTAAGACAAAAGAATTAATAGAAGATGAGGTAGAGTGTAAAGATGGAATCATTGCCTTTAGAAACTTGATCTTTATGTCTTTGCAAAGAAGAGTAGAATGTGGTATCTTTACTTCCCTAAGCACGATCTCCTCCCTTTCTTTTATCTCAATCTCTACCTCTTTTCTTTTGAAATCTTCCTCTTTTTTACACTCTCTTTTTCTTCATACTCTTTTCTATCTTTTTCCTCCTTCTCTTTTCTCAACATCTCCTCTACCTTTTGTTCTTCTTTGTCCCTCATTTCTTTCTCAAATTTTTCTCTTTCCTCTTGCTCTCTTTGTTTTTGGAATGCTCTTTCTCTTTTCTCCCACAAGAGTATGTCGCGTCGCTTTTTATACTTAGCTGCACGACGAAAGAATTGTGGCTCATTGTCAATGAAATATAGACCTCTCTCCACGAGTTCTCTCAACTCACGTTTGAGTGCTTGAGTTCTCTCAAAATTAGTTGGAACAAATTGTCGCCTCATGCAAGCCCTCAAATCCTCCAAATTTCGAATGGCATATTTTCTACCAATGTGAACGAAATTTTGTCTTGAATGCCACCACTCAGATGTATGTGTTATAAACCTACAAGTGCACAAATCAACTATACAATATTTACTACTCCTAATAATGAATGGATGCAATTTTTCAATCCTTTTCTCTCAAGCTAAGTATGACATTGGATCTACTTTGCTACCAAACTAGGCAATGTCATGCATAGCCCTATGATGCAAGTAATCCTCACTATATTTAGAATGCAAATGCCTTTGATCCCAAAAATTATCATGCAAAGTAGAATAGGGATACACAGTCATCTTGGAAACAATTTTGAAAAATAAGTTGCTCAAAAAAATTGAGGGATATTTCTAAAGAAAGTAGTGCTCATGGTGATTGAAAGAACTTAGAAACTCGAACAAAGTGTGGAAGATGAAATCAATCACAAGTGGACCTCCAAGTTAGGCGAGGTGAGTCTTTAAGACTTCTTAAGTACCAAGGCCAATCCTTGCCAAGATACACTTGCAAAAGGTTTCAAAGAGCACACAATTGTCTAAGTGCTAAGTAAATAGAATCACTTGAGGCACGAAGCAGAAAACACACAAACAAGACTCAAAAAGGAAAAACTAGCACACTAAATGCGGACCCCTAAATGGCAAAAATATGAGAGACTTTGGTCTCACAACTTAAGCCTCTAAAACGTATTGCAAGAAAACATGAATATAGTTATGCAGCCAAAAGTAAGGTGAGAAAGCACTTAGAACTTTCACACTTACTACTAAAACGCTCACTATATAGTATCAAAAGGTTCTACTTAGGAAATGGGATTGAACACCTTTTGGTTCCCCAAGACACCTAAGTAGGACAAGCTTACAAGTTTAGAATGCAATAAAGTTGGTGCACTAAGAATGGCAAAGAAGGAGCAATCCCGAGAACACCAAAAATTTAGTGAACTTTGGGAGGAAAATTAGGTAACTTAGGATGCTCAAAAAATGCCAAAATAAGTGACCAAATTGAAGAGAAAGAGCTAAGCTAGATGGAAACAACAATTACAAGCCACAATAGGCAACCAAATGTCTTCGAATTGATGTTTTGAAAGAGTCCCGAGACCAAAAGGCTTGAACCACAAATGTTGGACAACAATGCAGCCAAATCCCGCGAGGAAACACTACTAGAAATATGTTAAATAGTGACCGAAATCAGTCACTGGAAATTTCAATTACTATTAGTAACTGAAATAGTGACCAAATTTGTAGTAAAAAAATCAGTCATTAAATCGGTTACTATATTATTTAATTATTATTATTATATTATTTATTTATTTTATTTTTTATTTTTACTTTTATTTCCTTCGAAAATTTTCTCCCTCCACCCAAAATTTTACTAAAAGTAAATGTTTACACCAAATGAATCCCTACCAACCATCTCATCACCTTTCCTCATTGCTTGTGACCTAGGCACACCATCCTCACAATTTGTCATGACGATCTCCTCATCTTCGTTCATGATTCAACTCATCATCGTGACTCGCTTCTCGTAATGACTTGCCCCTCACTGTGATTTGTCCCTCACCGTTACTCGCCCCTCCCCATGTCGTTACGCTCACTTTACCGTGGTGGTAATCATTCTCACAATCATCTCATCCGTTCTATTTTATCTGTTTTTTTATTTTAGGAGTTTTGAATCATTGATTTTATTGTTCAATGGATTACTAAGAAGTTTGAATCAAGGAAGGTTTAGGTTTTCTTTCCCAGATAAATTTGGGGGTTTCTTCGGGGAGAGACATGAAGATTTCTTCCAAAAAAGGTGTTAGAAAACTTTGAATAATTGCAAATGTTTGCTTGATCTTTTATGTATTGTAGTTCAAATTAATTGTGTTTTTTTTTTCGTTGTGATTTGTATTTTATCATAACTCCATTGAAATATTCCTTTTGTAGTTAACCACTTTTTTGGCTTAGTATTGAAATATTATATAAAAGATTTGGTCAAAATAAATTGAATTTTCAATAGCTAATTAAGATTTATCTTTTTTACAGATATATATGGACACACATTTACAATTACCCAAACAAAGAAGACTTTTTTTTGCATTCCTTTTATGCTAACCCTCACTTTATTGGGTTTAATTTCAACATATGTTCAGTTATCCCAGTAAAACTTTCTCAATAATGCTCTTAGTTGTGGCTCTCTTATAAGGGTATGTTGTGTTTATCTTGGGCCCATGATTATACCTCGTTTGTTTGTGAGTGCTAACTCATCACATGTTTTCTTGTAGCTGGTAACTTAAGGCATCTGATTTTGGAGGCCTGTATAGCGTGGTTTCTACTTGATAACCTCATCTTATTTGTGGTCTTGTTATATTATTACACCTTTCAATCAACTACTTCATAGTTTTCCTAACCATTTACCTAGCTAGTCATCATTAATGAAGAGATCACCACTAACTCCTCAATTGGTTAATGTTTTAGTTGCAACTCCTGCTTCTAGGTATGCTGCTACCTCATATCGTTTCTGTGATCATACATTACACTGCATATAATATTAAAGAGTTGTTAAGGAGTACTTGTTCTTAATTCAACTTGGGCAAATAGTAGCAAGTCTATTTACTCTCTTCCAATATATCTTGGATAACGGACCTTATTTCATCTAGTAAAGAAAATAGAAAATTAATTATTTGAATGAACTTTTGGATTCTGTTTTGGTGCTTGTTAACTATCTTTTCCCTCAAATTATAGAGTTACAGCAGTCCCGAATTTCTAGTTCCAATTGCAAAATTTGGCTACTAAATTGTGAAATTCACTTTGGAAGATAAAGTTTAGAGGGATAATTATTGCTTGTAAAACTTTGGAATTTTACTATAGTATTAATGACTTTTTTAAATTGATGATTATTGCTTTATCCTTTAATTTGTAAAAGCTCAACTCTGGAACAGTTGAATTCATGATGTATTGTAATTTACATTATATTGTAACATTGTTGGTTTTTATGATATTTACTTTAAAAGTTAGAATAACTATTGAATAGTATTGTTGCAGCTTCTTCGTGCAAAGTATACTTGCACCAAGTTATCCAATTAAGAAAGCGGAGGCCAATGAATTTGATCAATGATAAGCAGGTCTATGTAGGTCATTTCCTACGAAGCAAGATAAGACAAAGTTCAATAATGTCTATGAGAAAAGTCTATTAGATTCAACCACAGATGAAAAGTTGAAGAAAGTTTTTGGAGAAATGAGAGATGCGGATAAATCTTGAAAATCTAGACGAAGCTACTAAAGCTGGGATTTGATGATAAGGAGTGGTATGTTGGAAAAGCCTAGAAAAAATCTGACCATGAACTTGTATGGAAAGAAAGATTTGAGGAGAGTTCAAAGAAGTTGCTGACAAATTTCAGAGTGTGAACTTGTAACTTATGAACATAAATGATAGTATTAGGGATGAAAATATTAAAAAAAAATGTTTGTATCTTATTACTATTGTGTATGTACAATATTAGTGATGAAAATATTAAATAAATGTTTGTATCTTATTACTATTGTGTTTGCATCGAACCTTAAACATTATATTTTTTTTAACGATTGAATTATTTTGAAAAAAATATTTACAAGAAACTAGTTTAACTATAGTAAAATTATGAAATATATAATGTCACATTATATATATATATATATATGTTTATATTAATTAAAAGAAATTAAAATTTAAAACATATCAGTGACTGATTTAATGACAAAATTAATATTTTAAAATTAGTCACAGATTCGGTTACTGATTCGGTCACAAATTCAATTACAGATTCGATCATAGATTCAATTACAAGTTTGGTCTATATATCGGTAACTATAAATCAGCGATGAACAAAATAGTGAACGATTTATTTAGTCATTAAATCGGTCACTGTTTCCAATAATGACCGATTTTAGTCATTTAGTGACCGATTTTTTAGTCACTATTTACTATTTTTATTGTAGTGAAAAGTGGGGAAAGCAAGCCTTAGTTGATGGCCTTTGTGCACACACCAATGGGGACAACTTTGGGACACTTTGTGCACTGTAATTAAAGTACCAAATGGCCAAGAACAGCAACAAAAACTGCACTAAAAACAATAACAAGAAACAAGAAAAAAACTATGCCAAAACACAAATGTTAGCACTCATATATGTGTAGGGTGAGAAGTAATTTGCAAATGAAATCACAATGCTAAAGGATTACTTCACATCCACCACCTAAGATGCTACCACTAGCTAAGAAATTAAGCTAGAATTCAAAGCACACTCAAACCAAAACCAAAATGCTTGAGACTTAACACTTGTATGGCAATACACAAAGATGAAAGCAAGAAAAGCAAATTAGAAATGCTAAACCAAAGAGAGTAGTAATGAAATAAGACTGAAATGAATATGGAATAATAGACAAGCAAGAAATTAAGGCTTCAAATGAAAGGAAGCACAACAAAAGGAACCTAGAAAGGTACTAGAATAGAGTAGAAAATAGAAAAACAGAAACTGCAGTGCTTGCTTTTGATGCTTATAGTGTTCAATGCAACTTGTGCCAATTTTGATGGAATTAATCCACTCCAAATGAAGGCAATTGAAGGGAGTTGAGAACATACACTTAAGCAAACAATTATCGAAACAATCAGCACTTACAATCAGATACAAAGCACACCACAACGCACTACAACAGCAAAAACCCGAGACCTCCGCCCAGAAAAACGTGAAAATCTGCCTCCTCTTCACCGATTTTTCATTTTTTTTACTCAATGGTTTTGAGTGATTCTTTTTGTGTTATTTTTGTCTATGTCTTATCTTGAACAGGCAAAAATCAGAAAAATATTTGGAGCACTGAGGCACTCGTGATAAATTGCAAACAGTTGGTGTGCGTGCAGTGATTTTGAAAACAGAAACTAGAGCAAAGTGCTCACTGAATTTGTGTGAGATGTTCTATGAAGAAATGGAAATAAAATGAATGCACCGAACAAAAATGAAGAAAACTCAAGGAAAAGCAATAAAAGATGGCTAGAAAATTGAAAGAACTTAATAACACTTGTACACCATTGAAGGAAGGAGTACTACAATTTGAATCACTAGAGATTCATGTAGCCTCAATCTCAATCGGTAGAAATGACAAGAACACCATAGAAATGAACAAAAACAACAACAAAATGGAAGAACAAGGGAAATACAACACGGAAATGAAGAGACAAGCCAAGGATAATGAAACCTTACTCAACAATGGTGGATTGTCGAAGTTGAGTGGCTCTTGATACCAAAATGGTGGAGCTCTTGGTGCGGAATGGGTGAAAGCTCCATGAAGTAGCACCAGGCATGGAAAACCACCAAGCATAATCTAAAAGCTTGAGAAAGACCAAACCTAATTGGTAGCACAACCTTGCCTACCACAACCTGGTGGAGCTCTTGGTGCAAAATGGATGAAAGCTCCATGAAGTAAACGTTATCCATGAAGGGAGTGGAAATAAGTGTTTAAGGCTCTTGCTAAGCATTGGTTCGGACTAAGGTGTTTAAAGGTTTAGCTTAAGAGAAAGCTAGGGGAAGGTGGCTAGAGGAGATGATTCAATCCTCTAGCAAAGGAGACTCTCAAATGCAATAGGGTGGAGTACTCTCAACACTATGCTTTTATTGCAAAATTCAAGAGTAAAAATGTACAAATGGTCTAGTGTGGACTTAGATCCATGGGATGCATGATCCATAAGAAAGTCACGGCCTAAGGGAGACTCTTAGTGGGCCGAGCCTATTTTTACATGTAACACCTATTTTTATGTCTTACACCATTATTGAAAGCAAAGCCCAAATATTGGCCCAATTTAAAATCTATTCTACTGGGCTTTGATGCACTTCTTCAAGTCTTGGAGATTTCTTTGGCCCATGAAAATAATATGACAAGCTCATTAGATTTGTGTCCATCTTGAATGAAGCCCAATTGGATCTTTTTTAGCACGCCCCTTGTTATTGGGCTTGAGATGCATGTAGGCCATGGATTGGGCCTTGAACATGATTTGGGCCTAGGCGTTGGCCCAAGCTATAAGCCTTGTTGGGATCACATCACAACCACCTTCTCCAAGCTTCAAACACCAAGCCAAAATGCTCCAAGAATGATCCAAGATCAATCTTCACCAAATGCACACTATATGATCACGAAAGAGAGAGTTCCTTTGATTCTAGAAAGTTTTCGCACTAAAAAATGGTGTTCCTAACTCTCTTTTGAAAAATACAACTTTTATAGTGAAATTATTACGAAATTTAATAAGTTGATATCACTTAACTTAAGTGAAATCAGTTGATTACAAAAAAAATAAATTGATTAAATATGTACCAAATAAGACTACTGCAGTAAACCTTTGTTAAAAATCCATTCAATAGATTAAAAGACACCATTTAACATGTTGATGGAAAATGGTCTACAACATGAATTACAATCTTCAAGCTTGTTTTCCCCATGATTAATCCAGATAGAAAGCACACATACAAGTCTTGATCAACATGTGAAACACCAAATCTCCACATCTTCATCAATGTAAGAATGGTTCCAACATGTTTCAAGGCATTGGCTTTAAGTACCTTCATCAAATCTTTAAGCACCAAATCATCCAGGCTATTTGTGCCAACATTCTCCCCCTGATTTGATGAAGCCAATCTCCAACCTCTATTGCAAATTGCTTCCATTTGGTTAGACGCCATTGAATTGAAGTGTCATCTGAGCATCATCTTGCAACTTGGCTTAAGCTTGTGAACTTGAAAACTGTTTCCAATATCACTACACACAAGATAACAAGCACGCACAAATGCAAATTCTCCCCTATCAATAATATGGGTTCAGTTCCATTAAATTCCAATTTTAATGATCCAATTTTAATGCCAATTTCAATTTGAATTGGCTGTTTAAAAGGTTTTGACAACATAAAATCTCTTTCAATTGAATCAAATAGATTAGAAAGTTAGAATGTAAAAGCTGCAGAACAATACACTTTCAATTGGTCAAAAAAAAATACAGCAGACTAATTTGTTCTTTAGCTATGAAAAAGTCGATTAAAATTTCAAATCAGTCAGCTAAAATCCTAGGAATTTTTGCAAATGCAGATTTCGCAAATTTAACTCAAACAACATTCTTTTACATACAAGACTTGTTTCAATCAATATTTCTAACATGTATACAACCTCAAATTACACAAGATCGCATTAAAGCATAACAAAGATTGGATTCCTTGGTTTTCTTGAGTTTTTAGAGTGATTCAAAGTGAGTGAGATGAAGGAAAGAGAATTGCACAATTGTTTTTACACTTATTCACTCAATCACAAAGCTACATCTAGTATACCAGGACAACCTGAGCCTAGTTTCCACTATATTCAAAAGTTTTACAAATCATACACTAAGATTACACTTTTGAACAAAGAAACTCACAAGATTTTTGACTCACAATTACCCTGTAAGAATCACACTTACCGACCTGAAATCACATCAGGCAAAACAACCAGAGGCACAAGAACATCCAAACCTAATGGTGGCTCTCCCAAGCCAACCATACATGTGTTCTTCAAGCTACTCACAAGCCAAATGGCCTTCAAGATCAACCAAGATCTTCAATCTACACGTTGCAACTGTGTATTGCAGAGAGAGTGTTTTCAAGAGAAGAATGACAAGTTTTCACGCTCTAAAACTCATAATCACACCTCTGCTCTCGAAAACATAGCATATATAGTCCGGATTAAATGAAACCAGTCGATTGAATTTTTCGTACAGTCAACTGATTTTACTTGACTTAAGTGAAATCAGTCGATTGAAAAATAATTGAATTGATTAAATTCCTTTATACAAGAAACTATATATTGTAAGCCTTTTAACTTGTTAAAACCCATTTTAACAAATTAAAAGAGACACACTAAGGCTAACAAGACATATAACCTATATCATATAGCCTACTAACATGATATAACACCTAATGATTACATTTAACACATTAATTTCAGATTTCATATACTAGAAACACAATCTTTCGGAGAATCTTCAACAATCTTCATGAATCACATGAGATCTTCATTCACTTGGCTTTATATATGCTTTGCTTCAAGCTTGCTTATTCCAACACACATGAATGCAATGCATGATCCTAAAGGCTAACACTCTCAATCATCCTGAGGATTGTTTCTTGTTTGGAATGAAGTCAGCAGATCATGAATGTCATGGATTTGGCCATCCAAATCATTGAACCTCTCATTGTAAAAGGTGTGATGTGCATTTTGAAACAAATTGAGTTCATGCAGTTGATGCAGCATCATCCTCTCAAAATATGAGTACACAAGGTGTTTGTGTAACATCCCGCCAAGATATTACTAATTTTTAATAAAATAAAGAAAATAAATAAAAACATCGCATTTAATAATACCTCTTTTCCCAAAACGCGGGAAAATTTAAACTTTATTAAATAAATAAAGAGTACTCAAATCCATAATTCTCAAAACCAGAATGTTATAAAACAGATACCCGTATGGGTTTACAACTTATTTCAAAACCAATAAAAATAAAAATAAAAGATTCCCGAGCTATCCCCTCTCCGCAGCTAAGCTCCACCAAAACCACCTGCATCAACATCATTTGCTCACGTGTACCGCGTACACGATCATCGCCAATCACAAGCAGATAGGGTGAGCTTAACAGATAAAGCATATAAAATGGCATACACATATATAACACTTTTATATATAGGCAACACATCCATCCCAAATGAATTCCATCCCTTTTAATTCATACCACCTAGCCACAACCAGGTTATTCGTGTTCTACATCTTCTAGTGATTACTTTGAGGTGATTTGCTACCATACCTATCGGCCACAACCGATAGAGCACGTGCGGGAAACCATTGCTATGGATCATACATCGTAACGCCAGGTGGAGTTCCCAAATGCGAACATAGTTCGCAACGTCCCAAGACTACCAAACTCGTCAACCAACTACTGAGGAGGGCAATCTATCTGGACCCATTCCTACTGGCCACAACCAGCACACTCACACTGGCAACACTGGCCCACCCGAGCCACAACTCAAGGGTTCCTCGTGTTCATCCGCCATCCCGAGCCACAACTCAAGAGATGCTATTCCGAGCCACAACTCAAGGAATACCACGTGCTTAACCCCTATCCCGAGCCACAACTCAAGGGATACGTTCTGAGCCACAACTCAAGGAACACCAGCAATCCCACCTTTGAAGCATCACCAAAAGCCCCGTAGATCACACCTACAGAATCAACAACACCAATACTGCTGCAGTAAAATTGTTTGGCGGGGGACACGTACCATCAGGCGCTGCCCGCCTCCAAACCGCCTGGAAGGTATGATGAGTCGAACCTTGACTCACATTCAATAATTAAATTTTGGGAATTTAATATTATTTTTGCGCTTAAAAATCGTATTTAGTTGCATGCTAAAGTATTGAATATTCTTGAGTTTAATAATGCAACTGTAATTTAATTTAGGTCCTTAAAAGTGTAAATAATGAATATTTTAATTCATAAATTAAGTCCTAAAATAGGAATTTTTGAGAGAAATAGCTCAGGTACTAAATGCACCCCCAATTCTCATGTTTACACCCTCTTTTTCCAATTGGAATATCTACTTCTAAAAAAAACATTTCTAGAGCTAACTACACCCCCTATTTTCAGGTTTTCACCCCCTTTTGTAATTTAACTTTCAGTTTCTGCTCTACACCCCTCCATTTTACTAAGCTGCACCCCTAATGTCACTTAAGATCCAGTCCACCAGATTTCACCACGTGGCAATCCTTCACTTAATAAAATAACCACTCATAGTTTACCACATCATCAATCCTCCACTAACTCAAATTACCAATCAACACATTCCACCTCATCACTCTCTCTCTCCTTCACACAACCAAAACCCTAACCCTAATCTCCTTCTTCTCTTTCTTCCTAACCAACCCACTCCGCAGCCGCCACGACCACGTCCGGCCACCACTACACACACCGGAAAGCAGCCGCCCGTCACGCCCTCATCGGAAACCCCGTCACCACTACTAACCAGTGGTCCGTGACATCTTCATCTTCTTCGCGTGTCCCGCAGCTAGAACCTTCACTGTCGCACCATTCGAGCTCGCTGGAACCGTCTAGCATCTCCGACAACACCCGTGCCAACACTTTTGCATCCCCTCGCGTGAGCCGCCATACTTGGCGTCATCCACCACGGGAAACCCTTACAAAACCACCATGACAGTACCTACATCAGCGACGACAATCTTCTTGCACGAGCAGCAGTGCACGAAGCCGAAACTGCAACCCCAACTTTGCATCATGCCGGAATCACCATGGCTGCAAAACCTTCTCGCGCGAACTGCCAGAACCGCACCTCCATTCACGAATGCGAAGCCACCGCACCTTCTTCTTCGCGAGCCTACAACAGCCACCACAGAGCTCCGCTGCTATCTTCTCTATTCATCACTCGACCCTCACCATAACAACATCACTCACGAACCTGCACCTTCTCAAATGCTACTATAATCATCGTTCAACATTTCCGTTCTGTTGTGCATATCGAATAGCCTCGAATCGGCGTCTTCTCGTCGACACTTTGTTGAAATTCACTTGTGGTAGTTCGTTCTGCCACCATCGCAGCAGTCGTCAAACATGGAAGGAGCATATAGGAAACCATAATTCTAGTGAGAGACTACTTTGACACGTGGCAGCCTCTCAGACAGTCAACAAGTCAACATTGGTCAACCAGTCAACTTTGGGCAAAGGTAGTCAACGTTGGTCAAACAGGCTATTCTTACACTATTTTTGGCAGTTGGTTCCTCTATAGGAATCCTAAATGGCCTAGAAAGGAAATGATCGTCTGACGGCAATTCATCGCCAACCAGACTATTTTTGGAAATTTCCCAGAACCACAAACTTTAAATGGAATATAATAATCCATACATAATCATACCATACTTAGCATGCCAATCAGACTTAAAATAATCAACACATGAAATTACCCTACTTAGCATGCCAATCAAATTTAAAATAAAAAGGTACTCTAATTATCATACCAATCAGAATTAAACATAAAATTAACGTGTAAAGCTCCCCTAACCTGGTTTTCCTTCACTTAAAGCTTTGAGAATTGAAAAGTTCTCCCCACTCTCTAATTTTCGTGCTCTGTTCTCTCACCTCAATAACAACCTTGCAAAACCTTTCTCCCAGCCTAAATTTTACCTTTTTAATGGTGCCTTAATGTGAGATAATGACATAAAACGAAAATCCAATTAAATTATGGTTAATGTCCTTTAATTGGTTGTCTTATGATGGTTTTCCAGCCCTCCTTGGCTGCTAGGGTTTTCCTCTACCCTATCATATTCAATCCAAAACCAAAAGTAGCAAAAATAAGTTTTAATTTGGGTTCTCCAAGGTTTGAACCCACAACCATACAAATGCCAAGTCAATGACAAACCATCATGCCAATTCATGTTTCTTGCTCAATAATACAATTCAAGCATTATATCATAAGAAATGTGATCAATCATATTATTAAAACAATAATAATTAAATAACACATAAATGGCATATACAGGACTTGAACCCAAGTCCTCTCACACAATTAAAGTACTCTCAACCACTTGAGCTAGTACTCTTCCACATCATATTAATCAGAATTTAATGTCATAAATGCTCTTCCTACCCGCATTTATTAATTATTTATTTATTTAATTAATGAAATTTCGTGGGTCTTACACTTTGTCCTCTAAAGGGTTGTAGGGCATAATGTCCATTGGTCCAACAGTGGGTTCTTCCTTTTGATTTACTCCACTTGGGCCAGCTTCATGGTCATGTCCACCACCAGCTGCAATACCACTAGGTGTCCACACACTTCCCACCTTGGTAAAGCCCATCTTGTGCAGATTTTGATTGGAGGTTTCGTTCAAAAGTCCAGTTGACTCTTCTAGCTCATCTTCTACATAAACTCCGAAGTACTCTATGAACTTGCACACCAAAACCACGTAGGGAAACCTGAAATCCGTGAGCCTCTTGGCCTTGAGCATGTGATCACAAAGCACAAAGATCCAATCCAATTGCACATTGTGTTGGATGCAATACATGAGGATTATATCTCCCTCCTTCAATGTAGAATGGATGCTACCACGTGGAACTATGATTTTTGTGATGATCATAGCAAGAAGCCTTTCACTCACCTTGAGACCACCAACATGGAAATGCTTGATCTCAGCAGAAGGGTTCCTAAGGCATTGGCCAAAATATTGGACTTTTTTGAACTCTTACATAGCACCAGTTTCACCTTTCCTCACTTAAACACCTATTATATTAAGTCCAGCTAAATCTTTCAAAGCCTTCTTGGATATCTCCATGTGGACTCCCTTGACACTGGACAACAACACATCATTCTTGAATTGCAAATTGGTTAAAGATACCTTCACACAGTCAGGATAGATTTTCCTTGAAAGTTCAAGGAAGGTCTTCAACCTTTGATGTTTTAGTTGTTGGAAAACACTCTCAAATCCTTTTGTTCTCAGCCATGAATACCTTAACACCTTAGGAATGTTGATGTGCTTCCTAGTCATCTCAATGAGGAACACTTGAATGTTGTCCTCATGTCCTTCAAACCAAGCCTCAATTTTCCCGTGGTGTTCTTCATTTGGAGACCTTGGAGTGGGAGGAGTATAGTGTTCTTCATCAGATTGGACAACATGTTGTTGATGACGAGGCATGATTACTGTGGGTGTGGTTGTTTCTAAGAGATGTATGATGTAAATGCAAGTTTTCAAGTTTAGCATTTATAATTGAACAGGCTGAATTTCAAAAGCAGTTGATTAAATAATGCAGATATATTTTCATTATTTCGTTTTAGGTTACCAAAGCTAGGTTAATGCAGCTGATTGCAGTATCTCAAGAATTCATGATGCTTCCAATGAGTTTTTATGAATGAATCAATCAGTTCAAATAATGTAGGATGCATGCCCATTGGAATTACACACCACACATGCTTTTTGGTCAAATAAATGAGAAAAAGCAACACATGGCAGATAGTACCTGACACAAGATGCTCTCTTTGACTAGGTTAGCTTTGGAATTTAATTCATTCAAAAATTTTCAGTTCAAAAGTAAAATTAACAGATTTTATAATTCAGTCGACTAAAAATTTAATAGTTCATAGAAGCCTACACATAGAATCTAGTTATGTGAAATCAATAGATTGATTTCAGAAATCAGTCAATTAAAAATCGTGAAATTTAGCTTTATATTCCCAGATATAGTTTTAATGAAATCAACACATAGAATTGTGAAAACATCAGTTTAAAATTCGTGACAGATTATATTTTCTGCATACAGTGGCAACTTAAGTGAAATCAACACATAGATTTGCAAAATCAACAGACTGAAAGTTTGACAAATAAGATTTTTTGCAAATAGAGACATATTTAAGTGAAATCAACAAATAAAAATGAAAAGTTAGCAGGCTAAATTTGACAATTTTCAATTTATTCACACATTAGCTTATTTTAATGAAATCAATGAATGAATTCATAAGATTAACATGCTAAAAACACATCAGACCACATTCTTCATGTCTAATATGCCTAGTTCAGTTATTAGCTTGTTAAACCTATTTCTAGCTAATGGTTATGTTAATAAATAAGCCAATTGATTTTCAGTTTTAATAAATTGAATTTCACAATCTCCCTTTTGAACATGATCTCAAATGAAATGATGCTTAATCTCTATATGATTGGTTTTAGAATGTTGTATTGGATACTTTGTTAAGTTGATGGCACTAATATTATTACAATACAAGGGTACCTTACTTAGCATTACACCATAGTCCAAGAGTTGATGCTTTAACTATATGACTTATGCACATCCATGTTCAGCTGCTATATATTCAACTTCAGTAGTGGAGAGTGCCACACATGCTTGATATTTGCTATTCTATTATATTAGACTTGTGCCAAGTAGGTGGCAAGTGCCATTTATGCTTTTCCTATCCAATTTGCACCCTTCATAGTCAAAATCTGAAAAACCACTAAGAGTTATGTTAGAATCACATGGATACCATAAACCAACATTAGTTGTTCCTTTTAGATACTTTAGAATCCTTTTTGCAACTTTTAGGTGCGACTCCTTTGGATTTGATTGGGACCTTGCACATAAGCACACACCAAACTGGATATCTAGCCTATTTGTTGTAAGATAGAGCAAAGACCCAATACACCCTTTATATTTGGTTGAATCAACTTGTTGGCCAGCCTCATCTGCATCCATAAGACAATTTGTAGCAATTAGAGTGGCAGCTTCCTTGCAATTCTCCATTTTGAACTTTTTCAACAAGTCAAAACAATATTTTGATTGGCTTAAAAATGTTCATGCTTGAGTTGCTTGACTTGTAGCCCTAGAAAGTAGGTAAGCTCACCCACCATGGACATCTCAAATTCTCCCTACATAGCTGAAACAAACTCTTCAAACAAGATGTTATTATTTGAGCCAAAGATGATATCATCTACATACACTTGAACAAGTATGACATTACTTTTATGTTTTCTAGTAAAGAGTGTTTTCATCAACTACACCTCTAGCATAACCTTTTGATAAAAGAAAGTTGCTTAGCCTTTCATACCTCTATCGTGGTGCTTGTTTCAAACAATACATGGCCTTTTTCAATTTGAAAACATGGTTAAGATAGAGATGATCCTCAAAACCAGGAGGTTGTGATACATACACTTCTTCATTTAGAAAACCATTCAAGAATGCACTTTTCACATCAATTTGATGCAATTTGAAGTTACACATGCAAGCATTTGCTAATAGTAATCTCATAGCTTTTAGCCTAGCTACAGATGCATATGTTTCATCAAAATCAATGTTTTTTTCTTGATTATATCCTTTAGCAACTAGTCTAGCTTTATTCCTTACTATGTTACTATCTTCATCCATTTAGTTTCTAAAAACACATTTAATTCCAATTATATTCATGTCATCACTTCTAAGAACTAAAAACCACACATCATTTCTTGTGAAATGATTAAGTTCATCTTGCATAGCAACAATCCAATTACTATCATTTAAAGCATCATTCACATTTTTAGGTTTAATTTGAGATACAAAAGCAATATGTTCACAAAATTCAAGTCTGCGTCTAGTGGATACTCTTATCTAATATCACCAATAATGCTATTCTTTGACAGTCCTTTAGGCTCGATCCAATCCTTAGGTAAGTTGTTGCTTTTCTTTTTTTTTAGTCGGTTGTTTTTCTTTTTTAGTCGATTGATTTTCTACAACAGATTGTTTTTCTGCAGCATAATTCTTTTCCTGTAGTAAATCTTCATCATCTGCATTCTTTGACACTTGATCTTGCAAATTTGGGTTAGTTTTATCAAATACAACATGCATGGACTCTTCAACAGTCATTAGTCTTTTGTTACAAACTTTATATGCATGACTTTGTATAACATAACCAAGAAAAACACCTTCATCCGCTTTGACATTAAACTTACCAAGTTGCTCTTTGCCATTATTTAAGATGGAACACTTACATCCAAATACTTTTAGGTGACTTAAAATAGGCCTTCTTCGATTTAACACATAACAAGTTATGTTGATCGCATCAATCCAAAAGTACTTAGGTAGTGAGTTTTCATTTGACATGGTTCTAGCTAGTTCTTCAAGTGACCTATTCTTTCTTTCAACTACTCCATTTTGTTGTGGAGTTCTTGGAGTAGAAAAGTTATGTTTCATCCCATGTTTTTCACAAAAGTGTTCAAATCTTTCATTTTGAAACTCTCCACCATGATCACTTTGAATAGACACTATCTTAAAACTCTTTTCATTTTTTAAAACCTTGGAAGTTTTTTGAAAGCATGGAATGTGTCACTTTTGGCTGCTAAAAAGAAAGGCCATGTAAACCTAGAGAAATCATCTACTATGAGTAATGCATAAAGGTTTCCACCAAGCTTCACATTTGATAAGTATGATTCGACTTTGACAACAAGCTTCACATACTTTATCCTTCTCAAATTTGATTTTTGGTAAACCTTCAACCAACTATTTAATATTTAGCCGATTAAAATATTGCATGTGTATGTGACAAAGCCTCCTACGCCATAACCAAGTATCGTCCTCTTTTGTAAGCAAACAATGAATGATAAATGATGCATGATGTAGATCAAGTAAGTATATATTGTTGACTCTTTTTCGTATCAAAACAATACTACAACATGCACATATATAAGACAATTATTTGGTTCAAACATGACTTTAAAACCTTTGTCACAAAGTTGAATTATACTTATCAAATTGTTGTTTAACCCTTCTACCAGTAGCACATTCTTGATGTTGAAATAGGATCCATTGCTTATGACTCCATTTCCATGTATTCTCCCTTTGTTGTTATCTTCATAGGTCACAAATCATCATCCTTCAACTCCAACTTTGCAAACTTGGTCTTGTCACCTATCATGTGTCTCGTACAACCACTATCAAGGTACCATAGATATTTATTTTCACTTATGACTCCATTTGTATTACTTGGTATCCTTTGATAGGTTGGGTCTATCATGGTTACACCTTTCTAGATCCTTTTGGGATGCATTTCATAACCCCTTTAGGAACATCATACTTTCTAGCACAATAGTTCTTAATAACATTACCTTTCTTCATACAATAGTTGCAAGAAATGAATGACATATCATTTGACTTACTTTTTCAAAAGACACTAGAGAACTTCTTGGCTTTCTTATTGAAAGTAGGATTGTAACCAAGTCTAGCTTTCCCAAACACACAAATTTTAGAGCAAAGAACAACTTCTAAGTTTGCTTTCCCTCTTGTGAACTTAGCATAGGTTTTCAAAAGGTATTTCACTTGATTTTTTAAAACTGTGTAGTTTTCACAAGGTTTTTCAGCCAGCTGATTGCTAGAACAATCGATTGAATTACTTTCAATCATTTCTAAATGTTCGACATCACATTTTAAATCAACTTTTTCTTTTTCCAATTGACTGACTCTATTTTCTAGCCAATTATTTAAGCCTTTCAATCGATTGTTTAACACAAAAATCTTGTTTGCTTCATTATGCAACTCTTCAAAATCATGCAACAATTGGTTGCAGTCATTTTGTTCTAGAGAGCTTACTTGACTTGATGAGGATGGTTCATAACTAGCCTTGAGGCACATATTGACTTCCTCATTCTCATCTTGTGATGAACTACTTGTTGAATCGTCATTGTCCTCCCATGCTATGTATGCACGTCTCTCCTTTGGTTTCTTCTCCTTTTTCTTGTCAAAACTCTCCTCCTTTTCTTTGTTAACATTTGGACATTCAATCTTGATATGTCCTTACTTTTTATAGTCATAAAAAGTGAAATTAGAAGAATGTGATTCATTTATGATTGCATCCCATATTTCTTGATAAATTGATTCAATGAAGATTTTCATCCTAATTTTCCAAAATTGGTAATTGATACCATTAAACATAGGGGCCCTATGAATAAACGCACCTTCAGCAAAGGGGAGCTTGTTTTCAACCATTTCAAATAGTTCAAAAATAATTTTAGGATCAGACCTGAGTAAATTTCAAGTACCTAGCCGATTGATTTCATTAAATAGATATAGTAATAATAGAATTAACAGGTTAAATCACAAAAATAATCGACTAAAAAACTGGAAAAAATGCATAAATGCGAATTTGTGATTTAAAGCAAGAAACATATGAAAGATCAGTCAAGATAGGTTCAAATGATTTATACAAACATGAGCAATGTTGTAGATAACGCCAGATTGTAAGACCCATAGGATTTAATTAATTAAATAATTAATTAATTAATAAATGCAGGTGGGAAAATAATTATGACATTAAATTATGAAGAGTATGATGTGGAAAAGTACTAGCTCATATGGTTGAGAGTACTTTAATTGTGTGGGAGGGCTTGGGTTTGAGTCCTATGTATGTTAACTTTCAGTTATTTTCGTTGTATTTTAATATAGCTTAATCATGCTGCGATATAATATGATAATTGAATTATGATTGTTAGCATGAGATATGAATTGGTTAAATGGTTTGATATTGATTTGGCAATTGCATGGTTATGGGTTCAAGCCTTGGAGAACTTACATTAAACTTTATGTTTTGGTATTTTTGGCTTTGGCTTGAATATGGAAAGGTTGAAAGAAAACCCTAAGGGAGTGGGCAGCCAAAGGAGGCTGGAAAGGCAACCGTAGATGAGATTAATCGGGCATTACATCCTATTCAATGTCATTTTCGTTTTGGGATTAATCACCTAGCTTTAGGCACCTTTTAAAAGGAAAAATTAGGTTAATAGCTAAGGTTTGGCAAGCTGGAAAATATACCCAGAGGGAGAGCACGAAAATCTGAGAGTGTGAGGTTTGAGTGGGATTTTTGGGACTGAATTGTGAGAAGGCTAAGGAGACAATTGGCGTAGGGAGAAATACTAATCATCAAGCTTTAAGTGAAGGAAAACCAGGTTAGGGGAGTTTCTTACGTTATCTGATGATTTGGTATGAATTGTATGATACTTATACGTAAATATTGCATGATCTTTATCTGTTCTGTGATTCTGCCAAATTCTGGAAATTTTCCAGAAACCGCCTGGCGGCTTATCCATTTTGCATGAGTTTTCTGTGTTCGTGGATGTAGCGCCTGGCGGTGAAGCCCTGTACCGCCAGGCGACTCAAAGCCTGTGACCATTCTGGGTTTCCCTTGATGAACTGTCTAGCGGTGGTAAATCATCAAGCTTTAAGTGAAGGAAAACCAGGTTAGGGGAGTTTCTTACGTTATCTGATGATTTGGTATGAATTGTATGATACTTATACGTAAATATTGCATGATCTTTATCTGTTCTGTGATTCTGCCAAATTCTGGAAATTTTCCAGAAACCGCCTGGCGGCTTATCCATTTTGCATGAGTTTTCTGTGTTCGTGGATGTAGCGCCTGGCGGTGAAGCCCTGTACCGCCAGGCGACTCAAAGCCTGTGACCATTCTGGGTTTCCCTTGATGAACTGTCTAGCGGTGGTAAATCTCCGCCAGGCGACACAAGTCTGTTTGGCTTGAGTTTGTGAATCTGTGCATTTTGCGTGGTTCCTGATCAGAGGGAAAGTAGCTTTAAATCGATAAAGGGACAATTGGATGTTAATCTGTGATAAAATACAAACGTTAATAGTGAAAAGCAATGGAACAGTACGAACATGATTTTAGGGTTAGTAATTGGGAGTTTTGAATGAATCAATATCAAGGGTGGTGATTGTACTCGAATTATAGGAGCAGATAGTTAAAGTTGAATGTTGTGTCACGGTCATTTGGTTCGAGAGAGTGAAAGCCATTAAGGAATGTAGAGAAAGGTACTGGAGAATAAGGGAAGAGTCTCGTGGCCGTTGGAAAACCTAGGAAATCTGCCCAGAATCGGTTGCACCGCTTGGCGGCACGAGGCTTGCTGCCAGGCGCCATCGCAGAACACTGAATCTGCACAGTGTTGCTGGTGTTGTTGATAGCACTGGGTGAGGGAACCACGTTTGTACTACAAACATAGTTTGGGATTAGTAACGTGATGGAATAACGAATGATGATGGGCATGGGCTAGGGCTGAATTCAAGAGTTGAGATGGGTAGGAAAGTGTCCTTGCGGTAGAGTGTAGATTTCAGTGTGAGTAAGAAACTGGTGGTAAATCAGTGCAGTAAAGGTTGTTCTAGTGGGTGGCTAGTGTTTAGTGAAACTATGAGGATAGTTGGAATTTGCCATTTGCAAGAGGAGTATAAATTATGGTTAGGTACAGTTGGCAAGGTATATGCCAATTTGATGAATTTTAGGCTGTTAATTGGGATCATTCCTAGAGCATAATAGGTAGGATATTTCAGTAACAGGTTAACTCTCGGAACAGTTGAACCTAGGCAAGTCTATTGAGACTAACTAGTTGGAGATCTAAAAAGGGTAGTAAAGTACTATCTATTTTGTAAGTTGTAATTTGGGAATAGTCAATTTATAAGGGTGGATGCATGGGAAAGAGAGGGTTCAACTATCTAGATGCATGATTACATAGAGCTGGTGTGGGGGAAACATGAATAAAAGTCACGAAAATCAGTAGGAGTGTATTACTGGTATAACGCCTAGCGATGAGGTTGGACCCGCCAGGCGACAGCACGGAAACTGTGGGGTTTTGTTTTGGTTGGCGCCTAGCGGAGGGGAAGGTCCCGCCAGGCGATAGCGATTGAAACAAAGGCTTACAGGAGCAAGTCCGCCTGGCGGTGGGGACTGTCCCGTCGGACGGTGGTGACATAACTTATGGTTCTTAGGCGCTGTGCGCTTGGCGGTACGCGACACCCGCAAGGCGGTCTGGGATCTGGCAGCGCCTAGCGGCACGAGTCCTCCGCCAAGCGATTTATACTGCTGCAGCTTGGAATTGTGGTTTCGTACTTGTGATCTACAAGGCATCTAGCGATGCTTTAAAGGTGGGATTGCTGGTGTTCCTTGAGTTGTGGCTCGGAACGTATCCCTTGAGTTGTGGCTCGGGATAGGGGTTAAGCACGTAGTATTCCTTGAGTTGCGGCTTGGAATAGCATCTATTGAGTTGTGGCTCGGGTTGGCGAGTGTTGCTGGGTTGAGTGTGTTGGTTGTGGCCAGTACGGATGGGTCCAGATAGATTGCCCTCCTCAGTTGTTGGCTGACGAGTTTTGTAGTCTTGGGACGATACAAACTATATTCGTATATGGGAACTCTACCTGGCGTTACGGTGTATGATCTGTAGCATTGTTTCCCGCACGTGTTCTATCGGTGGTGGCTGATAGGTATGGCAGCAAGTCACCTTGGAGTAATCATTAGACGATGTAGAACACGAATAATCTGATTGGGGGTTAGATGGTAGGGATTAAAGTATAGAACAATGTGGGATGTTAAGTTATGAATAGTGATATGTGTGTATGTAGATATATATATATATATATATATATATATATATATATATATGTGTAATATTATATATGTTTTATCTATTAAGCTCACCCTATCTGCGTGTGTTGGGCGATGTTCGTGTACACGGTACACAGGAGCAGATGTTGTTGATGCAGGTGGCTCCGGTGAAGCTTAGCTGCAGAGAGGGGATAAACTCGGGGAATTCTTATGTTTTCTTTTATTTGCTTTTGGAATCAGTTGTAAACCCTGATGGGTGATTTTATAACATTGTTCGTTTGGTTTTTATAACGGATGGTTATGAATATCATTTGCTCATTTAATAAATTTTAAATTTTCCCACGGTTTTGGGAAAATGAGGTATTATTAAATGCGCTGTTATTTAATTATTTCTTTTATTTTGTTTATAAATCCGTAATATCCTGACAGAATGTTACACAGATCACACAAGAATGTGCAAGAACATTACACTTTTAAAAAATGCAAGAACATCACACAATGACTTTTGAATCACACAAGAATCAAACCAGCACAACAAGACGCCTCTTACAGACTTGAAAAACCACCAGGCACAATGTAAAAGCTTAAGAAAGACCAAACCTCAATGGTAGAACAACCTTGCTTACCACAACCACCTTCTCCAAGCTTCAAATACCAAGTAAAAATGCTCCAAAAATTATCCAAGATCAATCTTTACCAGCTGCACACTGTATGATCACGAAAGAGAGAGTTCCACTAATTCCAGAAAGTTTTCGTGCTAAAAAAAGGTCTTCTCAACTCTCTTCCTAAAAATACAACTTTTATAGTCAAACAATTACGAAATTCAACAGGTTGATTTTCAAATCAATCGGTTGATTTCACTTATTTTAACCGAAATCAATCGATTACAAAACAAATCAACTGATTGAATATGTACCAGATAAGACTACTACAACAAACCTTTTAATTTGTTAAAATCCATTCAACATATTAAAAGACATCATTTAACCTGTTAAAAACATTTCACTAGATAAAAAGACACAACTAAGACCTTATACATCTAATTAATTGAAAATAGTCTACAACATGAATTACAATCTTCAAGCTTGTTTTCCCCATGATTAATCCAGATAGAGAGCACACATACAAGGCTTGATCAACACATGAAACATCACATCTCCACATCTTCATCAATGTAAGCATGGTTCTAACATGTTTCAAGGCAATGGTTTCAAGTACCTTCATCAAATATTCAAGCACCAAATCATCTAGGCTATTTGTGCCAACAAAATGCAGAAAGATGTTTTTGGTGGAGGTGAAAGAACTCTAAGAAGGTTAGGCCAATCTTAGAGGGGGAAGGCTATAAGAGATTCTAAAAAGAAGCTCTACCTAGGTGACTCTCAAATGCAAGTGTGGAGTGATCTGAATAAGATTTTCTTACACATTCAAGAGTGCCAAATACAAGGGGTGGAGGCCTTCAGTTATAATAGAAGGCAAGCTCTAAATGCAAGCTAAATTAGCACCTAAATGAAATACAAACGTAGCACATCCTAGATCTATATATAACTACTAGATCCACTTTTTACAGATCAAAAACCATGTGGCATGTCATACTTTCCTTATTTACACCATGTTCTAAATGTGCAAAGAAGGAACAAGTTTCTGAGCTTCTCGACCTAGGTTATTGGAATTGGGCTTAATTGGATCCAATTTCAATAGTTAGGTGAGTTATGATCAAAATTTGACTAGCTACTTTCTAGAATTTTTACAATTTATTAAAAGTTTTGGCCCAATTTAAATCTACACCAATGGACTTTTAGGAAGCCTGATATCCTCCTTGGCCCATGAGAGAAGCATTTGAAGTCCTTTTGGCCCATTGTGGTCTTGAAGCTCTTAGGCTCATTAGAGAAACATATTGATTTGCCTTTGCTTAGGCCTATGACTAGGCCCAAGTCATCATCTCCTCCCTCTTGAAAAGAATTTGTCCTCAAATTTGGAGGGTGTGTAGACACTTTCACCCTTGCCTTTATCATGTTCCTTGGCTAGATTATTATAAGGTTCATCCTTATCTTTCTTGAACTCCTTTTTAGCATAAGATTCAAAGGAAACTAGATCTCCTTTAGAAAATGATTTCATCATTAGTTGTTGCTCTACCTTTATACCAATATGAAATAAATCATTCAAATCTCTATAAGGTAGTAGCTCCAATCTATCTCTTATGTCAAGGTTCAACCCACTCAAGAACCTAACTATAGTTATATCTTCTTTTTCATCTATACCCTCCCTTATCATGAACAACTCCATCTTTTGCCTATATTCCTGCACAGTCATAGATCTCTTGAAATCTTTGAAGTTTGTCAATGAATTCCCTATTGTAATAGGAGGGAATGTGTCTCCTCCTAAAGGTAGATTCATTTCATTCCAATATGTGATGGCAGGATCCTTATGGTCCAGTCTATCTTGGACCAAGGCGGTCTACCAATACATGGCATACCCTTGAAAGCTAAAGGGAGCCAAAGGCACCTTCCTTTCTTCATTAATTTGGTGGAAAGCAAATAATTGATCCACCTTCATTTCCCAGTCTAAATAGGCCTCAATATTATCCTTGCCATAAAAGTAAGGTAAGTCTACCTTGACTTCTTTAGGGGTATGCTCCTTTCTTTGCCTCCTAATGTGAGAAGGTTTTTAGTAATATTCCCCTACCCCTAACTATTTATTGATTGTAGAAAGTCTCTTTGCTTCTACTCTCTCTTATCCTAAGAATGCTTGAAGCTCTTTGCTTTCGTTCTGTTAGCGCTATAATTGCTTCTTTTATGTGTCTCATTTTAGCATCCCTTTCCATGCCATTTTCTCTTCTATATTGGGATTCTTGTTCCATTATTAGTTTAAATTCTCTAAATTCCTCAACATATTATGGTTAGACATTCCTTTTACCCTCAAAGCCACTGTTACTATGTTTGAAAGCACGTCTTGTACTAATCTTGTTATTTTAAAAGTTTTCTTAGAGTGAAATTTTCTAGTAATCCCAAGTAAGAGAGGTTAGTCACAAAAAACTGGTTAAGTACCAAGTCTTACCTATCTAGAGTTTACCTTGCTACTTGCTTTGCTACTTTCACAAAAAGATTTTCTCTTAAACATAGAAGATGTACTCAAAGAAAGCAAAAAAAAATCAAAGAATTACAACACTAAAACGGACACCTAAGTTGGCAAGGTTTTGGAATTTGTTATCTTAAACCAAGCCATTAAAAACGTAAAAATTAAATTCCCGATACCACACTCTTTGCTCCTTTGGTGTTTAAGCTCACTTTTTCCTCTCACTTTATGTATTTGATATGCTCCTTGAAAGTTCCTTGGCTTGAAGTTTCAATTGAACCTCCACCCTTCAATATGCTAATTTTTGGCAATGGTTCACCTTGGAAGTGTTCTTCCTACACCACAATTGAATGACCACCGAAAAGTAGCCAAGAAAATAAAGCAATAAAAGGCTTAAACACAAGAAAAGCTAAACTCGAAGAGAATAGAATTGAGGCAAAATGGAAAGAGTAGCCAATAATTAACAATAAAAAAATTAAAGGAAATTAACAAGGCTAGCACAAACAAAATGAACCTATGAATAGCACTAGAAAGCAAACTTTAATAAACTACAAACAAGCTTGTCTTAATCTCAAGTTTGGACCCAAAACAAGTGAATTAATCCACCTTTGTTAAGGCCAACAACCTCAAAATTAAACTTTACTATGATTTATCACAACACTGTCAGGCATAAAGCGTGAACAAAATCCTTCACTTCAATGATTTATCATTTTTTCATTTCTTAACATTTTTCTATGATTTTTTTTTTGTATTTTTCGTGAAGGTCTTACACAATTTGTGTTCAAAATAGATAAATCAGTTAATTGTGATAAATCAAAAATAGTAAGTATGTAGTCTAAATAGATAACCAGAATAGATTTGATAAACTGAACGAAATTGCAAAATCCAATTGGAAAAACTAGTGTTATGAACTTGACAATGAAGGAAAACTCAATTAAAATCCACAAATGAAAGATTGGAGTTCTTAGTTGATTGCACCAAATGATTCAAGGAGAAAGTGAAATTGAATCATCATACAACCATGTAAACACAAGAAACTAGATAGACACAAGCAAGACAATCAAGAGCATGCAGTATAACATAGAATTTAAAAGAAAAGAATCGAACATTTGGCTTAAATCGAGAAGACTTGATTCAAGCTCGCTTTAGATACCATTTGATGACACTCCTTGTGCGTGCTTGATGGAAGAAGGAGGCTCAATGGATTTATGCAGTCGAAGACAAGTGAAGAAATGTGTTTTTGGTGGTGGTGAAAGAGTTCTAAGAAGGTTAGGCAAATCTTAGAGGAGGAAGGCTAGAGAAGATTCTAAAAGGAAGCTCTAGCTAGGTGACTCTCAAATGCTAGTGTGGAGTGATCTCAACAACATTTTCTTACACATTAAAGAGCGCCAAATACAAGGGGTGGAGACTTTCATTTATAGTAGAAGGCAAGTTCCAAATGCATGCTAAGTTAGAACCTAAATGAAATGCAAAATTAACACATGCAAGATCTAGATCTCACGACTAGATCCACATTTTATGGATCAAACACCATGTGGCATATCACACTTTCCTTATTTGCACCATGTGCTAAATGCGCAAGGCAAGGAACATGCTTGTGAGCTTCTCGGCCTAGGATATTGGAACTGGGCTTAATTGGATTCAATTTCAAAAGCTAGGTGAGTTATCATCCAATATTTGACTAGCTACTTTCTAGAATTTTACAATTTATTATAAGTTTGGTCTAAGCACTTGGCCCAATTAAAATTTACACTAATGGAATTTTAGGAAGCTTGATGTCCTCCTTGGCGCGTGTGAGAAGCATTTCCTCTAGGCCCATTGTGGTCTTGAAACTCTTAGGTCCATGAGAGAAGCATAATGATTGGTCTTTGATTGGACCTATGGCTAGGACGAAGTCATCAATAAGGAAGAGAAAGTAATTATGTAAGTGTATCTATGAATGTTGGGAATAGTCCAAGTATGAGTCAAAAGTCCCACATTAGATAGAAAAGACAAAGTTAAACACTATATAAGAATAAAGACCCATAACACCATTGTCTTAAGGTTTTGGTGTAAAAGTGGTGGGTCAAATGCCTTGTATGTGTGTAATACAAATGTCATATACATAGAACCAAAATCTCTCAATGACTATAACGAAAAACATATGAAATAATATATAACCCAATAGTGGGCCCAACAACGAAGTCACATAAGCCTTTTACAAACTTAACCTGCATCATTAAATCTTTACTTACAATCACAGTTAAATCTTAATTTTCTGTTGTTGTTGATGGGGAATTGAGAATGGCCCCTTTTGCTTTTAATAAGATCAACAAATAATTTTGAAAAAATTTTGTCAGCAACATCTAGATAATAATACTTCTTCTACTTGTAACACATCATTGTACATGAACAATACAATGAGATAAGATTAAACATTTATTTGAACTCTGCAAGAGGATGACTCTACCTGAACAGATAAATCTATTGGGTTGTTTCCTCATCATTACCTCAATGAAATAGGTGGGAGATGAATTAACTAAGTGTAGGTGAAATCTATATAACTCATTTTAAACGTGCTCATTTTATTAGAATGATCCATTAAATGTTGTGGATTCAAATACAACCACAAGGTTCTTTAATGTAATGACTCTTTCTTACTGCATGTACATTTTAAAGTGTCATTATTTACCTAAATATGGCTTTGAATCTTGACAAGTATACATCATGCCCAAATAATGTTCAATTTTAATTAGGAGTGATCGAGATTCATAGAATATTCACTTTGTATTTTGTGGTAGTTGATATAGAAATAAATATAGTATAGATTTGCATACGAATTAATATAAAAACATCAACTATAAATCTCTATTCTTTAATCCATTTAAATTATTTATCATTGAATTGTCTTTTTAGTAAAGGAGAGATTTTCTAAAAAAAAGATTTGGAAAAAATATTTTGATAATATGTATGCCAATTCAAAATTGTGTTTGATTATCTTCATTATATATTAGTTTTCAAAAATTTCTTGATAGTATCTATGTCAAATTAAAACTTCGTCTATCTACTTTTATCCAACAATGATTTTTCAAAAATTGATTTTTTTAAAAATATACAATCATTATTTCTTGTTGTATATATATCTTGTTTGATATAAAATCCCTCTCAAATTTGTCTCGAGATTGGCATCTTAGATTTACTTATCTTTAAAAATTAAATAAATCTTTAAAAAAATATCTGATTTTACATTTATTTAAAGTAGTGATCAACTTTATTGAATGCTTATTTTCTTATAATAACAATGAAAATTTTCTATGTTGTTCTCAATTATTTTTATTAACATTAAATATGGTTTAGGAAATTAAAACTTGTTATATGTAATTTCAAAAACATATTTCTTTTCTTATATTTAATGGAGAGTAACATATACGACAATATAAGAAGAAGAAAAAAAAAAAACAAAGCCTTACAAAATCACCATACATGTGAAATGAAAAACAGTTCTTTCCAAACATATACACTCCTACCCAAACAAGAATTTGGGACAATGGAAGTGTCTTTCATTACAGAAATATTATTCAAAGGAAAGCTGAAACATGAGCACTAGAAGAACAACGATAGAATATGGTGATTTAGTCTGGAACGTGAACCTGAACCTACTCAATGCCTAGGTTCTTTTTTGTGATTTCATGGACCATGTGTTGATCAGGAAGAGAATTGACAACACTTTCTTTTTGGAGACACCTCTTTGCCCACGCAATATACTTGGGGCACTCATCATCTATCTTTAGGGGGACAAAAGTGTCATAGGCTTTGAACCAAGGGTAGAATGTGACAAGTGCTATGTCCACAAAACCAAGATTCTCTCCTCCAAAAAAGCTCTTCTCTCCCAACTCTTTCTCCATTAATTTAAGAAATTCTATTAATCCCTTAAAGCCAGCTTTTCTTTCTTCTCCTTTTGATCTCGCCGCCTTTCCCAACTCGGAGATCTATTCCGTAATGTGAATTGAGGTAAGTGAGATTTATATTAACATAATCAAATTCTCTTTAGTGGATGTTTAAAATATACATAAATTCTCTTTAATATATTTTAAGAGAATGAATAATGAATTTGACTTTTTATCAAATATTTCTTATTTTTTTAAAAACAAGTTGATTGGTATAACAATGAAAGACAACACTAGATTGGTTAGTTATAAGTTAAAAATCAAAAATAACAATGAAAAACTAGACTTGATTGGTTAGTTAGAGCTAAAATTACCTATCATTCTGTTAATTGTAAAATTAAAGAATAAAACACTTAAATAAAATTTCAAAAATATTCGAACACCTAGTATATATATATATATATATATATATATATATATATATATATATATATATATATATATATATATATATATATATATATATATATATAAAATTAGAACTAAGTTGAAAATAACTAAAGTTGTAAGGTACTTGAAATTTAATTAAATCTAAAATTAATTTAGAGATAAGGTCCGACAATTAGTATTGAAAAAGAAAAGAAAAACAATACAAAAATAAACTTTTGGATTGCTAAACCACTTAATTTAGGTTTAGAACAAAAGGGATATAAATATACATAAAAAAGATTATGCATCACTCATATTCTAAACTACATCCAAAAAAAAGGGTTAGAATTAATAAATAACACCAAATTATAAGATTGAACATTCTGTGAATGATAAGTAGTGAAGCAAACAAGGGTACCTTGGTGTCAACATAATCAGCCCAGAATCTGGCCTGTGCTCTTTGGTAAGGATCAGAAGGCAACAAGGGATTTGTGTGATTCCAAACCTCGTCAATGTACTGAACAGCGATTAGAGATTCACAAATGGGCTTGCCCTTGTGGATAAGAACCGGGACTTTCTTGTGAACCGGGTTCATTTGTAGGAGTAAAGAACTCTTGTTCTTCAAGTCCTCTTCTTTGTACTCATAGTTTATACCCTTTTCAGCAAGTGCAATTCTCACCCTCGCCCCATATGGGCTTGGCCAGAAACTTAGCAGAACCACCTCATCTGCCATAATGCTTCAACTTCAAGGAAAACAAATAATGAGGAAGAAATCCGCAGTGAGAAAGTGAATCGCAGTGCAAAAGAAGACTTTGGCCTACTTATTTATAACTAACTAGTTTTGAGGTTTGAATTATTATTACATGCTTTTCTTGGTTCTCACGTTATTGCGTATACTCAGATTTTCTCTGGGAATTATTTTAAAATTTTGATTTCTAACCAGCACATTAATTTCAAAGTTACAGAACCTTCAATATTTAAATGAAATGGAGACCAGAGACCATTCTAAATCGCACACACGATCTTCTATCTTCAATCTTCAATAAATAAACAATTACGTGTAGTATAAAAATTGATTCAGAAGGGGTCGTAAAGGATGATACAATAATTTTTCTCGCCTTCCAGTTTCGTCTACTATTTCTTTATCGTTCTTGTTATTTGGTATTGCTAATATATGTCTTTCTTTCTTTTAGTTTTTTTTTTTCTCATCTTTGACCACTTATTTTTTATTTGCTTAAATTCATGTTCACGCAATTCAAACTTGTATTGCTTAAATTCATGTTCACACAATTCAAATCTCCTTTAAATAAATCTATGCCTGCAACAGTA
>Ga0214544_1002838_pt1 | contig 36147 bp, 13 predicted proteins | sample CNSS3metaG_FD_160074 | JGI IMG/M metagenome (GOLD analysis project Ga0214544, IMG submission 160074) | Root nodule microbial communities from cowpea collected in UCLA plant growth center, Los Angeles, California, USA - CNSS3 | ecosystem: Host-associated > Plants > Roots > Nodule | place: USA...
TTTTAAAAACGGATTGTGAAATCCATTTGGTTTTTTTTTTTGGAAACGGATTATGTAATCCGTTTCCTTTAATTTTTTTTTTCAAAAACGGTTTCCTTTTTTTATTTTAGGTGAAACGGATTGTGGAACCCGTTTCCCATATTGCTGAAACGGAACCTAGAATCCGTTTTGGCTGTGTTTTTTGGTTTTGGAGTGAAATGTGAAATCCGTTTTATCATTTGATTTACTTTTTTAATTTTTATTTAAATTGGTCTTCAATTTGTGAAATTCAACCTACACTTACTTATAGTTCTTGTTTTGTTTTTGTTTTTACGAGTACAAAAAAAATGAAAGATGAGGGCGAGTATTTCTTATTTAATAATATAATTTGTATTTTATTTTATTATAGCTATGGTTAGGACACGAGGAAATTTATCTAGACGTGGTTCAAATGATGTACCCGAGAGTTCCACACAAGGTGGTGCACGCACATTTTTCACTTTGCCTGCACATTTATGGGAAACGGATTACAGAATCTGTTTCATACACTGTGAAACGGATTCTGTAATCCGTTTCTTAAAAAAATTTGCAAATTTTTTTAGGAAACGGATTACAGAATCCGTCTCATACACTGTGAAACGGATTCTGTAATCCGTTTCCTAAAAAAATTTGCAAATTTTTTTAGGAAACGGATTACAGAATCCGTTTCACAGTGTATGAGACGGATTCTGTAATCCGTTTCCAGTAAATTTTGCTTTTTTCGTCAAACGGGTTTTCTAGTTTATGAAACGGAAAACACAAGCAAACAGAAAAAACTCTAAGGGAAAGAGAAGAGAATGAGAGCAAAAGCACTGGGATGGAGAACAACGAAACGCGAGAAAAATACTAAGAGTGAAGTTTTGGGGGTGCAGGAGGTTGGTGACGCAGTAAATGAAATTTACTGCGTCCCAACGAATTTCACCCACTCGCGCGAATGATAGATAAGGGTATAAAGGTCTTTTTTGGGGGTACAGAAGAACTGTTGGAGGAGAAGGCGCCATCATGGAGTTATGAGTTGTAAGAACTCAAATTTCATCTTATCAAAGTAATTTAAGTAATTTGTAAGAATCATGTTCTTGGGCTCCAATAAAAAAACTTTTATATTGAGATGACATAAATATTCACTTCATACTAATTGTATGAAATACACAATCAATTTAACCGCTTCTCTTACCCCTTTAGTGAAGGTACTGTCACTATGTTATAATAAAACAAACAATTATATTAACAACAAAATAAATAATATTTAAAAAAATTAAAAAAATATTTTTTCATCTGCAACTTTTCCACTAAACTTTGATTGTGTTATTCTAGTTTCCGGACATTTTTCTTCTTTTCCTTTCTCATCAATTACATTTTTTCTTTCTCCCTTTATCTGTTTTTCTTTCTGTCAAATTCACCCTTAAACAAAGTCAAAAGTAAAGAGTGAAATTAACTTATGTGCAATGATACGTAAAAGAACATGGGTTCGTGCATCACTATCAACTACAACAGAAAAATGTTGAACTTGTTTATACCTCCTAGAAAAAGGAAAAAAAAATGGTTTTGGAACACACATAATAGTAACTATAATTTTTATTTTTTTATTCAAAGGACACTTTATGTGAATGGCTCCTGTTCATAGCATCCTATTAAAGTTGGCACTTGGTGGGGGTATGAAAGAGATTGTGCGAATATATTTCTTATTGTATATATAGATAGTAGCATTGCTTTACCAGATTTGTACTTTAACTAAGAACTGAGAAAAGTCACCATAGGAGTTGTGAGAAGATGGGAAGAATTTCAAGGACCACGAGTTACGCAATTGCCTCTTCAATGCAAGATAACCAACACCAACCACCTTTCATTACATGCACCACTTTTAACATTCTTGCACCAATATACAAGCGTCTCAGCCATGAGGTTCTTCTTTTGTGTTATGTGTTTCACATGTTTGCATTGATCATTTTCTTAAATGGGGTGCTCTAAATTTGGATGCTTGCTTTCACTGATCTGTGTTTTGGTGGGGTGAAAACAGGATCAGAATTGCCGTGAAAGTGACTTCAAAGCATGTTGGTTGGCCAGGAATCAAAGGATATTGGATTGGTTGTTGTATGAGAGATCTTCCATTATCTGTCTTCAGGTTTGCATGATCAATGAAATAGATTGGACCTGGAATTAACCATTATAGTTTATGATAAAATACGTGTATGTATGTATGTATATATATGAGGTCTCAAGTTCAAATCTTCTTGCTGAAAACTGTTTTTTTTTCTTCTGTCATGGAATGATTTTGTGGGGTGGTGGTGGTGCTGATGATATTTGTGCAGGAATTTTGGATTGGAAACAAAGAGCTTGTTGATTTGTATGACAAGAGACTTGGTGATACTGGTTATATTAATTTCAAGCTTGCAAGGACCAACAATCGTGGTGATGGTAAACAACATTCTCCCTCAATTGGAAAATACATTGTTGAACTCTTCTGGGACTTTTTTGAATAAACTTTCATAAACACTTATGCAGAAGAGAGTAAAAGAATAAAATGGAAGTTTCTCACAATTTAGAAATTTCACCTCTGTAGAAGTTGTCCCACCTAATTCCTTCAAAAGCTTGAACAAAAATTGATTATCAGTGTTTGTATGGAAGTTTATTCAAACAGGGTCTTTATAGATGTAAATTCTGATGATGTTTTCATATTTAATTTTCCATACGCATGGTTGAATTTGTGCACAAGCACAAATATTCACATGGCTTCCTTTTGAGTATTCAGGTCTTCTGATAGCAGTGCAAAAGGAATATTTCACAGTTGTTAACTATAAAGAGTTGCACTTTAATGATTGTAGTGATCGAGTAGCTCAACTGTTACACGTTGAGTTAGCTTTTCCCTTTTCACAGTGTCAAAACAGTGATGTTAGGCACGAAATTCTGATTGTCAACACTCACCTACTGTTTCCTCATGATCCCAGTCTTTGCCTTGTACGACTGCATCAAGTATGTGAGCATTTAGTTTTGGTATTTAAACACCACTTTTTGTTACTTTGGCATCTCATTTTGCACTTCAAAATTTTGCTTTTGTGCAGGTCTACAAGTTACTTCAATATATCGAATCTTATCAAAATGAGTATCAACTTAAGCCTTTGCCAATCATATTATGCGGGTAAACATATCACTCACTTTGTGAATTTAGTGTGTTTGGATTATCAATGAAAAAAATTATTTTTGTTAACATTGATTTTGAAATAAGACAATCTGTAAAGTTATTCAACTTGTTTAGAATCAACTTTAGTCCTAGAATCAATTCTTTGATGAAAAGAAAAGAAGTTACTTAAAATCATTAAGTGGTATTAACTAGCGATTAGGAAGAAGAATGTATCCTAAAATCAAATACCCACTTCATTTTTTTGTTAATTAGTGATAATTACTTTAAAAGTTTTATTTAGGATGGTTTTAATTTCCCAGTGACTGGAATGGAAGCAAAAGGGGACATGTTTACAAGTTCCTGAGATCTCAGGGGTTTGTATCATCGTATGATGTTGCACATCATTACACTGATGCTGATGCTCACAAGGTCATAACCAATAACATTACTTTCAGAATTTTCAGCTGGATAACATTCTATATCACCCACATTAGTTTTACCTTTTCTCTATGCAGTGGGTTAGCCACCACAATCATCTTGGAAACATATGTGCTGTTGATTTTATATGGCTTCTTAACCCTGACAAATATCAAAAACTACTTCAAACAAGTTGGAGTGAAGCACTATTTAGCATGTTTAAGGTAATTGTTTGGATCATTTTATATTACATTGTGTTCTTATTTCACTGCTTTTACCTCTGGACCTTCTGTAGACCTACCATAAAGAATTTAGAATTTAAATTTTGGGTGGACAGGAGGTTTTAACTGAAAGTTGTTCTTTAATCAAGACCAAACTACCATCATGCTATGAATGTAGTTGTGCATAAGAATGCTGTCACTGACAATAAACTTCACCTTTTTCAGTATCTATTGCGAAGAGATTCACTGACAGAGAGAGATGCATTTGCTTTTCTAAAGGTTGACAATGAAGATTGTATTACCTATTCTAGTTTCTGTGCAGCACTTATACAGGTATGCAGTGGTATATCCATTATAATTACATGACTAGATGAATACTTCTACATTTCAGATAGTGCTTTGTGCTTGTATGAGAAGTGACATCTTAATAGAGTTTTTTGGGTTTTCCATTTTCTGCAGCTTAATTTAATTGGTCATTGTCATGGGTTAAGTGTTGAAGAGACAAAGGACTTGTGGGTTCAAGCAGACATAAATGGAAATGGTGATATTGATTATAAAGGATTTCTGGTAAAGTAGTTCGGACTAAATTAGATATATGTTATTTGAATTTCTTACAATAAGTGCCACTTGAAATCTAAATGTTTTTTTTTTCTCCTTAGAGCATTGAAAATACTAATGCATTGAAAGTACTAATGCATTGATCACAAGGATATACTTACAATCATTTTTATTGCTGCCATGTCATTAGACAAACCATGTAAAGCGTGGAGTTCTGTCATGTGTGTAATTCAGATTAACCTTTTATAACAAGTGAAATTGGTAAAGAAGCATGATTGATCCAACCTGTCAGCTTTCACAAACAAATATAGTGAAGTAAAATTTTGGTCCTGTCTTAGTTTTGTCTCATTATGTAAGTTATATAGATGTTCTTAGAGTTAGACTTTTTTATTCTTCACCAAAAACTTTGTTGGCTAAATCATGGTCTACTTTTATGCTGTTGCAGCAGCAAATCTGGAATCCAACAGGATCAGATCAAAGAGATGACAAAAATGGGCAACATGATGATGAAACAGATGGTAGTGAAACAATTGGTTTTAATGTAAAAAATGCAGTTCTTTTCCCTCCAGAGGTGGAAAAAGGTAGATGGCCTGAAGACTACTCTCTCTCTGATCATGCAACACTCACTGTAGTGTTCTCACCCATAAGAATGCTATGCCACACCACAAAATAATTTCCAGACAATAATACTTGGGAGCATTCTAGCTTAGAACTTGGTAGCAAAGCTTCATTACATAAATAACACAAAGCAATGAGTGGAATGATGAAACTGACAAGGGAACATAATGGAAATTACTGCTCCATCATTGAGCAGAAGTGATTTCATACGATAGAACAAGCAAAGTAAAAGGGCAATGTGAAGCTGTACCACTTAACATTCTCATACACACCATAGACTAATGATTTGAAGTAGCAAGGTCCATCTCATCACCCAGTTTGTTATTCCCCAGTTAACTGAAATAAAGAAAAGATTCAATCAATGGCAGCAAGAAGAATCACAGTAATCTGTATCAGGGTTACTTGGTGAGGTGGTGCAACATGTAGAGCTTCTTGAGATAGTGAAGACGTTAGAAAAAATGTGAACAGATTCCCTATATAACAAATTAAAATTGTGCATACCATGGACATGTGACCAAAGGAATTGCATGCACATTCTAGGCAATGGCAGCAAAAAGATTTTAATACAAAATAAAATGCTTTGCAAAATAATAGTATCAAGATCTATGTATACAGAACCATTAAACCGAGCAGATTGCATCTACCCTTGAAATTTTGGCAGCCTGGTTTAGTTGAAGTTTCAAAAACCTTGATGTAGAACTTGCTAGCTGCTCTAAATATATTAGTTTAGCACGAAAAATGTCAAACAGTTAAGGGATTGTGTGATTTATTTTGTTTTACTTTTGGAATGACGACAAATTTGTTAAGAGGTGATTGGAATGTTAACTGTTTTTATGTAAATTGATGTGTTAAATTAATAATTACAAAAAGAATTAAATTAGTTTTACTCTATTTCATTTTTTACTTAATTACCTTTTTGGTGTTTTTATTTTTTTTATTTCATTTAATTTTGGTTTCACTTTCAAAACATGGTTCAATTAAGTTTTTTAATTTAAAAAAAAATATTTATTTGTACTAATTGTAAAAAATGATAAAGTTGCTTTTAAAAAGAATAATCTTGTTTAAAACTTACAATTTATTGTGCAACTTATATATATTTAAAAAAAGATACTTTTAAATTATATTATCAAATTTTGAAAAATAAAAATATCCATCCCTTTATTATTCCTAGTCCAAATATACTTGCTACCATGAAGGAAACGCATGCAGATGAATTAACAAACCTGCAACGAAAATAAATAAATAAAAAACAAAAACCATGAATCAATTTCTTAGAAAACTAAGTACAAGGTCCTCCTCTCCTCAATAATTTAGGATATGGTTCCAAACACTAAATAGAACTCCTATTTATTTATGAACCAGTTTCTAAATAATATGCAGATAATTCACTCATTTGAGGTTCTATGGCATCACCACATGCCAAAAATATGAAATGGTCTTCGTCCTTTTCATAAATTTTTCATTTTTTAAAGTGTAAACATGTACAAACTACAAAGAGAAATAAGTAGGAGGAAAGTCTAAAATCATTTGAATACAAGATTCAATATCATATCACAAAGATACTAAAAATTAGTATACAGAACACTTGAAAATACTTCATATGTACTTACATAATAATTTACCTTTCCAATAGTTCAGCATTGTGACTTTTAGATAAAGATCATCCAACAGAATAGCAAAATTATCCTAGTTATTTGAGTAAATCATTCTACTCATCATCTTCGTCACTGTCATAGTCAAAATCTGACTCATCATCACTCCTTGGTTGTGTTAGTGAATCCATGTCAAATGATGATTCCATTTCCATTTCCATTTCTTCCATGTCAATAGTGTCATAGTCCATTCGTTGCTCAAATTTCTCATTAGAACAATTAAGCATCCATGACAAAGAACACTTCAACCCTTTCTTGGCAACCCTCACATGCCTAGGCTTTATAGTTGACTCCAAAGCATAAGTGAAGAATGCAGGGAATGTAACCAAATCTTCCAAAGGCCTTTTCATCTTCACTTGGAAGTAATCAAAGCTAAGTTTCATAATGTCAATGTTTAAAGCGAGTAATTGAGGGCATGCAACAATCATCTTCCTTATCTGAGGCAATGAAAAGCCACAATCCTTAAGAAAATCAACATGCTTCAGCATAGGTCCCCTAATGAGGCTAACTACCTGTGGCATCTTCTCAACAACTCGGGCAAAGTCCTTTGCATCCAATTCAAGCACCGAATTCAGTATACTTCTTTGATTGAAAAGCTTTGAATTTAAGTCAGTTCCAATGATGTCAGGGTACTGAGCAATTATAGAAGGAAGTGATGTTCGTCTAACATTAAAATCTTCAAGGGATTTAACGTTTGGTTTCACCTTCTCATTCAGCCCAAATCCAAGAATATAAGGTCGTTGCTCTATCAATCTAGCAATAGCTAACCTTGGAATCCCCAAACTTTCCAGATACTCCACAAAAGGCTTAATGATTCTACCAACTCGCATACCCAAAATCTCTGGATATTTAGTTAAGACACCTCCAATTTGTCTTCTTCCTACACCAATTCCAATCAAATAAGCAACCGATGTGCTCATGGTTCCCTCAAGTTTGAAGCCAAGCACTTCAGGGTACCTCTCAAGAACACGAGGAATATCCTCAGTCTTGATATCCATCCCCTTAAGATAATTCACTACCGGCATAAGATCCACAACAACACTAGCATGGAGAACTTGTGGGTATCTCTGCAAGAACAACGTAATGGAGGCTTTCCTCACTCCCAATTTACCAAGATAGTCAAGCACAGGAATCATGTTCTTCTTGACGCTGCACCCAAGAACAAGTGGATAGTTGTTGATGTCTTCAATTGTTAGCCCCAAACTATGAAGAAAATCTATGCGCTCCCTCATAACATCAACAGTCACAGGAAGTTCAAGACCATCAAGTTCATCAGGAACAATGCCAATTGTCTTCAAGAACTCATAAACCTTTTCCCTCAGTGCAGCCTTCTCTTTCTTCATTTCTGATAAACTAGGACGGCTATATATCGACGAGGAACCTCCCCGCCGACGATTCATTCGACCGGACTCCGATTCAGGCGACGGCGAATACACCGAACCAGAACTAAATGTCCTATCACTAACAGAATACTGAAGTTTCGTAATCAACTCCATTCTCTTAATGCAATCTCGTGATAACCGTAGAGCTAGGGTAGCACTCAGCTTACAATGACCAAATGTTAGAATAGGCATTTCCGATTGGCCAATCAAAAAACTGGGTTTTGCTATGCTACCAGAAAAGTTTATTGCTTTCATATTTTCAAGGTCCAATCACTACCATTGAATTGAATCTACAGAAAAAGAAAAAGAAAAAAAAAGTAATCACCCACTTGGTTGAGCAATTGTTGAACATATTTGAAACGGGAACAAAATTACAAACTTTAACAAATGAGAAAAATTAATACCAAAACCAAAAGAACCCCAGAAGTTCAATGCTTGGGGTATATAACCTTTGAAGCCTTTAAAGGATTCTGCCGCATAAACACCCACAAAAAAAAAAAATGGAGAAAAATCATAAACTTTGTCATGGTTGATTAAGGAAATCGTAACAACAGTAATGTGAGGGATAGGGTGGAAGAGATTGAGAGATAGAGATGGACTTACAGTGATTGGAAGGTGACGAAGCTGTGCAGAAGTTTCACTTTCGAACTGAGGGAGCGAGAAAGGATAACAAAAACTATAAAGGGTTTATAGGATCTATGCGGCTGTGCCTGTTTCGTCTGAAGAATGTACCATTTTTTTATTCGTTATTTTTATTAAAATTTAGAACAAACTCTTTATTTTTTTATTTTTTTTATTACGATTAATATATATTTGTTTCTTTAAAACAATTTAATATTAAATTTTAATCATTTAAAAAATTATCTTATTTTTTATTGATATTATTTTAAACTGTTTATTTCTTTTCTAAAATAAAGTCTTGTGTAAATCAATTACCTATTAACATTATTATGCATGCGATTTCTTAATTATGTTGCCTTATATTAGTTTTAATTTTATATTCGTTTACATAATGTAAAGAATCAAATGTATTAAAGGTTTACAGTTTAGCATGGTGTTTGGATAGATAATTTTAATAAAATAATTTATTTTAATATAAATTTTGAAATAGTGTATGGTGTTTGGGTAAGGAATTTTAAATTTTATAATTGTATAAAAGTAATTAGATTATTTAAATTAGATAGTTTTAAATTGTATTTAAAATATACTAATTGAAATTTTTTATATTTTTAAATTTATGTATTTTCCTTTTTTTCATATTCTCTTCTCCATCTGATTTTGAGCGGGTTTTATGAGTTTAACTAGAATTAACACATTGTTGTTTTAGTTGAGATACGTGTCATAATCTTTTTTCTTTTTTAAATATTGGTGAATATTATTTTTTGAACTAAAGTCAGTCATGTTTATTTTTTAGCCGACATTATCAAAGTTATTTTACTCTTAATGTATGCTAGAGTTATTCTTCGATCAATATTAGTCAAAGTTTTTTTTTTGTCATTGTTTTTTATGTTAAACACATTTTTATTTTAATTTAGATTAATTAGATCTATTCTCATTTGATCTCATTCTAGATTATTTGTCTACCAATATCAATTAAAATTATTTTCTAAATAATGTAGGTCAAGGTTATTTCTCAACGAAGTAAGAATTTTTTTAATCAATGTTGATTATACTACTTTTCAATTGATGTCACTTAGGTAATTAAAGAGCTTAAAATTCATAATGATATTTTGACACTTAATTAACTATTTATGGCATTGTTCATTGATAAGTTTGGAAATTATTTCATTATTAACAAAATTTATATTTTTTGTCAATTTTATTTTGAAATTTTTTTTAGAAAATACTTATAAATTTTGTTATGAAAAAAAATTGCAGGAAATTGCTGTCAATTTTTTTTTTTTCAAAATATTTGTATAAAACACTTCTTACAACAAACTTGGTTAGAAATGCTTATGAATTTTATAATTTTGTAAAAAATAAGTATTCATGAAGGAATTGTCTGCCAATTAAGATTCTTAGAAAAAATAACAGAAAAAAGTCTTTTCTTGCAAATTTTGTTAAGAAATTTATAAGAAAATTCCTATGTAATATTAGAATTTTTAGTAGTGTTTGTTGAACATCAAATTTAGAACTTTCTCAATTATACTTTTGGATATGACACACGATTGACTTTTGTTCATTTATCCTAGTAAAGTAGTGACATCTTTAGGGCATTAATGCCTTACAACATGCATTCTATCTTATATCTCGTTTAACAACCATGATTTGTTTTCTTTTAAATATTGTCTTAATAAGGTTTTAAATGGATAAGGGATGTGCTCCCTTCAAGATAGGGTTCATTTATTTAGCTAGATTGGTTATCATATGTCAACACAGAATGACTCCATCATATGCTTGAGTCTACTTGATATAATATCGAGGGGATCAATATAATTTTGGGTTTTGTTCATAATTTTTATTATGGTTTTAATTAAGAGGTTGAATAGTCACATGAAAAGATAAAAGGCTACAAGATGGTGAGTAGGGATGGCAACGGAGCGGGGCAGGGACGTGTTTCGCTATCTCATACCCATTCTCGTAGAAAAAATTCATCCCTACTCTCATTCCCAAACCCAACGAGTATCAAAATTTTATCTCACCCCCATCCCCATCGGGTAACGAATATAATCTTGTACACATACCCGTACCTTTTTTCTTACTACTCCAATATTAATTTTAATTCATTTTTATAAAATAATAAAAAATTACGGTAAAAGAAACATAATATTATCTAATATTCAATATTATAGGATGATTATTTTTTCCATATCAAATACTTTGAAATAAATTATAATTATTTACATTTTATATTAGAATACCAAATAAAATATCATGAGAACCAAAATATTTATTAAATTTGTAAACTGCAAACATTCATGAAACCTAGTTGATAAAATTTAAAAATATAAAAGGAAAACAAATATTCAAATTAAAATATATTTTAAATGTTTGCTTACTTCATTTTTTAAAATTCTAATTAATCTCTTTTTTATATACTAATAAATGTTATAATACATCACTTGATCAAAATGATACAAAGAACAAATAATAAAAATAATAATAAAATTTTGACATAGATCTTGTATCTTTTGAACTTCAATGTATGTTGGATGGTGATAAAAAAAATATTCATGGCAATTACATTAACTTTTTATATTATAGTAAATAAAAGTTATTTATACAATTATAGTGAAAAATTACAGTATGATTGATAATGAGTTATAAAATAAAAAATATTTACATAAAATATATTGAAATAATATTGTACATAATGAAAATAAACAACAAATAAAAATATTAAAAAATTAACAAATGTGTGTCTCAGAAACAATTTGAGAGATTATTGAAAGAAATCGCATAAAAGAAAACAAATGTATAATTAAGGATATGATAAGATGAAAAATACCTCAGAGATCTAAGAAAACTTTTCAAATATCAACATGCATACTCAATGGTTGAGAAATAACGAAAGTTTTTTTAGCGAAACAAAAGTTTTTCAAATGAATAAAAAATTATTAATAATAAGTAAAGATTTTTTTTTATATTACCTACTAAATGAAAGGTTTATGTTATTAAACACTTAAATTTAGAGTATTAAACATTATCATGTGAAAGGAAAATATACAATAAATAAAAATATTCAAATGTGAGACATAAAATTCTTTTAATTCACATACATCATTTTAACATAATTACATAAAGGTTATAGTTATGATAAGATGAAAAATATATTGGAGATGCGAATGTATTTCATGACAAACCAAATAATTAGAAGAAATAAAAAATAGAAAGTATATATATATATATATATATATATATATATATATATATGGTTACTTAATTAATTATGAATATTTTAATAATTTAAACGGAAACGGAGATATGGTAGAGACGGGTATTATGGCAGGGATATGTACATCTCCATGCCCATCCTCATACCCAATTGAAAAAGTTGGGGATTCCTCATACCCATACCCATACCAGTCAATGCGAGGATTCGCCGTCAAAACGGGAACGGGTTCGGGCAATACCACGGGAACGAGTTTATTTGTCATCTCTAATGGTGAGTCATTTATGTTCTCATGGTGGGAAATAATGATGCATCCATGGGAACAAAAGATAGCACTATTGGACATTAAAAGACTGCTTAGTAAGACTTTATGTGATATTGAGAGTGTTTTATAGTTTTACTTATAAAAATGATGTACTTGTAATGTAATGACAAATATATGAGTTATAAGAATCAATTTTGACCTTATCGAGGTAATTTGTAGCAATCAGCATGTCTTATCACTCACCTCCACATCTTTCTTGAGTGTGGCTCAATATCTTTCTCCAAATTTGATATCAGAATGCCCTCTCCCAATTTTTATCATCAATTAGTATTAGAGTTTCTACTATTTAGTGAGTTGTTTTTTTCACTTTCATTTTTTTTAAATATTTATGGACTAATGGCACAAACTAGTTTTAAAGTTTCTCCTCAACTTAATGCATGTCACAAATTGTTTATTGATAATTTTGTTTCACAAATGGAGATAAAATTAAAATATCAACTCGAGGAAATAGGAAGGAAAGAAAAGAAAGAGCATATATATGGAGATAAAGAAATAATTTTGAATGAGTGTTGGAAAAGACATGTTCTAAATGTGATAGGAGATAGAGAGATGGAGAAAAGGAAAAATAGAAAGTTAGAAGAGAAAGAAAATTAGTGCATAAAAATAAATGAAAAAGAGAGAGTTGGTAGAAAAAAAAATGGAAGAGAAAGAGTTGAGAGAAAAAGAAATAGAAGAAAATGAGTTGAGAGAAAAAGAAATGAAAGAGAAGGAATTGAGAGAAAAGGAGATGACAAAGAAGGAGTTGAGGGAAAAGAAAATTGATGAAAAACATAGAAGGAAAGAGAAAAAGAGAAATAAACAAAAAATAAGTGGCCGGCAAAAAAGGAGGAAAAAAAATAATATAATAAATATATTTGTTATGATCATGAAAATATTGTTGTTTTGTCCATCCAACAATGTGAGGAAGAGTTTTTCATCAGATGTCTCGATGACACATCATTTGGTAGCAATCAATAATGGTTTTTACATGGATTCTAGTTTTAAAATGTAAAACCAATAAAATGATGATCTTTTATGAGTATTATATTTCTCTTAGAGGAAATATACTCATGACATTTAACAATGAGCGTTCATGAAAAAGGAGGTGATCATATGATCTTGAGGAAGTCAATATAATTTTGAGTTTTGTTTGCAACTTTTATTTTGCTTTTAGTTAATAGGTTGAATAGTCGCATGGGAAGAAAATAGGCTACAAGAAAGTGAATCATTTGTGTCCTCATGGTGGGAAATTATTGGTGCAATGTAGCTCTAGAAGGGGGTGAATAGAGCATGTAAAGAAATTCAAATGCTATATGCACAAACAAAAACTTTTCAAAGCAAAAAGTAGAGATAGAGAAAATGCACACAAAAAATTTATATTGATTCACCTCTACCTTACGCTATGTTTAGTCTCTTAAGCAACCTACTTAAGACATTTCATTAATCAACACATTTGATTAGTAAGTATCACCCTCTTCAGGTTACAAGATATTCAACATCTTCAGGTACACAAGTACAAACCTTTCCAGGCTACATTGAGTGTCAACCTCTCTAGGTATCTTTCTCAATCTCCCTTGAGATCAACGTCATATGCTCCCACTGAGGAATAAACACAAATAAGCTCCATAACAGATCTACATCAAACAACCAAGGAATAAAACAAGGCCAACATACAATTGGCGCTTAAAGGTGGCACTCAAAGCCACACATCTCACCAAAAGGTGGCGCTCAGTGACATCTCTAGCGCTCAACGTCATTCTTCTCATAAAAGGCAATGCTCAACGACACTTTCTAGCACTCAATGTCCTGAAGCTAAAAGGCTCCAGACCTATAGTACAAAGATGGCGCTCAATGGTGCCTTCTACTGCTCAGTGGTGCCTTGTTGCCGCTTAGCGCCACAACATTTGCAAATTTCAGCACTCAGCAGTATAAACTGACGCTCAGCTGCATGGAGCTTAAATGCTCCCAGACTTGCACAATGAAGCTAGCACTAGTCTACTATCGTTTAAATGCACTCCATGATGAGAGAAGTTGGACCTATTTAATTGATCAATTTGATACCCCTTTCTTAGTACTTTGGTTCATAAACAGTTTTAAAACATTGAGGCTAGTACCAAATTACTCAATTATTCATATTCTAATTCTCTCAAACATCAAAAGATCAATCCAAACAAGTACAACCATTCTAACATGCAACTTTCAACCAAATCATATAAGATCACCTCAACAATACACATCAAACTAGATTTATTAAAACATTCAATTAATCTAACAATAACATGCATCCATCAAATAGAAAAAGCACCACAAAAGCAAGTCACGACTAGCTTCCCTTAACTGCTAAAACTGTTCAACAAGCTTAGAGATATCCAAACACCTTTAGTTCCACAAGATGTTCTATATATACCTAGGAACAACACAAAAACGGTCAGGACATACCGCTATGATCACTGATCAACAAAGTCTAATACTTATGACTAAAAATACACATGCAAGTGAAAGAAGACTCACAAACAATAGAAAACCAAAATAGACCAAGAAAAAAAGGTTGAAAATCAACTTACGCGAATGGAGGTACAAATTAAAGAACTCACCGCGATAATCAATCATACGACCTCGGTTTTTCAATCAAACAAACAGAGAATAAGAATCCTTATAGAGAAGTCAAAGAATTCTAAAAAGTGGTTTATAAAAAAATGATGTGTTTTAAACTAATACAAATTGTTTATAACAAAATTATTTATACTAAAGTATTTTAATATTAAAATAATCAAGTCTTACTATTTCTAAATTATTGTCATTCTTAAAATGTTATTCTCCGACGTCTTTCGAACATATAAATACATTTTCCAAACTAAAACAAAGCAAATTAAGTGTGTATCTCATCGCTAGTTAAATTAAAAAATCCCTTGAATTTGTTCTAACTAAATGTATTTCAACATTATTAAAAAAATAAAATTTTATCTAAAAAGCTAATATCTCTTCACGTACGCATCAAGAGGGTCAAATTCTTGATAAAGCTATAACACAAGTTGTGGTATATTCCTGTTGCCCATAGACATTGAAGTCCAAATTTAAAGATTGTCAACTTTTTATTCATAAAATTTTATATTAGTTTGTTGCCAACTATTCAAAGTTTAACTTTTAACATGTTATATAATATTAACATTTCATTCTTCAATCAACATGATTTTATTATTTTATTCAACTTTAAAAATATTTTCAATTTTTCTACATAATCGTAGAACAGCTTCCACTTTTATTGCTTCATTTCTTTTTACTGTTTTTTCAGTAGGATTTCGTACATATGATTAAAGCCATGTTCCAACATTTATGATAACATAAATTATAGGATAAGGTCTTTGTCTTAAAAAATACCAAAATATTATTTGTACATGTGTATGTGTAAGTCATCTCGCGCTTTTCCTATGTATATGTGTAAGTCCTCTCTCCTATGACATACGTGATAACGTTTCATATATAGTGAACACTCATATTATTTTATTTTATTTAGATATAATTTTAAACTGTTAATTTGTGTACTCAGTCTGAAAACAAGATTAATTATAACATAATATTATAAACACTGGTTTAATAATATTTTTATAAATTGAATTGTTAAATTTTAGTAAGGACTTATTATGGATAATTTATATTTTATGGTATGCAAAGAAGTACCTTTCTATTTTTTTTTTCATAATTGTTAGAATATTAATGTTGGTTTTTAATATTTTGGTCTTAGAAATATATATATATATATATTCTAATGAATTTCAACTCGTGAGTCAATTCGGTTCATCATAAGTTTGAACTGGGTTGAATATTTTTTAAAAGTGGGTTGAATTGAACTTGTCTCACTTACTTAACCTTTGGGTACATATTAAACGGGTTCAAACCAGGTTGAATGTGGACTGATCCACCTAACTCACCAACATTTTTATACAATTTTTTAAAATATTTTTTTTCAAACTATATAAGTTAATAATTTCATAATATAAATGTTATAAAATGTTGCTCAATAATATTTAAATAATTTGAATGTTTTATTAATTTATTTGTCAAATTATATACATTGATACTTTAATCTTTAACTATTATTTTTTGTAATAATATCTTGAGAATTGTGTATTATAAAAAATAAATTAAGTCAATTCACTCTTATTACAATAAATATATAAAATAAACTATAAAAAGAAAGAAATATTCATAAGTGAGCCAATTCATTAACCTTCCAACTATGGTGGATCAGACTAAGTTGTAAAAATTCTAACTCATCATTATGAGTTAAGTAAACTGATCTTCTTTTAGTTCGACCCATAATGAATTAATGAATTGGATTTACGGATTTACTTACTTTTATATATATATATATATATATATATATATATATATATATATATATATATATATAATTATCATATCATAACTGTGTGTTCTGAAGAATTAGTTTGAAGTTATATTAATGTACTCTTATATAAATTGTATCTTTAAATTAGATTATAATAAAAAAGTATCTGATTTAATAATTTTAATTGAACTATATTAGATGTAATTAAATAAGAGCAAGTAGATCATACTATATAAAAATCTAGTATCTTAAATAAGTGCACATTTTTACAATGACGATTCTAGAATTTGAAGATAAACTTTATCTTAAATATTTTATAATTACAGTAATCTTAATTCATGGCTGAAGTTATTTATTTAGAATTATATAAAGGAGATTGTTTTTTTCACGTTTTTGCTTTCCCATGTACTATTTAATCTTATATAAAAATTATTATTTATTTTCTTTTAAATAACTGTGAAAACTTATTCTCTCTCATTCAGTTCCATTTATTTTTTATAAGTTCAAAATTTACTGTTCTATAGTATCTATTTGTTCTCTTCCTTAATTTTTTTATTCTAAAATTATCAAATAATATATCAAATTTAAATAAAAAGTATATAATAAATAAATTATATATATATATATATATATATATATATATATATATACAAAAAGTAGTAAAAAAATATTATAATGATTAAATTTAATTCAATAAATAAAATAACGTAATAAATATACGAATACACAAAATCATAAGCGTCTGTGTTTGCAGTGATTCGAATAATACAAATGCCATTCAAACTAAAAAAGCTATACATTAGAACGGAGAGACATATTATACTTATTTACACAGGTTAATAATATGTTATATATGTTTTATATATTCCAATATATTAGAGTATGATTGAAGATTATAAATGTGTTTACTAAAGTAATTCACTTATATATTTGAATATTTTTAATTATTTTTTTATTATATTTATTTTTGTTGAGTTTTTAAATTTTTTATATCTTTTATTTCAGTCTTTATTATTTAAATTTTCTGTTAATTAAATGATATAAATTTTATTGATTTTTTTTCCATTTCATTTATTTTTACATGTTAAAATTATTATTTTTTTAAAATCAAATAATATTAAGATTAATGTAAAACGACAAATAAGAACATGTTATTGTATAATAAGAAATCAACCTTTTATAACTTTCACGTTTTCACTTTTTACAACTAAGGGATTATCACGATCATCATTAATGGAGAAGCCATTAATCATATTTTATTATACAATAACTATCGATAAAAATAACAAAAATTATTTATCATTTTATATTAATCATAATATCACCTTGTATTAACCAAAACATATTACATTTCTTAACATGCAAATATATAAAGGGTTAAATATGTTTTTGTCTATTAATTTTCAGTGAATTTTGGAATTAGTTCATTTTGAAATTTTAGACCAATTTAATTCTTCATCTTTAGAAATACGTGGATTTAGTCCTTTTCATCAAATTTTATTAGATTTATTTGATATTTCGTATGTATTTCAAAATTATATTTGAGTTGTTTATACTGTTTGACACATTTTTGCTTTAATGTTAAGTCAAATACTATTATGAAACATGCTTGAAATGCCAAATAAACTTAACAAAATTTGATTAAAAGAACTAAATCCACGTATTTCGAAAGATGAAAGATTAACTTGGTCCAAAATTTTGAAATAGACTAATTCCAAAATTTACTAAAAGTTAAGAGACCAAAATTATATTTAATCCATATATAAATAATCAAGACGAAAACTAAGATAATAATCACATACTCAATTAAGAAAAAAAAAGTTAAACACTAAATATTCAATTAAAAATATAAAATTATGAATATTTAGTAAATCAAAAATTTAATAAAGACTCAATTAAAAGTATCCAAATTTATAAAAAATTAAAACTTAATGAAACTTTCTAAAAATTAAGTTTAAATAATCACTTAATTCTAGTTTTGATTAATTTTTTTAATTTAGGCTTAGTTTATGATTTGTTTTCGATGTGATTCTAAATTTTCGTAAATTTTGTTCAATTAATTTTATTTTCTTAATTTCGTCAAGATCGTTAATATAAGAGTGTATAGGGTAGACTATTACGTAGACTGTATAAGATGGATTGATATGTGTACGTAACTTAAAAATTATCAATTTTCCAATATGTTTAACAAAGTGTTTCAAAACCATTTGTAAGTAAACTTATATTGTATAGTTTGAAGTGTACTTCAATGTTGAATGAAATAGTTAATGCTATCAAGTTGAGTAATTTTCATCATGAGAGATGTGATTCACAAAACCCTTTTACGGTTTGAAGTTTACTATTTCTATCCCAAGAGAATCCAATCTGAACATTTATTGAAAATGAAAATTAAAAAAAAAAAAAGAGAGAAAAGAAACGAAAAGCATCAATCACTTTACTCTTTATTGAGCCATCCACCACAGACCATTAGTGATAACCATAAAGGTAACACTATATAAATATATATAAAATAAATTGTGGAAAATAAAAACAAAATCTTCAATATAATACGCTGCTATGTCATAAGCAGAAAGTAACAAGAACACAGTTCAAAGATAATCTCTACCCTAAAAGGAAGAAGAAAAAAAGCAACAATATTTCCACACTCTAACAAAGCTGCAACTTGAGATAAAGAAAGCAAAAAAATCTAGATTAATATAATAAATTGTTTATAAAGTTAATATAATTTTTTTTTCTTGAACGAAGAGAGGTGAAAAAGTAATAAAAAGAAACGGTGACGTGGGTGTTAGTGGACGTTGTCGTTTTGTGTATACTACAAGTCTTTCTTCAATCCAAAAACTTGAAACGCCTCTTCCACTTGTTCACACTACTGCTGCTAAGTAACTCTCGTTTCCTTAATCACCAAGACAACTATAGCCACCGATGAATGACACGTGTCGTCATCTCGTTCGGTACTTCTTTTCCCACCAACTACCATTTCCGGTTTTACCCTCACTCGCCACTCTCACGGCTTCGACAACTACGTTGTATTCAGCGCATATACGAGGAATTTATATTCACACACAATAATATGTAACAAAAATAACTCACCCGTCATCCACCTTCACTTTCCGAGCAACTTCCTTTACCTTTCACGACGGAAAACTCAAAAAAGCTCCTAAATTCCCCAGAATCCCTACGATTCTCACTTCATTTTCTTTCACCTTATTTATCTCCAAGTTTTCTCCTTTCTCCTCTTTTTCTCTCTCTTTGCCTTCTGGGCCTTCTCTAAACTTGCTTCACCTCATGGGTGCCGTCGTGGAGTGTTACCCGCCGCCGCGTACGGCGGTGCTGTCTCTCAATACGCTGCCGCTGGGCTTCCGTTTTCGTCCCACCGATGAAGAGCTCATTGATTACTACCTGCGCTCGAAGATCAACGGAAACGGGGACGATGTTTGGGTTATCCGTGAGATTGATGTCTGCAAATGGGAGCCTTGGGATTTGCCTGGTATTTTCTTTTCCTTATTCTGTCTGGAAATCTTAGTTGGGGTTTTGTGAAATTGGGAAAGTTTTAGTTTTTTTGCTTTACTGGTATTTTTGTGCTGTTGATGGGTTAGTTCTTTCTTTTTATGATGCTTCTTTTGAACTAAAATTAAGTACTGCTTTTGTTGTTCTGTAATCATCGTCAGCATTTTATCTTGTTGATTAGAAGAGGGTTTAAGGATGAAGTGTGGATTTTAATTGGAGATCAAATTTCTACGGTAGTGTATTTAAGCTTGGTTCTAATTTTGAGGAAGAAAGGTTGTTTTGAAGTGTTAGATATGGAATTAGTGGTAAACATTGATGTGGAAAGTGGCTATGGTGTTTGATTTGCTTATATTGTTCGTGGTTGTTGGGTTTTGTCGGGGTGGGGTTTGTTTGCTGTAGATTTGTCAGTGGTACGGAACAAGGATCCAGAGTGGTTCTTCTTCTGTCCGCAGGATCGGAAGTATCCCAATGGGCACAGGTTGAACCGAGCTACGAACCATGGGTATTGGAAAGCAACGGGGAAGGATCGAAAGATTAAGTCTGGTTCTGCTTTGATCGGAATGAAGAAGACTCTTGTTTTCTACACGGGTCGTGCACCGAAGGGGAAGAGGACCAATTGGGTTATGCATGAGTACAGGCCTACCCTGAAGGAGCTCGATGGTACCAATCCTGGACAGGTCTACTCTTATCTCCTACTTTTGTTGTTTCCTATTTTTGCTTTTCATCTTTGTTATCATGTTGCTGACATTTTAATCTGGTTGATTTGATTAATCCCAGAATCCATATGTCCTCTGTCGGTTATTCAAGAAACATGATGAGAGTCTTGAAGGTTCAAATGGTGAGGATGTGGAGCGGACTGCTTCAACCCCTATGACTGCCAATCACTCTCCAGATGAAATACAATCTGATTCATCTCTGGATCCAGCATCTTCCTCGCAGATCACTGAGGGTGAAAAGCCGCTAACAGTTATCCATGAGAACTCTGAGGAAGCAATATCCAACATTGTAACTCCACTTGACTCCCATAGTGATGGATGTGGTGCACAAAATCAAATTGTAAAACCAGCTGCAGAGGTTAGAGTTTTTTTTCATCTATTGTTTCTTCCTTTCCCTTGATTTCACTCAAAACTTTGAATTTGTTGGTTTACTAACTATACTCGATGATGTTTACAACTGCAGCAGGATCAGGCATTTAACTTTGAGGATTTTTATGACCCAACAAAGCAGCAATTATTAGATGACAAATTATTCTCCCCAGTCCATGCTCATTTCCCACCAGAAATTTACTACCAATCTGAACTTCAGTATGGTACAAATGACAATATGTCCGATTTTTTCGACTCGGTTAACTGGGACGCCATCTCCTATGATACTAGCAGTCTTGAGCTAGGTTCATCCTTCCTCAATGTCAAGGACAATGGATCTGGCAGTGACTCAGATGTGGAAATGGCCAATATGACGGTGAGTAATAGTAATAGTAATAGTAATAACTCCGATTGCTTTTTAGTTATTCTAGATTGCTGCAATCAAAATTTCTTGTTTAGTGTTCAAACACCCAATGGCAACTCTAACCCGTTTTTTGCTGCTGCAGAATCTGCAGGCATTACATGGTTATCCTAAGGAGGAAGTTGAGCAGAAGAGCAGCAATGTAGGATTATTTCAGAACATTCCTCAGATGGTTTTCTCAAACGATGGTTCTATGGGCCAGGTGGATGATCCGATCAAGAATATTGGCCAACCAAGAGACTTTGATACGTTTGTTAATGGTGATACTGGAATCAGAATAAGACCTCGTCAAGGACGAAATGAACAGCCAAACATGAATGGAATGGTACTACAATCACAAGGCAATGCACCGAGGAGAATAAGATTACATGTCGACCGACAGTTTGCTTCCGCGGCGAAAGATGGAAGCTTTGCTTCTGCCCCAGAAGACCATAATTCAAAAACCACCATTTCTAGGGTAAGCAGTTTCTTTATTGAACTTACATATCTAACTCAGTTGTTTGTGACTACATGTATTGAGTTGAGACTTTTGTGTTCCTGTTTTTGCAGGAGTGGAATGGTTCAGAAAACCATGTTACCGATGAGAGCTGCAGCAGCAGCTCTAGCGATGTTGATGAAGCAGAGAAGGAATCTGCTGAGTCATGTGATGTTGCAAGTGCAGAATTCATCTCAAAAGAGAGCCGAAGGGGGCATCACAGTTCAAAGGTTTCGTCTAACCGTGGCATGTGGTCTTGTGTTCTTGCAGTTTCTGCAACTGTGTTGGTTTCAGTAACAGTGATTGTTAATATATGGGGTTATGTGAGATCTTAAACAGCTTACAAGTAGTAGTTGTTCATTACTTTTGTGCGGAATTTGCCTCCATTGCTTTTTTGGCCAGTTAAGGAGGTGTGTAGGATTGACTTTTCAGAGACATGTTGATAAGAATGTAAAATATGTATGTGCATATGTATGTAATGAAGTAGTCATTGCAGAGTATGGTAACATAGCTGTCTGGTTTGATAGACACATGTTGCTGCAGTTAGATTCACAGTTTAACTGCTTCCATTTTTGTTGAGGTTAAGGTTAGTTTTTTTTCTTTTCCCACTTGGTTTTGTTAGTCATTTATTCCCATGATGTTTTGTTGTATCTCTTTTTGGCCATGTTAGAAGAAGATTCTAAGTTAGCTTTTCATAAACTACCGACCATCTTAATTCATAAAATTGTTTTTCTTTCATGAAAATTAAGTGTTATTAAAGATATATCATTTAAATGCAATTTAAAAAATATAAATTATTTATTTCTATGCTTAAATTTTGGTTAAAGGTTAAAATTTAAACGTTGTATTTTCAATGGGTTATAGCATTTGTATAAATATCTAAGAACATTTTTATTATAGTTTAATTAATGCAACTAATTATTTCTATCAGAGCTTAAATTCAATTAAAGATACACAAGTTTATCTTTATATGTTTAATTGTAAAGATCAAATCCTTGGTAGAATAAGCATACAAATATTTTACTCAAATTAATTGTTGCAAGAACTTTACAATTTTACTGGAAAACTATCTTGTTAATCATTTCACTTTCATTCCTTTAAATTGAAAATCTAGAAATTACTAATCTAAACAACAACAAAAAATCATAACTGATATTTACTTTAAATTAAAATATTTATTTTTCACATAATTATGTATCTATTTTTCTACAGCAATATTATTGAAAATTCACTCATTACAGTGTTTTTTTTTTTTTTTTTATTTTCAATTCCGAATAGTGTAAGAAACCAAACACTTCCTTGTGTGAGATGGTGATAATAACAACAAACATGTTATTCTAATTTAATTTGAAAACGCTAAGAAAAAAACTTATTGAAAGTTTGATATTTTTCCGCAGAGATTGCGGCCATGATACCTCAACAGATATAAGCATCTGTGTACTTTAAATCAAATATGAAAATGTTGATGGACGAAAATAACTTAATGGAATGGATGAAAAGAAAAGTCACGACAAAAAACAGCGAAAAGAAACAAAATAATCAACTCAGATGTATCCATCAATCAAAAACGAGTTTGGTGCTATTTCTAGATAAACACGTATTACTTGGTGTTATTACATTTAATTTTTTAATAATAACAACCTAGCTTTTAAACCGTTCATGAACACATCATTAACCAACCTTACAAGAATAATAACAACTTTTTATACTTTAGAAAAATATAGTAATCAAACTTGTTAATGTTAAAGCTTCAACATAAAATCAAATACTTTTACATTCAATTTTACTTATCATTGTCTTGAATATATTATCAGGATAGATTCTCATACCATACGAACAACTAACTTTAAGTTTAATTGATTATTTTATGAGATAAAAATTGACTTAGTATCTAATTAATACAAAATATTTAACAAAAAACTTAGGTAATCATGATTGTAATTTAAAACAATGATATTTTAACAATTACATTTTGATAACTTTCTTTTACAATCTGAAATAATATTTTTTAAATGATTTTTAAATATAAAAAATAAAAAAAATAAAAAATAAGAAGCCACTTAAAACATACCACCTCAAGTTATAAGAAAAAATTATTAAAATATAATTGTTAGAAAAATCATAAAACATATTTCTTATAAAATTGGTGAATAATTGTCCCAGAATTCTTACAAATCTAACTGTCCCAAACTTTAAACTTTAAATCGAACAAGCCCTCCTATTAGAGAACTCATTGTGAAAAAATTGATTTACCAAAGTATGTTTAGAGGGAATACCAAGTTTGCTCTTCCGATATAACAAGCCATCATGCACTATATAATATCTTCAAAATAAACTTTGTGAAATCAATTTTTTCAATGCTCATTCAAACAAACTAATTTATGAGTTCTTTCTTCAGCACTTATTTTACGAGTAATAATATTTTAACACGAGTCCAATCTTTTAATTTTATAATCGTATTAATAAATTAATACAACATTAATCTCAATAAAAGGACAATAATAAGGTGATTCGAGAGTACTTCATCGATTGACTGTTGCATTTGAAAGATTGGTGTTGCATTTAAAATGTCTACAAATTAAGCAGGAAAAGCCTACATATATTTCGAAGATGATTTTATCTTTACCATCACATGTGTTAATCATTTAAAGAAATAAAAGTAAGCCATAATATAGATATTTATTGAGTCCTGGCGTCATACAGCACATTTCTTATTTTAAAATAATTTGATAAAAATATACGGAGATTAAAGAATTTGTAAATAATCAAGTCAACATATGTAATCATTATGAAATATATTCATACACACAACATACACGTAATCATTGTGTAAATATATTCATAAAATATTGATGAATTAAAAAGGTATGAATATCACAAACCCTTCCATTTATCGATCTCATGATTATGCAGAACGAAAACAAAACAGCGGGAGAATTGCAAATAAACACAAAGCTCAAAGCTTCGTTTAGAAAGGTGGTTTCTTCAAGACAAATTAAAATCCCCTCCATTTGCACATGTTTGACCAATACACTGAAACTAAAATGATATAGCAGAACACTAAAAAAACAAAAAAGCAAAATTTCAAACGATTATTCTGGGAGGAGTCAAACCATAATACTCAATAGCAAGAAATTCGGTTGTCACCCGATTCCTACCCGCACTAGCCTCGATATAGAGAACCAACTTTTCTCAGTACTTGTAGTTCTCAACATGGAGGCTCTCTGAGGCACCCTCACCAAGGGCTGAATCACCCTTGTAGGTTCCAAGAGTTGCCTCTGAGTTAGCCTTGGCTCTTACCAACAAGGCTTCTTGAGCCTTCTTCACGTTCTCATCTTTTCCACCCCATGCCTTAAGGGTGCTCTGTTGAAGTGCCCTTCCGAAAGAGAAAGAGAGTGTCCATGGCTTCTTCCCCTTAACCTGGTTGATGGCATTGAGGTTGAGGGTTGCCTCCTCCTCACTCTGTCCACCAGACAAGAAAACCACGGCAGGAACTGCGGCAGGTACAGTTCGCTGCAGGGCTCTAACAGTGTGTTCAGCAACCACCTCAGGGGTAACCTTTGCAGATTTAGATCCAGGTGTCACCATGTTTGGCTTCAATAGAGTTCCCTCAAGAAGAACATGGTGATCATTCAAAGCCTTGTAGCATGCTGCAAGGACACGCTCGGTGACAGCGGCACACTTGTTAATGTCATGAGGTCCATCAACAAGGATCTCCGGCTCAACAATGGGAACCAACCCATTTTCCTGGCATATGACAGCATATCTGGCCAATCCATAGGCATTCTCATGGATGGAGAGCTCTGATGGCTCGTTGGGACCAATCTTCAGCACGGCACGCCATTTGGCAAATCGTGCACCTGCTTCATAGTACTTGGCACAACGCTGACCAAGGCCATCTAGACCCTGAGTGGTGGTTTCCCCATCGGTCCCGGCAAGCTCAACAGTGCCCTTGTCAACCTTGATACCAGGAAGCACACCAGCCTCCTTCAACAACTCAACAAAGGGCTTGCCTACATAAAACCCATTTACAACATGGTTAGTAGTGTAACGGATATGACACTATGATCCATCTTTATTTAAATGAAGACATTATATTGGCTAACCATTAAGGGAAAACGAAAAGAAAAAAAATAAATCATGAATTAAAGGTTTTGAAATAGGACAAAACTTAACGCAATTCCTTAGGTATTTAAAGTTTCATCCTCCAATCAAAATTAGATTTTCTCAATAAGACAACAAAGATTTAGATAATTAAATCTAAGCAGTATTGGCAATAAAGATTTACATAATGACATGAACACCAAAAGCACATATTAAATTGTATCTAACTTGCACTTAAATAACAAGTTTCCAACAAAAACGGTGGTATAATTGTTGCTGTATTTACCACATTTGACCATAGTTTTCTGCGACGTCAACGACCACCAATAAATTGACCACAATTTAGAACGTTGATTGACGTAACACAGTTTTATCTTGAAACTCAATGATGCAATGCTCATCACAAACTAAACCAATTAAGATCCTGGAAAATCGAGTACCTGAAGCGGTGCTCTGGTAGAGGGTTTCCTCAAAGAGGATGACTCCACTGAGGTATTGAAGAGCACCAGGAGCAGTGAAAAGCAGCTCCCTAAGAGTACGCCTGTTGGATTCAACGTTCTCTACATTGATGCTGGCCAAACGCTTACCAATCGTACCTGTCGACTCATCAGCAGCAAGAATACCCTTTCCAGGAGTGCCAATGTAAGCAGCATTGGCAATAAGCTCATCTGCAAGCAAAATCATCAACCAACAGCACCACACAGACATCAAATCCAAACATCCCGAAAAAAACAGCATAAGACATGAACAAATCCAAAAAAGACGAACAAAATAAACAAGAAACAAGTTGAACTTCATCGTTTGAACAAAGATGTGCAGTAAAAACAGCAGGTAAGACAAAGAAACCTTAGACTATCAACAACGACGCAGAATTCATAAACCAGAACAAAATCTCGCGAAAGAGCAGATATATAAACAATCACAAACGAGTTTTCCACAAAAATTCGAATGAAAAACCAGATCTGAGTCCATCAGATCTAAATCCACACAAACAAGTCCATATTAATTCAAACAAAGGCATAAAATAAACGGATCAATAGATAAACATATGAAACAGTTAGATCTAGAAAGAAACGAGTGGTATGAGAATAGATCGAAGTAAAAGAGAGTGAGAGATAGAGGAAGAGAAGTACCATGGTACTTGCCCTTGAAGTGAGACATGATCGAGGAGGAAGAAGACGGTGAGGTAGTTGAACGGAGAGAGCAAGGTAGGTGTGAGGTTGGGTAAGAAGTGAACACGAGGAAAAGGGTTAAGAGGGGTTTATATAGTGATGTTGATAATGATGTTGCGTTGAGGAGACGACAACAGCAAAAATGACTAGGCCCTTAGGAAGCGCACTCGCGAAGTTGGTGAGTGTGTGTTGTGTCTCTGTGGACTGCCGTTGGAATCAAGGACACCAAAATTGAATGGCGGTTTTCGTTTTCTGTGGACTGAGAGGCCCACATTTATTGGGCCAACGCCGTTGTTCAGCTCATCAATGCAAGCCCACCTGTCCAATTGTAATTTGAAGTACACCAACAATGTGAAAACTGCATAGTCATGCAAAGTCTGCCTTCTTTCCAAAAAAGTTTTTTCCTTTTCTTTTGTCTGGTCTTAAATATCATTATTTTTATTATCAAATATAACCAAATGTTGACCATTTATTTTATTTAATAATTACTAATTTTTTTCTTCTAGAGTATTCTAAATGACTTTTAGTCACGGAATCAATAATTTATTCCTTTGTTTAAAATTGTTTTTCTAAATGATATTAAATTCAAATACGAACCGAGTGTAATATTATTATATTTTAAGTAAACCATGCTGAGTTAGTTTATTGTACTTTTAAGAAAATTAAAAATTTGAGTTGAGGCTTCTAACTTGATCTAAGAAAAAAATGTTAAATATGTTGACTAACTGTTTAATTGACCAAAAAGTTGATTCGAAAATGTTTTGTTCATTGAAATTTAAACACAATTATAATATACTTTAAACCATGTTTTCATGTGAAAAATAAATATTTAAAATTTAAACAATAAATTAAATTTAAAAATTATGAGTTCTTTTTGTTTAAAGCAGTCATATTTAGATTCTCAATTTGAGTAAAAATGAATGCAGAGAACAGATGAAACCTTTAAAAGAAAAAATTAGTAAAATTCAATGCAGCAACTATATTATGAGAAAATATTTTTATGTTTAATTTTAGAATAATTTGATTTCCTGGATTTAAAACGAAAAAATAAAACTTATATGTTCATTTTATATTTATAACTTCTTTTTCTCTGTCAAGAAGATTAAATGAATACTACTATTCAGAATAGTAGGTGTTCCTATACAGAAACAAATAAGATGAGTTAGGCACAAGCGTCACCTTACCATGTACTACGCTATCTCCTCAGTCTCAGTTGGCCTCTTCCCAGTTGATACATGTCGGTTTGAACCCAGAAGGAGTTACCTGCAGAAGGGACTTCGAAGTTCAAGTGAGTCAAAACTCTCATAAAGGTCAAATTTGTGATTAATGAATGCGTACATTTAATTACTGAGGTCCACGCGTATTATAGAGCATGAATTATGTCTGATTATCCCATGGGTTGGGCCTTGGCTTGGACTGTGAGTGGGCCTGGGCCCTAACCCAGGTCCTTAAGACCTATTGAACGCGGGGACTCCCATTTTACTAAGTATATTGAAGTTATCGGCCTCAACCGACTACTTCCCTTAACGATTTGTATTGCTTGTGTGCCGTCTTAGACAGGTAGTTCCTTTAGACGTCTAGGTTACTGATCTTGGCCGGTTACTCGAATGCCTTGGTATATGGTGATCGTTTTATCATTATTTTGTTAAGTTAGCTTGGTGTGGTACAGTGGGTTTTAAAGAGTAAATTTAAATAAGAGTTCATTTCAAAAACGGAAAGCTAATTGTTCTAAAAAATAAAAATGATTCATCAAAGAATGGTTTTAAGACGAAGAAGACTTAATAGAATTCCAGAGATAAGAAATAAAAAAACATGTAAATGTGAATTGTAATAATTACCAAAGATAGCAGCAACACTTCTAATTGTAGACCAGACCCACTGCTAAATTTGATGGTGATTTAATTAAATGTATAATTGGTGCTTCAATAAATAATAACTCCTCTTTAATCTTCTTAACAACAACTTATTCTTCCATTATTTTAATTTATTATTTTGAGTGATAAGTTTTTCTTCAATTACTTCAAATAATAATCTTTTTCTTTCATTCTTTAAATAATAAATCCTTTTTTAATTACTTCAAATAATAACTATTTTTTAATTAATTATACACTATATTCCTTAACCTTAATTTTAACATGACAGCTATTTCTCTATAAACAGACCTACATACCAAATTAGTTCCATCATGGATTTTTATTACCATCAACAACATCATAGAGAATTTATTAGAACCATTAAAAAAATATGTATAAAATAAATATTATAATAGATAACAACAAAAAAAATAAACAATTCAATTATATCAAAAACATCAATATTCAAAATCATGAAAACCACACTTGTATCTTATCCATTGAACATATTCGATAAGCGAAATGTTGACTCACAACTTCTATTGGAAGTCTCACATCCACTAGAGATAAAGCAATTTTATAATATATAAGTGGGGTGCAAACCTCACATCAAAAGTCGATTTTGTGGGATTGAGTTAGGTTTAAAGTTCACTACTAACATAGTATCAAAGTCATTGTAAAAAAAAAACTATCATAACAAGATTTTTTTATTAGAAGGAAAAAGAATGTTTTTAGCTTAAGTAGGACAAAAATTAGGTGCAATCGTAATGCTATTTTTATTTAAGAGAAAATAAGGTTGAAAACAAAGTTATTTTCAATTCTATTTTCGCTTCAAGTGAAAATAGGACAATGAATAAAGGTTTAAATCTTTGTTCTATTTTCGATTGAGAAAAATTCTTCACTTGAGTGAAAATATAAGAGAAATTAGCCTTAATAGCACAACCAAACCATACTTTAATAAGAATTCCAAAAGTATTTTAATAATACAACTTCTAAACATTTCAAATGATTAACCCAAACTATAAGTTTCTCGAACATCATTCTTTACTCAAAGTATGTATGTTTAAGCTAATATCAATTTCATAAACTATCATAAGGAAGGAATCAAAACTCAAATCACAAAAATTCTATAATTCACATGCATAATCTAGTCATCATATAACAACACATCAATAAAGTATCAAATTCAAAACATTTTAAACAATCATTCATCAAACAAAATTCAACAACAATAAAGTTTAAACATTCACACAAATTTTCAACCAATGACAATTCCTCTATAGGAACCAAAAACTAGTTATTAAGTCACATTCGCATATAGGTCATCTATCTTGTAGTTTTATCAAAGAACATAACAGCTTATCTTACCTGTAATCTTTTATTCCAATTAAACTGCTAGTTCAGACACAAACTTACTCAAAATCTAGGGATCTAAAGCAAAGTATCCAAATATAACCAAATTCCAGAGTAAAACAAGTTGAGAGGATCACTTTTCTCAAATGACTCATCAAAGTTGATAACAAATTGTATGAAAAGTTAGAGAAGAAAGAATCTATGGAGTAAACAAAAACTTACTTTATTTGAAAATTTGATCAGATAAAAATGTTTCCCGACTATTTAGCTATTGTAAGGTGTGATTAGATTATGAAAGAGATGAGCCATGGAGATATGACATTAGAGATACGACAGGGAGAAAAGAAAAAAAGAAAATACTAGATAGAGAGGGAGAAAAAAAAGGAAGAAAAGATAAATGAAGGGTAGGGGCATGTTCCTCATGAGAATGATGATTGAGCAAATTATAAATTATATTGATAATTTTGAATTTTTTGGAACTTGTATTTGTTAAAGTGGCTCTCGCTTAAGCTATTTTTTTCAAACATTTTTTTCCTTTCTCTTCTCTTTTGGTCTCTTTAACGAATTTTATTTAAATGTTTATTATAAATGTAAAATGAATATTAGTTTGTATGTTTAATTGATTTGTGATTTTGTTTCAATGAATTATGTTGTATGAAAAGGGTTATTGAGAATTATACGACTTATATGAATTTAGGGTCAAAAATCTAAGATGATATACGGATGATGGTTTGATTTGTGTATTATAGTATTGAAATATATATAGTAATAGAGATTCCCTTGTTTCAATGATGGTTTAGTCTCATAGATTAAGACATTACATGGTAAGAAGTTGAGGGTATTGTGCATGTATAGATGTGCAGGTATGGATTGTAAATGAACTTATCGTGATCCATCATTAGTAAGTTCGCTCACAAATCTAAGAGTTTGTATTATATGTTAAACTTTTGTGAGACATACTTAATACATGTCTTTCCTAAAACATCAATTGAGATTTTATTTGTTGAATATCTTGATGTATAAATTCATGTATAGTATATATAATTGTTATATGATAGTTTTTAATGAAATTGAATTGTTGTTATTTGCTAAATTTAAACGTTTCCTTCTTTTATATGCAATTTTTTATGTTAAAATTTTATTTCAATAGAGATATAAGTACAAATGCAAGAGTAATTTCTAAAAGTATTTGTGACTTTCTTTTTGTAAAAATGTATACTTATATACATATATCTTGTCTATACAAAATTTATATTCTAAGATACTATATAGTTTGTGAGGGTGTTATATTTTAGAGTTCCTTCTTTTTTAAATTGATATAGTATATACCAACATATATTAAAACAATTATTATAAAATATACTAAATTAAGCTTAATAAGTTTAAGCTGAACTTTCAAATTTATTATATTATTTTTTAACTACTATTGTATACCAGTGTTTTTTATATTTTCCTTCTCTTTTGAAAATGAATATATGTCTTGATGCCTCGTCTCCATCAAAAGACATAATTGTATTAAAAAAGAATATGACACACATAAACTTAATTATATATATTTGAAAATTTTCACGTAAATGATTAGCGAATTATAAATTATTTACCAAATAACCTTTTACATTATTATGATAAAGTATGGTCATATATTTGGCTTTTTATTAAATAGACGTTAAAAAGATGAATTTTAATTTCAGATGACCGAAATGGAATTTATCTTAACTTTGAACGATTAAATATCATCTAAATCTGAACTATTCGAAAATTAATTTTAGACGAAGTTACCTCGGATTTTATGCCTCATATTTCCAAAATTTAATGCATTAGAACTGTCAAAACGGATTATTTGGTGCAGTACGATACATCACGCGAGTTAGTGGATTAAATAGATTGACTCAATGACTCACTTAATTAAAAAAAATACAATTTTTTTCTTCTGTTTCAGAAAAAAAATTGTGATTAAAATCTAAATAAACTTCAATACAATACAAAATAATATTCAACCCCAAATACAATCCAAAATAATATTCAACACAAAATACAAACCAAAATCACAAAACTATTATGTTTGCATTTGTCAATCCAATATGTTGGTTAAAAAAAAACAACTCAACCCAACCCAAATACAAAAAAAATGTGTGATCCTTTATCTACATGTGGGTGATGAGCCAACCCGGCTCACCACAAGTTCAATCTGGGTGAGTCGAGTTCTTGGTGGACAGGGTCAAAAATTAACCCGTACTCAAATTTGTAAAAACAGTTCAACCCAACTCGACCTGAATCCGTGGTGGGTCGGCTTGGCATACGGGTTCTGACCCACTTTGACAACTCTATAAAATATGATAAGGAAGGTTGTAACTAGATTGAATGTTGAGAACTTTATATACTATTGCAACCATCTTGGGTACAAATAATTTGGTCGAGTATGATAGAAGAGGGTTGCTTCTTCCTACACCTCCATGATTTTGTCCTCCACCCACAGTCTTATTGAAATTACCATATAATCGTTACTGAAAAATTTAATAAAAAAACTTAAAATCATTTATCTTTCAATTCTTGACATGTTTCTTGCACCTCCATCTCCTTCATCGAGGGTGAAAAGCTTTTAAAGACCAAATCATCCTTTGTTTTCTGGCATTTCCCAACAAAATCACCTTGTTGGAGAAGACCTTCCCTAAACAAAAACACCTCCAAGCACCTCCCTTGGTCAAGGACACTCTAATGCTACCCTCGGAGGCTGGATGCAAGTGGTGCAGGACGTCCCTATCCGTAATGTATTTTAAGTTATTTAATGTCAAACTGACTTTGGATACGGAAACATACTGATTTGTAAAATTGTGCATGTAAATACATGCCGAATTGTACATCTCGGTATGCTTTCGGATTCGAAATCTCGTTCAACATCCAATATAATTCATAATATGAAAATCAAAATCTCATGAAGAGAAATCCCTTCCTACGAATACATTCCAATCAAATACAATGTCAAAAACAACAAAACTCAAACCCATTTACCTCATTCTCTGGGACACCTAATGCAACAAGGACGAACCACTTTCTCCACAAACTTTGAGCAATGGACGTGCAGAGAGTTGAAGCTATGAAAATGTAGATTGTTCAAGCTTCAGCCATGGAGTTTAGTGGTTTCAAAGGAGGTGAAGAGTCATCGGAGGAAAAAGTGTTGAAGGTAGAATGAAGAAAGAATGAGGAATTGAGGTGTAGTGAAAAGTCTTGACATAAAATGAAGTATGGAGGTGCAATTAGTGAGATGAGTAATGAGTAAGGGTTTTGCAAATTAGTTTTTTTTTTTATAAATTTAGTAGTGGAAGATGGGATGCAAGAGAATGGGTGCAACAACAACATCAATAAGGAAGGAGAAGATAGAAAAGAAAATCAAATTAGGGTTTTTAATGTTATGAGGGTAAAAATGGGTTTTTAAAAATTAGGGGGTGTAGGAAGAAAATATCAGGGTGCAGGAAGAAATGGCCTAGGAAGAGTGGATATTTTCAGGTCACCAACTTGGGTTGTATTGCTAGCTATTACTAGGGTGTTTCTTCATATACCTCTATTTTTTGTTCCTACACATCCAAAAAATTGAAAATACCTATTTTACCCTCATTATCTTTGTCTTAAAAAACCTTAGAATCAAAAAGTTGCACCACACCTCCCTTCTTCATCTACACAACGCTATACCTCCCTACATACACACAGACTTCGTGTTCTTCACCCATTTTCAATTTCTTATTCTTCTTCTTCCCACCATTTGGTTTGCCCTTCTTTCTATTTTTTTTTTGGGATTTGGGTTATTGGGTTCTCTATTAAGATTATGTTGGGTGAAGAAGAAACCATGTATTATTTGTGGATTGAAGAGTAGGGTAGGTAAAAATGGAGAACAAAATGTGATAGTTCGTGTGAGAATGAGGCTGAGGGTGGCTATATTTTCTGATGATTTTGTTTAGGTGATGAAGGTGATGGGGCTGCTGGAATGGAGGTATCATCATCCTCTTTGTTGCATGTGCACATATGATTAGAGGGAGGGAGGTGTGATGTGATCCCAACAAGCCTAAGCCCAAATGCATCAACAAGCCTAAGCCCACCTCGAACCCCAATCACTAGAAGCATGATGAAGAAGATACAAATGGGCCTCTCACAAGATGATCCAGTCAATCATGGGCTTTTCACTTTATTCACATGGGCCAAAGAAATCTACAAAATATGATTTGATGCATGGAATGTCATAGTTTAGATTTAAATTGGGTCATTGTTTAGGCTTTGCTTTCAATAAATAAGCTAGAACATTTGTGATTACATGGTGCATAAAATTGGGCCGAGCCCAATTTCCTTGTTGGCCAAGAATGCTTTGGCATATGCTACACATGGAGACAAGCAAGCTAAGCATGACCAAGGCAAAAAGAGTGTGAAGGTGGCAAGGAGGATGTGACAAGGACACTTGGTGTCATCTTGCATCATATCCTACATCATATGGCCAAGAATCAAGCTTGCTCTTCAAGCTACATCTATGTTTTATTTGTGCCTAATTTGAATTGCATTAAGGAAGCTAATCTACTATAAATGATAGCTTTCTATGCACATGTAAAAGGAGTCTTGAATTGCTAATAGATGCTAGTGTTAAGATCACTCCACCCTTCTATTAATTTGATAGCACACATGGCTAACCTTCTCCAACATTTCCTCTAGTTACCTTCCATTCCATAATTCCATTTCTACTCTTCCTCTTCACCAATCTTCCATGGTCGAGAGTTTAGCACACCTCCTCCTCTATTTTCGCTGCATTATTATGGATCTCCTTCCACTTCTACTCCAAAGAGGTCCATCAAGGTGGCTCTCGGTTGAAGTGTGTGGTACCAGATTTGGTTAGAGAATACTGGATTATTTGTTCCGGTTAAGGAAGGGAGCGAACATATTGTATGCTCTAGGAGAGTTGCACCAGATTATGTGTTTCCAGATTCAGGACTACCGAAATGAAGAATCCAGCTAAGGCCACCAGATGGAGGAAAATGCGGTGAGATGCAACCAAATTGAGAACTCCGAGGAAATTATATGAATTGAGCAACTACCAAATTGATAAATCAAGATTGATGGGACTGGATTATGAAATCCAGGCAACATTTCGGTTTGAGTGCACCAGACTATATATGATGTGTTGTGTATGTTAATATCGGATTAAGGAATCCAATTTGAGTTTATTGGATCTGGTGTATGTGTACTTGTAAGATCCGAGAAATTTAAATAACAAAATAAATAATTATTTAATAAATACGGGTATTAGAAGCCTTTATGACATTTAATGCTAATTGTTGTGATGTGGAAAAGTATTAGCCAAAGTGTGATACCCCTTTTCTGATTTCCTAAAAATAGAAGCCTTGCTTCCTTTCTTCTCACTTTCTCAATTTCTCTGCAACCAGCAACCTCCCAACCTCTCTTCTCTGTTGCTACCACGTCTTACTAATTCAACCTTTCTATACTCAGATTCAAGAAGGATCAACCCACAGGAACCTCAGCGGCTTCCTCCCTCAGCTTCCAGTCTCCTAGGTAGGTCTCCTATTAAAAATTAGGTTCAATTCCAGCTAGAATTCGCTAGTTAATCTCTGAATTTTGAATCTGATCGTGTAATTCTTCCTTCTCCATGTTGTGGTGATGAATTCTCATAGGTTAAACTGAAAACTCTGCTGTCTTGCAAATTTCTTGATTCCA
>Ga0214544_1002841_pt1 | contig 36134 bp, 19 predicted proteins | sample CNSS3metaG_FD_160074 | JGI IMG/M metagenome (GOLD analysis project Ga0214544, IMG submission 160074) | Root nodule microbial communities from cowpea collected in UCLA plant growth center, Los Angeles, California, USA - CNSS3 | ecosystem: Host-associated > Plants > Roots > Nodule | place: USA...
AAATAAAAAATAGATAAAATATATATATATATATATATATATATAGAGAGAGAGAGAGAGAGAGAGAGAGAGAGATAATTAATTATGAATATTTTAATAATTTAAACGGAGACGGAGATATGGCTGGACGGGTATTATGGCGGGAATATGTACATGTCTATCCCCATCCCCAATTGAAAAAGTCGGGGATTCTCCATACCCATTCAATGCGGGGATTCCCGTCAAAACGGGGACGAATTCGGACAATACCCACGGGGACGAGTTTATTTGCCATCTCTATTTATGATCGTTAAAAATTTAAACATTGTTAGTAAACAAAGGACATAATTAAATAAAATTGATGAAAATTAGGACCTATTTGAACACAAAAATAAAATTAAGACTGATTTGACAAAATTTGACGAAAATTGGGATAAAAAGGTATTTTAACATTTTTATAATTGCTCAATCAACATGGATAAATGCATTGAGACAGAAAAGGTATAAGCAATTTTATTTTTAACTTATATAAGTTTATTTTAATTTTTTTTCTTCTCCAAGTGTTTAAAAATTTCGTCCAAATATATTATGAAGCAGAAATAAATTAAGTAGTCTGAGATTAAGGTTTTCCTCTATATCTAACCAATAAGCATATTGTAGTTCGAAAATCTTAAAACATGACACATTTAATTTAGGAAAATGATATTTTAATCCATTTTTTTTACCAATTTTTAATCTAATATTTTAATCATTATTAGATAATCTATTTTGATTCTTTTTAATAATGTAATATAATAATCTAATAATGATTGAAATAATGAATTAAAAGTGGATAAAAAAGTAAATTAAAATATCACTCTTCTTTAATTTAATCGTTGGAATCACATAGTTTTCAAAAGACAACCGCAAAACAATAATATACTATAACCTACAAAATTGTACCAAGATTCTCTGGAAGGGAGAACAACAAAGTACGAAACATTTATAGTAAATTTATTATTTTACATAACCACGAACAGTAGAGTCATGTCAAACAAAATACCCATATAATTCAATTCAAGAATTGTTATATCAAATTTCTATTTATCTGGTCCATCTTTACAGGGAGAGGAACATAAATTTTAAGTTGAAGTGGAAGTTTTATTTTGATTAAAAATGAATAACAAAAAATATATATATATATATATATATATATATATATATATATATAAAAGTAAAAACTTAACAAATCATATAATAATCTTAAAGTTTTATATTGAAAGGTAAATCTTTTATTCATAATATGATAGGTCGCTCTTCTGAGATAATACGAGTGTCTTTCCTAAAAAAAATTAAATATGTTTTTGTCTCTTATGTTTGAGTAAAATTTAAAATTAGTTCATTTTCAAAATTTTTGACAATTTAGTCCTTCATCTTTAAAAATGTGTGAATTTAGTCATTTAACCAAATTTTGTTAAGTTTATCTTACGTTTTAAGCACATATCATGATAGTTTTTGAATTATTTACACCATTTGACACATTTTAGCTTCAATGTTAACTCAAATATTATCATAAAATGCATTTAAAATATCAAATAAACTTAACAAAATTTGGTAAGAAGGATTAAATCCACATATTTCTAAAGATGAATGGCTAAATTGATATAAAATTTTAATGAAGAATTAATTTTAAAATTCACTGAAACTTGAAAAAAAAAAAAATATTAAACAAAAAAAAAAACTAATATAGTTACAAGCACTGACGGAGCCACGATGGTACAGGCGGAGCCACGATGGTTTCAAAATACAATATAAAATTGAATATAATAAAATAAAATTGTTAAGATAATTTTTATTTTCTCTTCATATTGTTTTTTGAGTTTTTCATATCTTTCATTCTTAAAGAAAAAAAAAATTATCTTGTCTCACTTGGTAGTGCGTTTAATATTTAGTCTTGTTTTTTTTTTTTATCTCATTATTCTTTTGTATATTCATTTTTTATAAACATAGAAGAACAAATAATGTATTATGCGATTTTTTATAGAGAATTTTTAATTGTAACTCGATTATCATACTTTTTTTTAGTAATTATATCTTTCAATTTTTTATTATATTATAATAATAAAAAATTGGTCTTAAACTTGTTTTATAGATGGGTATATTGATAAAAAAATAAAAGAATAAATTCATTTTTTTAAAATTGATAAAAAAGAAGGGAAGATGAGAACAAGACAATAAAGTTGCTCATCGCATAAGCATAACAATGATGAAATGAAAATTTGTGATGACTTTTGAATTGATATGTGCATATTAGTAATACAGAAAATGAATATTTTACATATAATATGATAATTTACATTGAACAAAAAATAGCTGAAAAATTTAGTTATGATTCAATTATTTAATAAGTTCAAGAATATGAAAAAATGAATGACAATTATTTAGATGTGTGTATTTTCTGTTATAGTTATAACTATATTAAATTATGTATTAATTTAAGTGAATGAGTAACAAAAATGTTAAATATATAAATTTTAAGTATATTATTTTGGCTCCCCCAAAAAATCTTAATCAAGATCCGTCACCGGTTACAAGGTGAAAATGTGGAAGATAATTGATATTTTGAAACTTGATATGTGTTTGAGGGTGAAAACTTTATTCATTGTCAAGAGAATATGTGTACTTTCTTTACAACTTTGAAAATTTGTCTTTTTGACATTCCAACACCAGACGATGATGATAACATATCAGTATTAAAAGAGAAGAACACGTAAGATTAATGTAAATTACCTTTTTAATAAGAACAAAATATTGATAACATAGGTAACAAAATAGTTTAATCCTCGATAAATGTTTGTTTTACATTATTTTTGGTTTCAATCATAGGATTAGAGAAAAAAGCTTATAAGATGAAGTTTGGTGTTATATTTGGTCAATGTGAGATGTTCATTAATAAGGTATGAATATCTCAAACATGTGACTAGATATTTGTGAATAGTTTAACAGTGACTGACTTGATAGATTCAACAAATTTCACTAGAGTAAATTTCGATATCATATTAAGAAGTGAATTCTCAACTTTAAATAATTCATTTATAAGATGAGATTTGTAGCTATTATAATTTGATCTTATTTTTAATTAATATGAAATTTTCAACACAAAAAATACAAAAATAAAGGAATATTGTAAGAGATCAAAACGATGTCGATAGCCCAAGACAACATCATCTCAGTACAAATATCTCAACTTTAGTAACAACATACACCTAGACATATCAACTTTCCAAAATAAGGTTAGCAAAACCATAAACCACCTAGAAGAGGTCCTGACCTACGTAATCTAGATCATTCAGGTAAAAGCTCATAAAAATACTATAAATAACACTATTCATGAAATAATCTTTACACACTCAATATTCCATTTATTTCTTTCTTACATACATATCTGACTTCAGAGTTAGAATATCATTGTAGACACCCCAAATATTTTGGACCTAAAAGTACCATGAAGGGAGACATTTTATCCTCTAGCGTAAGAAAGATTGGGTACTACTCAAGTAAAGAAGGAGATCATGATGAATGGGTGTTTCTAGTAGACCTATATAATGTATTTTTAGGCCTTGCAAAAACAATAAAAAATAAAAATTCTTATCATATTACTTAAGTGGTTAAGACAAATATTCTCCAATATTCTTTTTTCTAATAGTTTAGATTTTAAACTTTCTATATATGTGTGAGAATCCAACATTCCAATGCGAATAGAAGTTGTTATTTACAACAACTTATACACGCTTTTAATCTCTTTTTTCATAATTTTAAAATCAAATAAAATTTATTTAGTCGTGTGACTTATTTTGTAAGGTGTAAATTAAAAGGTGTGTATCCAATATTTTGAGAAAATCTATTCTATATTTTTGCACATATTTTTTTTTTCTTTTCACAAAATCTATTATTTATATTTTTATAAACATATTGACTTTCTAAATTTAGAAATTATTTTTCAGATTGATTGTATTTAAAACTTAATTATAAACTAAAAAATATATATAATTTCTTTGTCCAAACTTCTAAATCCTTTTCGTAAACACATAAACAAATATCAACTTGTGCGTATGCATGAATTTAAAACTAGTTCACTTAAAAAAGTCAATACAAAATCTATTTTAACAAAAAGATTTTTGAATCTATTATACTACTTGTTGTAACTCTATTTTTATACTAAATGTGGATGCCATGAAAGTGGTGGCATAGCAATCTCGTGAATCCACAAAATGGTATGACCAGAAATTAATGTTGGTAGTGTAATAGAAATTGTGGATGAAATTGTGAGGAGGAAAATGGAGTAAACTAAAGTTGGTGACAACCATAGCTGAGATAAGAGAATCCATTATAGTACTTAGACGTATGCTTCGTACCCACGTGCTCTTGTTCTACCATTTTTGTCTAGCTAGCTTAACAAATGAGTGAATATAATATCCAACATCCTCATCCATTCGTCTACGTCTAAACATACAAATATGTTTCAAATTAATGGTCGAGGGTTCTTTTTCGGTAAATTATAGGAAACTTAAATTTGTATTTCAATTTCTTCTCAGAAATTCTAGGTGGGGATAATTGGGTTTAGTTTTGCTTTTATGATTTTAAAATATGCTCTGAGAAAGAAAGAAAAATGAACAAACAAAAGTTGTATAATAATGTTATTTAAGAAGGGTTTTGAAATTGAAGAAATAATTTTATCAATTTTAAAGTATAGAACCAAAATTGCGTTTGATAAAAAAAAAATACAAGAAATAAGATACATTTTTTGTTTCTAAATTATTTGTGTTAACTAAAATAACTCTTCCGCATACACCCTTATAGCCAAAGTCTTCAACAATTCCGATCAATCCTTAGATGATACACAGTTAAAATATTATTAATTAATTAATTTTAAATATTTAAGGAGATAAAATAAGGAAACTATGCAGAACTAAGGAGATAAAATAAAATTGGGGGAGAAGAGATAAATTTTTCATTTTAGAAATTAAGAGAGAAATTATTGTTATTTTTCTTAAGACAAGTAAAAAAAAAATAGTGTTATATATAACCCTCCATAACATAAATATGCATACTTACCCTTTTGTATAAACTATATTATATACTTCCCAATTAAGAGATAATTTTATTCAAGTTGAGTAAGTAGTGAAAAGTAGAACTTTTCTTTCAAGTATAATTGAAATGTTTAATATTTTGGAACACTAATTAAGTCAAAGTAAACACACTCCATACGTCAATGATACATGCATCAACCTTTTGGAAAAAGCCTCATTTTAAAAGTGTATTTAAAATATGAAATTATTGAGATGTAATATGAAGGTATTTTCTTTCAATAATTTTTATTTCCATAATCTATATCCATACCAAACAATGGTACAAGTTGAAGTTAGAGTACTCTTATTCCAAGATGACGCTTGGATTGATGGTTAGATGAGAACATGACCAACTTCTGCACAAATTCATTCTACTAGGATTTGATGGTGACACTTATTCAGCGTATAAATACAGATAAGACTAACCATTTCTCAATGGGGATGATGGTATCTAAAGTTAGAAAGCAGGATATGTATGTGAAACAGGGTAATGAATTGAAGCACATAACATTATCTAAAGATCATAAAACTTAGTTTAATTTACATAGATAAAATACAAATAGATGTATCATATCACAATTTTTATTAGTGGTTGTTATAAAAAAAATATAGTTAAAAACACTAAAAAAATAGTATTTGTCAGGCTATCAAGTATAATTTATCAGTAATAAAAAAATGTGGTAATCATGTTATCGATGGCTTACAACAATGAAAAATTTGTCTGTAAAATGGTTATTGATAAACATTACTGACATTCACGAATCCATCGGTCAGTGTATGTCAGTCAATATTCATCAGTAAACTAACAAATATGGTCGTTAGTAACATCAATTGATAAAAGATGCAATCGATCTCATTCTTCTTCCTTTCTCTTTTCTTTTTTCTCCATCTTCTTCCTTCCATCCTCCTCTCCTCATAGGGTCGTCGTCGTTGTCACGCCACCACCACCATCTCCAACTCTTCTTCCTCCTCCTTCTTTAACTTCGATAACCACCATCACGCCTCCATGTCACTGGCTTGTCTTGCGTCAATATTGTGTCTCTACATCATCGACGTGCCTCCTTGTCACTAACGTGCCTCCATGTCACTAGTGTGCCTTTGCGTACTAACGTGCCTCCTTGTGACTAACGTGCCTCTGTGTCACTAGTGTGTCTTCTTCGCGTACTTACTTGCCTCCATGTCACTACATGCCTCCACGGCAGTGACGTGCATCCATGTCACCGGCGCATCTCTACGTTAACGCCTAGCCGTTGTCGCATCACCACTAAGCTACCAACGCATCACCATCAAGCCACCACCGCATGACAATTGAGCCGCTGGTAACTCATCATAGAGCCTCCACCTCCTCCTCCTCTCCATCATTTTCTTACTCTCTTTTTGTCATTTATATATCCTTAATATAAAAAAATCTACATTGCACTAGGTGAGAAATTTGCCGCCCAAATTTTTGATGAATTTAGCGATGAAAAATTATCGTCAGTAATTATAATGATAAGTTACCAAAAGATATATTTGTCGATAATTGTAATAATAAGTTACCAACAGAAATACCCGTTGCACTATAAGAAAATTTCTCGTTAACAACCAATGAAAAAATTGGTAGTCATTATAATGACCAATTTAGATTCCAATTTACAAAATAAAAAATTATTGGTTACTAAAATAGTCACCGTTACAAATAAAAAAATAATAATTGGTCACTAAACATTAGCTATCAAAGTTTTTGTTGCCAAAGAAATTAGTTTCTAAATTAGTCTCTAATTAGATAGTGACCAATTTCTATTTTTTATTCTTCGACTCTTTTCTTGAGTTGGTTTTGGAAAGTTTTTACATAGAATAGGACTAAAGGTTTTGCATGTGGTCCTTCTAAGGTAAAGGTGAATCTCTCTTAGTACATGATTATAAAGGTATGTTAAGATTATTTATCAATATTTAATGTACAAGTTTAACTTTAATATGTGATAAAGAGAAGTTGGAAGCTTGACTTTAAAGTAAACAATCAAGCACATATTTAAGACAACACAAAAATACAAAAACAACGCGGGCTAGTATTAATTTGAAGTAAGGATACACTTATCAATTAAAATCTCACACAATTATACATTTTCATATCTCACTCATCATCTAATTAATATCACATAGAAATCAAATCAGATATTCATCACAAACACTTAACTCTACTTCAAAAAGTCTTGTGCATTAAATTAAACTCAAAGATTATGCACCTATCAAATGACCATCCACTCACACAAAGTTATCCTAGGAACTAATTTCTCCTTATATGACAAGGTAAATTCCTAACAACCAACTAGATACGATTCATTTTCACACCATATTCAAGATTGTAGGAACCTCCATCAATTCTCACTACCTAATATTTTCTTGTGAGTCCAACATTAGTAGAGTCCAAGGAATTCTCATTCAATATATACATTTCCTACGACCACTCAACATAGTACTTCCTTTTTTAAAATAACTACATTCACATGACACATGTCTATTTAATAAACAATCACACATACATATCGTTGAATATACATATTTTATATTAAAGGAAAGAAATTTACATAAATGTAAAAAAAAAAAACAAAAACTTGCTTAAAAAAAAGAAAGGATATATAAAGGAGAACTATCATAAGAAACTTATACTAAACGACTAAAGAAAAACATAACTAAGAGCTAAACCGATTGAAATACCACTGACCATTTTTAATTTGAATAATCATAAATTTTCTCATTTTATACTTAACTCCCTTCTTTTCTATTTATCACATTTTCCTCTTTTTATTGTATTTTTCTTATCACAATAATTAGAGTGGACTCTCTCCCTTTAACCTAGGGGTGGCAATGCGGGCCGAGTTGGCCCATTTAGGCCCGGCTCGTTTAGGCCCGACCCTCATAAAGCCTGCATAACGCGGGCTAGCCCGCCCCGCCCTGCAACTTTATGCGGGCTGAAAACACTGACCCGTCCCGCATACTCCTTGGTCCGCGGGCACGCGGACCGACCCGCTTTTTTTTTCTTTTTTTTTTTAATTTTTTTAATTTTTTTTAATTTTTATGATAAAACTTTCAATGTTTAAAAATTGGGAAACTTTAGAAGTTCACAAAATTAAGTAAATATTTTGGGGAATTAGATGATAAATTGATAATTCAACATTTTCATCATATTTATACTATGACATACACAATGTATTCTTTAAATTTTAGCAATTAAAAATTACATAATATTTGTTTTTTTCAGTTATACAAGAATTTGAAACGTTAATGCAAGAGTCCATAAAAGAAGTAATTAATATACACAAGTGCAAGTGTTTTTTTTTTTAATTTTATGCGGGCTTGCAGGCCCGCCCGTACGGGCCACGTGCCTATACGGGCCGGCCCTATGCGGGCCTGCGGACTCACTCCCCTGACACGTCCCGCGTGTTTTCCGCAGACATGCGGGCCGACCCGATGAACCAGGCCCTAATTGCCACCCTACTTTAACCACTAAAGCTTTGGACCAAATAAATCATTCATTTACCTTTTGGACCAAATAAATCATTCATTTACCTCTTATTTGACTAATTCGATGGGAAGTGACAATCGCAACTCAATAAATGAAAGGAACCCTAAACCAATATATAGTACGATGCAAAAGAACATTGAAGAACTAACCCGTGACTCTCACTATTTACCATTCACAAGGACATTCTTTATTTCCTCATCATTGCCTCTCTATAGTTTGTGAACAGAACAATGACCACATTTCAACGTACGAAACCTCACCAAGATGTGAAAACAAACAATAGTTCTTAAATGGTTTGATCAGATTTCACTTTCGTTAGTAATCTGAATATTCTCACTTTCTACCAACCTAGCTTACTACCAAGTGTTGCTGTCTCATTCAGCAATTAATGGGCAAGGAAATTTCCAATTTTTATTTTTTGTTTTCCAATTTTCAGAAACCCTAGTATGAAATATTTATGGTGATGATGATGAAGTTGATGAGTCCTTCTCAAATAAGTTGGACCACCACATTTAGTGATGGAGGTTAATTGTTTTCCCTGGTGAAGCCACGTTTTACCAAAGGATAGGACATGTTTACCAAAGGATAGGACATGTTTCTTTGAATTTTTTGAGCAACTAATTTTGTAAATTAACCTTTTTCGATTTCTGCTTACCCTTATTTATAATTTGATTGATCAACGTCTTGAATAAATATTTCACCCCTTATTTTAGTTTCAGTTACTAAATAACATTTATCACAATATTTTTTGATATTATTTATCACAATATTTCTATTTCTTTTTTTTTCTCTTCCTTAGCGTTATTATTCTCAATCTTCTATTTATATAAAATAAGTAGTCTTTCTCATTTCTCCCTACCCTCTACAATATAAGCCACTAATCTTTCCTTAATATTTATTATTTAAAAATAAATATATACATATGTAATTAATTAATAAAGTAAAGATGTGTCGATGATATATATATATATATATATATATATATATATATATATATATATTATATTCTAAGTTCTTATACTTTTTATCAATTCACAAATTAATAGTCATGAATGATCATTTGTTGATTTTTAGGAGTATAAATAACTTGATTTTGGATAAAATTTAATTTAGTTTAATTGCGTTGGATTTAACCTTTTATTTTATCTGGCGCTCAATCTAATTGAACTTATTTATAACTGAGTTACTTTTTAACACTTTGGAGTAATAAAAAATATTAACTATATAAGTTTTTTTTAGGTTTAGAGAATAAATTGTGAAATAAATATGTCTTTCAAGGAGCTAATATAAAAAAAATTAAAATATTTTATTCTTTATTTTTATAAAATTTTATTTTGAATTTTTTGTTAAATTGTCTATATTTTCTATAAAATTCTAAACTGACCGTTTGTTCTTCTCGTTATATTTTCACTGTATTCAATTACATAATTTATTAAACATAGTAAATATTTTATAAGTTTTATAAATATATTATAATATTTTAATTAGAAAATTAAAATTACCTACTTGATCTTCTTGGTAAACAATATCATATATTGAAAAACTCATTCAATTCCACGTTGGAGTAAGAAGTTGTAAGTTGTTAGGACGATCAGCTTAATATAAGCAGGCGTCTGTCAGTGCACACGCTTTTGCTATGTCTGGACCCACAAAAAAAATCATTGTTGGAGGTTTACCATCAACAATTACTGTAAATGATTTTAAGAAGTATTTTCATCAGTTTGGTAAGGTTGTAGTTATGAATGACCATAATGCCCAGAGCCTAAGAGGTTTTGACTTCATTACCTTTTATTAAAAAAGATGTGGATAGAGTTTATAAAAGTTTTCATGAACTCAATGGTAGGATGGTTGAAGTGAAGAGGGCGGTTCCCAAATAGCTTTCCCCTTATCAGCTGCAGCTCATTGATAGAATATAACTATGGTTTGGATAGGGCCAGTAACTACTTAAACAAGTTAGGTTAGGATTAACACATAAATCAAGATAGACTAATTATAATTTTTATCTGGAAATAAATAATTTTTTTTATTGTTAGAATGAATTTAGATATTATATTTTTGAGGTTGGTGTTTTGGAACTTCTTGGTTTAACCTTGAAAACTTTTAAGAGTAGAAGTTTTATTTCTAATGAATAAATTTACATCTCATACATTATTTGATTCAGAATATCAAAATGAAATTAGTATTTATAGGAATTTGAAACAATATTTGAGTTGGATTAGTAAGCATGCACTTTGAGTGCATTTTGGTAGCTTTGGCTCATTTTGAGTATTAATTAGTTATACTTGAGCTGGATTAGTAAGCATGCACTTTGAGAGAAAACATATTGATTTGGCCGGTTAAAACATGTTAATTATATTATATATGGTGATTTTTTAAGCATGCAATTTGCGTGAAAACATTTAGATTTTGATCGTTAAAACATGTTAAATATATTATATATGGTGGTTTGTTAGGTATGAAACATTTATGTAATTGATGTCGTTTTCTGCATAATTCACTTTAGTGTAGATATGGTTGGTTGAGTAATGTTATATGAAGTTAAGTTTAACTAGGATAAGTCAAAATAATTATCTCTCTTTTAAATTTTTTATTATCCTAATAATGAGTGATCGTTCAATGAGAGTTTGAGTTTTGAAAGATTTCTTTAAAAGGTTGGAGTATGTTGATGTTGATAATGGGGAGAAGTTGAAGGACAAGTCATTAATTAAGTATGATATGACTTGATTTTGCGATTTTCACAATAAGAAATATGTTAGTTATTTATCAATAATTACATACAGATTATAATCCACAAGTAATTTGTGACTTACATGCCGATTTACCTACTAATATTTTTCAGTAGGTAATTTTTTACTTACCTACATATCTTCTTCATGTATAAATGTTCTTCATGTATAAATGTAATAGTTTGTGATCCAAAATCTGTAGGTAAGGTCCATACATAAATTTAGTCCGTTTAGGTAGGAAAATGTTTTGAAGAATTTTATAAACATATTTATATCAGTAGATAAATATTTCATTTTTTACCTACTAATATTACCTCCTGATCATGATAGATTAAATTTTAAAGGACAAAGCAATATTAAAACGTGTTTTTTCTATCTGCACACGAAAAACTTCTCTCATAGCCCTAAACTTTCCTTCAATTAGTTTCCCACTTTTTTCGTGTGCCCTGAGCTAAAGATCACGTGGCCTAAGCTGAGGATTTGTTGTGCCCCTTCAAACATTTCTCATGTAGGCTGAAGTCGCGTAGGCTCAATCAGAAGTTTTCATCACTGAACAATGAAGTTTGCTCGTGTAACCCTAACTAGTGTGCATTGAGTCCAAGATTTCTTGTGCGCCTTAAATATTTGTCATTTTCCTCAAACATTTCTTGCACACCTGAAGTCGTCATTGAAATTGGAACTCAATCGAAGAACATGACCCTTGGTTCTTTATCATGACCAAACCTTTGTGAGAAAGGTGATTGATTATTGTGTTTTAAAATCTATTTCCTGTGTTAAAAATTTATCTTTGATTCTTTTAAGGGAATCTCATGTCTTAGGCTCAAGTCATGGTTAAAATTGGATTTCAATCGAAGACAAAGTTTAGTTGTTCGCATGTGAAACCTAGTGAGAATAATGATTAGTTATTATGTTTTAAAAGTTGATTTCCTCTTTTAAGCATTTCTATTTACTTTGTTTAAGTGACATTATGTTGAGAAGTGGATGTAGAAACACAAAGGACGTTATATTGACCATTTTATTCTTTGTGTAGAGGTATGTTCATTGAATCTTAATCTCATGTCTATTTGTAAGATCCGAGAAAATTAATTAATTAAATAATTAATTAATAAATAAATAAGGGTAATGGGAGCTCTTATAGAAATTAATGTTGACTTTTATGACGTGGGAAAGTACTAGCTCAAATGATTGAGAGTACTTGGTTGTGTTGAAAGGACTTGGATTCAAGTCTTGTGTGAGCCAAGTTGTGTGTTATTTTGATAATATGATTGATCATGAAAAGTGATAATATAATCCTAAATTTATAGGAATTATCACGAAACATGAATGGGTTGAGTGGTTATGCATTTGCTTTGGGATTTGGATGGTTGTGTGTTTGAACCTTGGTAGACATGAATTAAGCTTCTTTTTTGCCAAAATTCTTTTTGGCATGAATGTGAATGGTCATACCAACCCTAGCTGTGCCAAGGAGACTGAAAGAATTACACTAAAACATTCATTTAATGATAATTATACTCAATTAATGGAAATTTTCGTTTTATGGCCATTAAACTTAATTAAGACATGTTCACAAGGCCAATTGAGGGAGAGAAGAAGAGTTTTTGATATTGGACATTGGAGAGCATTGTAAGGAGTGCAATTACATAGAAAAATAGTGTTTAGTTAGTGAAACGGAGGAGTTGAACTGTGGGAGAGCTAAGGGAAGCCATTGTTGGTTGAGGAAGAACTATCACGTACTCAATTTTACTCAAGGAATCCAGGTTAGGAGAGTTGTACCTATCATTTTTAGATTTTAATTATGTAAACATGAATGAAATGTGAAGTATGATTGCTTGGTTCTCGTGTTTTCTGGACTATGTTGAGTTTCTGGAAATTTTCCAAAAACTACCTGGCGGGCCTGCAAAGCCGCCAGGCGACTTATACCTTTTTATGTGTATTTCTGGGTTCCTCATAGGAACTTTCTGGTGGCATGAGCTGACTGCCAGGCGACACAACTTCTCCTAACCAGTTTATGGGTTTTGTATGAATGGCCTAGCGGTGAGGATCACTCGCTAGGCGATGCGAGCCATGATGGTTCGATTTTAATGTTTTTGAGCTTTCTCAGTTGATTATGATGGGAGAAAAGGAAAAATTTATTGGTTAATCACTGGAATTCCAATAACTTTTGAATTGCACTGTGATTGCAAGTTAATTGGGAAAAGTTGTATGAACATTCCTTTAGGGTTTGGAAATTTGGGATTTTTTATGTTCTGGGATTTAATCATTGTAGAATGGCATTGGAAATGATAATGGATATGATTTATGTTGAATAATTATACAACTATAAGCGTGATTACTAGTGGAGTTATAGAGTGGTATGCACCGCTTGATGGCACGGGGCCTGCCGCCAGGCGCCAACGCAATGAATATTGTTCTGCGTAGCTGTGAGGTGCAATTTAGGGGGTTGGATCTGTTGGAGTCAAATTGGGGTGTGAAAATAAAAATGATTGGTGATACATTGAGATAGGGTATGATAGAAGTAAGTAATGCATAAATTAAGGTAATTAATTAAACCTTGGGTTGATTAGGTTTTGGAGGAAGAGTGATGCAAAGGAGGTATAGAGGAGGTCAGTTGCACTAGTATTCTGAATTAGTGGTTGCATAATCTAAAGTGGTATTAGTTTCTTTTGAGACTTGTCTAAGTTATTGTATAATTATAAGATAGATGGCAATTGTCATAGTACACGAGATGATACCAACACTTAACAAATTGATGCATAGTAGGTGGGAATTGATGATTAGAAGCAGCTTGGACAATTCCTAACTAGACTTGTGGTATTATGGATGAGTGTATAGTTCATGGGTAGGTAGTGGCGTTGTGAAGGAGACCTATGAGTTATAGTGCATGAGTGGATTACTCAACTTAGAGAGTTAAACTGAGATGGTTTGTTATGATTGGAAGTGGTGTAGACAGTATTGAATTAAGCTTGTGGTACTTTGGATTAGTGGTAATGTGGGTTAGTGTGTGAGCAACTATGTTTGGACCAAAACAAGAACTAGTACTGCGCGAATACTAGTTTAGCGCCTGACGGTAGTGTCTAACCGCCAAGCAATAGCTACAATCATAGTGGCACTAAGAGCGCCTGGTGCCTGACAATGGGTTACGTTTACGACGTCTGGCGTTTGGCGGTTTATGGCGTCCGCCAGGCGATCTGGAACAAAATTTTGCCTAACGACTCTAGAGCAGTGTCAGACGATAAGACCAAGGACGAATGGTTGTTTGCTTTGGATGTGTGTGGTCTACAATGCTTTGGTGATATCTTAAAGATTTACGTGCTAGAATGTTCCCTGAGTTGTTGCTCGGAACCATATCCCTTGAGTTATGGCTCAGAATAGAGGGTAAACACGTGACATTCCTTGAGTTGTGGCTCGAAATGACATCTCTTGAGTTATGGCTTGCGATGGCGGATGAACACGAGAAATTCTTAAGTTGTGGCTCGGATTGGGAAGTGTTACCAATGTGAGTGTGTGAGTTGTGGCTCATACAGATAGGTCCAGAAAGATTGCCTTCTTCGATATTTAGCTTATGAGTTTGATAGTCTTGGGACATTATGAACTATGCTTCGTATTGGGAACTTCACCTTGTGTTACGGAGTGTGGTCCGTAGCATCTTCCCCGCACGTGTTCTATAAGTTGTGGTTTGTAGGTGTGGCAGCAAGGACATCTTGAGGTATTCATTTAAAGACGTAGAACATGGATAATATGGTGGTGGCCATGTGGTATGGAATCAAAGGATGGGGTTCCTTTGATAAGTGTATTCATATTTATACTTTTTAATTGTCTATGTGTTTATCTGTTAGCTCACCCTATCTGTTTGTGTTTGTTGGTGATCATGTAATGCATTACATGAGAACAGATGATGTTGCAGGTAATGCTGGTGAGACATAAAGTCGAAGAGAGACTAGCTTTGGAGAAATATTCTTATGGCATTTACTGATTTTACTCTTATGTTGAGAATAATGTTTTCTTTCTTTTTGAATTGTAATATCAGGACGAGTTAATAAAGGTTTTAAATTTTCTCACGTTTTGGGAAGATAAGTTATAATAAATGTGAATGTGTGTTTATTTCATTTTAATTAGTAATATTCGACCGGGGTGTTACACTATTAGTGTGAATGTGTTTATACTAAATAAAATCTTAGTTCCCCCAATTACAATTTGCTTCTGTAGGTTGCATCCTTAGGATGCAAAATCCCCAATTTTGAAAACCCAAGCTCCGTTTCTCCCAAGCTCAACACAGTAACTCCAAGTTGAGGAATTTGCGCAAGAGGTAAATATTTGTAATGCTTTTTTGCAAATGTGTTGAAGCATGTTGTTTAGGTCTACTCTTGCATTAGTTTCATTAGTTTGTGTATTTTAATTAGAATTAAAAGGTTGGGTAGTGAAATTAGGAAACAAAAATATGATTCAAACACGATAGGAAATAGAATAAAGTTTTTTTCCATTTTGTTCAGCTTGGTTTATATGGATAGTATAAAATACCTATTGGTTTTCTTGTCATGGCCATTTGTCTAGTCATAGAAACCATTTCAAGTTTTCTAGTTTATTGCTTAAAACATCTTAGGATTTTGCTCGTAGGGTCAACTAGGTTAGAGGAAGGGAAGCATTCAATTCAAACAATGACCATCTTAGGATTCTACCCCATCTTTTGTTTTATCTTTAAATCCTAATGCACTTTCCTTACTTTTTCCTTCACATCCATCTTAAGTAGGTAATTATTATTATTATTATTATTATTATTATTATTATTATTATTATTAATTCTTTTGTAAGAAAAAAGAAAATGCCTTAATGGCCTTATAGATATCTAGACTTGTGAGTTACATCAAGTATAAAAGAGTTGGTGATGGTATTAGAAAACACAATTTTTTAGAAAGAATTCTAGATTGTATTAAGGATTACAGTAAAATAAATAAGTTTGTTGATATTTACATAAAGTCAATGACTAGTGCTCCTTGCCTAAACAAAAGGCTAGACATAAATCTTACTATTTTTCTCCATTGCCCCTTCCATTCGCGATCATCCTATTTTCATAAGCACTTCCCCCTTTTCCTGGTACTCGGTCCTGGTTCTTCTTCACTTAGCATAAGTTTTTATCTCTTAATATGTTCCATATGGTCCTCTTACCCTTTTCCTAGCTTCCTTATATTATGCCAATGGCTTAGTAATAAACCTTTTATCACGCAAGATTTAGTCAAAACTTGATTTACTCACTAACTAATGTAGTGTATACAAGTCTGTTGTATATTGTGATTGGTTGATTGCGATTTTGGAAATGAACTAGAGTTCAAGGAAATCATCGTTTCTGGAAAGTGTTGTAGGAAGGGATGTCTTGCTACGTGGATTTGGTAACCTTCACTTACATTGTTACTTAATTTGCAATTTTTTCCCTAATAATGTGATATATTTTCTTCATAAGTGATATTTATCAATATTTTTTTAACCTCATGTCTGAATCATGCTAATATTATTTTTTGATGTAAAATTTTCTATATGGAATACACATTTTTGAAAATAGTTTTCGAGTTAGTATTTCTTTTTTTTTTTTTAATAAAAGAACATTGCAATTATTTCTACAATATCATTTTATTATTGGAAAGATATAGTTATGACTACATACCAATAGTTAGATAGGAGTGTAAGAGACATTAATTTGTTTTTCTAATCAATTTTAAATAGTGATAATAAAGGTTATTATATAGTTTCTTGTTGTCATTTATTTGCATGAAGGAGCTGCCTTACGAGGACTTGGAATTTAGTCCTCTTTTCTCTTTTTTCTTTTGTCAACTATTCTAGGGGTTTTACTTTTTTGGGACATTAAACTATTTACTTTGTAATTTTATACTTTTGAGGATGATAGTAAAATCACTATTATTTGTTATGAAGTTAGCGATTTCTTTTGAAATTTCAACGTATTATTTTAATTTTAAGAGTTTTTTAATTTAAAAGCAGACACGAATACTAAATATTTATTATTTATTGGATCAAGGAAGGTACAAAACTTTAGAAATATATATTCCTTTCTAGAAATTTTCATTAATTTCTAGTTTGTGGGCATGGTCATTTTTCCTTTTATTTGAAACAATACCATCGGTCATTCTTCCATTAATGGTAGTAAAGATGGTTATTTTTATTTGTCTAAATGCCTTTATATAACATTATTTTCCATTATAAGGTATTGTCACAAGGAAACCACTAGTACTCACAAATCAGAAGATGGGAAACATGAATATGCTGAGTTTCTTCCAAGTCTATTACAAGTTTACACATAAATTATTTATTTAATATTTTAATACAAACATGTCTTATTTCAACAGGAAGATTTTCAAAGCTGATTTTTTCAGCATTAATGGATATCGGTTTTGTCGATGTCTCGCAATGCACACCTCTAAACCCTTTGATGAGGAGAGACTAAGGAACTAGTGTTGATTAGAGGTGATAGGTGGAAGATGGAAGGTACAAGGGACAAGTATATGGAGTTAGTTATGTGGATTCTCGAGATGATTGTATTCAAAGTTACTTAAAAGAAACACATGCATGTTCTAGTCCGCAAGTTCCTTTGGAGGAGATTATGAATTTCAACAACAACTAGAAATTATTGAGGATTGAATGTCCGAGCAAATTTGTGAAATGAATACTTAATTTCAAAACCAAATGCAAACCTATGTAGTATCTCCCACCTCTAGTAGTAATAACTGCACAAAATATTCTTTAAGCACAAAACACTTAACAACAACAAAATCAAGAGTAGGACAGTTAACAAGTGCAACTAGATGATGAAGGCCAAGTTAATTCACCTCGTCCTTATAGTGATTACTAGCCTTAGGGAAAACATTATGTTATATTAGGAACCTTTTATAGGATGCTTGGATGCTTTTATACTAATATGTTGTATTAGGAACCTTTATAGTATACTTGGATGCTATTGTACTAAAGAAGGTTTGGATTATGGTAGTTTAAACTTAGATAAAGAACATTGTATGTATGTTATTTTTTACTCCTAAATATAAGTACTATAAATTTTTTACATAATTTGTTAATGCAATATTATTTTCAATTGTATCAAAAAATATACCCAAGATAAAAAAAAATTATAGGCCAAACCAAAGCCAAAATCTTAAAAAGAAATAGTTAATTACCTATGGATTTATCAGTAGATACCTGCAAATACATCGGTAGGTAATTACCTATAGATACATCAATAGGTAATTACCTATGAATATATCAATAGGTAATTATCTACAAATACATTTGTGTACAATTACCTATGGATACATCGATAGGTAATTACGGATACCTCGATAGGTAATTTACCTACGGATATCTTAGTAGGTAATTTACCTACGAATATATTAGTAGGTAATTTACCAACAAATATTGATAAATCCGTAAGTAATTATGTATTGAGGTAATTACACACAGGTTACCTACGGATATATAGGTATTATCTACGAATCCAAAAATTTGTAAGTAAGCATTGGCTATGACTATATTACCTACAAATTTTCATTTGTAGGTAATTTATAGGTAAATTTGTTTTACCTACAAATTTTGAATATTATCTACGGATTTGTGTTGTATGTAATACCAATTTTTCTTGTAATGTTTGGGATCACGAGAGGGGTCATCAACTGCCAAAACTTTGTAGAGGAAAGTGAAGAGAAATTGTTGCAAAGAGAACAAATATAACGTATATGAGGATTTTGAGAATGTTGATTCGATGTCATCCTAAAATAAGTGTAGGTTGAACATTGTCTCTAATACTATTAGGGGTGGGCAAAATTAATTTCCACTGCATTAGGGGTGGACAAAGTTAACTAAAGTGCACCCACTTATATATTGTGAATTACTTTATTTCTAATTAATGTTGGACTTCCAACAATTATATATAGTGATTTTTTAGGTGTGCAACATTTATGTGATTGTTGTCATTTTCTACATAATTCACTTGAGTTCAAGGATGGTTGCTTGGGGATACTCAAGTGATGATAATCATTGCTAAGATAGAGAATTTCCGCTCAATGCTAAATTATATTTTTCATTTTGAAGCTATGAAGTTAAGTTTAAGTGGGAGATAAGTCAAAATAATTCTCTCTCTTATAGAACTTTCATCACCCTAACAATGAGTTGTCACACAAGTAATGAGGGTTAGAGTTTTGAGATGGATTCTATAAGTTTTTGGCTTGATGTAGTAAGTTACATCGCTTAAGCAATATAATGACACTTCAGTAATAAAAAAGTTGGTCTTTACTCTCTTTTATAGGAACTAGGTCCTGACCCGTGCATACGCACAGGTCTTTTCTTTTCTTTTTTACTTAGAGATGATTTTTATGTACAATAATTGAGTATATTAACTTTGGTTTTTAGGTAGGTTTATTAGTTAATAATATTTTATTATTTGTAGAAAGTAAAATATCCCTGCAATAGATTCAGTATATCTTTGCAGTATCTGAAAAAAAAAATTGGGTTTTGAAAAAGTTAAGTTATCAAATCTAATAAATGCTTTTTTTCAGAATACGTTTAAGGAGTTTATGGTTCTGGCATTCTGGTTTGATTTAAACAAACGCACCCTTGTTCTGAAAAACATAGATGTTTCCTTCTTCTTCATCCACTTGTGAATATAGTTTCAAAAATCTCTTCCAGAATTTGATTACGTTACTTCATCCTAGTGAGGTAAGGTTAATTGTTCTTCATCCTGCTTGCGTGATTGATTCATATTTTTTGTTTGTGTAGATCTTTTCGTTCTTTGATTTCACTTAGTATATTCGAGTGATATTTTTTTTGTTAATTTATTTAGGAATATCTTTCCTTCGAAGAAGGTTTTATGACTGAATGGGGATCTAAGTTGTCACTTGGAACTAATTATTTTACCGATCCAATGGAGAATGTATTTCATATGGATTTTGAAGAAAAGTTAATTAGGAACAGATTGTTTCGTATATCGGCTGATTTTGAAGATTTATATGATTTGGATGACGTGCATTATATATGTACTCTGTTTTGTGGAGATCGTTATTTTCGAGTAAGGATTTTTAATTTGGGTTGGGATGAAATTCGATATCCTGGTTTAGCCAGTGTTGTTGTTGCTGAGGAAAATTTGGTATGGTCTCATTTTTTGTCTTTAGTCGGGGTGAAGTTATCTCCAGCAAAGGTTAGTTCTTGCAAATGTTTTGATGAATTTTTCTTATTTCATGTATTTGTTATCTGTAAATGTAATTTTGAGTGTTTATGTCAAACAATTATATATGAAACTAGATGAGTTTTTTTACATTTTCTGGGAGAAGAAGATTGTAAATGGAAGGGAGATGCAGTAGATTGATCCAACTATGAAAAGGTTTATGTTTGAGTTTTTTGTAAATGAAAGTGATAGGCTTTATTTAAATGGTGTTGTTGAAGAGATGATTGAATACTATAGTTTGAAGAATGTAATTTACCTGCATTTAAACTATGTTTCCGAGAATGTGTTCTTGTATAGAATATTTACTTTAGAAGGTACGGAGTTGGATTATAGGCGAGGTACAGGATCTTCTTCAGGTGGAATGAATTCTCCTACAAACACCATTGATTATTCTAGTGATGTTCCGTTGATTAAACAATTAAGTTCTTATGATGTTGAAACATCATCCTTAATAATTGTATTTCTTTTCTTTTTTTTTTGTTTGATATTTTTTTTTTGTCTGATGCTGTAATTTTTTGTCGGTACTACATTCTGCGCTAGCGTAAGCCATTTCAGCATAGGTTCTACATTTCGCAGATTTTCCCAAGAGCCCTTCTTCTCTTCTTTGTTGGGTGGATATGGGTCATAACTATTTGGTGGGAGGAAAAGGTATGAAGTGGGGAAGAAGAAGAGAATTTAGGTTTTTACTCTAGGGCACAATTGTCATTTTCACAATCCATGGTGATACAAATTGAAAAATGGGGGTGTGATAAGTGTTTTTAGTCAAACCTAATAGTCCAACTTAAGTTACAAAATGTAATTTGATAGAGTTAAGTAGGATGAGTTCGACCTGATCGTTCACCCCAATCAACTTTCATATAGATTACATTAAAAATCATAATTTTATAAATTTTAATTATAATTGTTTAAAAATGAATAAAAAAAGGCAAACGAAAAAAAAAATCTGAAACAAGGCCCATGAAGCTCATAGGTGATGCAGCTTCTTCCTGCACCTCCATACATTGTCCCTGCCCATATGAAAAATATTCCTTATTTTCTTTTTTCTGATTGTATAATTCAGTAGCCAAACTTCCAAATTCCTGTAATTTGAAAGCTAAAACTAATTTTTAGATTGTACATTCAAAAAATATTTTTTTCTTTAAAAAATAATTTTAAATTATACAATTCAAAAATAAAAAATAACTTTTAAATTATATAATTCAAAAATAAAAAATAATAATTTTCAAATTGCAGAATTCGAAAATCACTTCTAGATTATATAATCTAAAAGTTATTTTTAACAATCAAATTTTTTATTTTAAGAAAAAATTAACTTTCAGATTATACAATTCATTTAACTTCACATTATATAATCCTAAATCTATTTGTGATTTTATCATATACATGCTACAACAGAAATTTATACAGGTGAAGGAAGAAACTGCTCATTGGTGATTTTGGTCCACTTGAAGTTATTGGATCTAATCTTAACTTTACGAATCAATTCTTTTGAATTAATTGATTCAGATTTAATGTACAGTTCTTTCATACTTTTGATCATTTTTCCAATTTAATCATATTTTAAGTTAAAATAATTTTTATAATAAAAAAATCTTTACAACTTAAATTAAAAAATCTATAATAAAATTATTTTTATTTATGTTTATAATTATAATAATAAATTTGTAATTTATTATTATAAAAAAAATGAACACAGTGTTTCACTAATATCAATTATCTAGTATCAATTATGTAATTTTGTTTTAGATAGGAATGGACTATTCTACGTGCTTCCATGTATTTAATTTCTTTTTACTGATAAAAAAAAGTGCATTCCTCTCTGCCATGAAATAATTAGGTGAAAACTTTACTATTTTTGATTAACAATTCATGAATGAGTTTTTCATAATTTCGTTTTACAGTTTTCATGACGTTGCTTGAACCTCAAAGGTTTCAGTTTTCAGGTAATAAACCACACACCTTGCATATATGTTAACTTATATATCTGGAAAACGATGATATCATATGATAAGGATTATGACTTGCTATCGTATCGTATTAATTGTTTTATAACAAAAATCATGCATCACTTTTCAAACAGATAATAAAAGCAATTTTAAATCTGAAAATGATTATATATTTATGGTAAGGAAAATGAGAAGTTGAAGACCTTCATGCATCATGCGTATTACAAAATTGAACTCAAGACTACGTAGGTTTTTAAAATAGGAACTTCTCAAACTTCACAACAAAACAAAAACATGAGAATTGCGAAACATTGTCCTCGTATTTTTTGTCGATCGTGTGTTTGCTTCTTGATTAAGCAAATATTTGTAACATTATGATTTGTTTATCGATTAAGAAGCTAAAACATAGGAGAAGAAATATGTGGAAACGTGTGTATGTTTGGTCAAAACGTGGGTTGAGATAGATTGGTTTGACTTTTGTACCTTTAACCTTTTGGGTTGCTTTTCTATGATCTATTTGTGTTCCAAAAACTTTGCATAACTTTGAAGTTAATCTTAAAGACATTGGCAATGAAAGGGACCCACCAAATCAGCATTTTGTTTTCTCTCTGTCTTTCTACACATTATATATACAGAGCACATGCATGTCATTTCTTCATATGTTTGAATTTGGAGAGGAAAATTTTCTATCTTCTGGGCATTTTTTTGGAGCACTTCTGAGTTGTTTTTAGGGTTTAATATTTGGCTTTGTTAACCAAACACTCCTCTTTTTCCATGTAAGATTGTTGTTCTTTTTTCTCTCATCATCTTCTTTCTAATCTTCTCATATTCTACCTCATTGTTGGTTACATTTCTTTATGTATACTTTACTTGCTTTTAAGTTTTGAAATATTTGAATTAGTTTGTTTTAAATACTTACTATTTTTAATTTCATTTAATATTGACTAAAAATGATCTTCCAAAATTAGTCTTTTGACAAACACACATGATAACTGTGTCAATCACTATCAAGTCTTTTTGTTTCATTCATTTTCGGTTAATATATATAATATTAGTGTGAGAATATTATTATACTCTTAGACTTGATACTTTCTTTGTGAATTTTTCGGATATTTAGTATGTTGGCAAAGTAAGTTTTGTTGGAAATTTTGAGGATTTTTCTTTCTTTCAGTTTTGTAAATGATGTTTATATAAATATGGGTTAGGATATCCCAAATATTTTCATTTTATATATTTTTTTGATAAAAAATTATATTTGGATTTATATCCATGTAACATGTAATTAAGTTTCTTGAGGTATAATTCTAATTTTAATAAGTTGAATGTCCAAAATTGATGCAGGAGAAAATATACATTGTTATATGGAAAGAAAATGAGAATTGCAAGATTTTTAAAAAACTATTGAATGCATGTAGATATTTTTTTTTACTTTATATATTAAAAGGATGTGTAGTGCACAATAATTTCACCACTAAAATTATTAATTAATAATTAATTGTTTTAAAAATTTGGTTTGTTGTTGCATATCAGCCACATTTTTGGGTTAATTACTTCTTTTTTATCGGTAAAATTACTCAAAGTATTTTATCTTTTCTGGTGAGAAAAAGAAATAAAAGAAAAAGGTCTCTTTGTAATTTTGTATTTCCATACTCCCATAAAATTAAAACACTGCGAAAAATAGTGTTTTTATTAAAAAAAATGACGTTATTAATCAAAACAAAGCATTTTAATGTTTTTCATTTTATCATAAACTTGATGAGAATATATTTCTCCAACAGTTATAAGAATCTGTAAGACTATATATGCATAGACCTTTCTCTGTTTCTTTTTATTTTATCATTTTCCTGCGTAGACTAAATAATATTTTATTTTATCGTCTATATTGAGGTAAGAAAATTATATTTGGTTTCAAAAATAGAAATAAAAGTTCCATAAATACAAAGTTGGTCCTGCAGAAAGAAACAGGTGTACAACGTTGTCCCACATTTTAGGGTAAATATGTTGACCTAGAAACTCCTTTTGTTGGTAAATTTTGACTACCTCTGCACGAACGTGCTTAGTTGTCACTTTGTGTTTTTGTTTTTGCCTTGAGTTACGAATGATTGTGATATTCATATGAAGAATGAATTCATTAAAACCTTCTCATTCGTTCATTCATTCCTCTTCTCTCGCCCCATTCAAAAAATTCCCTCAATATTAGCACTTTCTATGAATTAAAACTAACTCTTCATTGTGCCCTTCATTTTCAGCATGAATAACAGCGTTTGTTGGCCTTACTTTGATCCTGACTTTGATACTCTCCCAGAAAGAATATATGGTCCACCGTAAGTGATTCTTCATTCTCATTCATCACTTTCTTCAAATTTTCTTTCATTTCATGTTTTATATAATCAAAATTTGATTTTTCTATGCAATAACTTCTCATGTTCGTTTGTTTTTCCACGTAGTTGCCGAGTCTGCATCGACAATGACAGCATGAAGGGTTGCACAGTAGTGAAGGTACGATGATGTCACAAAAAATAATTGTCTTTTTAAAATCTACCATCTTGTTTTTTACACCAGAAGATTTTCTCTGATCTATATACCATCTTGTTTTCACACCAGAAATTTCAAAAATCTTGATGTTGTTGTTACCAACGTTTTGAAATAGGAATTGTGACAGTAATTTCAGCTGCGACGTTTTTAGGGTTAATGTGACAGAGAAAATGACCTGAAGCATTTCTTTTTTTATTTCTGAATGCTTTTTCATGTAATAATTAATACCAAAATTGAAATGAAAATTCAATTCTAATAATCTAATGGATTGACATAATTGTCAGGAATCTTATATTCTAATATGTTATAGGGACAATAATCACAATACAACAAATGAAATCATTCAAAAAAATTTACAAAAAATCTATAACAAGATGTTTTAAGATTCTGCTATTGTTTTTGTAATGAGTAACAAGGTGTATTATTTTGAAAGATATATATAAATGTATAACACTGTTTTCATTTCAGGTAGATAGTGTTAACAAGGAGGGTCTCCTACTAGAAGTGGTGCAAGTTTTGACAGACATGAACCTTCAGATCTGCAAAAGCTATATTTCATGTGATGCTGGTTGGTTCATGGATGGTGAGTAATAATTAAATTTCTTCTGTAAATGTTAGATATTTTTTAATTAAATAAAGACATTTTTTTGGGTCTGAAATATCTGTAATCCAAATCTAATTGCAGTGTTTCATGTTAGAGACGAAAATGGCAACAAACTAACGGATCAGAAAGTCATCAACGAAATCCAACAGGTACTGCAATTTTCCTACAACAACGATCACAGTGTTTTATTTGTGTCAATTTGTTTTCTATACCCTTTCTAGTTTTACCTGAGAAATTATTACATGTTCTTGAATCATATAGTTCTGTAAAAATCTGCATGATGTGCATGCTATCATATTGTTTTCTCTGTCATTTTTTAATGTGTTATTTAGAAGAAATGGATTACAATGACATGGTGTGTTCAGCTAAAAAATAATCATTGGTCCTTTTAAATAGGTTATAAAATGTCAATTCATCTAACAAAACTGAAAAACATGGTTAGATTGAAAGAGGCTTTGCTTTAACCGATTGTATAGGAAATTTAATGGTTTTTGTATGTTCAAACGCATTCAACTATTGACCAAATTTAGAACAAGTGTATTAAAACCCTTAAATTTCTCTCCATAGCCTCCCTAAGAAAAATAAATTACATGAAATAATCAAATTTCATTACAAGAATCTGTATATAACATAAAAAGACCTTGAACATAAAATTTAGTTTTAATTTACTTGACATGAAGAAAACAAAGTAATTAGTTTCGTAGATATTTAAAGAGAAAATAGGTTTGTAAATTATCATCCAAATACAACTCATTATATGATAAAAAATAATTGTAATAATTATTTTAAAAGCTGGATCAACATATATTTTTAGTTAACAATTTTAACACTAATATTGTCTAGTCACTAAACTCTATTATTAGTAATATTGTTTTTTAGTGAAAAAATATAGCATAAGTTATTAAAATAAATTCTAATTTTAATTTAAAAACTCAATAAAAACACCTAAAAATTGCATATAAATTAAGTTTCTGATTGTTTTGCGTGTTTTTTTTTTTTTGTTTTTTTTACATAGAAATGGTAGAGGGTAAATCTGAAAAGCATGCATGCAGGCCCTAGGAAAATCAAGAGCCTCTCCACCATCACAACAATACAGCAACAACGTCAATTCAGTAATCACAACAATGACCAACTACAAGACCTATTCCAAGAAATTCATCCCTTTACTTTCTAACTCAACTGAACACTACACAGCAATTGAAATGACCGGCACCGATCGTCCCGGATTATTTTCCGAGATCTCGGCAGCGTTGGTAGATCTCCATTGCAACATAGTTGAGGTCCACGCATGGAGTCACAATGCGCGACTCGCATGCGTGGCTTACATATCAGATCAATCTACCGACTCTGCCATTGAAGATCCTTCTCGTTTGTCATCAATAGAGGATCACTTGACAACTGTGTTGCGTGCCACCACCAATCCTAACGGTGGTGGCACAGGCACTTGTCCCGATGTCAAGACCTCGGAATTTTTGGGAGGAGAAGGGAACATGACTAGTGTGGAACGGAGGTTGCACCAGCTTATGCTCTCAGTTAGGGACTTTGAGGCTCCCTCTTCTCCGAAAGAGATGAAGGGGAGGAAAAGAATGGTGACAATTGAAAGTTGTGAACAAAAGGGGTATTCAATTGTGAACATTGAGTGTAAGGATCGTCCCAGGCTCATGTTTGACACCGTTTGCACGTTAACAGACATGCAGTACGTGATTTTTCATGCTTCCATCAGTTCCCATGGAGGCTATGCATTTCAGGTATGTAGGAATGATACGTTTTATTAGTATTAGATCTAAATATGTTTTTTAAAGTTCATGCTGAAAATATTATATTTTGGTATATGCAGAAAATTTGTTTGGCTTTAGCGATTTTAAATTAAAAGTTGCTACTTTCAAACCTTAGTATCAGGAGATATATTGATGTGTTAATGTTTGCAGGAATATTTTATTAGGCACGTAGATGGATATGCTTTAGATACGGCAAGTGAGAAGGAACGAGTAATAAAATGCTTAGAGGCAGCCATAGAACGCCGGGTTTGTGAGGTAATTAAATTTATTTTTCATTTCTCATTTTGAAAATCAATTATTACTGTGATGTGTTGCAGTAATTGGTGTAAGGTATATATAAAAGAGTTACTTACATATTGTTTGATGTAACATGGGAGGTGCAGGGAGTTAGGCTAGAGTTGTGTGCAGAGAATAGAGTAGGGTTACTGTCGGACATAACACGAGTACTGCGAGAGAATGGGCTGGTGGTTGTTCGAGCAGACGTTGAAACGCATGGAGAGAAATCCGTGAACGCTTTCTATGTGAAAGACATTTCAGGGAACGAGGTTGACGTTGAGTACTTCAGCAACTCAGTGAAGAGGGAGATGGGTCCCATCGTCACACTCCATGTCAAGAATGACACCACCAGAAGAAAAACACCCTCTCCTTCTCTCTCCTTTGGAGGCATGCTAAGATCTCGTATCGAACGTCTTTCTCATGGCTTCATTATATGACACTCACTCAACTCTAGATTAATACAGGTTACGTAGTTTCTGCATATTTCTATGTATATACCTAGGCTGTATTCAGAAGCTCACAGTATCTTCACTTCTTCTCACTATCCCCTAGGGCTGTAAATAAAATTAAACATCATTCAATAATCATTATACATATATGCAACACTCTTAAATATATTATAAAAATAATCAACGATTTTGGAAAAAGAATGTTAATATTATATAAATTAGGTTTATCAGTAAAAGATTATATTGGAAAGTACAATTTAGGTTCAAATGAATTCATGGGATTAGTATTTGAAGGGCAGAGAGTAATGAGTTTATAATATGTATAAGAGAAAACTGAAAACTTCTATCTGAGTTGTATGTTTAATCTCCTTAACCATATAGAGTGCAAGATCATGTGAAATACATCGAATCTCTTGGCAGGCCGATTCAGTGTAAAATGCTTCCTCACAGCCTTCACTCCCTCCTTGAGCTTCCAATATTCATCCTCGGAAATCGCACTCAGAATCTCTTTCAACCTCGGAATATCTGAAACATCCACCTGCACCGAAAACGCCTCCCATTGCAGCACATCACTGAAGGGCAACACGTAATACTTGGAAAGGATCACGGGAACGCATTCGGCATAAATTGCTTCCACGATTCTGGGACTGGCCACTTCGTGGCCACTGGGACAAAGGCAGAACTTGGAGTCGAGCATGAAGGAGTAGTAGTCCAGGTCTTTGGGGAGGTATTCGTAGACGCGAATGTCGCCGTCGTGGTTCTTCCAGTGGCGGAGGAGGGTGGGTCGGATTGGACCGTGCAGACCGCCGGAGAAGAAGGCGAGGTAGCGGCGTGGGGTGCTGTTGGATGGGGGGGAGAGAAGTTTGGGGGAGACATCGCCTCCGTAAAGGTGGATTTCTGGAAGGGAGACGTCCTTTCGAGGGTTGAAGCCCTCTGAGGTGTTGGCGTTGCACATGACACGGATTGAGGTGTTGTAGAGGAAGGGATTTCCCTGTGATGCATGAGGAGCCTGCAGAAAATCAGAGCACAGTAGACTAGTTATGCAAACGAAAGAGATTTTATGGAACTCATTCTGCTATTTTTCTTTTAAGTGTACATTAGCATCTAAGTGAAGAAGAATTTCCCAGAACATAATTCCATGTTATACTGATGCTTCAACACCTCATGGAATATAGGTAACTAAGGAGAAAAAAGAAGTCTTGAAAAGGATGAACATGAGGAGTTGGTTATGGATTAAGACTGGATATAGAGTGTTTCTGGGTTATTTTATAAGCGCTGTGGCAATATCCTTAGGTTCTTTACTCTATATTGTATATAATGTAAACGAGTTTATTGTAAATATATGTTATCTTTCTTTTGGGGAGTTTATTTTACTAAAATTTGACAGAATCTTCCTTCTATGATATGATATGCATGCATGAAATCAGGGAGAAGTTGATGTTATACTTTGGTTTTATTCAAAAGAAAAATATTTAAAAGTTTATAGGGTTAAGAAATTGTTTTTTTCTGTGAGAACGTCAATATTTCATGGTTTTTTTCAAACATACTGTCTACACACTTCTTGTTCCTCCCCACCTCTCTTCCTATAATATAATAAAAAATGTTTAATTCCAGACAAAACCGAAGCAAAAGCAGGTAGGGAATGAAAAAAGGGAGTTTGAACTAACCCAATCATGACATGAAAGCATAAAGTGGTCGGCGCCACGAGTTGTATTCCAGAAGGGGTGCCTCATGGATATGAGTCTGACATAGTCAGAGACAAAGTGCTTTAAAGGAGTTAGGTTGTATGAGAGTGGAGTATAGAGGTACTTCACCATCCAAGTCACACTGAATGGCAAGAAGTAAACGTGAGCGGCATTGGGGTCGTTGGTCCTAAACCTCCCTGGACCATGTTCCATTTCATGGAGGAACCTTCCTTCAATTGAGTATATGTCCTTGCACGGGCCATCATGAGCGATTGGGAGGTCACCGTCTGGGTATACGTATACTTTGAATATTTTCTCCATCTCCTGGTAGCTCCTGTACTCATAATTTAACTAAATTTTACTCCCAAAATATTCAGTTAAAAATTGGGTCCTAAGTTTTGCACATTAAAAATAACAAGGACTTCATTCATATCTCTGTTTCTTTCTAAACTACTTGTTACTTAATGGACCAGTTTAGTTAGCTTCAAAATACGTATTTCTGAATTAAATAATTTTTAAAATGATAACTACTTAAGAAGTGAATAGAAATTATTATAAAATAATCGGAAAACTGTTTATTTTAAAATAAGTAAATTAGACAAAATATAACCAAAAATTATATATTCTATTAAAAAACTTTTTTTTAAATTAAGTACAGACAAACATCCTATATAATGAACTGTATTAATTAATTATTTATATCTGTATATTTCTTGTGTCTCTTGATTTATAGACAACCCGAGTCAAGGAATACTTTTTTTTTTCTAAAGGAAAAAGGGTTGAACCCCAAGGAGTGTCTACAGCAGAGAAAAAAAGATACGAGAAATTAGTGATTGATAATGTAATGTGTTAAGAAAAATTAAAGAGATTGGGAGAAAAAATAGGGTGTTTGGAATTTGTAAGTATCTTAATATCAAGCATATTTTCCTTAAAAGTTAATTATGATCTTAATTTAGGGTAAATAAAGAATTAATAATTGTATTAATTAAATAATCCATTGCTATATTGATAGCTATAATATACAATATGCGTGGATGTTACAACCAACAAGATAAGGTGTTGGTTTTGATGACTCGCCATGCTTAGGTCTAGGTTACATCTTTACTGACAAGTTCATCTGGCTGATTAAAAACAAAATTGTATGCTCCAGTGATCAACCATGTGGGGAGAAATCACGTAGAAACGTGTGGTATATGTTTGGGAAGAAAATGAAATTAAAGTCGAATGATTTTTTTTTTCTGATGAAAGTTAATTTTTTGTATATTTAATTTTAGTAACAAAATAAAAATTTAAATGTTGAGTTCTTCTACAGCAGAAACACGAATCATCTAAGATCACGAACAAATTGAGATTTGTGTAAGGTGAAAATATTACTATCAGAATAATGTATCTTAGCCTCTGCTTGATTTCATTGTTGGTGTGATGTAGTTTAGTTGAAGAGATATGGGGGATATTGGTCAGGAAAGAATGACGAGTTCATTGATTTTAACTTTTTACTGTTTGAAGTAAAGATTTGTACTTGTTCATGGGGACGCGTGAGAAAGATGAGGTGGACCAATATTAATATTAATAATTAAAAATAATAAATAAGATTATTAGTAACAAATAAAGTCGTCTTCTAATACATTTTTACTTCCTTACGATTCAAATATTTTTTTCCGTTTCCACTATTTCTTTGTTATTATCTACTAAAAATAAAATCAACAATAAAAAGGAATAATAACTTAAAAAGGAGAACTTTAGTGTGTATATATATATATATATATATATATATATATATATATTTAAAACAATAATAGAACATAAGCATGATGAAAAATAATTATATTGAATAATAATATTCACAAAGAATTAATAATACATTACACTCAAGGAAGTTAACTATTCTTAAATAAACATTCTAAATACTAAAATAATGATGAAGATTAATATTTCTAATCCAAAAAAATCATTTTTATTTCTCTCTCCTTGAAAAAAGAGTTTTCCTAAAAGGGGTGTTTATTTCCCATAAAGGTTGTTTTTTCTTAAATTTTTCAAACTCCTTATTTATAAAATTTTTGTAACTCAACTTGTTGGATGAGTTACACTCAATTCACTGGGTGAAAAGACCTTCATTGGGTGCATGACTTGGATTGGATTGGATTGGACTGGACCTGTAATTTTGTACTTGATCTTGTACTAGAATAACCAATTTTATTAATATTTCCACTTGTTGATAGTCAAATTATGTTGATATTTTTCATAATTTCTTTGATATTTTCACTTATCTACAAAATATTAAATATGTAAATCAATTTATCTTTTTCAACTTTATTAAATAAAACCTAAAATATATAAAAAGATAATAATAAAATAACGATAAAAGATAAAAATAAATAAAAAAATAAAAGATACTTATTTCTTTTTAAGTAATATTTAAGGTTTTTTTAAAGAAATAAAAAAATACAATTTTTATTAATTTTAATAACATATTTATAAGATATTGTATTGTACCTTTTGTATGTTTTTTTTTTTAATAACCATACACTTTCATTAAATGTGACTGAAAGTAACTAATTTAAAGTCAATTTGAAAAGAAAATGGAAGGTCCCAAATAATCCACGTCTTCAAAAAAGTAGAAATGGAAGAAGCACTTTAAAACTGATATCACTAATACCCCACTATATATAAAAAATAATACATTGTGAGATTAAAATTACAAAAAAAAAATCCTTTCACATGGATGGCTGTTAATGAAAGAAGCTTGAACATTGTCTACTCTTTACAATTATTTCCCTGCCTAATCAAAAGGATTAACTCCATGAGTCACTTTTATTCTTTTTTATTGCATTATTAAACAAAATCAAATTTTCATTAGTTATTTCATACATTTGTGCTTCTAATATATTATTATTTTAGAAAATTATATAAATAAAGCATAAATAATCTAACTATGACATCTCTTTCTATACCCTTCTATCGACTATATTCCCTGTGTATGATGGGAGGATTTCAATATCTTTTCTCAAAAAAAAAAGTGATCAAGAATTTTAACTAACTCTACCAATAAATACACCAAACAAAACTACATTGTCTTTTTGTAACACATAATTTATCTATGGTAATAAGTCATACATACTTTTACACAGTAAGCAAGAAAATAATGTTTTGCAAGTGCAGAGTTGAGAAGATCCTAACATAGATCATAATATGTATGCCAAATTAAGCTAAGTCGTGGAATATTCTAACATACATGTCAAATTCTATGAAAATTATTATTAAACGATGATCTCCTCATAATATTGACACTTCTTGTCTACTTTTTTCATCTTGTAAAATTAAAATTATATTATGATAGCATAACTAAAATTATAAGAGGTGTTACGAGAAAATCTTTGGTTTTATTAGTGTTGCAGAAATTGTTAGAGGGGTGTTTCAGAATACATAATTTTATCATTACGAGGGAAGACTAATCTTCTGACTTTTTCTTATTATCAACTAGATATAATTAGTTGACAATGACACAAATGGGTGATCCCCTTCGGTTAACTACTCTTGATACCACATCTACTATACTCAATGAGGACGAATACATTAGGTCCAAAAACTACTGGTTTCAAATGTGAGCTTCTTGAGAACCATGTCAGCCTCGTTGAGATTCTCATGGATGTGGTATGTTTCACTCCTTTAATTTACTTCAACAATGTTTATTCTATGTCCTTCACTGAAGAGAACGAAACAAAGTTATTTGAAGTTCTTACCATTAACTTCTTATTATGCATGATGGGATGCCATTGCCATGAGAGGGAATTTTCTATGACTGACCAATCCAGTAGTTTCAGTCATGTCCAGTGTCTGATCCCCCATTACTCCATTAGGCACTTCCCAGTTAAATTGGTGAACAAGGTTTGCTAGGACCAACTCAATCACATTCATGGCAAACATTATTCCTGGACAACCCCTCCTTCCTGCTCCAAATGGAAGAACTTCAAAATCCTGTCCTTTCACATCTATTGAACTGTTTAAGAATCTCTCTGGTTCAAACATTTCAGCTTTCTCCCAATAAGAAGGATCTCTTGCAATTGCCCATGCGTTAACTAATAATTGTGTGCCTGCTGCAATGTCAAAGTCCATCACTTTGGCATCTTCCACGGATTCCCTTGGAAGCAACAACGGACCTGGGGGATGTAATCGAAAACTTTCTTTAATCACTGCTTTCAAATATGGCATGCTACTTAAATCTTCCTCAGTTATGCGAGTTCTACCACTAATCACATTGCTTATCTCATCTTTTAGCTTCTGCATCACCATCGGGTGCCTTAAGAGTTCTGTCATCATCCACCCCAGGATAGAGGAGCTGGTATCAGTTCCTGCGACAAACATATCCTGAAACTCGGAAAGTATATAGAGAGATTTTAGAAAACTTGGTGTTTGACTCTACCATAGATTATACCATGAAGTTAGAAAGTCTGTTAGAGAATATTAGGAACAATTAATAATGGGGATACTACATTGTTGTAATCTTACATACCAGGATCAAAGCTTTTATGGTTGTTCTATCAATCTGAAACCCCATAGTATTTTTCTCTTGGATCCTCAACAAAATGTCCACCAAATCATTCTCCTCTTCATCATCATCATCATCATCATCACCATGCACAGCATGCCCTCTTCTATTGACATGCTCATCAACAATTTCATCAAAAAGTTCATCAAGCTCTTTAGCCACTCTCTTTGCTCTACCATACATTCCATTAACTCTTCCAACCCAATCAAGCCAAGGTATGTAATCCCCTATGAAGGGCGCACCCAACAGCTCCATCATTTCATTCAATGGCTCCCAGAGCTTTCTCCCTCCTTCACCGCTGTATCTCCTTCCGAGAGCAGCTCTACACACTATGTCATTCGTGACTGTAGAAAATAAATCACTTAAATTCACAGGCATCGCAGAAGAACAACACTGCTTAATCTCTTTCATCATTATCGAGATTTCCTCTTCTCTCACTGCACCAAAGGATTGAACCTTTTTCGCACTGAGAATATGCAAGACACAAATACTCCTTATCTGCCTCCAGTATTTGCCATATGGAGCAGATGCCACATCTTTGGAATCATATACGATGATATCAGACATCTTACGGTGTGGTCTGTTGCAGAATATGTGTTCTTGGGTTTTCAGAACCTCACGTGCTGCTTCAGTATTTGAGACGACAAGAACTGGAACCTTCCCTAAATGAAGCAACATTAAAGGGCCATGGGTTTGAGCAAAGGATTGGAGAGTGTAGTGAGTGTGGTTGCCAAGTTGGTGTAGGTTTCCTATTATTGGAAGCTTTGGAGGAGATGGTGGTAAGTTTTTTGCTGATTTGGAATTGAGTTTGGATAGAAGAAGATTGAATATGGCGGGAAAGGCCAGTAGCATGAAGAATGCTAGCATGGGAATGAAAAACCACAAGGATATGGTTTCATTCAGAAAATTAGTCATTGGCTTCTGCTTCAGGATTTTGATCACCCGTGTTAGAAAGAATGTGTATGATGCAGGAGAAGGAAAAACGATATCGTGTTATTACTTGAGAAAGAAAGAGAATTCACTGATGTATATATAAATAGCAACCATGCACGTACAACTGGTGTGCATGTGCCAGGCAACTAACCAAACGAACCGGTACATCTCTTAACTTACAGTGGATTTCGCAATTATTGTTGGTTTATTATGATATAAGAACATGATCACGTGGATGATTGATTTACGAAAGCAACTTAAGACAGCAAAAGTCATGATGGGACCAGAAGTGTTGAACAAAGAATCTGGACCATAATAACTACGAGAGAAGAAAAAAAAAAATCCACAAAAATCTAACCACATTATAGTCTTAAGGTGTTTGGTGTTCCGGATGGACCCTAATGGTGACAATATAATTCCTCAAACTAGATTTTTCTTTTATGGAAGAGCTTGTGGTAGAGTCTATGGTGCAATCTTTGTTCGACTGGTACGAGTAATTTGTTATTGGGGTGTAACCTCTTCTTCTCATGTACAGAGTCTTGATACTAAATTGGTCGTGTGTATGTGGATTCTGACTATTGAAAATAATGTTCAAATTTTACGACAAATTCATTCACACTATAATAATTCTCAAATGGTCCCTAATTTTTTTATGTATGAAGAAGCTCAACTTGTGAAAGAAATTGAAATTAGTGTTTAATTAAGTTGATATCGTGGTTGAAGGAAAAGATTCTACTACTAAAGAATATATATAAATATATATATATAAATATATATATATATATATATATATATATATATATATATATATATATATATATATCTATAAATATATATATAATTTATTTTC
>Ga0214544_1002842_pt1 | contig 36122 bp, 10 predicted proteins | sample CNSS3metaG_FD_160074 | JGI IMG/M metagenome (GOLD analysis project Ga0214544, IMG submission 160074) | Root nodule microbial communities from cowpea collected in UCLA plant growth center, Los Angeles, California, USA - CNSS3 | ecosystem: Host-associated > Plants > Roots > Nodule | place: USA...
TTTTTCATCAAGGGTATTTTGGTAACTTTATAATTCTATCTATTTTTACAATTTATTTTATCTATCACATCAATCAAATCTCTCACTAATTTTCATAAAACTTATCTCCAAATCCACTCATTTTACCCTCTAAATCCACTCAAAAAACCACATATATCCATTCATTTAAATCCACACAAATTCATCTTCACACTCTCCCTCAAATCTATTTACACAAAAGAACACACCCTTAATGTCCATCCCAAATATCTCTCACCGAACCAAGATCTTTTCATCTCATACTTTGAGCTTAATTTTTTTTAAGTTTTTTTTATTTTACTTTTATATTTACTAGACATGTCAAAACACATTAGAATATGTGAGCCAACCCGACTCACCATGGATTCGAGTCAGGCCGGGTTAATAAGTTAAAATTTTTTCCAATTATGGTGCCAAAAACAGATTGGACTTACTTAACCTACAGGTTATACGGGTTTGAGTAGGGATTAGGCTAACTTAACCCGCAACCTATTTATTTTTCATCTTTGACCCAGAAAAAAAAATTTGATTTCATTATATTTATCTATATTTTTTGATATTTTTGGAATTCTACAAGTTTCAATATGCAAAAAAGGACAAAATTATTTCTATCTTATAAATTTGAATAAAAAATATTTTTTATTTTTATATTAATTAATGAGTCAATTCACTTAATTCACCGACATATAATTAATTGAACCGGATTATAAAATATCTAGTAAATTGAACCGAGTTTGACTCATTTAACACCTCTAGTATCTTAACAGGTGACTAACTTTGGCCTCTCCAACCCCATCGTCGTATTCACCGCTTTCTATGATTATTCTTCCAAGAGCATAAACAACAACAGGAGCTAATATTACTTGAGATTAAAAAGGTATAGTTTTGTACCAGCTATTCACATTGAAGGTAAAGGTTGTACACAATGGTGTCAGAGCTTTGTTGAGAGTGAACAAGCACAGCAAAGTTTGTTTGTTATTTGATCATAACACGTAAAAGATCCAAATAGGAAAATGTTCTTTGTAAACTTACTTTTTTCTTAACCTTTCCAATTTCCACCGCATTTTCTTATTTTTTCATTACAATATTCGTGAGAGGTTCGTGCACACAGTATGTTGTGTTTTTTTTATAATTGTAATATTATAGCATCTTTATTACTTTAAGCAACACACATAACTTTTTATCCAAACAATTTTAAGAAGTTTTTTTTAGTATAGTTTCCATAAATTCTATAATCTAACTCAAAAGCATTTTATATACAAAGTTAAACAAGTAGACCTACAAAATGGAAATCAACCTAGCATGTTTTCAATTGTATCTTACATAAAATAAGAGAAAAAAAATCTCTATCATCCTACATCCCGGGTGGGAGACAATCATGGTTCATCTGAATTTGGGCATTTTAACCAGCTAGACATGTCTGCTCATCTTTTTTATCGATTGGTGAGTTGTGTACGTGGGAACATTCGTCACTACTTGGATAAAGACAAAGTAAACCTTATTCGTATACTAAACAAATAATAGTGAGAGACGAAAGTAACTTCGTTGTTAACGGAAATATTCAGGAAACAGCAGGCAAAAAACTTAGTTTTCCTTCTTAAATTTAATTGCAGCTACAAGACTATAACTTAATTACATAAAACAAAGTACGAGGAGAAGAAATCGAGAGATAAAGGGAAAATTAAAAATAACAAAAGATAAATACTCAGCTGATAGTCTTCGAAGTTCAGAATAATGGCAGGTTATGATTGGCGTTTTGGTCTTGATGCAATCACTCTGGGGTTTTGTTATGCAAGAAGAACCTTGATTTTCCTCTTGATAATCCCTCTTGAAAAGGCTCTTTCACAACCATTTTCTTTTCATTACAACTTCAGAAACGGTGCGGACGTAGAACAGCTAAACCTGGAAGGAAATGTTTCTGTCTCAAATTCTGGCATCAACCTCGCAGTGGACCCAAACCATGGTGGAACTGGGAGTGTTGGGCGAGTCACAATTCCCCACCTTGTTAAACTATGGGACAAGACCTCGAAAGAAGAAGAAAGCTTCGTTACCCACTTTTCCTTTATGATCATCCCAAAAAAGAGTTCTCGTGGAGACGGTTTTGCTTTCTTTATAGCAAGCCCTAACCTCCCAAATGTGAAGGCAACGGATGAAATAAAGCGTGGAGGCCTTGGCATTGGAGTGGTGAATGGCACAGTTCCTCTCTCAAACGATTATCAATATGTGGCAGTGGAGTTTGACACTTTCTCAAACGATTGGGACCCTCAGGGCACACATGTGGGTGTGAATGTAAACTCTATGCGATCTGACGTAGTTGAGTATTGGAGAACAGATAATACTTCAAAAGGCCCTTATAAGTGTACCATTAAGTACAACTCCAAGGATCATTATCTGAACATTTCTTTCACTGGATTCAAGCCCAATGGAAATCGAGTATCACAGCACCTTCTTTACCCCATTGATTTGAGAAACTACTTGGAAGAGAGGGTTGTTGTAGGTATATCAGCTGCAACAGGAGATGGATTTGATCACCACACCTTGCTGGGATGGTCATTTAGTAAAAAAACAAGTAATAATGATAAGAAAGACAAGTTGGACAGGAGAATGTTGTTGGAGGGAATAGGAGTTGGTTTAGGTGGGGCTGTGAGTTTCTTTGTGTTGCTCCTCGTTGTACTGTGGAAGAGGGGTAAGAGACAAAAGGAAGAAGTCACTTCAGAAACCTCTTCTGATTTGAAAATGGATTATGAGTTCAAAATGAGTACTGGACCAAAGGAGATCAGATACGAGGTATTGGTATCTGCGACAAACAACTTTAAAGAGAGACACAAGCTGAGGCATTGTGTTTACAAAGGTTATTTCAAAGACATAAAGTCTTACGGTGCAATCCAGAGGATATCAGCAGGTTCATCACATGGTGTGGAGGAATATGCAGCGGAAGCAAGGATCATTAGCCAATTGAGGCACAGGAATTTGATGAAACTCGTGGGTTGGTGCCACAAGAAGAATGATCTCTTTCTGATATATGATTACATGCCAAACGGCAGCTTGTATTCTCATCTTTTTGGTGGAGAGAGTATCTTGTCGTGGCATGTGAGGTACAACATAGCTCTTGGCTTGGCCTCAGCATTGTATTACCTACAAGAAGAGTGGGGAAAATGTGTGCTTCATAGGGACATCAAATCAAGCAACATATTGTTGGACTGCAATTTCAATGCTAAGCTTGGGAATTTTGGCCTGGCAAGGCTGGTGGATCGTAAGAAAGGGTCAAAAACAACAGTTATGGCTGGAACAACGGGTTACCTTGACCCTGAATATGTTATCTCAGGCAAGGCTAGAAAGGAATCTGACATGTTCAGTTTTGGGGTTGTTTTGTTGGAGGTAGCAAGTGGAAGAAAAGCCATTGAGCAAGAAGAGAAAGAGGTGTCACTGGTTGAGTGGGTGTGGGAGCTATATGGACTTAGAAATGTTCTTGCAGCAGCAGATCCAAAGCTGAATGGTGAATTTGATGTGCAGCAAATGGAATGCTTGGTTGTTGTTGGTCTTTGGTGTGCTAATTCAGATAGCAGGAAAAGGCCCTCTATAAGGCAAGTGATTAAGGTGCTTAACTTTGAAGCTCCGTTTCCTGTTCTTCATCACCACCTATCTCCCTCCAACAACAACAGATGAGTTGTTTTTCACATTATGATCTTCCTTAAAGGCTACCAGTTACTTAGAGATGAACCGAACATAGTCCTCATGTTTTTTCTTATCCCGTTTTGACTTGGCAGAGTTTAATTCATTTGTAAATGGCATTATGTAACATTCTAATAATTCAATTTACGTTATACAATTATATAACTTATTTAAACTCATTTATGATTTCGCTTAAAATGTATTTGTATATATCTGATGAATAATTGTTTGTCTACCAACTTAATACTTACCACTAAAAAAAAATAATTTATTAGTAACTAAGTGATCAAAAGTTGTTACTTATTATAGTAACCAATTTATATACCAATTTACAAAATTAAAAATTATTGGTTACTAAAATAATCACTAATATAAATAAAAAAATATAATTGGTCACTAATTAATTACAGACCAATTTATTAACTTAGTGATTTTGGTAACCAAAACCTAAATAACTAATCTTTAGTGACCAATTTCCTTTAGTAGCTAAAATCATGATAGCTAATTTTAAAAATAAATTTAGTGACCAATTATAATTTTTTTATTCATAATAGTGACTATTTTAGTAACCAATAATTTTTTACTTTGTAAATTGGTATCTAAATTAGTCACTGTAGTGACTAACAACTTTTAGTCACTAAAATTGGTTACTAATGAGACATTTTCTTGTAGTTTAAGTATGTTTTAATTTATGATTTAATATAAAATTAGAATTTCTTTTTGTCATAAATACATCTTGCTTGACGCAGTTATGTTATATTTTGCTTGACATGTCAAACATGTTTCATGGTAACATTTAAATTGTTTATACCTTTTAACGTGTGTTTGTTTTAATATCTATTTGTTTTTACCATTACTTTCCCACAAATCAAGCTTATTCATAGAAAAGTAATGCATGGATTATACGAGTATCATATATCCGACAATTCATTTTATCTTAAGAAAGTGTAGGAACACATTTTTTTATATGACAATTCATTTTATATTGAAAAATATATGATGTTATTATAATTTTTTTTAAATCATATCATAACTGAAAAATTATTAATACATATTATCTAAATAAAATATATTAAATAAGTTATAAATTACTATATTAAACGTTTTAATAAAATAAGTTAGAAATTACTATATTAAATTTCGGCTGACACGTAATATTAATAAAATACTTTAATATTTATAAATTAAATAGCAACTCATTCGAAACTAAAATAAAGGGTTAAAATATTCTTTTAATCCTCTAATTCTTATAAAATTCAATTAGATCTCTAATTTTTATTTAGTTCAATTTAGACCTCTAATTTTATAAAATAATTCTTATAAAAGTCAAAGACAAATTTGACGAACTAAGATATATTCGTGTCAATCACGTCCTCGATACGAATACACATAATTTATCAGCGTAAAAAATCATAAATTTGTAGATTTATCTTTCAACTTACATAAAAAAAAATATTTTCAATAAAAATAAAGTGGTGGCAAAATAGGCCAGGTCCAATGGGTCAATTCGTCGGCTGTCCAAAAAAAGTTAGGCTATGACACAATTTTCAGCCTGCGAAACTAATCCAACCCATCACGTTAAACCGGTGGGCTGCCCATCGGCTAAGCCAGACCAACCTTCCTTAAAACTCGACCGTGAAGTAAAAAAAAAATCAAAAATAGTGGATTAACCTTCTTACGGGTTAGATTATGAGTTCCAACCTGTTTCTAATTGGCAAGCCAATCATGCTTGTTTTCTATGGGTCAATATCGGGTTAGACTAAGATGGATCAGACCTGTTTTGCCATCTCTGGTAATATGTTTTATATATAATGTAACAAATTAATTATATAATAAAATAAGAAAAAATAAAATTATAAATAATTATAATAAAAGTATAACTAAAAAAAATAATATATTTATAACATAATAATAGTAATAGAATTTTGAATTGATAAGAAAATTAAATTTATAAATAACAATTAAAATAATAATACAATTAAAAATATAGTATTAATAACAAATATTATTAATTAACAGAAAATTACAAAAATAATACAAATAATAATTAAATTAAAATAATAGTAATAATAATACTATAAAATCGAAAAAATAAACATAAAAAATCATAATTTAATATTTAATTAAAATTAATTTATACAAAGATAATTTAGTCAATTTATATATATATATATATATATATATATATATATATATATATATATATATATATATTTTTTTTAAAAAAAATATCATAATAATCAAATGACTTTGATCTTTTTAATATTTTTTTAATTTAAACGATCTCAGCTTTTACTATTTATTTATTTCTTCCTTTTACGGTCTATTGAATTTACTTTCTAATCCTGCAATATTAGCGTCGAGAAGATGTGGTTAATTTGGTTTACTATTTTTATTTTGTATGCTATTCAAGTTGAGAATTGTCTTCGTTCATCGTTTAAATCAGTGTTATTGATTGGGCACATGACCCAAACAAAAATAAGATAAAATTGCCTATCAAGCGTCTGACTTTCTATTCAAGTCTTCTGTTACAAAACATTCAAGAATCAAACCAAGTTGGCCTCACCACCACACCTTTCATTCATTCAATGTCAAAGAACACCAGACAGAGACCATTATAATAAAAAGATTTTTCGACAAAACTTTTCTGAGAAAGTCTTAACAATGTCTACATGTTACCCCTTAATTGGATCAATATTCTTTTTTAAAATAATTTATTATGATTTGAAAAGGAAAGAGAAAGATTTGATAAAGACTTAATCATCATTTTTGTTTATGCATCACCGTGTAAGATCAAATCATAATTGCGTAAACAGACAGAACGAGATTACTTTTTTGTGTTAAAAATAATAATAAATTTATCTGGACTTAAATACTAGAGTCTATGTTTATTTATAATATGAATATACTTGTAAACAATTTCAATCGTGAATCAACTGACATGACATTGTTACAGTAAACACAGTGTTGAATGTGAATTCTGAATATGCAACTAAATGTAATACTCAAATGCAAAATTTTGTCGGTATTATCTCCTGAAATATTCATTTAGGAAATATACCCGTAGTTTCAAAGAAGACTAAAAACAAGGAAACTATTCAAACTTAAAACGTGGTGATTAAACTAAGCATAAATCAGAGAACAAGACTGCTAAAGAAGAAACAAGACAAGCATATTTGACCATACCATTTCCATGGAGGCCAGAATGAATTCTCCAGCCATGGCAGCATCTCAGTACTGCAAGAACATTTATGTACGTGTTTCTTTTCATGTAACATTAACACTCTTGCTTTTTGTAATACACCATGCAGCTTCATTAGAGTTCAACTATCAGCAACTTGGTGACCATGGAGACTTCTTCAATACTTCGGGAGATGTTAAACCTCAAGAAGGAGTGCTCAAACTCACCAACAATGAAACATTCAGTTATGGTAGAGTCATATATCACAAACTATTGAATCTTTGGGACAAAAACTCAGGGAAAGTCACGGATTTCACTACCCGTTTCTCCTTTAGAATCAACGCCGCAAATCAAACCCTAGCAGATGGCATCGCCTTCTTTCTGGCACACCCAAACCTTCCAGAGTCCCAAAGAGATGGAGCTGGTTTTGGTCTTGCCAGCCGTGATCAACTGAGTACTCTAAACTACCCAAAGGACTTTCCTTTTGTAGCAGTGGAATTTGATACCTATGTTAATGGATGGGATCCTAATTATCCCCATGTGGGTATCGATGTTAATTTAATCGCCAGTTCTGACACTGCACAGTGGTTCACCGGCTTGGATGAGAGAGGATATGATGCTGATATTAGTTTCGATTCCAGTTCAAACAAATTGAGCGTCACCTTCAGTGGGTATAAAGATGGCGTCGTAGTTAAAGGGAACCTATCCTCTGTGGTCAATCTGAAAGATGTCTTACCTGAATGGGTTGAATTTGGGTTTTCTGCAGCAACAGGGATTTATTTCAACGAATATGCTCTTAGCTCGTGGTCCTTCAACTCTAGTTTAGACACGGAACCACAAAAGGGTGGAAGCAAAAGAAGGCTGGTCATAGGGCTGAGCCTTGGACTTGGTGCAGCTATTTTAATTGTTATTGTGGGGGTAACTTTTCTTGTGAGATGGATGCTGAGGACTACAGGTATGGAAGATACCTCACTTTTTGACCATGCCATGGACCATGATTTCGAAAAAGTCTCTCTACCCAAGAGGTTTTCCTATGAAGAACTAGCCACAGCAACTAATAACTTCGCAACAGAAAACAAAATAGGACAGGGAGGTTTTGGAGCCGTCTACATGGGATTTATGAGAGAGTTGAATACCTATGTTGCTATCAAGAAGGTATCTCGAGGATCTAGACAAGGGGTGAAAGAGTATATGTCTGAAGTAAAGATCTTTGGTCAACTGAGGCATAAGAATTTGGTTCAACTCTTTGGGTGGTGCCATCAGCATGAGGACCTGCTGCTGATTTATGAGTTCATGGAAAATGGAAGCTTGGATTCTTATCTGTTCAAGGGAAAAGGCCTGCTGACATGGAAGGTGAGATATAATATTGCCAGAGGGTTGGCATCAGCATTGTTATACCTGCATGAAGAGTGGGAAGAATGTGTGCTTCACAGAGACATAAAATCCAGCAATGTTATGTTGGATTCTAATTTTAACACAAAGCTTGGAGATTTTGGGTTAGCCAGACTAATGGATCATGGGACAGAATCTAAAACAACTGGTTTAGCAGGAACAATCGGGTATTTGCCTCCTGAAGCAACCACAAGAGGCAAGGCTAGTAGGGAATCTGATGTATTCAGTTTTGGAGTAGTGGCTTTGGAGATAGCATGTGGTAGAAAAGCAATTGAATCTAATATGAAGGAAGAAGAGATATATTTGGTGGATTGGGTTTGGAAACTCCATGGCATGGGTGATGTGCTTAAAGCTTCTGATCCAAGCTTATATGGACACTTTGATGAGAAGGAAATGGAGATTTTAGTGAAAGTTGGGCTTTGGTGCACTCACACAGATTACCTTCTGAGGCCTACCATGAGGCAAGCAGTTCAAGTGCTTAGTTTTGAAGTGGCAGTGCCTACACTGACGCCACGGGTGCCATTCTTTGCCACTCTATGGACTCTATCACTCCTGCTTTTGCAAATAACCAACCTCTCTCTTCACAGTCCGCCACAACTCTTGAACTCGGTTCTCCCGGAGCTGCACATTTGCATACTTACTAAGTTTCATATTTATTTCTATTGCCTTTTTTTCTGCATGTGTCACATTCTATCTTTAGCTTTTCAATATTTTCTCGTCAATTTGTTTTCTTCATACAATTTCAAGTTAAAAACTCGCTTTGCCAATTCGTAGTATCACAAAGGATGCTTGAAGTGTTGTTTTACACAGGGTTATTGATATCCAATAATGAAAAATATCGATGATCAAAACAATCTTTGTAAAGTTATAATGAAAAGGCTAAAATATTCCGTTGGTCTTCGTTTTTGTCGTAGAATCTCGATTTGTTCATCGTATTTTTATTAGTCTCAATTAGATCCTCATTTTTGTAAATTAGTATCAATTAAGTCCTTTCCGTTAGTAGAGAACTAACACAGTTAAGTAGGTGTCACGTGTCAGCTCCTCGTTTGTTTGAATTTTTTTATTTACTTTTTTTGTATTTTTTTTTAATTTTTAATTTTTTTTTAATTTTTTTTAATTTTTTTTAAAAAAATATTTATGCCACGTGTCACTTCTCACTTCTGTAATGTGCCACGTGTCAATCTAATATGATAACACGTGTCAAATTAATGTATGAATCTCAATTTGGTTCTCATATTTGTTAAATTGATTTGATTTGAGTCCCAATTTTTTTTAAAAATTTTCAATTTCAGACACTCCAAATTTAGACCAAATTTTACTTTTATATAATGTTATGATTATTTTTATTAAAATTTATATTTATATTAAATATTTTAATTATATTAATTATATTTAATATTAAAATTTTAAATATATTTATTTTAATTTTTTATAAAATTGTTTTAAAATTTTACATTTGAAATTATAAAATTGTTATTTTTAAGCCAACTCTAAAATATTGTTGATATTGAATATTATACAAATATTTCGAATATAAATTTATTAATCTATATATTTATAATTTTAAAATAAAATTTAAATAAAGTTTAATGTAAAATATAAATTTAAATAAATTAAATGTTGTTAAAAATATGTAATAGAAATATCACTTGTAATAAAAGTATCATCATTACATTTATAAAAAAATTAAATTTGTTCTAAATTTGGAGCACATGAAATTAAAATTATTTTAAAAAAATTTGGGACTAAAATCAAATCAAATTAACAAATATGAGGACCAAATTAGATTCATACAATAATTTGACACGTGTCACCATATTAGATTGACATGTGACACACTACAAACCTGACACGTGGCATAAATATTTTTTAAAAAAAAAATTAAAAAACAAAAAAAAGATTCAAAAAAATTCAAAAAAAATAAAATAAAAATTCAAAAAAACGAGAAGCTGACACATGACACCTACTTAACGGTGTTAGTTCTCTACTAACGGAAAGGACCTAATTGATACTAATTTACAAAAATGAGGACCTAATTGAAACTAATAAAAATACGAGGACCAAATTGAGATTTTGCTACAAAACGAGGACCAACGGAGTATTTTAACCTAATGAAAACTATAACGGATTATGGTAGAAATATTACACTAAAAATTATATAATACCGCCGCATATGATTTTAATACAAAAGTAACGATATTATGTTTAAAAATTCAATTAATAATAACATCATTTCAAAATACCATAAATTTAAAGTTCAAAACATAAAATAAAAACAAATCATAAAATAAATTGTATTAAGTTTCTAATAATCAAATTCTTTTTCAATCCCAACATAATTGTCTTTAATGTCATCACCCAAATGGGCATATTCCTCCTTCACTTCTCCTTCTTAGAAACTCTTATCAAAGTTAAATAATCTTTTAAATTTGGAATCAAAGATATCATTCAATTCATTTTGAACCCTAATTTGAGTATTCTATTTACCCTTCCTTGCTTGTGTAGGAGTTGGAGTTGCACGTGGACCTTTCTTAGAAGCATGGGAAGATCTAATAAGAATACCACTACATGATAATTGCTTTCTTTTATTAGTTGCTTGTCTCCTTCTATGAACTATTAGTTCTCCAATACTTGAAGCTTCATAAGTGGGATCATCATATAAAAAACCAACTCCTTACCCTCCCTCTTCATTGTCGTTATCATCATCAACTTCTCTCACTAACCACTCATTACATTCATCGATACCATTCAATAGAATACAGTATATTTCATCCCTAATATTGTATCTTTGAGCAAAATGTTGATTATACTTTATATAAACCAAATCACGTAACCTTTTGTGATCTAGCCTAGTCTTTTTCTTTGAATGAATCTGCATTATGAATAAGTAATATGTGAATTAATTTCTTTCTACACTTTACAAATAAGATAACAATGAAATGAGTCATGTCTTATTACTTGCTTAAAAATACTCTAATTTTGCTCACATCTCAATGAACTACATGTCAAACTTAAATTTTGGTTACTAGTTTTTGTAAGTTGAGATTGCATGTCCATAATTCTTCCACCATTGACCTACAAAAACAAAACAAAAAAATAACTTAGAATTAACCATTATATCTTACCGCAATTTAGAAAGTGTTTGAGTATCTCTTACTACAATGATTAGATTCGACTCAGATATCTATATCATTTAAGTTTGTTTCTTACTTATCAATACAAATCAATTACAAATCAATGTATAGTAACAAATTGTTACCCATTTATATTCTTACACCTATATAAGGTGTCTTTACCACAACAATTCTCTGGTTTTGTTTTAAAAAAAAAATGAGATAAACAACTGCAATTAAACGGCCATTAAAGCTTACTTTGATAGGTACAAACCTTATAACATGTTTTTTAGAGTTAAGTTTTAGAGACAAAAAAAAAATACACAAACTGTTTACTTTATATATATATATATATATATATATATATATATATATATATATATATATATATATATATATATATATATATATATAGTAAATGGTTAACACACGTTAATATATTTCACCATCTCTCATTTTTCCTATATCTGAATTAATCTAAAAAAGTATTCACAATTGTTATAATATATCACAAGATCTATCTACCTCATGATGTATTGTTTATCATATTCTTCATTGTAGCCTTTTGAATTTACATGTAATCAATCAAATTTATATACAATATATGTGATACAAAAATTTAATTTATTATATATTGAGTTAAAGGGTCAATTAATGATTTATGGATTCAACTTTGAATTCAACTTTAACTCGAGATCTTGGTGGCTAAGGTTCGTACTCAAGGAAGATCATGGTAGGTAGACTGGATGGTATTAAAAATGATATTAAAAGCAAAGTTAACAAAGACAAGGATACAATTAAACAAAAAAACAACGAGAAGAATCCAAGTAATAAACTAAAATTATTTTTTAAAATTCACTTAAATAAGGTAAAGCAAAAACTCAATTCAAATTTATCTATTATAAAGAAAATGATTTAAATACTAATTATTTATTTTGTTGAATTTGTTTAATTTAAGGAACGTTATTAAAAAAATTAAATCAGTATTTAAATCTAAAATTATTAAAGCTACCACAACACTAAAATCAATTTAATATAAAAGAAATCAGCGAGAATTCCAATTAATATTTTCTCTTAACATTATCATCTGTACTTGTGCTAATTCTTACCGGTAAACATTACCAAAGGTTTTCAATATTAAAAAACCATTTCGACAACATCATACAATATTGTAACAAATATTCATTTCTATATATATATATATATATATATATATATATATATATATATATATATATATATATATATATATATATATATATATATATATATATATATATATACATATATATATATATATAAAATAAGTTATTTATTGTTTTTATTTACACACTAAGAATAATCTTATAGTTTTTATTCACTATAAGTCTCAAATTATTATTATACCAACCGATAAAATGGAGCAAAATCCACTCAGAGATGCACGCCAAAACAATAATTAAGAGAAGAAATTGCTCCTTGCACAATTAAAATAGGTAAGGGAAAAGAAGATAAAGTTTGTAATGTTTCGATCAATATATTAAAACTGATTTTATTTTGGAATTTGCAATACAGGGAATATTCGCCTAAGTTTGCATTCATTTAAATCTGTACTTTGTCTAAATTCATATTTAAAAAATAAAAATTCTGGAATCAATAATTTTTGTGACACTTAGATGTTACATTTTGTTATATATATATATATATATATATATATATATATATATATATATATATATATATATGTGTGTAGAGAGAGAGAGAGAGAAAAAAAAATATGAATAAAATAAAATAAGTTTCTCTTATAAATATCTTATATGCGTATAATCTTAAAGAATTGTTAACACTCATATACAATAATATTTCATATTGTAACATGACTCATATTTTATATTATACTATGACTCTTAAAATTTTACTAAGTCAGCATCACAATTAAGTTCGCATTCCAATTAAATTTATATCAAACTATCAAGATCAAAATGTAGACTTAAGCGAATGTTTATTGTACATTATATAGAATGTTAATAAACTATAACTAATGAAATAAATTTCAATCACATCTCATTAAGTTTTTGCAAGTTATGCTGATTTTTTTTTTAATTTATATAAACATTTTGTTTCAAAATATTATATTATTACTCTTATTTTATATTATATATGTAAATCCTTCAATTTGAAAAAAAAAATATTACTCTCGTAATCTTAATAAAAGATACTACTATAATAAAGAAACAAAAAATTTTAAATATAATTTAAGAATGAACAATTTAAGTAGCAAGACAAAGTTAAATAAACTTAAAAACAAAGGTTCCAACAACATCAGAGTTGGATTGGATTCAATTTTCATTTAACCTATAATCCATATAATATATACTTTAAAATCAAACAACATTATTAATAGGGGTCGACATCCTGTTGAATTAGATCGGATTTAGTTTCAATTTTATTAATTCAGTACAATTCAAATTTAATATTTTCAAAATTATATTTAATTTAATGGATTAATCAAATACAGATTGTGGGTTAACTTGAACAAATTATTCAAATTTATTTGATATTGAATCAAATTTCACTACAAAAATAATTGTTTTTAGCGGGGGTTATATTTGGCGTTTCTGGGGGTTTTAACCCCCACTAATGGTTTTACCAGGGGTTTAAGATTCTCCTGGAAGTGCAAGCGTGGCTAACGGATTACCGGGGGTTTTTAGCAACCCCTGGAAGTAGCGCAACTTACCGAGGGTTTCGAAAACCCCCATTAATGCCTGGGGTTCTGAAAACCCCCACTAATGCTTGGGGTTCTGAAAACCCCCATTAATGCATGGGGTTCCAAAAACCCCCAGTAATGCATGGGGTTTACAAAAACTCCAGCAATGCTTGAGGTTCTGAAAACCCCCGTTAATTCCTCGAAAACCCCTGTTAATACCAAAAAGTTAGTGCTCATATTATTATGACATTGCTATAATGCTAAAGTTGTACTTTCCTGAGAATTGATTTATTTAATTAATTATTTGAGTACAAAAAGAATGTTATTCTATAAAATTTCCTATTTATTACTTAACATTTTGGTATCAATCAATACAAATAAGCAAAACCTTCAATGCCACTTCAAAATAAGCAATCAATACAAATATTCATTCAAATGGTATCAATACAAATATTCATTCAAATGGTACCAATAGTGGACTACCAGTCATAATGCTCTTAACATAATAAGTGTTGGAGAGGTAGCATTTGAATGACAGTGACATAATAAGCAATGCACTATCTACCTACAATAAAACCAAAATTAACCAAAAGTTTCCTAAAAGCATATTTGTTGACAAATTTCAAAAGTAAACAAAATATATCATCTAATACGGTGTTGGATGTTGATAATTTGTTTCTTCGTTAGGAACACTTCCTTGTTAATGCCTGGGGTTCCCTGTTAATTCCTTCTTTTTCACTCTGGTATGTATATTCATTTTCACTCTATTCCTTCTTTTTCAGATCTTACTTACCATGCAAAACAAATATTTCAATGCATTTTTTATCATATTAAATTCATTTTACACTTTATTTGCTACAACAATTATATATATATATATATATATATATAATTAATAGGATAAGTTCTTAATTATATATATATAATAACGTATGACAAAAACATTGCAGGGGCTGCATTGAAACATGTTTCTTAATATCAAAATTTGAAGTAGTTTATGTTGTATTTTTCCATCACCCCACTTGAAGTATATATAATTAATATCAACCCATACACCAAATACATTCCCAACACTAACTCTAAACTAATAAAATCCCTTTACTCACTCCCTGTTACTCTTCTTAAATTAATCCCTATTCATCTCGGTTTCCGCTCCAATAGATTTCCTAACAAACAAAATCCTCTCTCCAATCTCTAATCATGCCTCTCTTTACCATTTTTTCATTTCAATTTCAAACCAAAAAAATACTTTAATAGGGTAAGTTCAATTTCAAACCAAAACAATACTTTAATAGGGTAAGTTCAATATATTGAAGGAATTTGCAGTGATCGGAAGCACGTATAATACATAAAGTAACTATTTAATTCTCGTGGCTACCAATGGCATGTGTTAAACTTACATTACATCTCATTTTGCAAGCTATGACATGTTGCGATTAGTTTAATATATTGGAGACTGCACCACGAACAACCCAGGTGCTATATCCAATGGAAGTTAGCCAAATCCAATGGAAAGTCTTCATTGGAGACTGCACCACAAACAACCCAGGTGCTATATAATCAATTCATTCAATTGAAACCATCGCCATGGGAATGCCGAATGCATATAAAAAAAATAAATAAATTCAACTCAACTAAATCCCTAACATCTCTACTCAATTACCTCATCATGCTGGATCTCTCTGTCTCCAATCCAAGAATAATAAGAAAATAGCATTTAAGTCCCATGTCAGAAAGAATCACAAGCCAATTATTTCCCATTCCCCATTCACAACCTGGTTGTCTCACCATCATCCTTAGATTCACTACAATCTTGTTTGTCTTATCTCACCAAAGGACTACAAGAATCTTTCGCATCCAGACAACACAGATAGATCTACAAAACTGTTCATTTGACTAGTACAATCACACACAACCCACAAACACAGACAATTTTTTTTAAAGCTAACACCTCTTCTTTTTTTGTGTGATATATTATATATATCAGATTCTTCAATGGCTCTTTAAAGGTGCACATGAACCAGAAAAAAAGAGGAGCAGCAGTAACAACTTCAGTATCCCTCCCAAAAGAGTATACACAATAATCATTATTGCCTGAAGCATCTTTTGTTGTGTCTTCAATGTTCACATTAACATTTCCAATTAGCTCACTTTCTTTCAAAGATATTGCCTGAAACCACCATATGTTTCTTTCGTTATTCAGTTAATAAAAAATGAACATTTTAAGTAAAAGCAACATAACTTACATTAAGAACCTAACACTCTGATGATATGAACAATTCATAGCATACATAACATAAGGAGTTCTCCCTCAGATGTATTGATTGATATTTATGATCATGATGGCATCATTTCAAAATGAAAATAGAAACTAATAGTGTAGGACAAATGAACTCACTTTACCTCACTTAACTTTGCGGAAAGCTCATCAAGCAATTCAATGCGTCTTTTAGACTTGTCCAAAGCCTGCAACACCTTCTACCTCTGAAAAAGCATTTCCCTTGCATAATTTTCCTCCCCTTTTGAATGCTTATAACGGCCTATTTTTGAAGCTTCTCCGCAACTTCTGACAACCGCAGAAGCCTCAATCTAGCATTAGTTACTGTTAACCACCACATTAGTTTTGTATTAGAAAAATACTAATCACTAATTCAATTTCCCTTTCATCCAATTTCCTCTTTTTTTTTGTTTCTCTTCCTTTTTCATCACTATCTATTACTTTTTCTTCCTATTTCTCTCTTTTTCCCATCCCAAATACACCCCATTTTGGGGTGCGCTTTTATAATCACTCATTAAATTAGAATAAATCAAAATGTCATCCTCAAATTATTGGCTCCTCACCTAAATAGTTCCTAAAGTAATTAAATTGTTTAAGCAGACCGTGAAGTATTGAATATCCATCATTTCATCGCCTAAGTTGATGTATTTCAGTACAGTTCAGAAATCAATTTGGAGAAATTTTCGACACTGAAGGACTACATATCATTGTCTTGATAACCTCTTGAGCTACTCAGATAATTTTTCTTACAAGAGTAATACTTCAAGGTCCAATTGATGCATGAACCCTTTGGACAGTTGTTCAGTTATATTCCCTCAAGTAAGAATTGGAAGTGAAAAACTAAAACTGTAATCATACTCATGGACCTGACTATAAAGGTGTTTTTCAGAAAACATTAATTCAAATAGAGAAAGAAAATCAGAACGAAAGAAGGTAGCAATGTGAAATGGGTAGGGTTACCCTTGGCTCTGGTGGCGTCAGCCTCAGCGTGAAGATGATCAATTTGAGAACACAATTGCTCTGTGTTGATGACAGTTGTAGAAGCAGAAGAAGAAGATGAAGAAGCGCAACACGTGGGCCTCCATGAAGGAACAACCATGGCCATAGTCGTCACTCTAACACAGTTCATTATCATCGCTTTCTCTCTTCCAATCTGCGACCTTACACTAACAAACAATTTCTCATAACATAGCAGTAACAACTTCAAAATCACTAACCTAAGCTAATTTTACTTCTATCTACTTAAGAAAGCATGAAATCTAAAATATGACCTTGTGAACCTAAAATTAAAATTGAAATGCAAACATTCACTATGTGCCTAGAATAAAAAACAGAACAGATTTCAAGGTAAAATTGATAAAAATATAAAATTCTAAAAATAGCGTAAAAGAATTAGGAAAAGGAAGATGGAACCAGGTGCATATGTGCTTGTCCATAGTACTTTCTTGTTGCAGCAATAGTTCTTCATCTTGTGTTAGGAAGTGAATAATTAAAATGGACTAGGATCCATTGAATCACTTACAACAGCTGCAACTATCTCAAACTTGCACCTGTTCATGCACCACAACAAAGCACACAAGCAAAAATGATACCAAAATAACACTGGAACAACGGTAAAAGTAGTAACAGAGCTAAGACTAATCTTAAAAAAATATCAAAGAAAAGGAGGAAAAGAAATGAAACTAAAAATAGAAAAATAGGGAGAAGAGGGGAACATTATCGATGACACTAGTGACATTTTCTGGCTTTAATCGACGACATCACCATGACGAGTGGCAATCAGCAAACTCAAACTGACTACACCTATGGCAGTGGTTGGTAGAAGGCTCGTGGCAGTGCAATTCGCAAAGATAGAAGGAGTCACTTGAAGGAGAAGGGGAAAGAAGGAGATACCACCATCAGCGCCTCTAGTCATGGCAACGCGACGTGATGATGGTTGTTCAACCTCCAGTGGCGACAAGGCTCTCACGGCAAATACGACGACTGGCGGTGGCAATGCTCGTCGGAGAAGGAGGAGTGGTGGCTCTATTGGACGTAGCAAAGGTTTCATATTTTAGGGATTTGGAAGAAGGGGATCAACGAACTTGTGTGTCGGGGACGAAGATGAACATGGAAGGGCGTTGGTGGCACCGATGTCGGAGATGCGTTTCATCGATAACAGTGGGTGGCAACAAAGCTTCTCTTGTCTTCCATAGTCAAGATCTAGACTTCACATCACAAAAAACATCATAGCACAGAATGTCAGAGAGAAAATGAAAATGAGCTGAGTCACAGAGACGAGAGAATGAAAATGAGCTAAGTGGGAAATTGAAGACAAATAGGTAAAAAAGTTTAAATCAATGAATTTTACTGGGATTTTAAGAAAACCCCTGACGCTTTTCGAGGGTTTCTTAAAAAACCCTTGACACTTTTTGGAGGTTGTTAGAACCTCCATTATCTTTATGTTTACTTGAGTTTTTTAAAACCTCCGGTGATAAACCTCCGTTAAAATTAAATATTTTGGTAGTGTTTCTTTTCAAAAGGTTATACTTGTAGTTTAGTTTTAAATAAAAGAAATAAATTAACTAAATTTGTAGTAAAGAAAAATCACATCAAATGATCTTAATAATTTATGTTTGTAATACACTATAAACTTATATAATTTATTATTACATTTTAATAAAAACATATCATATCAAAACTAAAATTTAAAATATATCTACAATTTTGTAGATATTTAAAATTCCCTAAAATCATTATCATGCTATCTGTTACCCGTTGACCCTACTCAACCTAATTGAATACGTCCAATTTTTTCTCTGGATACTACAAGTATTGAGATTTATTGTTGAGGCCTAGATGCCAGAATATTTTAATGTTTAATCCCTGACTTTTTTAGGGTGCAATAATGGTGTATAATACATTTTAGAAGTAACAAATAGTTATGACTTGTTTCAAGAAAGATGAAATGGGTAAAAATGAAAATAAAATATGTATAGGAGTAAAAACAACAATCTTAAAAATTGTGAGATTTACTATTCTTTATCTTTTCCATTATTTTTTTGCCTTTTACTAAATTAAATAAAATCCATAATTTTAATGATTTTTCTTATTATTTCCTATCTATTTTACTCTACCAAATTACTAAATATTCAATTTTACTATTTACTCTTTTGTTCAACTTATTTCTTTAGTATTTTTATTTTCTTTATTTTTCTCGTTAAAGCCAAACAGAAAATTAAAGTTCGGAGAGTAAAATCAATTGCTTTAGATGTCCTTTTTAAATCTATATATAAAAATATGTTATTTTAACTTGTTGTTTTGGTAATATGATCGTACAGTCTTTTAATTATAGTCTGTCATGAAAATTTTGCTAATTTTTATTGTAATTAATTATATTATATAATATTTTTACAATAACTTCTAATTGATGGTATGAATTGTTTGCACGAACAAAATATCAAGCTAAAGTTGTTTATATTACTTATAAAAAAATATATTTCCAATGTATCTAAAATATGTTAATTTCAATTTAGTCTTTTTAAAAATATTGTTGTTTATTTTTTTGAATTTAAAACAGATAATGATATCTCTACACCCCAACAAATTTACATCAGCTATTAATATTCATTATTTTTTTACAGTTAAAAAACATATTTTGTAGTTATTATATTAATCTTAAAAGCATATAAGCATATTTTACATTACTGTTTGGTTTTTTCCTTATAAAAAGCTATCTGAATTAATTACAAGATGAAAAGTGACAAATATGTGAGAGATGATACCTAGATTTGGTTACAAATGCTTCAAGAAATGGCATGGAATTCAGCCGTTGACAAGGTAAGAGGAACCGTGGGATATTGTAAATGCCATTTTTTTTTGTTGGAAATTTCTTAATTAATTTATTTATTTGTTTGTTGTAGTTGTGGAAGATAACTTCAATTAAACTCAGCGGTCCCCAACAACTTTTATAGACTTCTTTAAGTGTAATTTGACAACTTCAATTAATTAATTAATCGAAGCATTGACCACCTCAAACTTAAAATTTAGTACTTTCTACCTATCACATCATCCTTTTTTAGAAAAGGATATCATCTATCACTATTATTTGTTTTTTTTCCTTATAAATATCTCTTTATAAATATAAAAGTTTAAATTTTTAAAATTATATTATTGATTAAATATATTTTTAATTTTTAACTTTAATGTAAAATTAGAATTCATTTATGTTTTAAACTTTGGTATATTTTAATCATCCAACTTAATGAATAGATAGATTTTCTTAATCTAATTATATTATTATTTTTTGTTTGGCATGTTAACTGCATTTTAAAATGAGATTGAATCTTGACTTTATAGTTTAAATGTCATGTTGAAACACGGTTTAACAAGAAAAAAAAAAAGTAACATTACTAGATTAAAAGAAATATTACTATTCATTTTCTAAATTTGAAGATTCTCAAATTTTAATTTAGGTTTTGAATTAAAACGTACCTGACCCTTATTTTGTTTATAAAATATGTTCTCAAGTCAATGCAATATGTATCGAAGTATATTTTTAATTTATTAGACCAAGGACGAAAGAGTGAACACAACACTTCCAAACAACAAATGACCTGCAATTTCTTTCTAGAAATCATGTTTCTAACTTGAGAAATTTCGGTGGAATTGCTATTTAGAGGGTTTCACATGGAATACACAAGGTGGTTCAAATAGCTATTAAACTTCCATTTTTCATCCTTCTTTTCGTAGAGGGTTCATTCCCCCGTGTTTGACTCATTCAATCGTAAAAGAGTGAACAATAATGTTAAACAACAAAACAAGTATCATTAACTACAACTCCAGAAGCACCTACCCCAACCAAAACCATATTTGTGGTATTCCATTTTCCATTGCACCCAACATCATTTCTCCAGTCATGGCAGCATCTTGCTACTGTAAGAAAAGTTATGTACATGCTTTTTTTCATGTAACATTAACACTCTTGCTTCTCGTAACACCTCATGCAGCTTCATTAGAATTCAACTATCAGCAAGTTGGTTACACTGTAAACGACTTCAATTTCTCGGGAGATGTTAAAGCTCAGGAAGGAATCCTCCAACTCACCATTCCTAAGCCAGATAGTTATGGTAGAGTGGTATATAACAAATTATTGCATCTTTGGGACAAGACCTCGGGAAAGGTTGCAGACTTCACTACCCAATTCTATTTTACCATCAACGCCGGAAATGAAACCAATCCGGGAGATGGAATCACCTTCTTTCTCGCAGATCCAAAGTTTCCAGACTCTGAAATAGATGGAAGTGGTATTGGTCTCGCTAGCCGTACGCAACTGAGGACTAAAAATTACGCAAAGGATTATCCTTTTGTAGCAGTGGAATTTGATACCATGGCTAATGACTGGGATCCGAAATATGATCATGTGGGTATCGATGTCAATGCTATTAACACTACTCACACTACAGAGTGGTACACTAGCATGGATGAAAGAGGGTATGATGCTGAAATTACTTTTGAATCTGCGTCAAACAGATTAAGTGCCACCTTCACTGGATATAAGAATAATTCCAAATTTGAACAGACCTTGTTCGCAGTGGTCAATTTGAGTGATATCTTACCTGAATGGGTTGAATTTGGTTTCTCTTCGGCAACAGGATACACTTATGAGGAACATACTCTTAGTTCATGGTCCTTCAACTCTAGTTTGGAGATTGAACAAGACAAGGGTGGAAGCAAAAGAGGGCTGGTGATAGGGCTGAGCTTTGGACTTGGAGTAGGTGTTTTAATTGCTCTTTTGGGGGTAGCTTTTCTTGTGAGATGGATGCTGAGGACTAGAGGAATAGAAGATGTCTCCCTTTTCGACCATGCTATGGACAATGATTTCGAAAAAGTTTCTGTACCCAAGAAGTTTTCCCATGAAGAACTGGCCAGAGCAACTAATAACTTCGCAACAGAAAACAAAATAGGACAGGGAGGTTTTGGGGCCGTCTACAGGGGATTTATAAGAGAGTTGAACACCTATGTTGCCATCAAGAAGGTGTCTCGTGGATCTAGACAAGGGGTGAAAGAGTATATGTCTGAAGTAAAGATCTTTGGTCAACTGAGGCATAAGAATTTGGTTCAACTCTTTGGGTGGTGCCATCAGCATGAGGACCTGCTGCTGATTTATGAGTTCATGGAAAATGGAAGCTTGGATTCTTATCTGTTCAAGGGAAAAGGCCTGCTGACATGGAAGGTAAGATATAATATTGCCAGAGGGTTGGCTTCAGCATTGTTATACCTGCATGAAGAATGGGAAGAATGCGTGCTTCACAGAGACATAAAATCCAGCAATGTTATGTTGGATTCTAATTTTAACACAAAGCTTGGAGATTTTGGGTTAGCCAGACTAATGGATCATGGGACAGGATCCAAAACAACTGGTTTAGCAGGAACAATCGGGTATTTGCCTCCTGAAGCTACCACAAGAGGCAAGGCTAGTAGGGAATCTGATGTATTCAGCTTTGGAGTAGTGGCTTTGGAGATAGCATGTGGTAGAAAAGCAATTGAATCTAATATGAAGGAAGAAGAGATATATTTGGTGGATTGGGTTTTGGAACTCCATAGCATTGGTGAAGTCCTTAAAGCCTCTGATCCAAGCTTATATGGACACTTTGATGAGAAGGAAATGGAGACGTTGATGATAGTTGGGCTTTGGTGCACTCACACAGAGTACCTCCAGAGACCTACCATTAGGCAAGTTGTTCAGATGCTTAATTTTGAAGCTCCATTGCCCATTCTCACACAAAGAGGATCAGTCTATAATGCATCTTTCAGTTCTATGGCTTCTAGGACTCATGCTTTTGCAAATAACCAACCTCTGTCTTCAACATCAAGCAGTAGTGTATTCACGGGGTCCTCACAATCCACCACAACTCTTGAAATCATTACTCCAACAGCTGCACATTTGCATACCTACTGAGTTTGATACATTTTCTATTCATCTTTTTTTTTCTTTTCTTAGTGAAATTCTGTGTCACATCATATGTATGTTCTTCCTACAATTTCAAGCCTAAATCTGGCCCTGCCATTGTGTAATGTTATAAAAGATTCTTCAACAGATCTAATACCGTTCTCTATTTTTTTTCCTGCCACGACTAGTTTATAACTCATTAGAAGTTGTGAGACAACTCTTGCAATTAGTAAGAAGCTGACATCTCCAATCAAACACTTTAAAACAATAAAATTCTTCTTCCTTAGTCAACATGAGATGTAAAATTTACACAAAAATGAACCTAACAAAACCATTAAAAAAATTAGCAACTATATCAATGGTTTATCCTCCTTGAAAAATTTATTCTTCACTTTGTTTAATCCAAATTGCAGATGATTTTGTTGGATTTTCCTCAGAAAACGCTACCTGATTCCATGTCATAGACGGTCCATTCATCAGCCACAGGGTGTCTAAAATAGATGCAGTTCCTCCTACATCCTACTTCACTGGCCAACACAGATACACTACAATTACTTCCCACAAACACTGCTCTTTCCCCAACACTCTCCACCTTAAACCAAGAGAGTCTACCCGTATTCAGTTGATAAACCTCGACACCGTCCACACCATGCACCCTCGATTTTCTTGATAAAATAAAAACCAGCAAAATTTCTCCCTCAGACTCCACCAAATATTCTCTGAAATGGTTTGAAGAAACCGAAGGAACTATCCTTGTGCCACTTAAATCAGTGACTTTAGCAACAGAATCAACGGCTTCAATAACCACAAGACTCCCCTGAACACTTAAAGCATAGAACTTTCCTTGAAATCCGATTGCATTAGTGAATTGCACAACCTTTTGTTGGCTCCCTAATGGCTCGGTGAGGGTACAATCTTGCATGGTCCATTGGGACTCTGGTGTTATCCATGAACCGTTAGACCTTACTTTTAGTTTGCAAAATGCAAAAGCTGGTTGACTAATTCCTGTTAGGATCATAACTGCGCAGCTATGATCTTCAGGTGGTGAAGAAAGCACAGCGAGTTTAATTGGTACCTTGGGATCCCACAAAGGAAGACGAAACGTTTCTCTCTGAGTTGGATTCCACAGATTGTACATGTAAAGTGGTTCAGCTTCAGCTATGAGGATGCCATTGGAGCACCCCACATAATTTTTCCAAGGGCACCTTGGCAGTGTTCTGAAGAAGGGTCTACACCAGCACCCAAAGGGCATGTATGCATATGAAGTTTCGATGGAGCCACTTCGAGCAACGTGTCTACGGTACTTCTCAGTGTTTGTGGCATCAGGGTTGGAGAGTTGAATCCAAGGGAGTTTGGAATGTGGATTGCATTGCTTTGGTGGTGTTCTCCATGACTTGATTATGCCACCAACATTGATGTTCTTGTGGAGATTTGGGTTCTCTTCTATGATTTCATGGAGATTCTGTGGTAGGTCAAGCCAAGATTTTGATTTCTGATCTTGTTTGTTGCCTGGGTTTTGCTGGTTCTGCTGCTGATTTCTCTTGTTCTTTGCCTTCAGAGGCATTTTTGGCAATGAAAAGGACAAGATGGTTCAGTTGAGATTAAGATTGAACCAGGACGTGGACAATGACAAGGACAAGATCAAGATCCTTAATAACAAGTACTACTACGCGGACGTGGCTGCCAAGAAAGTAATGGGCGTGGGCATCACGCTATAGCCAACTCATAAATCATATTTATTTGTTATTTTTTACCCTAAACCAAAAAAAAAAAAAAAAATTTCCATAGATCCTCTTATATTTTATTACCACAATATCGTTTATTTTTTTCACTGGTGAAAATCGATTTTTTCATGACTCCATTTCTATGCAGGCTTTTAATTTTTACTTTTGAAACGTATTAAAAAAATATTTAATAATTTAAAATAAGAATTTTGAAAATTAAATGTGTATACTCAATTAATAAATTTTTAAAATTATTAAATAATATGAATCATTAATGTCAATATAAATAAGTTGCAACATAAAATATTAAACTAGTGAAAAAAAATATTTTTAAGAAAGCTTTAAGGAAGATGCATGCTTCCAATAGTTTTAACATTTTAAATTCAATTTTTTTTATTTCCTTTTTCTTAACTTTCATGTTTTTCTTTCTCTCAATACATTAGTGATCTCACACACCGACATTTCTAGCTTTTCCTCTGTTGTTTTATTTTTCCTTTTTATACCTACTCCTTGTTATTATTTAGTTTTTGTGATCTATATTTCTTTCTTCCGTGAACATGTTAGATTTGTTTTCTTCTCCTTTTTTCTTAGTGTTTTTATATTAGATTTATTCTCTTCTTGTCCTCAGTATTTTTTATATTTTTATTTCATACGATCTTTGCGAGTTTTTGTATTGCAAGATTCTATGCATGAGTTTGTATACACCCTATGCTCTATTATGTATGGAATCACAATTTCGCTAAAGAATAATCCATTATTAAAAAAAATAAAACTTGATTTAATAAGTAATTTATAGTTTAAATCTTTAATATTTAGTAGATTACCGACTATCAAAAAGTTAACAAATTTAAATTATAAGTTACATATTTCAGATTTTATTTGAAGATAGTACTATTGAGCTTATTAGAGTAACAAAAACCAAACTATTGCATTTATTTGGAAATAGAGGGAAATTATTTAGTCAAGTACATACACTATCATTATATATGTATAAGTAATGAAAAGAAAAAATAAGTACAAAATGTGTTTGATGAAAAGTAACTTGGAGAATATATAGAGTAATATTTTTGGGATCTATTAAAAATTTAGTTTAATATACAAAATATAATATCTCATTATATAAAGGAAAAAGTAAAATTTAAGACATCATCATAATACATAATATTTGATAATAATAAAGAAAAATAAAATACATTATATCTTCGTCAATAGAACTAAAATTAAGAGATATGTAATATCTCTACCAATTGTAAAATTGAAATCTCATTTTTATTGGGTTTAAGATATAAAATGATCGATCCTTTCATTATTAGAAGTTTTAATTGTATAATATTATTAATTTAATAATTTTTAATGAATTTTTTTTTGTTTGGTTGTATTTATTATATTTATAGGTTTTGTTTGGAAAAAAAAATAACTCCACACTTATTTATAATAAAATTACTGAATGATTAATTTGTTGGTAATTTGATTATTATCCACATACGTCATCAATAATTATCAAGAAAAATTTTAAATCTATCAATAATTTTTATATATGAACTGATTAATATCGTCGGTATTCTGTTAAAAAAAATATTTTATCAACGAATTTAACTCATTACTGACATGAACGTTAGTAATACTATAATTTTTTATAGTAAGGATTTAATCCAATAAAAAACAAAGCAACCGGTCAGTGTCCTTAGCATTTCTCACTAACTTGGCATGGATGAGAAAGGGTTGTGTAGCCTACAAACTCGTATATCTTTCTTCACAAATTGGTGAAAACAAACCATTGACCAATCTCACATATATGTTTTTTTTTTCAAAAAATACAACTTAAATCATCATTCCGCCATTTCTTTTTATGGTGTATGTACTGTTAGATAAATATACAAAGATAAGGTCTCCTCATTTGTGCTTCTAAATACCAAATTTTATCCTCTTCCTTTTTTTTTTCTGAATTTCGATAATTTCATTACACTATTACAGAATCTATAAATAATAATGATATTTTAATCACAATCTAAATATTGTCTTTGTTTTAATAATCAACAATACACATAAGATACATGTGAAAAGTTAGTATAATTGCATATTCCATATTTCATTTTATGTGATTATTTTTGTCATGCTTTCTCATAGTGACAATATATGAACAAACATAAGACGAACACATAATAATCATACATAGAGCGTGTTATTCATAATTTCTTTTTTCCAAAATAAAATTCTACTCAAACAATGTAAATGAATATAACACAAATTAATAGAAAGCAAAATCATAAATAGCAAGAGAGACATAAAAGTAAAACCTTCCAGAGTCGCATAAGTCTCGCGATTGATCATTCTCCATCATCGTTTAAAAGTTTAAAAGTGATCACAAAAATAAGATGTGGATATAAAAACTTGATATTGAAACGAAGATCTAAAATCTAATATTGTTTTCTATGACAGTAGAATTATTTTTCCTTTTTAAATTTTTTTAATCCTATTGCATAATTTTAAAAAAGCATGCAAAAATAAACTTCAAAATGTTTTATGTTAGATTAATAAATGGAGCACACCTTAGAAGAAAGAAGATAAATAAAATAAAAATGATCAAAAAGAAAAATAGGAAGCAAAATACCTCTTTTAATGAAAAATATAAATAAATTATAAAAAACAAATCTTGTTTTAATAATGCAATAAAACCCCTCTTCTTCTTATCATTTCAATAATTGAAAATGAATAACATCAAGAAACAAATCTTCAACATTAAATATTAAAAAACATTAATTATCTATTACATTTAATATCATAGTGTTATGAATTTTATTTTAAATGAACCATGTTTGGTGTGGTGACTGAGATAAAATGAAAATAAAAAAAAATATATATTGAATGTAGCTTTAGGGTGATTGACACGAATCCTTTGATCCTAATAAGCACTGTGTATAATTGAATGCCACTTACTATATATAAAATAAGCAACAATGGAAGATTGTATTTGAACATGGAGGGTCAATATTTTGTGAGGAAGTTGATTTTGGAAAGAAATTTAAGAAGAGGAACAATGACACGAATGTTGGATTGTAATGGAAAAGAATCTCTGAAATGGTCCAAATGACCACACAAAACACCTCTATTTGTCCGCCACCACTTCCTCCATCACCACCATCCTCCCTCCTCCTCCTCCTCCATCCAACACCGCAACAACGCCCTCGATCACATCATCACAACCTTCTTTCTTCCATTTGGGGCCACTTCTGATCGATTCCTTCCGCCTCCTCCCGCCTCAGATGCAGACTCTCCCTCCCTTCTCTTGCATCAGAGGTTCCTTCTGCTGCCCATGGATTTCCATCCTGCCCTCAATCTTCTCACCCAATTCGGATGCGGTTTCGTCCTTCTCCGCTCCCTCTCCCGCGTTTTCAACTTTATAGGCCTCCTTTTGATGATCACCTTTTGGTTCAAGGTTTGGCGTTTCAGCTGGAACTCCAAGAGCGCCATTCGATTCCTTTGCACTTCCGGAGGCGTACCACAAATCCGTTTCTGCCTCGACAGAGTTGCGTGGGGCGTTTCTAAGCCAAAGACCGCGCCTTTGAGAAAAACGCGCCGGACCAGGTCCAGTTCCTCCATGAGGAGGCGCACCAATGGCCCCCGAGGCAGAGCCAATGTGGGTTCCGAAGATGGGTCGGAGGGGAAGGGCGAAAACCAGAAGGAGGGTGGCAATGAGGATGAGGTGTTCGACTTAATGACGCTGAAAAGTCTCGTCAAGATGGAGAGACTAAAGGCCAATGCGGCGTGTGCGGACCTCGAGAAGGAGAGGACAGCGGCTGCCTCGTCGGCGGAGGAGGCAATGGCGATGATTCTGCGGCTGCAGAATGAGAAGAGCGCGGCAGAGATTCAAGCCACGCAGTTCCGGCGAATGGCGGAGCAAAAGCTAGACTATGACCAGGAGGTTATTGAGTCATTGCAGTGGACCATCACGCAACACGAGGTTCAGAAATGTGAATTGGAGGATCAGATGGAGATTTGTAGGGACGATTTGAGGCAGTTTATGAGGGACGAGGATATACAACAACTTGAAGTTGAAGTGAGTAGAGATTTCATGTATGATGATGAGGAGGAGGATGGGGATCGTGATGATAATTCTGTAGTTAGCTCTCCCGAAACCGAATCACAGACCTTGTAAGTTCTGAAGCTTGTTTGTTATATACAAATCAATTGCCTTTACATAGACCTGTTTTGGTTTCCAATTGTAAATTGTATTTAACCATAATTTAATTATTAATAATATCGAAGGCCTATATATATTTTTTATTTTTTGCTCGTGAATTATACTCAAATTTTAGGTTCAATGTTATAAGTGTGAATAAATTCAATAAAGCATACATTGTTTGCTAGGAGTCAACCTTGTAGGATGCTAGTTATGTATCCTGAATGCACTTGAGTATAAATGATGGATTACACTCTTAACTTTCGGGTTTATTGTTGTAACTTTGTTGAGAATTGGATTGAAGTACTTGCGTGCAAGAATTTGTTCTGATGCTGTTGACAATAATGTATCTAAGCCACATAATCTGAAAGTTTAGCTTTACTTACATAAACTGCAAGGATTCTTTGTAGTGGACGTATTGAGTTAGCCTCAACTTTCAGAATTACTTGTGACTGTGTGAATAAATTTAATGAAACACTTAATGGTTGGTGATTATGTGCATGCGGTTGGGTACCAGAGTCGGTGTGATCATGTTTTGTGGTACAGTTTTAGCCACTTCACTGGTAGTGAGTACGATTACACATTATATATTCTTTGGTGTTTCGAATATATTTCTGCATAAGTGATATCTGTATATTTGTATTACAATTATGCATATAGTGGAGAGGTTCATCAATAAGCTTGATCATTATATGCGTTTAAGAATTCTTGAAAGAGGTACATTGTGATATGACTCATAATATTTCATAGTGTAATTATATAGCCCATAATATTTCATATTGTGATATGACTTTTAAAATTTTATAAGTCTGCATTTTAATTAAGTCTGCATCAAACTCTCAAAATGCGGACTTAATGAATATTTATAGACGAGAAATAACAAAAGGACAATATAATGACTACAATACTAAACTTAAGGTGGTGGTGTTAAAGAGACAAATGAAGGAGGATATAATTGATTGAGGTTACGGTCAAACTTTAATATAATTTTATCATGCTTAAAAACGTAAAGTTAAAATTAAATTTCTAACTTGGTTTTTTATCAAATCCCTTGAGATTTATTCGTTTCATTTAAACTTTCTTATAATAAATTTCTTTATCGGACTAAAATAAAATAGTCTATGGATTACACGAAGAATATAATAATCGATTATAATTGATTATATTAGTCAAAGCTCAAATATTTTCGATCTGTTCTAAGAAAATAAGTCTCCAAGTTTTATATGATAACACTTTTCAATATTCTTAAAAAGAGTTTAGTGACTTTTTAAAGAAGAATGTTCTTAGAGCATTACACTTTATTTCTTGTTTAAAAAATAGGTGTTCAAGATTAATCAAAAAGGGGCGATCATGTTATTGGATTCTTATTGTATAATTTGTCATATCAAGTGATATCTTTATTATTTTATTTTTTTGAAATTTGAGTTTGTATATTTGTGCACTGGTGTTTGATGTGTAACCGGTCATTGAGTGTTTTCATTATCTTTATAAATTTTCTTGAAAAATGGAGTGATTTGTATATTTGATTATAGTTACATAGGTGTTTTTTTGTAATTGGATGATTCAAAATTTTCACTAAAAAAATATAGGCTTTTGTGATTAACTAGATGTTAATTTGAAAAGAATCAAACCCGGTATAAAAAATTTTGTGTGGTTTTTGAATTTTCTTTTTTTGATATCATAAATTTTGGTTGTTCTTTGTATTCATTTGCTACTACATTGAATTCCTTCCATAATCAATAGTTTAAGCAAGATTTTCTTTAAAATTTGTAGAGATAATTTTTCAACCAATTCACCTTGATTATGGTTTTAGTCATTCTTTGTTTTACACAAATCAAAAAAAAAAAATAATGCAAAAACATAAAAAGTATAAGAACTAGTAACTTAAAAGGATAAGTGTCTTTATAGTGTAATTGTTATTATATAGTTTTGGAAGAGTTGTTACTAATATAATAAAGGTTTAAATACTCTTTTTGTTCTATATTGTTGTCTTATTTGTTCAATTTGGTTTTCATTTAGTTTTAGTATTTTAGATCCTAATTTTTATCAATTTTGATTAATTTTGATTTTTTTGGTTAACGAAGTTTAAATAGTTAACACTTGTGTTGTGATCAATGCATGCTTTGTTTTTGCTATTTTTATATTTTTGACCGTTAGAGATAAACGAATGTTGTTATAAAATAAAACTCTTTTAAAGAAACTTTCACAAGTTAACTTTTAAATAATAAAATATAGAAGTATAATTTTTAAAACTATTTTTTACTCTTAAATCAATTTTCTAAGACTTAAAAAAACCATTTTTTTAAGAACATCTTCATCACATAAATTATTTTATAAGGGGAATTTTATTTTTTTTATGGATTCTATAATATCATGTCGCTTTTAAGGCATTTATTTAATATTTAGTTTAATACAATAATCTTATACATATTTTTATTAACATTTCAATTTTTTTTATTCTAATCAAGTGTTACTTAATATTTTTTATCTTATTTATTTATGTCAAAGTAGCATATTTCAATAGAAATATTTTACCATGCCCGTATTTTAGTTTTCATAAAGGTATAATTATTTATTTGGTACTCTATTTTTTTTTAATTCAATTTAGTATCATAATTATTAGTTGGTTTCAATTTAGTATTTAAATTATTTAAAAGGATTCAATTTGGTTCTATCCGCTGAAGTTAACATAGTGTCCGTACAGGTCATGTGTTAAGCCGTGAAATTTTTTGATTTTTATAATTTTTTTTTATAATTTTTAATTTTTTATTCTAAAAATTTATAATCTGTCACATGTTAGGTTATTATCGTGTCATGTGACTAGAGATGGCAAATAAACCCGTCCCCGTGGGTATTGTCCGAACCCGTCCCCGTTTTGACGGGGAATCCCCGCATTGACTGGGTATGGGTATGGGTATGGGGAATCTCCGATTTTTTCAATTGGGTATGGGGATGGGGATGGGGATATACATATCCCCGCCATAATACCCGTCCCCGCCATATCTCTATCCTCGTTTAAATTATTTAAATATTCATAATTAATTAAGTAATCATATATATATATATATATGTATATATATACTTTCCATTTTTTATTTCTTTTAATTATTTGGTTTGTTATGAAACTCATTCGCATCTCCAATATATTTTTTATCTTATCATAACCTTTATGTAATTATGTTAAAAATATGTATGTCAATAAAAAAATTGTATTTCTAACATTTGAATATTTCTACTATTTTTTAATATTTTTATTTATTGTATATTTTTCTTTCACATGAGAATGTTTAATACTCTCAATTTAAGTGTTTAATATCATAAACATTTCATTTACTAGGTAATATAAAAAAATTACTTATTATTATTATTAATTTTTGTTTCATTTTGAAGAACTTTTTTGTTTCGCTAAAACAATTTTTGTTATTTCTCAACCATTGAGTATATATGTTGATATTTGAAAATTTTTCTTAGATCTCTAAGATATTTTTCATCTTATCATACCCTTAATTATACATTTGTTTTTCTTTGTGCAATTCCTTTCAATAGTCTCCAAATTGTTTATAAGACACACATTTGTTAATTTTTTAATATTTTTATTTTTTGTTTATTTTCATCATGTAGAATACTATTTTGATTTATTTTATCTAATTATTTTTTAGGTTTAATTATACCTTTGGTCCTCATTTTTGTAGCAAAATCTCAATTTGGTCCCTCTATTTGTTTTTGTTTCAATTTAGCCCCTTTCGTTAGTGGTACACTAACACCGTTAAAGGGTGCCAAGTGTCAGTTTCTGGATTTTTTGAATTTTTTTTTGAATTTTTTTATTCTTTATTTATTTTTTTGAATTTTTTTAAAAAATAAAAAATTTGCCACGTGTCAAGCTGTCGTGTCGTCGTGCCACGTGGTAGTGACAAAGTGATGTGACAGTGATAATGACACATGTCACTTATATGACAGATGTCATTTCCACTTTCTCAATTTGGTCCCTTTATTTTAATTTTTGTCTCAATTTAGTTCTCTTTTTGTAAAAATTGAGCAACTTTGTCCCTCTTCAAATTGAAATCAAATTTAATTTCTATATAAATGTACACAAATATTTCTATCAAAATTAATATTTCCAGTAAATATTTTTAACAAAATTAAGTTTATTTAATTAATATTTTACATTGAATTTTACTTAAAATTGTTTTGAAGTTGTTAATAGATAATAATGTTAATAAAAAAATCATAAATTATATTGATATTTTATTAGATCATACTTTAATATTATTTTTTTTATTTGAATTTATATTTCAAATAATTGTATATTTTTAAAATGTGTGAAGTTCAATAATTTGTACACAAATGATTGAATTGATGTAAAAATAACAATTATAAAAATTTTAAAAATAATTTTAATTAATTCATGTAACAATAAAAAACATATAAATTTGAAATTTGAAAACAATTTTAAGTAAAGTTGAATGTGAAACACAAATTTAAATAAACTTAGTTATGTTAAAAATATATAATAAAAATATCAAATTTAATAAAAATATTTGTATAACATTTATATAAAAATTAATTTTTGTTTCAATGTGGAGAGAGAAAAAATTGGATTATTTTTACAAAAGTAGAAACTAAAATGAGACAAAAATTAGAATACAAAGATCAGATTGAGACTGAGGAAATGACACCTGGCATAATATTGACATGTGGCATTATCACTATCACATCACTTTGTCACTGTCACGTGGCACAACGACCGTTTGCACGTGGCAATTTTTTTAAAATTCAAAAAATAAATAAATAAATAATTCAAAAAATCCAAAAACTGACACGTAGCACCTCAATTAACACTGTTACTATACCAGTAACAGAAAAGACTAAATTGAGATCAAAATTTCTAAAATAGGGACCAAAATGAGATAAAAAAAATAGAGGGATCAAATTGAGATTTTGTTATAAAAATGGGGACCAAAGACATAATTAAACCTATTTTTTATTTTCTAAAACTCATTACAATTATAATTTAAGTTTTTCACTATAATTGTATAAATAATTTTTATTTACTACAATATAAAAATTTAATGTAATTGCTATGAATATTTTTTTTATCACCATCTAACATATATTAGAGTTCAAAAGATACAAGATCCATGTTAAAATTTTATTATGTTTATTAATATTTATTATTTATTTTTTGTGTCATTTTGATCAAGTGACGTATTATGACTTTTATTAGTGTATAAAAAAGATATTCATTATAATTTAAGAAATTGAAGTAAACAAACATTTAAAATAAAATATATTTTAATTTGAATATTTTTTCTTTTTATATTTTTTTAAAAAACTATTTTTAAATTTTATCAACTAGGTTTCATTAATGTTTGCAAATTTAATAAATGTTTTGGTTCTCATGAAATTTTATTTGGTATTCTAATATAAAATATAATTAATTATAATTTATTTCAAAATATTTGATATCGAAGAAACAACTATCCTCCTAATATTGAATATTTGATAATATTATGTTTCCTTTACCGTAATTTTTTTTTATTTTATAAAAATTATTCAAAATTAATATTAAAGTAGTAAGAAAACGGGTACGGGTATGGATACGAGATTATACCCGTTACCCGGTGGGGATGGGGATGGAACAAAAGTTTGATACCCGTTGGGTTTGGGTATGGGGATGAGGATGAATTTTTTTTACGGAGATGGGTATGGGATAGCGAAACTCATCCCCGCCCCGCCCCGTTGCCATCCCTACTCACAACTTCCACACATATTTTTGCTCTCATATTGTCGAAGTTTGTTTAGATGAGTTTTTCTAGACTTGTAAGAAGACATAATAAATGAGTTTTTACTTTAGAAGGATTTGTTGTTTAACTTTTTTTCACTTATTCTGTGTGGATTGAAAATGTGGCATCCCACATTCAAATCTAGGCAAGATTTGTTATGACCGGTAACTTTGATTAATTGTAATTAGGTTTCAAATGACTTTGTAAGAGATATTTATATGATGAAACTATAAATGTAATAATTACACTTAGAAGGTTGCTAATGAAGGAGGAGAAGAAAGATTCCATCAAACTTATCTTTACAGTAAAGTTGTCATGTTATAATTATAGTAAGGTAAATAAAAAAAAATTATTACTTTGTTATAATTGTATTTTATGTAAGTTTGAACACTTTAAACGCAATTCATCTGATCATGTTACGAAGTTCTCCAATTCGGTAGACGAAGTTCTCCAATTCAGTAGACGAAATATCTCAGACAAAATCTTTCATTATCTAACACATAATTTGTGTTGCTTAAAATAAAAAACGTGTATAATAAAATATTTAAATGAATTAAAAATAATGTGGTTAAAATATTGTATTAAAAATTAATTATAAATTTGAGATGTTGTAGTATTATAAATATTAATCATATTAATATTAATACCTATCACATTAAAGGATTTAAAAAAAAAAATAGTGATATTATTTACTTTTTTTTCTTTAGTTTGATTCTCAGTTCAATTGAATCCTTTTCTTTTTCTTTAAATATAACATTTTCACATGTAGGAATTCATGTTGTTTGTTTTATCATATGAAATATATAAAATACATGTTGCATAAATTAAAATTGTTAATATTTATTTATTAACAAATTTATAATTAATTTTTTGAAAAGTACCATTTAAAAATGGTTTAGTTATTACTTGAAAAAACATATTTTACTTTGTTCGTTTATAGTACACACTTTTTTATTTAAAGTATTCAGATCATTTCACTTGTTAACGAACATTCTAACATTCTTTATGTTAGCTTTAGTTTTTTTTAATGCAATTCACATGATTATGTTTGAACACACTTAATTTCATCCGGATAGAAAATAAGAAGTAAAATTAACTTGTAAAATAAGATATATGTTTATTAATTTGAGAAAAAAATATATGTATTTATTTATTTTTATATTA
>Ga0214544_1002845_pt1 | contig 36105 bp, 19 predicted proteins | sample CNSS3metaG_FD_160074 | JGI IMG/M metagenome (GOLD analysis project Ga0214544, IMG submission 160074) | Root nodule microbial communities from cowpea collected in UCLA plant growth center, Los Angeles, California, USA - CNSS3 | ecosystem: Host-associated > Plants > Roots > Nodule | place: USA...
ACTAAACCACATTCCTTAGGATTTTCCCTTGAAATCCTAACTCTAACATACTTCCATTCACATCAAGTTCATACTCAATTCCTTCATACAGTCCAACATGCATAGGGATCACATGCATTATCAACCAGCATTATCTTAAGGCAACCAATCAAGCATCAAGAAATCAAAACAGTGGGAAAACCAATATTTTGCAGGAAATTTCGCTTAGGCTAGATGGTCTCGCCTAGGCTAGAGAGTCAATCTCGCTTAGGCGAGTTGATCTCGCCTGGGCGAGACATCATACAGTGGCGAATTACAAATCCTGGGCGAACTCTCGCTCAGGCGAAACTGGCTCGCCTAGACGAGAAGTTATCTCGCTCAAGCGACTCCAGCTCGCCTAGGCGAGATTTCACACAATTAACAGGGGTGAGCTTCTGGTATTTTCGCTCAGGCGAGATCGACTCGCCTAGGCGAAACTACCAGAAATCCTCCCTATTCTGCACATGCAAACTCGCTCAAAGGCATCTACCACTCAATTTCACACACCAACAGTTTCAATCATCAATTACACAAACAATCATGAAATTAAAACATTCACGAATACAATCTACATCAAAATGAGTTACAGAATTAGCTTCCCTTACCTATTCTTGAGTTAAAGTTTGAGTGGAGGCAACCTAGGAGAGGGGGCAAAATTCCTCAGCTGAACCTAAGAGAAGAATTCATGATCCAGTCACAAGGAGAGGACGAACACATGGTTAGGATCTGAACGGAAGCAGGAAATTTGAGTTGAATTTCGGATTTGAACATTGAGCCACAAGAGAGACTTACCTAAGAGAAGAGAAGCTGTGAGTGGAGGCAGCAGGGGGATTGGCAGTGACCACTTCTCCAGAATCTGAGCAGGGAAAAACTAAGACTGTGAGATGGCAGCATAGAGTAGATTGATTAGGAGAGAATTTGGGCAGTGGAGAAGGATGAAAGGAAGTGAAGAAAATGAAAATGGAGGGAGTGGCTGGTGTTCTTAATTGATAAAAGAGTAGTGGAAAAGGGGGTATCACACATACCAATTTCATAACAAAATCCTTAAAATCATATTTAGGGTTTATACTAATTTGAGATAAACTTAATTTGGAAGAAACATCCTAAGAATAATCATAAATCTAACATACCTAGATCATAATAAGATACTAACTTTGATGCTTGAGAGATCATGTAAGAATGTGTACTTCAATTTTATTCTATATGTTCTACAATCTTTGTTTTCCAATTGATCTCTTTGTATTTCTTTCTTCTCACATACTTTCATAATACCTTACATGGTAAAAAAAAATTATAATAAAAAAGAAACTTTAATCTCTCTTATAAACTAATGTCTTCATTAAATTTTTTATTTTATCTTTATTTTATTTTTATTATAATTTTCCATAATATAAACTTAATATAAATAATATAATAATATAAAATATAATTTAAAAAAATATATACATATATATAAAAATAAATTTCAAAATTTTTGGGAGCGGTAGTTCCCCTGTCACATCAATGTTCTGCCTGCACCCAAAAAAATACAGAACAAATTCAATGACTTTTTACCCAAAAAAGAATACATAATTTTAGTTAATTTTTATGTGTTGGACAATCAACTTCAACTTTCTAAAAAAGATAATAAAATAATCTAATTAAAATTTGAGCAAAGTTAACTAAAATTATATTACTTTTTCTCAAAAAAAGTCGTTAAATCTGTTCTCAACAAATACAAGCTAACAATTAATAATAGTAATTTACTCATTTTTACAAATAGTAATGAAAATTAAATTATTATTTTCTCTAGTACTATATACGTGTATCTGTTAAACAAATAAATAAAAAAGACATATTTTATTACAGTTTAAAAATAAATAACTTTTACAGAGAAATAAAAAAAAAGATAAATACATATTTGTTATAAATATTTTATTATAATTTTACCTTTTATATTTAGTAATTACTTTTTATTATAATAAATTAAATAATTTTTTCAGTTATAAATTATCACAAAAAAAAAGTGAATTTATAAACAAACATCAATATATATAGTAGAGATTTGTCGTTTGGATTACATGATCTTTTTTCTTTTTGATAATTTTCCTGTTAGCCATGTATTTTGGCTAACCCATGGTTGTTAATGCTTTCAGTACCCTCCATATAAACAACTCTATATTGCGTAGCAGCAATCACAATTACACGTGGTGTCTATATCTCCAGAAAAACTGAAAAAAAATAAAAACACAAAACACAAGAAACTGTATACAAAGTACTGTCTGTGATGTTTATTTTGTTCTAAACTCTTCTTCTTCGCCAACATAATGAGTTGACACACTTATCCATAATCCATCGGATAATGCATCTAACTATGCCATTCATTACCGCTTAAATTAAAACGAAGTCACCATGTTCTGTGTTCGTTCTCTCAGACTTTTCAGATCACCACATCGCGTCTTCTTATCTCACTGTCATTGGCGTAAATTTTGCAGCTTTTCGCAGGACAATGATCCAGGTTCGTGGGAATCGATGGAGGGTCTTTCTCGTTGCCCTGCGAATTTTGTTCCTTTGTCTCCCATCACCTTCCTAGAGCGAGCAGCCAAGGTCTGCAGAGACAGAACCTCGGTCGTGTATGGATCTCTGGAGTATAACTGGGGTGAAACCCATCAACGCTGTTTGAAACTCGCTTCTGCTTTGACCCACTTGGGAATTTCTCGAGGGGATGTGGTTAGTTTAGTCTTTGCCCACTCTGTTTTTCTTCTGCTTTTACTGTGGGAATTTTTACAAGATAATGGATCGCTTCATGAGAAAGTTAACTGTTGATATTCTATTATAAATTCGATTTCTACACACGCTAAGATTAATAGTTGTTTTCTCATGGAAAAAAATGATTTTCTTAACTATAAACTCTAAGATGAGTTCTTTTATTTTAGAACAGAGATTCTGATCTTTGAATTTTTTGAACCTGTTTAAGTTTTTTAATTACAAAGTTTCAAAACAAGTGTTTTAGAAATATGAATAGCAAATATAACTAAGGAATGTTATGCTGTGATATATGTGATTCTAGTTCTAGGATGATATGTAGCTGGGCTTGTTTTGCAAAATCAATTCATGATTTCAAAAGCTAGGACTTGTATTTAGTTGATTATCCAGGGACCAAATCTATGATTTTTTAATTCTTTGTGTAAGTGGAAAAATAAATGCATTTTTAGTCACTCCTCAAAAACTAAGGGCTGAAACAAATTAAATTTGAATAAAAACTAATTTTGTTTACAAAAAGTCATGTTTTTAAGGATGAAAAACATAATGAGGCCATATTTGGATGGTGGTGATCGACTTAAGTGACTACGGTGGAAATTTGGAAGAGTACTTGATAGCTGACACCTGAAAATTTTGAGTTGAAATGAAGGATTTGTTTGAAGAATGGATAACTGAAGTGTTGGGAGCTGAAGAAATAGGCTTGCTTGAGACGTGAAGCGTCATTATTAGAATTTAACATGGAACAATTTTCTTTTTAAGTTACTATATGCATCGTTCAGATATCACCACTTTGTGAATGCTACTTGAACTTTCATCAGCACTTCAATGTTCACATGTTTCTGCAAAATGTTCTGCACTTTTAATAGTTCTAATTTGCATTGCATTGATGAAACTTGTGATGCTAGGTTGCCACTTTATTACCCAATGTCCCTGCAATGTACGAGGTACATTTTGGTGTTCCAATGGCTGGAGCGATTCTATGCACCCTTAACTCACGCTTAGACGCAGCCATGGTTTCAGTCCTTCTGGAGCATTCACAAGCAAAGGTCCTTTTTGTAGACTACCAACTTCTTGAAGTTGCTAGGGGAGCTTTGAACTTGCTAGGCAAAAAAGCTAGAGAATTGCCGACTTTAGTTCTAGTTACCGATTCTGATTGTCCATCTACATTTGACATTACATCAGTGAGTTATGAATATGAGAGGCTTCTGGCTGATGGGCATAGTAGTTTTGACATAGTGAGACCCCATAGTGAATGGGATCCTGTAAGCATAAACTACACCTCAGGCACTACATCTAGGCCTAAAGGAGTTGTCTATAGTCACAGGGGTGCTTATCTTAATTCTCTAGCAACTGTTCTACTCTCTAGAATGGACCTTTTTCCTGTTTATCTTTGGAATGTTCCAATGTTCCACTGCAATGGCTGGTGCCTCCCTTGGGGAGTGGCATCACAACTTGGGATCAATATTTGTGTCAGGAAGGTTTCTCCAAAATCCATTTTTGACAATATAGCTCAGCATAAGGTGACACACATGGGAGGAGCACCAACAGTTCTGAACATGATCGTGAACTCTGCACTGGCTGACCGAAAGCCGCTCAATCAGAAGGTGGTGGTGATGACAGGAGGTTCACCACCACCGCCACAGGTCCTTGACAAGATGGAGGAGATTGGCTTTAGCATCTGTCACCTGTATGGCCTCACAGAAACGTATGGTCCAGGCATTTTCTGTGCTTGGAGACCTGAGTGGGACTTGTTGCCCCAGGAAGATAGATCAAAGATGAAAGCCAGGCAGGGGGTGCCCCATGTGGCTTTGGAGGAAATTGATGTGAAAGATCCTGCCTCAATGGAAAGTGTTCCATCTGATGGAAAAACAATGGGAGAGGTAATGTTTAGAGGGAACACAGTGATGAGTGGATATTTTAGAGATTTGAAAGCAACAGAAGAAGCTTTCAGAGATGGGTGGTTTCGTAGTGGGGATCTAGCTGTGAAACACTCTGATGGTTACATAGAAGTCAAGGACAGGTTGAAGGACATAATAATCTCTGGGGGAGAGAATATCAGCTCAGTTGAGGTAGAGACAGTTTTGTATAGCCATCCAGCAATTCTTGAAGCTGCAGTTGTTGCCAGGCCTGATGATCATTGGGGCCAAACTCCTTGTGCTTTTGTGAAGTTGAAGGAGGGTTCTGATGTAAATGCTCAAGCCATAATCAACTTTTGCAGGGACCATTTGCCCCATTACATGGCTCCTAAAACAGTCCTTTTTGAAGACATTCCAAAAACTTCAACTGGGAAGATACAGAAGTATGTTCTGAGGAAGAAAGCCGAAGCTTTGGCCAGCCTTTCTAGATCCCAAGGCTGTGATAAATTGTAGTTAAACGTTCAAGATAATGAAGCGAATAATAACAATAATAATAAATTGGGAAGAGGTTCTGCAAGAAATTCCATTTTTATTATAGAACATATAACAGATCAATGGAATTTTCACGTGAATCACATTTTATGGCACTAACATGTCTCTGCAGAAAACTTTTTTCTTGTACAAACAAAGTTTTCACTGTTGTTCAAACTGTGGGGAGAGCAGGATATTTCTCAATATCAAAACGTGTTATATGTGGGTAGAAAATGGATCCAGCATATATATGATTCCCGATTCTAATCGCACTGGTCAATGCTAGTTTGGGATCATAATAATGTGCGGTTAGTTTTCCTTCTAAATCCACGATTGCAAATCCTCCATTCTTCGAGATAGGTAGATTACACACATACTTTGTTACAATTGCTGCAATCTTCCTAATGAAAGGATATCTAAATGCCAAATCCAGTTCAGGAGAAAGGGCCTGCCAGTAAAGCACAAAAGCATTTATGAGTAAACAAGACAAAAAGTATCCATCTTTTCTATTTTGTATTTTTTATGAAAATGAGTTTTGTTGTAGTGTTACGTCACAAGACATATTTCCCATGTCTATGCCTTTCAAAAACTAGAATTTTGAATATAATTAGTTTCATTTTCCTTAAAAATTGAACGGTGGGTTGGTGGGCAAGTGATTGCTGTCAAAATTAGTTGCGAAGCCGGAGGATGCAGTACCGTGAACGTTGCAATCAAATAATGCCCTTCTCCATCATAATGAATGTTATCAGGCATACCAAGTACTTCACAAAACTTCTCTATGGTCCCCTTTTTTGGCCCCTGTAAGTAATATTTATTGCATCTCATCCTGCACAACAGCGATTGAAATAAGGAAACAAACTTTTCAAACTATATAAGGAGTTTGATTAGAGATTAATCAGATCCAATTCAGACGAAACCAGTTTGATTAGATAAGTGCCATTAATAATTTGACAGAGATGGTAGTGCACAATAATGTTACATTGGAATAAATGCAGTTTGATCCTTGTATAATTTCACTCCCCATATTTCTTATTAAGTCATTTTATTCCCTAAATGTTATCAAATTGGGCGTAACATCTAAATCTCAACAAAATTTGATTATATCAATCATCTTTTACTCAATTTACAAATTAACACAAACCCCAAACACACTATTTTTTTCTATGAACTATTCCAATACTGGGAAATTATATATGATGCGCAACAAAAAAACCCACGTCAAATTGTAAATAGACCACAAATTGAAGGGAGGAAAACTTACAGGGTGGATTCACAGAAGACCACAAATTGTTGATCAGGTGAAACTGCAACACCATTGGCAAAGTAGAGGTCCTGGGCAAGCAGGGTTGTCTTCTTTGTTGCTGGATTATAGCTGAAGAATCTGGCATTAGGCTTCCCTTCCAAGATGTCGAAAACAGCATCATGCACGGGGTATTTGTGTGATGCATCTGTGAAATAAATAGTACCATCTTCTGCTACATCAACACCATCTGTTAACTTCAATTTTTGGCCCTCAAACTCATCTACCAATACCTCAACTTCCTTTTCACTTGTCATTTTCAGCAATCCCTGCATCATTAGTTGGATTTCCTTCTTTCAATAATATTTGTGTCGACAGCAAATTGAAAACAAGTTTAAGCTTTTCGTTGTTTTTTTTTTACCAATAAGTTTTTTCGTTATATTTATAATTTCTTTTTTCTTTGCTTTGACCTTATAAAATAATATAATAATATAATAATATTTTGACAATTAAATTTTGATAACTTTTTAAACAATTAAATCCTAAATTATAAATTATAATAGAAAATTATCCAAAATTTATTCGTTAAAAAACAATTTTTCTTTCTTATATTATAAAGAAGTCACACTGTTTCTCTGAGTTATTCATTTAAGCAAGCTAAAAGTTAACAGAAATATTTCATTAAAAAAGTTAACGAAAAGAGTGATCACAAAAACATTAATTTTTAAATATTCTTTTCTTATCTTGTTTTTATGATTGGGTGGGTTGCCTTTTGCTCACTAATGATTAGGTAGGAATAGGAAAAGAAAATAATAAAATAAATTGAAATTAAAATTGAAATCGAAATATTTTGGAACAAAATTCTTTTTTATATTACTATATTTAAAAAATAACTTGATAAAAAGATTAATGTTTAAAAGTATGAATTAGAATTAAAATAAATTTTAAATTGAACAAAAATCATTATAAGATTTTATTAAGAAATGTTTTATTTCAAAATAAAGTATGTATCAAAAATTATATTTCTTTTTTCTCTCCAGAAGTTATTTTTCTTGTTCTCAAAGTTCGTATTTCAAGAAACGAAAACATACCTTTCCATACTCTTATTTTCTTAGCACAATAAGTATTGATACATTTAAACATAATTTTCTACCCTTTTTTTAATTAAAAATATTCAGTAACTCGATTTAAAGTTAATTACGTTTAGTATTAATTTTTCTTAATAAAAATCTTACCAAATAAAACACATGTTTAATTACTTTAATAATTAATAAACTTAAACAAATTATTTATTCATATGTGTCTGTGGATAGATCTCAAAACCAGAACAATGTATACATACATTTTAATACGTATAAAATTCTTAAAAAGTGGTTCACCCATTCATCAAACCAGATCTGTCTCTGATATATTATTCAAAATCATAAACGGGTATTTTTGCTAGTTAGAAGTCTTTTCAAAATTAATTATAAATAAAGTACACCCTAAATCTTTAATGAATATTAAAAGTTTAACACGATTTTCAGGTTATTGGTTGACGAATATGATGAAAAAAATATATAAAAAAAGTTAATAAATGATAGCAATGATCAAAACGAAGAAGCATCTTTCTATTTACGTAGAAAACCCACACACAATATTTTAGACACTATTTTTTATTGTTGTTAAATTACAATTGGTTTATTTTAAAAATGATAATGTTTTCTTAATCAAACCGTTTTTCCATCTAGATTATTAAAATGAAACTATACTTGTTTTTTTCCCATAAAATTATAATCAAAACTCTTTTCTTTAACAATTCAATACCTTTCCCGCGTCAGCAACAATGAGTTCACCGTTGTGTAGCAAAGTTAGCCCAAGTGGCCTTCCTCCAGTGTTGACCCAATCTTCAATTACCGAGTCAGCAACCGAGTCGTTCACCGTGACTCGCTTGATCCACCCATCATCACACCCAGTGTAGACAACACGTGATGCGGCGTCGTACGCCAAGTCTTCGGGGCCCTGAAGTTGTCCCTTGCCCACAGCTTCAGATCCAACTCGCGCGTGGTCGTTACGTGCGGGAACCACCACGACGGACTGGCCCAGCTGAACCGGCAACAAAACCGGTTCGAAGGGTTCAAGCCGGAAGAGAATCGCAGCCACAACCACAGGGAGAACGATAGCGAACAACGGCGTATAAAAGCGTGAGGTGGTTGTGTCAGACATGGGAAAGGAGGTAGTGGCGATGGTTAAGAGAAAGGTTTTAGGGTTGGAAGAGAGAAAGAGTTGATTGTGAATATTGTATGTGACTTGATGAGAAAATTGGGTACAACTGGGAGAATGTGTTACTGAGGATAGGATCGTTGAATGTCGAAATCGAGATTACTATATACACTGCAGACAGTTACGTCTGTGTTCGTTTTTGGTGAGGCGTGTACTTGGGAGGTATGGATCACAAACCAGATAAAAAGAAAATGACAAAGATAATGCTTTTTATTCTATAATTTCACTAATTTAAAATTTAGTACCATCAGCTTGCATTGCAGAAGATAAGCGATTATTTTTATATCATTAAAATCTATATTTATGATAGTAATTTTGAAATTATGAACTATATTTTAAATAAATTATTTTATTAACTTTGATATTGTGACATCCCATTTCTAATAGAGTAATCTACTAAAATTAAGCATTACATAATTATAATATAAAAGAGTACATTACAGTTATCCATAATATACTTGGAATGAAAGTTTAGGCACACCACAATGTCATCAAACATAACACAAGAGTACTATTGTTTTGCAAAAGTATTGTTTAGAGAGCAAGGAATTTAAAACAAACTAAGAGTTCTTCAAAAGTCTCAAATGTAAGCCACAACCCAAACCATGAGGACCACTCTACACAGCAGCATCTCCACCACCCTGAGTACCTCCAGGGGTTTCCACATCTGCTCACACTAATAAATTGGTGATCATTGCAAAAAGGAGAAACCAAGCAAAGAAACATACACCAAAGAAAGGGTAAGCTAGAGAAAAAATTGTTTTAATCATGTTATAGAGCAAATAAATAGTTAGACCATATTATGCACAGACAAAGCAGTAGGCACCCAAATCATGTGAAAGCAAACAATTTCAAGACTCTATGACTCAATATCCGGATCATACTCTTGATATAGAATTCTAAAGGAAGTATGCGTCTGTGCTGGCTTCTAAACTCTGCAGAGTCTAGACACAAGGGGTTATCACCCAACCACAGACATAGTTAATCTTCTAATGTCTTGGGCCCATTATGTCCCAAAACTAGGACCTCCTGTCACTGAACGCGAATAATTTTTAGAATTCAGGATACCTTCCTTTATCTAGACATCTCCTATATCAAGGTATACACTAACCACCATCACCAAGAGTTTCCCTTGAAACTCTTTTACCAACAATTTCCACATGCCATCTCAATCATTCAAGTCTCATGCCAATCCACCACCAATCAAACAAGTCATGTTTTCCATTTCATACTCAACATAACAAGATTTCATTTAATCTCATACTTTATAAATGCATACTATGACATACATATATCACAAAATAGTATTCATCCCTCCCAAATAAATGAGTGCCAACATTTAAGTACCTGCAATTCCATACAATCAAGCACAACACACAACCATAATTCTTACACCAAAATTTCTAAGAAAATTTATTATCACAAAACCAAAATCACTGCAATAATGCGTGACACATTTCTCAAGCTACAGACATATAATTGACGATCCAGCCGATCAAACCACAAAATAGCATGTTATGAACCAAATGTCCAAATTTGAGCTCAATCGATTAATGAGTCCGGAAAGTCAATTTTACTAAAACTACGCATATCAGAAACATACACAGTCGCCCAACGACTGCGCGACGCATCCAGAATACGAGAAATAACGTCAAATATCACAGTTTCATGAATATTTGAACCCTAACTCAGAAATATACCAAAAACTAACGTTTTCCCCCAATCTTTTCTCATATTTCACAAAACATTAATCGCATAAAATAGAAATAATGAGAAACCCTAGTTTCCCTTACCTTACTCAAGCTTAGCCAAACGAAACAGGACCCCAAAGAGAGCATCACAACTCCAGAAACAGATTAAGGAGCTGCAAATATTGGCACACGAAAACATAAGAGGGTTATTAGGATGAACCCTAGGTAGAGCCACCACAAGGCAGTTGGAAAAAGAAGGTTGGGGTCTACTTACTTGGAGATACGAGTTCAGGCAACTCCAAACAAAGAAGATTCGCTAACTTGAGGAGACAAAAACTTGTGCCCTAGCAAAGCTGCTGCTCTAGAATTTGAGGAAGGGGAGAGAAATTATTTTCTGCAAAGTGAGACAGAATGAAGAGTAAGGGTCTGTGATGGGGTCTTGAGGGTCCATAATGGGTTGGTCTTGGGCCCTTGAAAAGGCCAAGCCCAACCCCTCTATTAGGACAGATATTAAAAATAAAAAGGGATCTCACACATATAATATTCCTCTTAATTGTTAATAATATTGAAAAGTCAGTTTTGATTTAGAAATAAGTATACAAATATATTAAATGAGATGAATTATTAAAAGTTGATAGGTCGATAAAGATTAAACATATTACATTGTAACTAAGGGTGACAACGAGTTATGGATTAGGTCATGCACGGAAATTATTTACCGTTATCTGATTCGTAATAAAAAATTTAATTTATTATCCGTCTTATTATTTATTGAATATTTATTTAAAAAATATTTATGAATTTTTTAAAATTCAAGGATATCAATAAATAAATACCCGTGAATATTTAGAAAAAAACTAATTTATGAATTTTTAAAATGCAATCTAAATAAAATTGCAAAAAGAATATAAAATATAATATAAATTAAATTAAATATAAATTAAATTTTAATTTTAATTAAATTAAACCTAATACAATATAAATTAAATTTTAATTTTAATTTTTTACGGGTAATGGATATCTGCAAGTATGAGTAGTATGGTATGTGCACCCATCCATTTATAAGTGGGTATTAAATTATTCTTTCCATGATATCCACGAGTGCCAACTCAACTATCCATAGTGAATTTTATCCGCAGATACTCGTAGATACGAATTTGTTTGTCATCCATAATTTTAATGAAGATCATATGAATACAATTTTACACTTCTCCACAAATATAATTTGTTTTTTAATTCTAAGCGGTAATTCTATTTTTGGTAATCAAGAACTTATTATTAACTCTTTACTTCGATAATTTATATATAATTTAAGTGACACAATAAAAGCTTTTTCTATTCTTTTATTAATTGATTAATGTATAGAATTTCATTCAACCCATAGGTGGAAACTAATTTTTGGTTTTATTTATAAAGATTTTAGATTTGCTTAAAATATCAAATTATATCCAGTCTTGTGTTCACTTTTCCAATCATTTTAGATACAATTTAAAAATATTGGATTTTTTGTGATAAAAAATTTTATATTAAATGAAATTTAAAATTTAAAATGTGTTCAAATTTTTTTGTAAAACACTCCCGTTATACCCATTAGCTTCTAAATATATTTCGAAAACATTTATGATAGAGTAAAACTCATCAAATTTCAAATTATTTTGATCAAGAGTTTTAAAACAAAGTATAAAAATGAGTTTTTAATTATAAAATTTCGATAGACATAACTACTTTATCTAATATACATATAGTTTTCACAATATATATATATATATATATATATATATATATATATATATATATTTGTTTAATAAGTTTTTACTTAGATAAATGATAAAATTATATTTCAGCACTACGTTTCTAACATTATAAATAAATGTTTATTTTACTTTGTAAAAAAAAAAAATGTTTCTTGAAGAGAATCTCTCAAAGATCTATCAACACATTAAGATTAAGATGACAACAGATCGGGTTAAGTAGGGATAGTGGTTACTTCTAACAAAAAAATTCACCTGCAACCTGTTTGTTTACTTGTCGGGTACCCGTTTAAAAAGTACTGTAAGTATTTTAAAACTTGTGGGTACCTGTGGATACTCGCGAATATTTAAAGAAATATATTTTATAAATTTTTAAAATAAATTTAATTAAAATTACAAAAAAAGTAAAATAAAATATAAATTTAATTTAATTTAATAAAATATAAATATAATTTTAATTTTAATTAAATTTAACTTAATAAAACATAATTCTAATTTTAATTTTTTGCGAGTAATGGATACTCACGAATACGAATAGTGATATCGCACCCAACTAGTTTATAAGCGGATATTAAAATACTCACTCACGATAACAAATACCCGCAAGAGTACGAACTATCCGTCATGAATTTTATTCGCAAATACTCGTAAGCACAAATAATTTTTGTCATCCCTAATCAAAATCTGTAGTAGAAAACATTAAATATAAACGAAGTAAGAATAAACTCAACAAGAGAGGATAACTTAGTTGAATAAACTAATTATTTCTATTAACAAAAGATTTCTTCATAGAACTTAGATGAATCCAACTATTCTCTTAAAGATTTTGAAGATTTGCAATGATCTATGTTTAAGTCTTCCTCAAATCATGGTCCACTTAAAATTCATATAACTTGTTCGTCAGAGCTGTTAAATCAATGAAGGATAAACATGTTTCTACAACTATTACAACAGATCAAAGTTCTCACCAAAAGATTTCTTCATAGAACTTAGATGAATCCAACTATTCTCTTAAAGATTTTGAAGATTTGCAATGATCTATGTTTAAGTCTTCCTCAAATCATGGTCCACTTAAAATTCATATAACTTGTTCGTCAGAGCTGTTAAATCAATGAAGGATAAACATGTTTCTACAACTATTACAACAGATCAAAGTTCTCACCACATGGTTATGCCTGTCATGCACCTTGAAGTTATTTATATTGTTGTGAAGACATCTTGTGGTCTGATGGCTTTGACAATATGTCGAAAGTTTCTTCCCTCCTTCTTTGTTTAAGCTTCTCAAGAAGCCTAAAAAATTAAGGTTATTCTCAAAGTGATTGATGCTACGAAGGACTAGTTGGAAAGTATGTTTTTATAGGTTGAATTGTGTTGTTTATTTTTGTTCAATGTTTGCATCAAATTATCTCTTTATCAGCACCAATTAAGTTATTTTAATTGCAAATTTTTGTTTTTTATTTTATCTATATAAAAAAAATATTAAAGTTTAAGAAATTTGAATTATCTTTATAGCTTGGATTTTGAAAAGTCCATTCCCTGAAATTGTGGTGATCAGGTCATAGTGCACTTCCGACCAAAGATTCCATGGTCGATATATTTCACCTTATGCTATATAGTTGTGGAAGATATGTGAGTTCAATAATGGGACAGGTTTAACAAATATCTTGAACATTAATTACTATTTTCGAATTAGGAATTAGATAAATCAAAATAAAATTAAGTGGCCTACTTTATCATCTAAGAGTCTCAAGAACTTTACCAAAAAGTCTCAACTTTTACCAAATAAAAAGTTGAGTGCTTGAGCTAATGCTTGGAAAAGAAGAGGAAAGAACAACACAGTTAAAAAGATAGCATTGTACCATCATTTCCTCTCTCTCAAATGCTCTCTCACCCGTTCCACTATAAAGTTGAAACTTCCCTGTGTTTATATGGATATAGAAAATGAACAAATGGATTATTTTTCACTATAGTTCATCCTGTGTCACCTTTTCAAACTTCCAAACACTGTTATTTATTTACTTTTCTTCACATTTTCCCCTCAATGAAGATTTCTATGTATATATAAAGCATTTTGCTCTTCCCAGCAACACCATATTTTTTTCTTAATATTCAAATTACACAGACATTCTTAGATTTGTCTTGTTACAAAATGAGTTTATTTTTCACATATAATTTTCAAATATGTTTACGTTATCAATGTTAGAAATTCAAGTGAGGAGTAAAAATGAGAAAGTTGAACACTATATAATAATAAATACTCATTAATTGATTAGTGACTAGTCTTAAGATTTTGGAGGTGAGAGTGGTGTCAACTCCTGAATTTGAATTAAGAGTTTTGTGAGTTGAGCTCATATTTCATTATGAATATTCGAGTAGTAATCCTTTCATGAAAAGACTCAACAATCGATTAGTAAAAATTATTTTAATACTAAAGGATCTCCTCAAGGATTTAATATTTTTTTTAATGTAAATCAAAATTAAAAGATAAAAAAATATAAATTATTATATAAAAATTGGATAATTAGATAATAATTAAATTATTAAAAATATATAAAATTATCAATTATAAATTTTAAAATTATGATTTTATGAGATTGTAAAATTACAAAATTATAGAATATAAATATATGAATTATGAAATTGGATAACTAAAAAATTTTGAAATTAAAATTAAAATTTAAAATTTTATTTTATATTTAATAATTTAATTATTATCTAATTATCCTATTTTTATTTTATATTTTTATATATATTTTTAATTTTTTAATTTTAATTTTGTTAAAAATTAAGTTTCGTTAGATACAATATATCATTGAAGGAGACCTTTTCATCATTAAAGTCTGTTAATATTATACAACAATATTTAAGCAAAATAACATGGTAAGTTAATAGTAAAATTTAACTATTCAATCTAGAAGTTTTAATATTTTGAAGACTCAATAAAAATTTAATAGGACTCAATTAAAAGTTTTTAAATTCATCGAACACACAAAATATAGTTAAACCTTTTATTTAATACTGACTCTTATTATGCAGAGTAGTGAAGCTTTCACTCACCCTATTTGTCTCTGGTAGTTATTTTCTTTTACTTTAGTTTTAAATTATGTAAGAAAACTCATTTTTAATATGTTTAAAGTTTGTTATTAATATTATTTTTTTATATAAAATATTAATTTTCTTCTTATTTAACATTATTAACAATTTATTTTACTTTATTTTATTTATATTATAATAAACTAGCATAGTAAAATAATATTATAGTAAATATTTGAAAAATCGTTACTTAATTTAAATTAAAGGTGATTTTTTAATAATATCTAAAATATCAGAAATCATTTGCATTAATACACCTAAAAGTTATTTAATTATGCATATTACATAACAAAAACACTGATAAATAATATAGAAACATGGGTTTAATAGTAAACATATAAAAAATGAAAATTATTATAGTGAATTCATATATCCAAAACATAGTAAATAAAAAAAAACTACAAATATAAACAACAACAACAATAATAATAATAATAAAATATAAAATAATAAATAATAGTAAAGTAACTTTATACACTTAATAAAATTAAAAAAAAAAGTATTATACTACAATAATAAAACAGTAGTATGCAATCTAAAATAATAGGAAAATAATAAAAGGGAGAATGAATACTAAATCAAACATAACTAATAATAATTATTATAATAAATAAATTATGAAACAAAAAACAGAAATTAGCAAGTATGACGAGAAATAGAAAATTGATATTTATCATGAAGAAATAAAGAGAAAAATAAATATGAAGGAGCGCTGAAAAAGTCTTGCCATGAAATCTTGACTATTCAGGCCCAGATTTTATATGTTGACTCTCAAACACTTTTGAGTGTGTGCATATGCAAAATTATGTTTGTTTTGGACGACATTGATTAATTTTATTTATTAGTGCCAATTTTACTTATGATATATTTTTTTTTTGCAGTATTATATGTTGATGCAAAGCGTATTAACTTTATAGATAAGTAATTTTCACTTAAAACTTGAGTGATTAATAACACTTGAGCATGATTAGTAACTAATTAAGGACAATATTTAGTTAATCACTGTATCTTGTATTTAAACTCAAAGTTAGTATTTAAGCTAAAATTTCTATTCTAGAACATTCAGTAACTTCATTGCATTGTTTGTGTCATGTCTTATAAGGAAGGATATTACCTTAGCAGCCAAGTTTGACCTTGTCTGCCCTACTTCTCAAACACGTTGTAGCTAATACTACCATTCAATATCAATTTATGCAATGTTTGCCATCTATTCTGCAGATAATAATGGTGATCCAACACTTTCAAAAATTAAACGTTAAAATAACACTATTTTGAAATATATTATTTATTTCAGACTATTTTGATTATGGACCGAGTCAATTTATATCTCAAAATAATTAAATTTATGTCACTTGAATGATTAGAGTACATAGAACTAATAAGTTTAACTATTTTCATGTCTTTAGTTGCTAGCTTTAGAATATGCATAGGCTTTTACACGACTTTTTACTCTCAAATAGTTTTTAGATAGAGAAATTTTAGAAGGTAATTAGTTTTATAAATAATTTATTTTTTATAAGAAACTTAAAAAATTGAAAGGATAACATTTATAAGAATAATTTGATTAATAAAAATTATTAAATTTCAAATTGTAGTTAAAAAAATACAGATTTAAAAATCTTCATAATTTTTTTTTCCATTCTTTCTTTTTCTTGTCCTTATGTTTTAATACTCAATATCGTTTTTGCAACTAATAGATAAAATATAAGTAGGGAGATCGTTTTCTTTTAAGACTCGATCCTCCCTCTGATCCAAAAAGTTATGATAAATTAAAGAAGAATTACTTTTAAACAAAAAGTCTCTTGAAACTTTTCCTCTAAACATGTTTTAAAGTATAGATGATTCTCATAAACTCAACAAAATAAAAGTTTGTACCCTTACAAAAACTGAAAAATTACTTGCATATTCACATTGACTTCTTTTAAAAATACTAGTACACGAAACGAAATAAAAAGAACCTCTAATCGTGTCATCAGTATTATAAAAAGTTTTGCACGTAGTAGGGAATAAATTATACTTATCTATAACACATTTACATTTTCCTCAATATTATAACATATTAAATTATTATAAAAATTATCATTTCTTCTATAATTAGAAATTTATCTACACGTATGTTAACCGATTCATAAATATAACATATTTTTGCAAATTTTAGTTTCTGTTAGGTTAAAATACCTTTTTAGTCCAAATTTTCGTCAAGTTTTTTCAAATAAGTCCTAATTTTGGTTTTATGTTCAAATAGGTCCCAATTTTCGTCAATTTTGTTCAATTGAGTCCTTTTTTTGCTAACACCGTTTAAATCATTAACGACCATGAACCGTGACTGCCACGTGTCACTTCGTAGTTTTTTTGAATTTTTTTTATTTTTATTTTTATTTATTACTATTTTTTAATATTTTTTTAAATGTACACATGTCAACCCAAGAGCGTGTCACGTGTCACTTCGTGATTTTTTTGAATTTTTTATTTTATTTTTTTGAATTTTTTTTAAATGTCCATGTGTCAACACAGTAGTGTGCCACGTATCAAAGTCAATATTCTATATTCAATTTGGTCACTATATTTGTTATTTTTGTTCAATTAGGTCCCAATTTTTGTTAACATTAACCAATTTGATCCCTATCGAAGATGTGACCAAATTTATTTTTTATATCAAAGTTATAATGATATGAATTTTAATATATTATATAAAAATATTTAATAAAAAATGTGAATTTTAATATAAAAATTAAATTTGGTTTTAATTTGGAGAGGGACCAAATTGGTTAATGTTAACAAAAATTTGGACCTAATTGAACAAAAATAATAAATATAGGGACCAAATTGAATTTAGAACATTAATTTTGACACATGGCACGTTACTCGGTTGACACGTGGACATTTAAAAAAAATTTAAAAAAATTTAAAACTTTTTTTAAAAAACCACGAAGTGACACATGGCACACTCCTGGATTGACACGTGTACATTAAAAAAATTTAAAATTTTTTTAAAAAAATAAAAATAAAAATAAAAAAATTCAAAAAAATCACGAAATGACACGTGGCAGTCACTGTTCTGTTAATGATTTAAACAGTGTTAGAAAAAAAGGATCCAATTGAACAAAATTGACAAAAATTGGGACTTATTTGAACACAAAACCAAAATTAGGACTTATTTGAAAAAACTTGACCAAAATTGGGACAAAAAAAGTATTTTAACCTTTTTGTTATTATGTAAAAGCATATACACGTTATAAACACAGTTCATTAATATTAGTGATAACGTGATTTAATTCTTAGAAGAAAGGGAAAGAAAGATTATGGGTTTGATTCCTCTTACTAACAATTTGAAAAAGTAAGATAACTAACAACTAACAATTAATGTTTTAAAATATATTAATATCTATTTTAATACATTCACATTAACATATTTTAAAAATTGAATAACAAAGCAATACAAAGAGTTCAGCAGAATCTTAACTTATGTGATTTAGAATTGTGGTTTTCATAGTTTGGTTTTAGGTATTAGTTATATATTAAATTTATATTTGTTTACAATGACTTGATCTTTCCAGAGTTTTTATTGTTATTATTTCAATAACAAATATGACTAAATATTTATTTAGGGTTTTGTTTTTTCAATTTAATAGGTGAGGATTTGTGTATACTACAGATTATATTATAAAAAATATAAATTTTTACGTGAATTATAGTTTTAACCATGACTTTCTCCGTTGCTTATGATGATAATAATTGGTATATAAAATACATTTTATAAAGTTATTCCACCGATGTAAACTTTTCATTGTCTGCGTTGACCGAATATCTATATTCATTTGTTCATAAACTACAGTAAAAATAATTTAAAAGTAGATCCAGAAAAGACTGTTACTGTATGAATAAGAAAAATACGGGTGAAAGTGGAAGGACATTCAAACAATGACCATATTTTGTCTCCTCAAAATAAAAGATCGATTGACTTCTTTTGGTTAAACACCGTTAGTGTTAACATCATATTAAATTTATCCAATAATATCTGATAGAATAGACACATCGTTAGTAATAATTATACAGTAAATTTCATGACTTACGTCGTCAAAGATAAAGATGAAAAAATATTTTGTAATGATGTTTGTGCTGATAAACTTTTAATAATACACACTTAATAAATAAATAAAAAGTTGGATGAGACTTGAAAAATAAAAACAAAAATTTAATTGAAAAACAAATTTTATTAAAAAACAAATGTCAAAATATCATACTCCAACTAAGATATAATATACCCCGCAAATGGTGGTGGACAAAATAGCAAAGTGAAGCAGCAGCCAATTTTGAAAACTAAGTAAAAATAAATAAATAAAAATTACTCTCATCAAAGCTCAGTTATAAATATCTTCATCATTCTATAGCAAGAGATCATATTCTCTTAAGAAAAATGGGTACCATGAAACTCTCTTCTTTGATGCTATGCTTGTTGCTAGCATTCGTGCATGGTGCCACAGCAGAACAGTGTGGTAACCAAGCTGGTGGAGCACTGTGCCCAAATGGGTTATGTTGCAGCAAATTTGGGTGGTGTGGTGACACAGATTCTTATTGCGGAGAAGGTTGCCAGAGTCAGTGTAAATCTGGACCCAAACCTACACCTACACCCTCAACTCCAACACCTAGCACCGGTGGTGACATCACCACACTCATTAGCTCTTCTCTCTTCGATCAAATGCTTAAATACAGAAACGATGGACGCTGCGCTGGGCGCGGATTCTACACTTATAACGCTTTCATTGCCGCTGCTCGCTCTTTCAGTGGCTTTGGCACAACCGGTGATGACAACACTCGCAAGAAAGAGATTGCTGCTTTCTTGGCCCAAACTTCTCACGAAACCACAGGTTCCAACATAATTTCATTGCATAACTATGATTTCACACTTTAAATTTCTTGATACATATAGTAAGGGAAAACCAGTACATGAATTTATTGAGCACATTAATTGAATGTTTTGGTTTGCGTAGGAGGGTGGCCGAGTGCACCAGATGGTCCATACGCGTGGGGTTACTGTTTTATCAATGAACAAAACCAGGGTGTTTATTGTGACGGTGGAGGATGGCCATGTGCTGCTGGTAAAAAGTATTATGGACGAGGACCAATTCAACTCACACAGTAAGTTATTATTATTAACTTCGCTATCATTTCAATACCTTCAACCACACTTCTGCATGATCTCTATATAGCATTATGACTGATTAATGCGGTTCATGTTGACCCGTTTTAACAGCAACTACAACTATGGACAAGCGGGTAGCGCACTAAATCTAGATTTGACAAACAATCCGGATCTAGTGGCCACAGATGCAACTGTGTCTTTCAAAACAGCCCTGTGGTTTTGGATGACTGCACAATCAAACAAGCCATCAAGCCATGCTGTGATCACCGGAAGATGGACACCGTCTAGTGCAGACACTTCAGCGGGTCGGGTTCCCGGGTTCGGTGTGATCACCAACATAATCAATGGCGGGATTGAATGCGGGCATGGGCAGGATGATCGGGTCCAAAGTCGGATCGGGTTCTACCAAAGGTACTGTCAACTGATGGGAATAAACACCGGTGGCAACTTAGATTGTAACGGCCAAAGGCCATTTGCTTAAGCAAATGGTTTATATAGAGCATATGTTGCGTGTAATAATGGACTTGGAATGATCTACATGTAAGGGGAACCTTATTGCTAAATAAGTTCCCATCATCTTGATTAAATAAAAATGTTTAGTTTTATCATATTTTATCATAAAAAGTTGCTTATGAATAAGGGTTTTAGCAAACATCACCTTCATCCTTAAATCATGAAAACTAGATACTTAATAAGTTACGGTGTGAAATCAAATAAATCTACTTTTTTACATTGGAATTCATAATAGACATACACTCAAAATAAATTAGATGTATCAAATATGTTTTTTTAGCTAATATTAAAGTGAAGATGTATTAAATAATATAAACAAATGAAATACTATTATGAAATGGGTTTGAAACATATTTAATAAAATTTGATTAAAATAACTAAATTCATCCATTTTTAAAATGAAATGACTAAATCATACCAAATTTTTAAAAGTAGATTAATTTTAATTTTTACTAAAAGTTAAAAAAATAAAAACATACAAAAAATCATATTTAATACTTATTTTCATAACAATGTTATATAGTATTTCGGTATCTCTAATCTCATTGACCAGGATAATGATAAAAAATTACGAAAAATAAACACTAATTTTCAAATTGTATTATTTCACTTTCATGAAATTTATCCTCTCATCCAAACGCAAATTAAGGATAGAAAAAGTTACATATATTTCAATTGTTCTTCGACTCAACTTTAAACTATTCCATGACAATATTGATTTTTAAAGGCATTGAAAATAATTATATAAAAAAGCGTGTTTAAATTATTATTAATCTTAATTCTTAAATGATATAAAATTATGAAATATATCAAAACTATTAGCATTTCCTTAAATTATTGTGTTGTAACTAACATTTTAACAAATGTCTTGACACACAGGTAAATAATAGAAAACAGAATGATTTTATCGAGATGCATATAATTACACTTTTTTATAATTTTTAATATTACAATTTTAGAAAACAAAATCTCTCTCTAATTTCTTAACTAGTGCCTTAAAAACACAAACCAAATCAAATTTCAAATCAAATTTAAATATTATAATGTGGAGCATTAACATATCTTCAAGTAATAATTTTATATCTGGAACGTGAATTATTATCTCAAAATAGGAAGTCCAACAAAACTCATATAGTTTTCATTGAAGCTAGCAATTGAAATTCACTTAAGAAGATATTCTGAACTAAAAGTGGAAAATACAGTCGATTTTTCTCTATTGCTAGTGGTCACAAGTTCCATTGACTACCCAAGTCAAGCAATATCATAATCAAAAAGATAAATACGAGGGACAACCATAAAAATTATAGCATATCTGAAAAGACTTTTGTTAATATAGTGTTGGTCTTTCAAGAATTACTTACACGTCACGTCGTTGAATAGTAGTAGTCACTTGTAAAAGGTCGTCTCACACATAGGCATGTCGATTCAAGTGTAGACAAAATAATCGCATGATCATCACCGTAACACGCAAGTTTAAATCAAGAAAATTTTGCCTCCATCAATAGTATTTTATAATATGTGTAATGGTAGAACAAAACATTTTATATTTCATTATATTATTGAAAATTCATTATTAACTTAAAAATATATTGTATTATTATTCACTTTAATGTTTAACATACAATTTCCAAGCAGACAGCTTATTCGCATATTTAGTCATTTAAATGTTATGAAATTTAAGAGAACATGGAATATATATATATAAAAGTAGAAAAAAATGACTTAAAAAGGGCTACCACTTCCGGAACTCAATATTTTCTTTCTGCACCCGTCATTTTTTAAATGTCTATTTTTGGATTAATAATATAAGTTGACTTTCTTCCGTTGCTTTTGTCTCTAATTTGAAATCTCCATTTCTGTGGCACCTCCCTCTCTCTACCCTTTGCTCCTTCCCTGTTCCCCTCTCCTCTCTCCTCAACACCATGCGTCACCTGCACCATGTCTCCTTATGCACTGCTCGTTCAGGCAAGCTAGCATTTTGTATACAAACCCAACACAATGATATTAAGTGAAGATAAAGACCTTTAAATTGGGCGCACGCATCCCGGATTCACCTTTTCGGAACGCACCTTTTTCCTAGCGTTAGGTTTTGTTCAATACATGTGCTCACATTCACCTTGAATTAGTCAAGAAGAGGAGTAGGAATGTTGAGTTTCACATGGAAGAAGAAAAACACAGGAAAAATACTTTCGAAATGATTGTTCCAAAACATATTTTCAAATTTAAAAATATCTTATAGAACACTCATTTCGAAAAAATATTTCAAATACTTTAAACCGAATTTTGTAAGATATTTTTGGATCCAAAAATACATTTCAAACTAAAAAACACAATTCGGAATAAAAAAAAAGTTTTCGCTAGGGTTTTGTAAGTCATTTTTGGATCTAAAAATATATTATGGAACCCATATTCAGAATTTCTTTTTATATTCTGGAATGTCTGTTTTGAAAATTACTTTTGGCTAGAAATACCTTTGAGAAAAGTCATCCTGGAATAAAAAAAATTCCAAAACAGGTGTTTCAAGATATGTTTTTGGATTCGGAATTGACTTCTGAAACACTTATTCTATAAAAATATTTTGTATTTTGAATTGGTGCTTCAGAATATAATTTTTCTTTTTGAAATAAATGTTTTAAAAAGTATTTTTGAATCCAAAAATTTCTTTCGGAACACTCAGTGTGGATCTAAAAATACACTATAGAACATCAAATTTAAAAAAGTATTTAAATTAAGGAGGTGCAAAGGTTTTTATTATATTTTTAATGAATTGTGTTGGAAGTACAAACTTTTGTGGGGTTTTGTGGGGTGCAGAAGAAAAAAAAGAAGTCGAGGGAAGAAGCAACCTTAAAAGGTGCGGTAAAACGGAGGGTAATATGTTTTTCAACACCATACTTTTCTTCTTGCACCACCATAAATATAAAATTGCTAACTTTATCCTTATCGGATTATAGAATCCGGGAGTCAAAAATACCTTTTAAAAAATCTTCCAAATTATCTGAAAACCTAAATTTCAGATTCTACATCTCAGAAGCCTTGTAAACTCTCAAAATAACAGTCAAGTCTCATAATCCTCTTTCGCTCAGCGCTCTCGTATAGCAGGGCTCCGATCTTCTTTTCTGTTATTCTGTTAGGTCTAGTGACAGTGAGTAGGCCACGCTTCTCTTGTATATATTCTCTTCTCCTTTCTCCATTTTACATATCATTATTTTTTTTTTTAGAACTGTTAAAAGGATTGGAATTTGCGATTTATTTCTCATGTTATCTTTTCTTTTGGATTGTAAAGTTTGGAATTCATTTGGTTTCTCAATTTTACAATCCAAAAATTATTTTTAATTTCTGAAATTTACATTCTGAAATATTTTTAGATTGTGTATTCTGGAACTTAAAATAAAAAAGGAGTAAAAGTTTTTAAAACACGTGGAGGTGCAGAAAGAAATAACCTAAAATGTACAAGAACTTATGATCCATTATGCTAGTTAAGGCCCATCACGAAGGCATAATAAAACATGTATTATTTTTAGTGAAAATCTAAAACAACTTAAACGTTTGCTTATTTTAGTTAAAATATCGTATTACAACAACCATTTTAATACTCACTTAGTTTTCCCTTTTTATTGTCATTTCCATTTTTTTTTATTCAAGATATTTGTGGGTCGGTAGTCCAATATCAGTTTTTATGTTTTTATTCAATATATTTGTGGGTTGGTAGTACAATATTATCTTGTAAGAGTAAGTGAGGCATGCATTCTATATATTATAGTTTAATTATTTTTTATAATATGAGATCTTTAATAATAATTAAGTAGTTGACTCTTATAAATCAATGATTTAATAGTGTTGAATTTTAGTCATTTATAGTAAACTTTAAAACTATGGACGCTAATCTATTTGGTATTGACTTTTGAAAGTTGATTCTAGTTATCAATGACTAAGCCAACTCTACTTTCTTACTAAGTTTTAAATTAATTTTAGAGTTTGTTAACTAGTGTCTTAAAAATATTGATTAAAGATAATTAATAAGTATTATATTTTATAAAAAAGTGCATAGTTAGCTATAATATTAAATTAATTTTGACCTTCTCATCATTAATTCAATTTTACTTTGTTTAGATTATTTAGAGTACAAAAATGTTTATAAATGATGTACAATTATAATTAATCATTTCTTTGATGCACACCTATAAAAAATAAAAAAAATAATTAAATAATGAAATAACTGTATTTTAGTGTTGCTAAAAATTAAAATACAATGTAAAAAAATAAGATTAATTTGAAGGAGTGACAAAATATATTATAAAGAAAGAGACAATTTCTTCATATAAAAGTGCAATATTTCACCGTAGAAGAATTTAAAAAAAAATTATAAATTTTAAAGAAATTGTTTTTTTTTTGTGTAAAAATTAAAATATTGTACATTTGAAATGTTTCAAGTTTCTACTAATAGACTCTTCAATTGTTAGAGAGATATTTTTTCTTACATTTTAGTAAAGACCTTAAAAATTTTGAAATGTTTATTTTGCGAAAGAAATATTGTTTGAAAATTACAAAGGACATTTTTGTCTTTATAAAATCTGTTATATAAATTTATATTATTTTAATTAATAGAATTAATTATTTCGATCTTTAATATTAAAATAATAAAATCAAATATCATTAATTATACATTAATTATGCCTTTAGGATATTGAGTCTCTTTATGACATTGATTAGCATTTCACTCTCAACCAAGTAACCAAGTTGATGTTTTGTATTTATAATTTTAAGGTTTATTTAATGTAGTCTCAACTATGGCCGGTTCTAATGCACTAATTAAAAAAAAATCTTATACAAAAAATAGACAAAAAAAAATTGACAAGATGAGATAAAGATAAATATATATAAAAATTATAAGTCTTTATAAAGGAGATAAAAGGAGATGAGTAAAGAATATTAACCTTATTTATTTGTAATATTTATTTCAACTAATGTAGGTTAAAAGTAAATTCACAATTAACACAAATATTATTTATATTATAATATTAATTTATATTCTAAAAGAAATAAATGGATAAAAGAGTAAATATGTAATTTTTTGAAATAATATTATTTTAAAAAATAAAAGTAAAAGTAGAATATATTTTTATAAAAATAAAATAAACTAATAAAAGAGTAAATTAAATTATTATGAACATGTAACCGGAAAAATAAATATATAAAGGTAATTAAAAATGTTAACTAATAAAAAAAAATGATTTATAATACAGGTTAACAAAATAAATATGGATACAAAGTTAATTTTTTAATATTTCCTTTCTTATATTAAGTATCAAATTTTTCTTATATTATAATAGATTAATATTTTTTTCCTTACTCGTGTACAAAATCATGCTACAATGTTATTTTTCTAAACATGAATATGAACTTTTGTCGTTACTTTCATCAAAGATTTTTTTTCAACTAAATGGAAAACAATTTATCAACAATCCATAAACAAATATATTACAAAAAAACAAGATTAAAACAGCCAAAATATATTTAAATTAACTTTTACTGAAACAATGTAACAAAAGGAACTTCTTTAATTCGCAATAAAATTGGAATTATTCACTGAAGGTGTTTTTATTTATCACATATAAGATGGAAGTATATGAAGATACATACACGAGTAATTAAAATGGAAAATGATTTTTTGAAAACCAGTTAACTCATTTAAAATTTTTAATATTTATAAAGAAGAAGATGTGTGTAAAATTTGTCGAATGTCAAAATATGACGGTACAATTAAAATAAGATGGGGCTTGATTGCTGCAGTCCAAATCGTCTCCTGGACTCACACCGAGACAGTACCTCTTGTAGAATTCGATCCGACTTTCGACCCGAGGATCCGGGCCACGCCCACATTCCAGTCTGCCGGTGATTATGTTGGTGATGACACCATACCCGGGAAGCCGCCACGGTTTCTCGTCAAAAGTACATGGCTTCCATGCTCCGATAATGACATCATGGCACGATGGCTTGTTTCCTTGTGCCCTCATCCAAAACCATATGGCTGTTTTAAACGCCACAACACTGTCTCTTCCCACTAGATCCGGATCATTCGTCAAATCCAATCCAAGTTCTCTACCAGCTAGCCCATAATTGTAGTTGCTGTTCACACCATGCAAAAATTCTTTTAGAGTAAAAGTTAACATAACCCATTTCCGCACAATGCTCCACCACCTTCTCTACCGCATCGTTGCGCTTTGGCCCCAACCATCAGCATCGCCACCAACATGCATAGCATCAAAGAACACAGTTTCATGTCACCCATTGTTAAGAAAGAAACGGTGAATGATACGTTTCGTTACGACCATCGATCCAGATATTTATTGATGAACTGTGATGAGAGAATTTAATTTCGAACGCTTTTTCTTTTCAAAATTGGCTGCTGTTCGTCTTGTTATCTTAATATTGTCTACGTGACTTTGTGAATGCATACATGTGTAATACTTAAGAAGTTGACTCCTAGACGAGACTACGGACAAAATTATGTTGAAAAATCAAAAGGCTCTAAATAATTGATATTTTTACACGTAAAATTTGTTTACACACGATACTTTTCATTAACTTTTACTTTTTTTTTTCTTTATAAATACAAGGATTAAATATACATTTATTCCCTATTTTCGTTGTTTTTATTTAATTTGGTCATCATTTTCGTTTTGTGTTCAATTAGGTCTCCATCTTCATCAAATTTTGGTTAATTTGATCCTTTTTACTAACAGTGTTTACATAGTTAACGTTTTTAAACAGGATTAGCTCATGATGTTTCTTATTTTCTCTTCATTTTTTTTAAAATTTTTTAAAATTTTTAAAATTTTTAAAAAATTGCCCACGTATCAGTTTGTGATTGTGTTATTTTGTTTGAACAATTTAGTTTCTATATTCGTTATTTGTGTTCAATTTAGTCCTTATATTTCTTATTTTTTTTCATTTTCATCTTAATTTTGGTTAAATTTTTTTTTCTAATATTTATATTCTAAAATACTAATACTTCTAAAATTGATATTTAAAAATATTAGAAATATTTAAGAAAAGTAACTAATATTTATAAAATTAACATTTAAATATAAAATATTTTAGATTTTAATTTAATATCTAAAATGAAATAAAAATATTAAATATTTTATATTTAAATGTCAATTTTACAAATGTTACTATATATTTATCAAAACATTTAGTAATTATATTTTAATAATATTTTAAATAATTATATTCTATTTAATAATTGAATATAACAATTATATTCAATTTATAATTAAATATAATAATTTATAATTGATTTTTAAAAATAACTAATAATAATATCAATTTTAAATATATATATATATATATATATATATATATATAATATTTATAAAATATTAAATTTGGTCTCAACTTGAAAGAGAAAAAATTGTTTTATTTTAAACCAAAATTAAGACTAAATTAAACAAAAATAACGAATATAGAGACTGAATTGCACAAAAATAACAAATATTTGGACTAAATTAAACAAAAATTAATAATACAACCACAAATTGACATGTGGCACTATTATGAATTGACACATGGACAATTTTTATGAAATTAAAAAAATTAAAAAAAATTAAAAAAATTAAAAAATAAAATAGAAAATAAAATAAAAAACCAAGACCTAACACGTGACATGTATTGTTAAAAAATGTTAACTTTTTAAACACCGTTATTAAAAATAATTAAATTGACCAAAATTTGACGAAAATAAGAACCTAATTAAATATAAAACGAAAATAAAGATCAAATTGAATAAAAACGAAAAAAAAACAAAAACCAAATGTATATTTAAGTCTTTAAAGATTTAGAAAGATGAAGATTGATAGAATGTGACATGTGGAAGAATGAGAAGTGTTGGCCCCCTTATTGAATGTGAAGTAGCCTTTTGAAATAAAAATACAAACTCACCGTAATTGTAATGGTAGTTTTTTTTTTCTATTATTATTATTTTAATATAAAAATATAAGAAATCGTCTAACATTTGTACGTTAAAACCTTTTTTAATTTTTAACTTAACTTAAATAAAATAAATCTATCTTTTTATTTTTTAATTAGTATTTTATATTTTTATATTTTTATTTTGAGTTTTTATTTTTGGGTTAAATATGTTTTTGATTCCTCAACCTTTAATGAAAATTGGAATTAGTCCCTCCTCGAAACTTTGACCTAATCTAGTACCTCAACTTTAGAACTGAGTGAGTTTAGTCCTTTCAAACAAATTTTGTTAAGTTTATTTAACGTTTCAAATACATTTCATGGTAGCATTTGAGATGTTTACACCGTTTGATACATTTTTTTCTTCAATATTAGCTAAGAAACTATCATGAAACGCATTTGAAACATCAAATTTGATTACAAGTCACAAAAAAGGTGAAATCAGATCTCAATTTAAGATCTAAGTGGGGCATACAAATAAATATGTGGGGAGCTGCTTATTACTCTTCGTACAATTTTTTAAAATTTGAATCTTTTTTTTTATCATTCAAAGGGATGTACTTCTTATGTACCACAAATTTGATTACAAGTCACAAAAATCAACCCTTATTATTTGCACTAAGTGGACTTGAAGAAAAAAAATAAGCCAAACCAGATAGACAAATAAGTGGGGCATAATAAATAAATAAGTGGAGAGTTGCGTATTACATTTCGTACAATTTTTTAAAATTTACTAATCAATCTTTTTTTTATCATGCACTGAAATGTACCTCTTATATACCACAAATTTGATTATAAGCTACAAAAATCAACCTTTATTGCTTGCACTAGGTGGCTGGCTGGCTTGAGGAAAAAAATAGGCCAAATAGTATAGACAAATAAGTGGGGCACAAAGAACAAATATGTAGAAAACTGCGTGTTACTTTTCATACAATTTTTTAAACTTTACTTATAAATCTTATTTTTTGTTCGTGTCATGGGATGTACTAATGTACTTCTTATGTAACACAAATTTGATTATTAGCTACACAAATCAACCCTATTGCTTGCACTAAGTCGATGGCTTAAAAAACAGAATAGGTTAAATTAGATTCATATCTCAATCTAAGTGGGGAACAATAAGCAAATAAGTAGGGAGCTGCGTATTATTTTTATACAATTTTTTAAAGTTTACTAATCAATCTTTTTTCTTATCATTGAAAGGGATGTACTTCTTATGTACCACAAATTTGATTACCAGTTACAAAAATCAACCCTTATTGCTTGAATTGAAAGACTGACTTGAAAAAAAATAGATCAAACCAAATAGACAAATAAGTGGGAAACAATAAACAAATAAGTGAGAAGTTGTGTCGTACAATTTTTTAAAATTTACTAACCAATATTTTTTTTATCATCGAAAGAGATGTACTTCTTATGTTCCACAAATTTGATAACAAGTCATAAAAATCAACCCTTATTGCTTGCATTGAATAACTTACTTGGAAAAAAGTAGGTCAAACTAGATATGGAAATAAGTGGGACACAATAAACAAAAAAGTAAGGAGCTCTGTATTACTTTTCATACAATTTTTTAAAATTTACTAATCAATCTTTTTTATTATCATCTAAAGGGATGTATTTCTTATGTACCACAAATTTGATTATAAGTCACTAAAATCAACCCTTATTTCTTACATTAAGTGACTGACTTTAAGAAATAAATAGGACAAACCAAATAGGTAAATATTTGGGGCATAATAAACAAATAAGTGTGGAGTTGCGTATTAATTTTTGTACAATTTTTTAAAATTTACTAATCAATCTTTTTTTATTATCCAAATGGTATGTACCTCTTATGTACCACGAATTTGATTATAAGTTACAAAAATCAACCCTTATGTCTAGAATAAGGTGGCTAGCTTGAAAAAAATAAAGGTCAAATCAGATCTCAATCTAAGTGGGGAACAATGAACAAATGAATGGGGAACTGCATATTATTTTTTGTACAATTTTTTTAAACTTACTTATCAATCTTTTGTTTGTTATCTGATGGGATGTGCTTCTTATGTACCACGAATTTGATTACAAGTCACAAAAATCAAATTTATCGCTTGCATTGAATGACCGATTTGAAAAAAAAGAGGCCAAACTAGATAGGCAAATAAGCGAGGGACATTAAACAAATAAGTGGGGAGCGAGGTAAGGATGTACTTCTTATGTACCACAAATTTTATTATAAGTCATAAAATTCAATCCTTATTGCTTGCATTGAATAACTGACTTGGAAAAAAATAGGCCAAACTAAATATGCAAATAAGTGGGGAACAATAAACAAATAAGTAAGGAGCTTTGTAATACTTTTCGTACAGTTTTTTAAAATTTACTAATCAATCTTTTTTTTATCATCTAAAGGGATGTATTTCTTATGTACCACAAATTTAATTATAAGTCACTAAAATCAACCCTTATTTCTTGCACTAAGTGGTTGGCTTTAAGAAATAAATAGGACAAACCAGATAGGTAAATATTTGGGGCATAATAAAAAAATAAGTGTGGAGCTGCATATTTCTTTTTGTAAATTTTTTTAAAATTTACTAATCAATCTTTTTTTTTATCATCCAAATGATATGTACCTCTTATGTACTACGAATTTGACTATAGGTTAAATAAATACCACATTATTGCTTGCACTAGGTGGATGCCTTGAAGAAAAAAAAAGGCACCACCAGATAGGAAAATAAGTGGGACGCAATGAACAAATATGTGCGGAGCTGCGTGTTACTTTTTGTACAAAGTTTTAATATTTACCAATTAATCTTTATTTTCATCGAATAGGATGTATTTCTTATGTACCACAAATTTGATTATAAGTTACACAAATCAACTTTTATGTCTATAATACGTGGCTGACTTGAAAAAGAAAAAGGTCAAATGAGATCTCAATCTAAGTGTGGAACAATGAACAAATGAGTAGGGAACTCCATATTACTTTTTATATAATTTTATTAAACTTACTAATCAGTCTTTTGTTTGTTATCAAATGGGATGTACTTCTTATGTACATGAATTTGATTACAAGTCATAGAAATCAATCAAGATAGTCAAATAAGTGGGGTATAATAAAGAAATAAGTGGCAAACTGCATATTACTTTTTGTACAATTTTTTAAACTTTTCTAATCAATTTTTTTTTTCTTATCATCGAAAGGGATGTACTTCTTATATATCACAAATTTGATCTTAAGTCACAAAAATCAACCCTTATTGCTTGCATTGAATTACTGACTTGAAAAAAAGAGGCCAAACTAGATATGCAAATAAGTAGGGCACAATAAACAATTAAGTAAGGAGCCCCATATTACTTTTTGTACATTTTTTTAAAATTTACTGATCAATCTTTTTTCTTATCATCAAAAGGGATGTACTTCTTATGTACCACAAATTTGATTACAAGTCACAAAAATCAACATTTATCATCAAAAGGGATGTACTTCTTATGTACCACAAATTTGATTACAAGTCACAAAAATCAATCTTTATTTATTGCACTAGGTGGCTGGCTTGAAGAAAAAAATAGGCCAAAGAAGGTCATAATGAACAAATATGTGGTGAGCTGTGTATTACTTTTTGTACAATTTTTTAAAATTTACTTATCAATCTTTTTTTTTTCATCCAATGGGATGTACTTCTTATGTACCACAAATTTCAATATAAGTTACACAAATCAACCCTTATGTCTAAAACAAGATGGCAGGCTCGAAAAAAAAATAGGTCAAATTAGATCTCAATCTAAGTGGGTAACAATGAACAAATGAGTGGGGAACTACATATTACTTTTTGTACAATTTCTTAAAGTTTACTAATCAATTTGTTTTCTTATCATCGAACGGGATGTACTTTTTATGTACCACAAATTTTAAGTCACAAAAACCAACCCTTATTGCTTGCATTGAATAACTGACTTGAAACTTGAAAAAAAAATATGCCAAACTAGATGTGCAATTAAGCAGGGCAAAATAAACAAATAAGTGGGTAGCTGCTTATTAATTTTCATACAATTTCTTAAACTTTATTAATCAATCTTTCTTTTATCATCCAAAGGGATGTACTTCTTATGTACCACGAATTTGATTATAAGTCAAGAAAATAAACCCTTATTGCTTGTTATGAATGACTGACTAGGAAAAAAAATAGGCCAAAGCACATAGACAAATAATTGGGGCATAATTAGAACTAAATTGAACAAAAATAAATAATAAAACCACAAACTGTGACATAATTGTGAATTGACACGTAGATAATTTTTTGAAATTAAAAAAATAAAATAAAAAAATCAAGAGCTGACACGTGACATATACTGTTCAAAAACGTTAATTATTTAAACACCGTTATTAAAAAAAAAGACTAAATTGACCAAAATTTGACAAAAATGAGGACCTAATTGAACACAAAGCGAAAATGAAAATCAAATTGAATAAAAACAACAAAAATAGGGATTAAATATATATTTATAAATATAAAATTTACATTTTCTAGGACAATTTTACAACTAAAATATGTACGAAATGAATGTAATGCATATCAAGGTATAGTTAGTGAATGCCCCGGATAAAGAAGTATTCCTTACAAAATGTTGTTATCCTCTAATTAATCAGCAAAACAATTCTTTGGCTCCTAACTATTTCTAATGAAAATACTTAATTTTTGAAGTTTAAAATAAAATCATTTAGGTAATTAGGGGGTTAGCTGTATTGTTTTTTTTCAACGATGAAGCTTATTTCATCACCACTGACCTTTAATTACATACCATACAAAGATTTATTAATAACATGAATAATTTATTATTTTTCATTAAGCTTAGATAAATTTTAAATTTTCATAAATTTAGATATTTTTAGTTCATCAATTAATGTTTTTTATTTTATTAAATATTCAAAGTTTTTATATTTTCTAACGAGTACTACTATCGTTTAATTTTTTCTATATCTTGTCTCGTTATCTTTTTTACTTGACTTTAGTTATGATGTCATATTTATATAAAATGAAAAGTAACTTGTATTACTTTCCTTCAAAATATGTTGGATTATCTAATGATTTTTGAATCATCACATATATTAATCATAGGATCATCGTCATTACCATAATTGATCTAGGTAATAATCATTGTCATTCAACTCGTTTTCAATAAAACAATACAAGTTATTATCACATTTCACTAACATTTTTTTAATATGTAGAAAACAAGTTGATAAGGTAGGATAATAATCACCTCGCCCACTTAACAAAAGAATTAAACATCATACTTAATTAGCAAATTTTTAAAACTATTAAATACTTACTAAACCAAATTTTTTTTAATAAAAACTCACTTGAAAATATCATAAAGGAATTAAAATTCAACTAAACCTTTTTATGAAATATATATTTCACTACAAAAAATATATGATCAGAGACTAATTTAAAGATAAATTTCTTAATTAGAGATCAATTCCTTTGATGGAAAAAACATTTGTAGTTAATGTTAGCGGTCAATTTAAAAACCAATTCATAGTAGAAACTATTTAATTTATTAATTTAAAGACCAATTATAATTTGTTGAAATTTTTTTAATTATTAATAATTTTAATATATAAATTGGTATCTGAATTTACTACTATAATGAATAATTTTTATTAAAAGATTTTCTTATAATCTTTAATGTGATGGCTAAATGGTCAAAGAAGTCAAAGACAAATTCAATATCTTGAGGGTGAGAAATGTTATTGCTCTTCCATTACTGTTACATAGTGTATGGTTTTATTACTTTTTATTCACTTGTACATGTAATCTTTTTTCTGAAAAGAATGTTCAGTTTTCTAGTTATGTGACACTTAAGAAACGCGTGAAGTTTTAACATTCTATGATTTTTCGGCAAATTTAAGAAAATAATCATATTCTTAACAAAATCATTAAATAAACTTTATATTATTAAGAAATGTAGATTCGAGTTATTAAGAAACAACTTTATATTATGAAAAGAAAAATTGATTTAATGAAACAGTTAATGCACATATATAAAAAAGTATTTGAATACAATTAGTTCAGATAGAACTTTAGAGAGATCTTAATCCAAAAGAGTTGTAAGATTCTGTGTGTTCAGATAAAAAAAATTAAGATAGTTTATGTTTGTGGAGTCTTTCGTGACGTCTATGGTGGATTTCAGTGTTCAATCACAACTTAAGTCAATTATGGTTTATGATAATATTTGTTGAAGTTTATCTCGTTAAGAATTTAGATGTTTATATCATTGTTGTGTCAATGGAGTTTGATTTCCTTGCTGGTATATTTTCTTGCAGGATGTCGCTTCTATGCGACATTTCTCAATTCTTTGACCCATAAGAAAATTCATTTTGCATAAGAATTAAAATTTTCTAAATGGATTAATATGTTTGACGAGAGAGATGATTCTAATATCGATAAGGATGATGAGTTAATTCAAAGTACAAGGTGATATGATAGGTGTAGGCCAACAAAAATTATTACTAAATCTACCAAAGCAAGAATTTTGAAAAAAAAAATTAAGAAGTTTTATTAGTTTATTTTACTGAAAAAGTTAGCTCATGATAAATCTCGTGATATATTACTAAGTTGATATATTATTAATTTATTTTTTCTTCACAATATGTATTTTGTTTTTTCTGTGTACAATTTAATTTTATCATAAATTTAATATGATCTTCCTATTTTTTTTTAATAAAATTTTCATATAATAACAATAATACTTAACATGGGTGTATTTAGAGAAAATATTCCATTAGTACTTAAAACATAAGGACGGATGATATACACAAAATATAAATTTATTAAATTGTGTTAACAATTTTTATAAGAATACAAATAGTGGAAAATAACTAAATATTATGTCTACCAGGGGTGGACAAAAAATCTAATTTCCTTGATTCAATTCACTTTTGTTCCGATCCAATCCATTTAAAATCTATTTTATTAAAAATTTAATCCATTTTTTTGGATTTGGATTTCAATCTAATCTACATTTTTACATATTTTATGGATAAGATATTCATTCTCTAAATATAGATTTTCAAATATGGATAACTCAAAAAATCCAATCCAAATTTTCAATCTAAATTTTTAGTTGGGTTAGGCTAAAGGTCAAGATGAACCAACCCAAATTTGGCCATATTTGATAGAGTCGGTGCAACCCAAATTTGGTCGTATTTGACAGAGTCAACCCTGTACGAAATTTGGTCATATTCGACAGAATTCAGTCGAGTCAGCCCCGTCGAAATTTGGCTCAATCGGCCCTCGACTAAATT
>Ga0214544_1002846_pt1 | contig 36102 bp, 19 predicted proteins | sample CNSS3metaG_FD_160074 | JGI IMG/M metagenome (GOLD analysis project Ga0214544, IMG submission 160074) | Root nodule microbial communities from cowpea collected in UCLA plant growth center, Los Angeles, California, USA - CNSS3 | ecosystem: Host-associated > Plants > Roots > Nodule | place: USA...
TTTTATATATATATATAATAAATATATATATATATATATATATATATATATATATATATATATATATATTATGTTTTTCTAAATTGAATGTTAACAATTTATATAATATGATTTTAAACTTAACTTTTTAAAATAACTTTTTTTTTCATTGAAAAGATATAGGGGCTGAGACCTAGTAGTAGCATTGCATGCTGCGTTAACAAATTAGGCGGAATAGATTACACCGAATCGCCTCAATAATTTGATAGTAAATTACCAAACTCCACTCCTTTTTCACCGATATTTTTTTATTAAAAACAATAGATTCATATATATTACATTCGTTTTACAACAAAATAATCACACCAAAAAATATATATAAAAACAACTTATGTATTTGTAAAGAAAAAAAGAGTATAAAAAAATTGTAGATCCAAATATGATAACTCTTCCTTTTATCATTACAACAAAAACTAATTCTACTTAAATGATTTAACAAACGTTGAAATTAGAATAAAAGTATTGTCTCAAACGTCACTTTATTAAACTTAGTTTTAATTGGAAAAGTCAATACTATCTTTCCCACAATAATTATCCATAATCTTGGAAGCTGAGATTTTCATTTTTTTTAAACCGAATTTCAAATTACATTATTATATATACATATGACAATTCCAATTTTGATACTAACTTCTTTAAACCGAAAACTATAAAGTCAACAATGTTATTATTTACTTCTACAATTAAAAAGAAGATGAAAACATGCAACACTATTTTCTAAAAAAAAAATAAATATATATATATATATATATATATATATATATATATATATATAACATTAACAAAGAGATTTTTTGTTTTGGTACACATAAATTCTTATCAATTTTATTTTTAAATTTGTTTAAAATAAAGTAATTATTTATAATGAAAAAAGTACTTATAAAATAAAAAAAATACTTTCAATAAAATTATAAAAATCATTAACAACAAATTTTCTAACATATCCTGATTATCTTCGGCGAGGCAAACAAATGAGGATGGAAGGAGAAATAAGAATAGAAAGTAAATTTAAGATTTTTAATCTATTTTATTTAAGGATAAAATAAGGACACTACATTTATGGGGCTTTATGGGGCTGCAGGAAGAAAAAAAAAAGGTGCAGAAGAAATGTTCAATAAAATGAAGTTATTTAATCTTAAACTATAACCCATTTAAGTTTTTTTTTTTCATGTACCCACCATCTTTCACACACCTCCCTAATTCTTAAAAAATTATTTTATTTTTCGTAAAGGTGACTTTCAGATTATTTGCTTTAAAAAAATTTTAAAATTTTCAGAATATAACTTTGGACCAGATTTTTTAGAATATTATTTTTAAAACAGTTTTTAGAATAAAATTTCTGGAATAAAATTTCTTTAATGCATTGTACAAAAATGTATATAATATCTTTTATGTTTTAGAAAAAATTTCCTGGAACTGAGTTTCTTTTTTTTTTTTCTATAAATAAGTTTTCTCTCGTCTTCCTCTATAATTTTTTTTTTTCTTCTTTTTTCTCTACAGCGATAACATTTTGTGATGACATTCGTACGTCTATAATGTGGCGGGATATCACCACTCCGTCTCCAAATAAAGCGTAAAACTTGTGCATGGGCACTAGCACTTGTAGTAAAGTTAATGGTCCATAATTTCTAGTTAAAAATTTCAGACCAAACATCCTCATCAAGAAGCCTCTTTGTCGCTTCTCTTCATCAGACTCAGATTCATACCAAAGCTTAAGCAAATAGCAGTCACCTTTGTTATCTCAACTCTCAAGGGATTCATTTTTTCTCTATTCATGTATAGAGCTGCATCTTCACGTCTCACCCTTCTCAAGGTCATTATCACCAACCTCTCTTTGTTTTTTTCTCTTTAGATCCCAAGCCCCGTTGTTTATTAAACAAAACATTTTTTTTTATATATTTTTGAAAATCTTACGGAAAACAAATTCTCCGTTTAGATTGGTTTTGTGAGGGGAAACATTATGGTGAAGGGCTTTTTGAAGTTTTTATTTTTACGTTGTGGGAAATGCGTGTTTTCTTCATTTAAATTTTGTATGAGAATCCCGTGTAACCTTTTTTTGTTTTGGGATTACATATCCACTGCATGTTAGGTGTTTGTTTCATGTTTCAATCAGCATTTTCCTAATGGAAAGGAAAATGCGTATTATATATATGGTTCATTTGTGGTTCTTTTCTAGAGAGACTCCATTGGTTGGAATTCAGTTGTGTGATTCAAATATGTGAGTAGGGAAATGGGAGAACCGCGGGAGACTCTAGATTTGCCTCGCGAGGTGTATTCAGCTGGCTTGGTGAGGGATCTTCCGGTTCTCTTCCTCCTCTGCACACCCCACTTAGAGGGTTTCCCCCTCCATCTTCACTGCCAGATTATGTTGAACCAGGAAAGACCAAGATCACAACTCTCTCCAATGGTCTAAAAATAGCATCAGAAACCTCACCAGTATGTGAATGTCTACAGTTTTCTGTAGTTTGACATGTTCAATGATGGTGTTCTTGATACTTTTACTGATAGTATAAATGATGTGTATGATTTGGTTGTCAATCAGAACCCTGCTGCCTCAGTAGGGTTATATGTTGACTGTGGTTCCCTCTATGAGTCGCCATTGTCAAGCGGGGCATCGCACCTGCTAGAGAAAATGGCTTTCAAGAGCACGACAAACCGAAGCCACTTTCGTGTTGTAAGGGAAGTGGAAGCAGTGGGTGGTAATGTAGGAGCCACAGCCTCTCGGGAGCAAATGGGCTACACTTTTGATGCTCTGAGAACCTATGTCCCACAAATGATTGAATTGCTGGTTGACTCTGTAAGGAATCCGGCCTTCTTGGATTGGGAGGTCAACGAAGAGGTATATTTTCTTTGTTTATGAATCTCTTTGAAAAACTGGTTTTTCAATTCTTGTGCATCATTGTTTTGCAAACCAGTTATGGACTTTCCCTCTTTTGTTGTGGTCTAATGCAATATCGATTAAGAAAAATATATATATTATGGGAAGGAAATATATCTTGATTGCCCCCCCCTTCTCAAAATACAACCATTTAACAGTCCCTTTTATTAATATAATAATAAAAACTTTTATATTTATTATTATATTAATAAAAGAAGTTATTAAGTCTTGTATTTTGGAAAAAGGGTTGTCAATGTATTACTATCCTATACAATTCCTTATTCTTTCTTAGCTACTACCAAATCATTCGCTGAAAGAACAAGGTCTAATGTTTCTTTGGTACTACTTATTTTATCTAGTAAAGCCTTTTGCATACATTTTTCTTCCTTATGTGTAATAAGAGCAAAGACATTGTGGGGAAACGTTCACCTCTGTTAACTTTAGTTTCTGTCGTATATCAGTTACTTCTGGTCTTGTTGAATAATCTATTGTACAGCTTCGAAAGGTGAAAGAAGAGATAGGAGATATAGCAATCAATCCACAGCGCCTACTTATGGAGGCAGTTCACTCTGCTGGTTATTCTGGAGCATTGGCTATGCCACTTTTTGCTACTGAAACAGCACTGAACAGATTAAATGGCCCCATTTTAGAGGAATTTGTTGCCGTAAGATCTGTTGTCTTTTTCGATACTTCATGAAAGCTACTCCTATTAATTGCTCAAAGCTAAAATTTCTGTGAATTATTTGATTATCTGAATGTCGTGGGATGTGGAAAATCAGGAGAATTATACTGCACCTAGAATGGTACTTGCAGCATCTGGGGTTGAGCATGAAGAACTTCTATCCGTTGCTGAACCACTTCTCTCTGATCTACCAAGTGTTCCGCGTTCTGAAGAACCAAGTTCTACATATGTTGGGGGTGATTTTCGTCAACAACGTGAATCAGGGGTGTGTATCAATTTGATTCTAGACCACTTGCATTTGCATATGTTTCTCCTTTTATCATTTGTTCCCTACCAAATGCTGTGTACTATTACTTATTTTCTGAAAAACTGTCACAAGGGCAGGTTGCACATGTAGCTATTGCCTTTGAAGTGCCTGGTGGCTGGAAACAAGAGAAAGAAGCTGTTCTTTTGACCGTTCTACAGGTACTTGTTTTTGTGTGAGTCATTATGATTTCAAGAGATCTCATGTCTATGTATTTTCAATTTTTTTTGTCGGCATTCATGCACAAGAAAAGGAGGAAGGAAGGAATTGAATGGAAGTAACATTTCTTGGTACCGCAGATGCTTATGGGAGGAGGTGGGTCATTCTCAGCTGGGGGACCTGGAAAGGGAATGCACTCAAGGCTTTGTGAGCTTTCACTATATATCTTCATGTTTACAGCTGACTTTCATCAATGATTAGATTTACCTTTGCCTCTATGATCTTGAAAGTTTTCCCGTTTGAGTAGAGTTTTCACTTTTTTTATGGCTATATGAAGTCAATTTCACTATTTTCTACTCACATATCAGTAGATCATCTCTGAAGCTTTTGACTTGTGCTTTTATACAATGGAATCCAGATCTTCGTGTCTTGAATGAATATCAACAGATTCACTGTTTTTCTGCATTCAACAGTCTCTTCAACAATACAGGGTTATTTGGCATATATGCAACCACAGTAAGGCACAATCTTTCCTAAACACAGATGTGATCTCTCTGTTTACTGTTTCTTCCAAATTATTTTATTCATTGAATGGCTGGGTTAGTGCGTCTAGAAAAATAAGTTTCCTTCTATAATCTATTGCTAACACAGCACACAGCACAAGATATTTAAAATGTACTTCTAAGTTGAAGTTGTCTTGAACGTTGATCCGAAAATAAAATAAGTTGTAGATTTCCGCATGTTGTCAATGACCCTTCAATCCGTTCCTCATTCAATTTGTGATAAATTACACAGACTAGTTTTCCTATCCATTACTTCTTTGTTTTCCTCCTTTTTTAAGAATTTAAATTTTCAACAGAGTATTTTTAACACTATGAATTTTGAGCTCTTTTTCATGTGTCGATATAGAGCTCTGATTTTGTGGAAAAAGCTGTGGACCTAGCAGCCAGAGAATTAATAGCACTCGCATCACAAGGACAAGGTTTAATCTGTCTGCCTTGCTTTTTGTTTCCTTTTGTTAATTCTGATATCTGTCAAATTAAATGTGAGCTTCCCCCAATGGCAGTTTCACAGGTACAACTTGACCGTGCCAAGGAATCCACGAAGTCTGCAGTATTAATGAATTTAGAGTCCAGAGTATGCTCTCTCTCACTCTCTCTACTTGAACTGGTAGTTTCAACGATGTGAAATTTCTTTCATTTAATCCTCCCACCCCATTGGAATTAACAATACCGTGACTCTCTTGCGTCACTGCTTATATTGTCTATGGCGGAAATGAGTATAAATCTCTCTTTACATGTTGATTTTGTGCTTAAAATCCACTCTTAACATCGCTGCTTCCTTCTTATTATCTATCATGGTTTTACTTGTCATTTGTCCAAGACTAATTGCTTTTGCAGATGATTGCATCAGAGGACATAGGAAGACAGATATTGACTTACGGAGAAAGGTAAAAAATTCAATTAGAGGCCTATTCTTTTTAGTCATCAACATTTTTCCTTTTACTTTAAACTGAGAAGTATCACTTAATCATGGGCATAATTTGTAATATGAGAATTTGTGTGATGACCTTTTTCAGGAAGCCAATAGAGCAGTTCTTAAAGGAAGTAGATTCAATCACTTTGAATGATATCTCTAAATTTTCTCAGAAGATTATTTCCTCACCTCTCACTATGGCATCCTGTGGGGATGGTAATCTTCAACTAATTAATAATCTAATTCAAGCATTTGGTTTTGTTTCTGATAATGCTGTTGCAATGTGCTTGTCTTGCAGTTATGAATGTCCCAAGTTATGAATCCGTTAGCAGCAAGTTCCACGCAAAATGAAATTGCTTTTTCACCCTCACCAATCCTAAATAAACCCCGGAGATATTTTTGTGCGGATTTGAGATTAACCTTTTATGTTTTTGGTTTGAGTATTTTTACCATGGAAATATAGGTGTATGATCTCACGGCATTTTCATTATCTTTTCTCAAGTAATTAATTATATAATACCCATTGAGTATTTTTATTTGTTTCTCATGTCTTATGTTAATATTTAATTTTAATACATTGGCGGTGTACAATAATCTGTACGAGCAACTAAATAAAGATTACTTTAGGGAAGATTTAGAGTAAAATTCATTATCTCCTTCACCAATGAGAGTATTGATTTCACACGCACTACGAAAATACTTTTAATTATTTAATTAAAACTTTTTATTTTCAATAAGGACTTTGTTTGGGATGGTTTCGAGTTTTTAGTTTGTGAAGTTTGAATATAAATTTCAAAACAAAATTCTACCGTAAAATTGGATCTAAAATGGTTTTTTAACTTTTTAATTTTAAAATATTTTTAGAATCAATTTCCAAACATTTTTTTATTTGGTTTGATTTAAAAAAAACACTATTTTTCCGATATTGATATTTTCGTAATTATAATCATTAGTATGATTATGATAATTATTATTATTGTATTTATTGATATTTTTATGGTTGTCAGAACTGTTTGTCATTACTAATATTGCCATTAATATTATTAAAGTTTTGACTGATTAGTATTATCACCTTCATACAAGTATATACTTAAATTAATTTTAATAAGATAAACTAATTTATTTTTGTAATTAAAAATTAATAAAAAATCTTTTATAAAATTTAAAGCCATTCCAAACTAAAAATTGGTATTTTTTTAAAACTTGCTTCTAAAAATCACCCTGAACGTATCTATGTAATGTGTGAAATACATTAATTCTAAGTTTCTATGAGGGTTTCATCAATGTTAGGAATAATCTTGAAGAGAAATTTTAGACATCCAATGTTATGAATTAAAATAATTGTTTTACTTCAATAAACATTGTGGATGAATTGATTTTAAGTGTTTGTAAGCGTTTCGTTAATGTTAGGACTAATTTTGAGAGAGAAAAAATGATATTTAATGTTGTCAAACAAAGTCAATAATCACTTCAAAATTGATAAATTAGTTATATAAGTCTCATAAAAATATTAAAGGAAGTATATTTAATGTATTCGATATTTGATAATATTATTAAAATAAATTATGCAGTACATTAAATATATATATATATATATATTTTTTTTTTTGCTGCTCAAAGTCTACTCACTGGATATTGCTGCTGAAAAAAATATTGGTCTGAATTCAGGAACCAAAAACCTTATATTCCAATTAGTTCATTTATATTTCAGGGTTTTGGTTTTTCTTGTACAATAATTACAAAAACCTTAAAAATAAAATATATTAACAAAACTAAAATTGACCATAAATTGTATTATTTTTTTAATAGTTAAAGATCTGCACTTAAATTGACAGCATTAACCCAAAACATCGGAGGCAAGATGGGCCGGAAAGTGAAATTTGGGCCTGACCCTAAACCAAGGTCCAGTAAGTGTTGATCATTCGAAGGACTTCAGATTAGGGTTTGATTGTTTCCCTATATATACACACATCTTGCTCATCCTCTTCATTGGGTTGTTCTGTGTTAGCATTAGAAGCAGAAGGTAGTGTTGTTGAATTGTATTTTAAAAGCAGGGATAGTGTGTATCGGTGTTTGCTGATTTGAATGCACTCTTCCGAAAGTGTTCCCTGCAACATGGTTTTGAGAAAGTGGGCAGTTGTGTTTCATCCTTTATTGAAAATCACAACAATCATTTTCCCTACATCTTCTTCATCTCTGCACTCCTCTTCTTCAAAATCTTCATTCGTCTTTTTTTTTTTAATTTTATTCTAAATATACTCAAAATCTTCTGTTCTTGTTCGCTAGGTCGCTGTTTCGTTTTTAAACGAAATCACCATTCTCAGCGGAACAAAAGCAAAACCTAAAGCCATTTGCAACCCTTATTTTGTTGTTTTGTATCGTTTCTTCAAATAAAAAATAAAATTGCTTTTTTAAATAAAATGAAAATAAAAAATAAAATTGCTTTTTTAAATAAAATGAAAATAAAAAATAAAATTGCTTTTTTAAATAAAATGAAAGTTATGTGTTAATTGTATAGGAAATTAATTAATTAAATTGGATATTCTTGTATATTAAGGATTTGGACCAATTAATCAATATTATTTAAATTTGCTAATTATTAAATAAAAATATTACTTTTTCTTGATATAAAAGTTAAAGTCAATATAATTATATAGTATTTTTAATTAAAAAGATTAAATTAACAATATCAGATAATTCAAAATTGGCACCACGATAGTTGTTGTTTTAAATAGGTATTATTAGCAATCACCATATAAAAAATTATTAAATATTATAATAATAACTTATTTTTTTTAAAAGGTATTGCAATAAGTTCATTATTATTAGTTTTGGATAATTTTTGAAATAGTTGTTCTATTTAAGCCAGTTTCGAATATAGTTTAAAACTGATCTACCATATCTATCGTCAACAAAACCTTTTCTTTTTCCTAAAGAAATTAGTAATAACACTTTTTATTTTAAATAAACCTTATTCATTAAAATTTATCTGAAATTAAAAGATGAAGTAAATCTCAATTCTGCTTATCCATAACAAAACAAAAAATAAAAATAAAACAAACGTTATTTTTTTTTGTTTTTTTATATCTGTATTAAAAATAGTAATATAATTATTATTATTTTAAAATAAACAGTTTATTTAAATTATTATATTTATATTTTAAATTTGTGTATAGTTAAAAATTAATATTTAAATAAATAATGGAATGATATAAAAAAGTAATGAAAATTAATTGAAAATAAATAATATAATTTTAATATTTATTAATTTAGGTTAAAGTAATGAATTATAAAAGAGTAAAATTAATCGATAGCACTTTAAATAGAGAGTTTAATTTTATTAAACAAAATTAGATAAATAATCAAATATATTAGAAAAAAAATAGGATGAAAAGTGTTCTAAATCTAAAAAATAGGAGTATGATTTATCAAATAATAAAAGTAAAAAGAAATAGAAATGGACTCAACATCAATCCAAGTATACAATAAAAGTAAAAAAATATAATTTTTAACAATCAAGAGATTTCCTGTTAACATTATATATCCACTCTCTCTCTATTTGATAAAATTGAAATCAATTGATAAAAAAAAGTAACTATTAATACAAAATTTGTACTTAGTAGATTAACCCAAGACAAAATTTCTGTTAACACAAAATCATTACAAGAGAGATTATTATGTTTATTTAATTGATCAAATTTTATCTATACATGAGTTTTTTTTTTCTAGAAGAAAATTGAATCAAACAAATATAATAAATAATATTATTCATAAATGTTATATAACGTGTTTAATATTTTATTAATGTTTATTAATAAAAATTAAAAAAATTATAATTTTATTTTGTTGTTGTTAAAAATTAAATACAATTAAACATAAGAAAATTTTAATTAACAAAAAAATCATTTAGTGTTAAATATTTAAAAAAAAAAACTAAAGTGGAGATATTTTATTGTTTTTTAATAAAGATCATAAAAATTTTAAAATTTTTTATTTGCATCAGAAAGTCATTGTCTAACAATTTTAAAAATGATATTTTGATATTTATAAAATGTTATATACATTTATATTATTTTAATTATTTCTATTTTTAATATAAAAATATGAAATCAATACACATTCATAATTCCTTAGCTACTGGTTAGCATTTATATATATATATATATATATATATATATATATATATATATATATATATATATAATAAATAGTTTTAATAATGAAATTATTAAATTTTGCAAAAAGATTATAGAATAGATGATCTAAAAATAGAAAAGTTAGAGGATAAAAAAATGTAAGAGGTATACATAAAATTATAAATATTAGTCAAAGTAAATAAATGTAAATGAAAGATTATATAAAATATTAATGATTAAAGTTGAAGTTATAATGTTTTGGGTTATGAGTAATAATCATTGTAATAGTGCATTAATTATACTTTTATTATGTAAATAAAAAATTAAATTTTATTATATATATATATATATATATATATATATATATATACTAAATTAAGTTATCAATAATTGTAATCGAATTTTTTGGTATAGATAATAAATGTTTAATATCAGATTTTAAGTGTTTAATATCTTCATATATTTAAGTGGTCAGTAAATTATATATTTTGTTAATAACATGAAAAAAACTTGGAGAAATCATTGTACTTATTTAATGCATTCTTTAGTTATATAGTGTTTTTAATCATGTTATTAAATTAACAATGTCCAATAATTCGAAATTGGTACCATTATAGTTGTTTTAGTTAAGTATTACTACCAATCACCATATAAATTTTTTTGTTAAATATTATAATATTAGCTCTGTGTATCAAGGATTTGGACCAATTAATCAGTATTATTTAAATTTGGAAATTATTGAATAAAAATATTACTTTTCATGACTTAATATTATTATATAGTATTTTTAATTAAAAAGATTAAATTAACAATGTACAATAACTTGAAATTGGCACCATTATAGTTGTTGTTTTAGTTAAGTATTATTACCGATCACCATATAAAAAATTTGTTAAATATTATAATATTAAATTTTAATTTTATTTTTAGAAGTTATTGCAATAAGTTGATTATAAATAATTTTGAATAATTTTTGAAATAGTTGTTCTAAGCCAGTTTGGAATGTAGTCTGAAACTCATCTACTAGAAAAAAAAAAAAAAAAAAGCCATAACAAAACGTTCCAAAAGTTAAAATAAACATTTGGCCCATGCAGGTCTCGAACTTGCGACCTTCGCTTATTAGCACGACGCTCTAACCAGCTGAGCTAATAGGCCAATGACGTTTTTAAAATAGAGCAAGCTTTATTTGTTTTAATTTTATGCCATATTTTGATGTAAAAGTTAAGCATTTTGGTTTGTGGTTTCCGTGTTTATTTATTTTAAATGACATAAAAACTTGTGCTGGATGTGAGTATATTTAAGTATTATGTATATCAAAAAACCTAATTTTAGTTACATTGAATATCAAATATCATGTATTCATTATAATAATTTAATTAATAGAATTTTACAAATAAAAAATAAAATATGCCAAAATTCAAAACCAGGTTATAATGGAGGATTTCCAAAAGTGTATGACTAAAACCACGTAAAAGATAAATTAAAAGAGGATAAAATGATAATTAAATTTTAATTTTTAAAACTTCACTTAATTTATCTTGAATAAGTTTGAATTATACTAATGTCTTATATTTAAGAAAATATTTCATTTCAACAATCATGTATTAATTATTATAAATCGAAAACAAGATTTGTTAATTTAATATATGATATTTCATATCATATGATTTTACATTTATGTTATTTATTTCGAAACGTGTACGATAAATTTGTTTCAATTTTAATTTCATAATATCAATACGCAATATCAAAATTAAATGTTTTATCCAATATTTGTTAAGTCAAATTCGAATCCGAGAAAAAGTCATATCAAGTCAAATATATGAAGAAAAAAAACCATGTCATGATCACTAAATTCCAAAAGCACAATAAATTGGTGTCATGGTCAATAAATTTGTGTCATGGTCAATAAATTTGCGTCATGATCACTACAAAATGGAGGATCAATGTATCACTCAGTGATCATGGTCTCTGTTTTTTCTTTTTTTTTTCTTTTGTAATTGTCTTTTTTAACTGCTCAAACATAATATAAATAACTTAAAAATTAAAAGTCTGTATTACTACGGTAATGTTAACTTTAAATAAAATTTTATATGTTAAAAAATACAATGTTACAATTGTATGTATATATGTTGAAAAACAATATATAGAAATCTATAACATAATTTAGTACACGTTTTAAAATCATCTGAGTGAATACTTTAAGAAAACAAATCATATGCATATTTTGGTATGATCTATGACCGAAATGGTTTAAATAGAAAGAAAATTAACAGTAATAAAAAGATTGAATTTTAAACTCAGACAACCTGAGAAGAGGGAGTGATAAAACTAAACCATGATCTTTAATCTTTGATAGGAACAATCGTTTGTTACAAGAAAAAGAAAAAGTGTGCTAAGAAAACACACTCTGTTACAGGCATCAGCAAAACAAACTAAAAAGTAATCACACTTCACCTCAATTCACTTCATTGTCCTCTTTATTATTCATTTTGATTCTCCAAGTCAAAATGCATGCCTAAATAACCTTGTCAAAGACATAGTAATCTTGAGTTTTTGGGTTGGATAACCACTGTTTTCCAACGCCACTAACACTGTTTCTGGATGCCATAATATCACTGATTGAAAGCCTTTTTCTGAGTTCAGGTCTTTGCTTGGGAGCACTGTGAGATCTTAGTTTGGCCATAGAAGAGTGAGTATTGGCCATGTAGTTAGGGAAATCGGAGCAAGGCCTAAAGGTGTCACCACAAACACTCTTCAATGGGGTAGCTGGCATCATACATTTTGATAAACGAGGGGTGTTGTGTGCTGAGGAGAAATTGTTACCTTCATCAAGATTGAAGAACCATTCAAACTCTTGAGGGTGCTGATGCCTTTCATGAAGAGAGATTCGACCTTGAACTGGACATGGAAGAGAGGAGGACATTGCTTGATAATGCAGCTCTTCTCCACATTCAGACATTGCAGTGTTAATGCTCCGAGATCTTGAATGAGCCATGCCAGTGTCAACCTCAAAAACTTTTGAGCTCTCATCAAATCCATTCAATGGTGTCTTGCAGTATATGCGTGCCCTTCTATTGCGAGATTGGTAATGTCTCGTTTCATCAAACTGTTGCTGCTACAAGAGAAAAATTAGCTTAAAAATATGGCAATGTTGATGGAAAGAGATTGAACAGGACCAATATTTTTTACCACATATTTTCTGGAAGGAGATTCTGGATGAAATCTGTTCTCCTTGTCCATGGAACGACGAGCTCGAACTGATCGAGCAACAGCTTGAGCTCTTATCATTGCTTGCACACTGTGAAGAGTTGCAGCAACCCTTTTTCGAACTAGATATCCTCTAACAAGAGCCTGTATCTTAACCAATCCTTTGAGTGCTCTAAGAGCTTTTCGCGCCTGAATGCAACACATTGTTAAAAGTTGATTTCAAAGATTTCAATAGTTTAAGTTATTAGAAAAAAGTCACTGTTTCATCAATAACACAGAAGAGTATTTTGGAATAAGAATGCAATTCAGCAAACAACATCTATGCAAACTGAGAAAAAAAATGCAGAACTAAAAGCAATTAGATTTGATTTTCCTTGGAAGACAAAGTAATCACATACCAAATAACCTCTGAAGATGGATTGAATTGACACAGCAGCCCAACCCTCCTTGCTTCCAATCATCAAGGTGTATCTGTTACTCCTTTTTGATCTCTCAACTGCCACACCAGTTACCTGTTTGTTCTTCACACCCTCTTTTTTGGCAACATAGAATCTGCGCCTATGATCAATGGTAGATGGTGTAATGTGACTCTCTTCATTCTTCTCCGATTGTTTCTTTTCCCTCTTGTCAGAAGCCAGTGAGCCAGAATAGCCACAACAGTCTCTCTCTTTCTTCATTCCCAGCAACCCCTTCAACCATCTAGTAGCTTTGCCCATGATTTTCCCCTTTTAACAGCAATCTGAAGGGTGAAAAAATGACAGATTCAAACTCAAATGTGAACCAAGTCAGGTCAATTTCTCTCTGGGTGTGTATAGAGAAGGAGCATGTGATGTAGGTGAACAAGTGTAGTAAGGAAATGAATACAAGTAGTGTGTGGTCAATGCAATGTGACATCAGAAACTGGTGCAATTTTAAGATTAAAAATAGTGATCAACAAAAGGGTGGAATTCAGTGCAAGGAAGCGTCTAAAAAATCTATCAGAATGCATGACACAGGTTGAAAACAGAGGAGTGATGAGAAGAGAACAAGTTTTGGAAGAAAGGAATAGATTAATAATACCATATCGTGTTAACAGACCTCAAAGTTTTTTAAATGAAAGGATAAGTATGTATATTGTTTTGAAGACAAAACTCTGACACATGAAGATGAGAGACAAGAATGAGAGACAAAGAAAGAAAGGTTAAATTCCATACAAAAAAGTAATAATAATCAGTGGAAAAAGCTTAACAAGGTCTTGAATTCAAAAGAGAGAAAGAGCCTCTAATTCCCTCTTCCACTCACTCCAATAATGGTCTCTGTTAACCTACAAAAGACACTGCCAATTAATTCTGAGTTTTCCACTCGCTTGTATTTTCCTACCACTGAAAAGTGTTCTAGCTCTTTTCTTCTCTCTCTCAATTACTGCAGCAACGTGTAGTACTAAAGATAAAAGATACCAACTGACAAACTCATGATGGTTTCTGGTTCAAACCCTTCAACGCTGTGTTACCCTCTTTTGATGTACTAAACATCAGCATAGCCATTAAAAGGGAACTTATATCATCTTTTTGGTCCCAGGTAATGGGTCAAAATGGGTTTGTGATTTCAGTTTCTTTCTTGGAATGGAAAAAAGATCTTTCAGTTCCATGCAGTATCTTTCAACAGTGATTGCAGAAAACTTTCTTGCAGATCATTCAACTTACATCCTTACCTTCCCTGCTGAAGTTTCTTCTGCTACAAAATCTGAAACTACACTTGAGTGAAAAGGGTATTTCTAAAAAGAGTGAGGAGTGGAGGTGTCAATGGAATTTTCATAACCAATGCAATCAATTCTAGATTCTTTTTCCCCTCCACATTTCCAAAGCTTTTCAGTTTTGACTCTCTTGGGGTAAACAAAATTAATAGCACCTTATTAATCATGTTTGATTTCGGTTGTTGGATTTTGATTACAATTTTCTTTTGTTTTTCTTTTAAATCTTGGAGGTTTTGATATGATGTCCGATCTTATGGGGAGGTTTTGATACCCTTCCTTGATTTTTTCACTCAACATTTCTGTGATTTTTTTATACATATATTAAAGGGAGTGTTCAATTTCTACATATGTTATTTTAAATACAGATTTAAAAGAATGGAAAACATAAAAGTATGAACGGTAATGTTCATTGATTTATACATTTTTGTTTAATTTAAATTTTTAAACTTGTGGAATTAGACCTGTTTTAGAAAATAAAAAGTTATTTTATTTTATAATTAATTCAAATTTGATTTAATAAAAATAATTATTTTATTTGTAACAATATTTTAATATATTTTTTTTACATGCTCCAAGACAATTTCTTTTGAATGTGTATTTTAAAGAATTAAATGTATATATATTTTAAGAAATACTCCATAAATAGTAGTCATTTATATTTATATTTATATTTATACTTATATATTATTCAATGAAATTCTTTTTCTAGTATTTATTTATTTATTTACTCTTTAATTTACCGTTTTATTCAAATTTAACTAATTTTTTAAAATTTAATCATTTTATTTAAATTTAACTATCTTTTCAAATTAAATAAATAAAAATTATTTACTAAATAAATAAATTATTTAAAAATAAATAAAACTATTTATAATCAAATTGTAAAAAATATTTATATTTATTTTATAATTATAGTTTTATTATTTTTCGTTGTAAAAGAAGTAAAAGGCTTATGATGCATGTATTTTCCTAATAAAAATAACAAGATTTAATTATTATTTTTCTATTGATCTTTTTAATTTCAATTTAATTTTAATTTTTTAAAAATTAATGTAACATAGTTTTTTTTGTTAAATTTTTTGAAATAAATTAATAATTTTTATAAAAATTAAAGTTTTAAATAATAATTTGCTTTATTGATTTAATTAAAATAATTATAGTATCAATTTTAATAAAAAATTATTAATTTAATTTTAAAAAATTAATAAAAAATATCAAATTACATTAATTTTTTATTTTTTTAAGAATGGAACTAAATTAAAATTAAAAAAAAAACTAAAAAGGCAATTTAATACTTTTGAATAAAAGCAGGAACTTAATCGAACCAAATAAAAAAATATCTTTCTGATAGTTATTCAATAGGTAATAACACTAGTTACTGTATATATTTATTAGATAAAATAATAAGTAACTCTCATCCATAATGGTCCAACTCTTGTTTTCTTTAATAAAGATAAACAATCTGTATAAGAAATAAGAAATTATAAGACATATTATAAGATAAAATATTTTTTTTCTTTATTATATATATGATAAATAGTTGATTTATAATTATAATTATTGACCTATTTTAATTTTAATATTATAGAAATTATATTCTTAGTACAAATATTTTAATTTTTATAATTTTATTTGAGCTTTGTTAATGAATAAATATTAAGATAACTGAGTATATAATTAAGTGTCTTAAGAATAAAATTCTCACAAATTACTTTAACCCTTTACCACTAATAAAATTAATGAAATTACTTTTTATATGAAAATTATAATTCTTTTATTACATTAAAAACGAATATATTAAAATCACAATTTAGCTTTTTTGTTATATAATTTTTAGTTATTATAATAACTATTAATATCACACCAAAACTGAATTCAAATTAATTAACCTTCGTCATTAATTATTAATAAACTTTAAGCTTTTTTTCATTTACACCACAAAAAATAAAGTTATTAAACTAATGATTAAAAAAGAAAAGGAAAAACTCTTAAACTAATGTTCATATAGTATTTTTAAGAAAATCTTTTTAATTTAAGACAAACTCAAGAATACGTTAAAATCAAATTATATTATTTGATACCAATTAACATAATGTTTCAGACGTTTGAACGGTAATGATAATGTTTAGGAATTAAAACAAAATTCACTCCTTAGATAAAATCTCCGACTAATATGATGTTTGTTAATTTTAATCTACAACTATATATAAAAAAAAAATTTATGTATTTATTTTTTAATTTTATATTTAACAAGTATTAAAAAAAATTAATTATATATTTTTTATAAATTTTAACTCAAAATTTTATAAAAATTAAAAAATACGATAAATATATAAAAAGATACTCTTTTTTATTTTTAAGTTTTATCTTAAATTATTATTTTAAAAATTATTCATAGTTTACTTTCGATCGTTATCCTAAATATACATATTTTATCTTTTTAATTTTATATCTAAAAAATATTTTAAAAAATTATTATATATTTTTTATTGAACTAAACTAAACCAGACTGAACCGAAACGAACTGGACCAGACCAGAACGAACTGAATCGAATCGAATAAGACTGGACCAGACCGAAACAAACCAAACCGAACCAAATAAGACCGGACCAGAACGAACCGAATTAAATGAATCGAACAGGACTGAACTGAACATAAATGAACCAAATCGAACCGGACCGAATCAGGTCGCACCGAACCGAACCGAACTGAATCGAACCAGACCAGACCAGACCGACCTGAACCGGACCAGACCAAACCAAACCAAACTAGACCGGATCTAACAAAATCAAACCGGACTGAACTGAACCGAACCGAACCAGGCCAAACCAGACCAAACCGAATCAAACCAGACCAAACCAAACCGGACCAGACCAAACTGAACCGAATCGAACCGAACCGAACTAGACCAGACCAAATTGAATCGAACCAGACTAGACCAAACTGAACCAAATCGAACCGAACCGAACCGGACTAGACCAAATTGAACCAAATCGAACCGAACCGGGTCAGATCGAACCGAATCAAACCAAACCGGACCATACAAAACCAAAGTAGAGCGGATCTAACAAAACCAAACCGGACCGAACTGAACTGAACTAAATCGGACCAGACCAAACCGAACCGAATCGAACCAGATCGGACTAGACCAAACCGAACCGGACTAGACCAAATCGAACCAGACTAGACCAAATTGAACCAAATCGAACCAAATCGGGTCGGGCCGGACTGAACCAAACCGAATCGAATTGGACCAGACCAGACCGGACCGAACCGAATTGGACTGGACCAGACCGGACCGGACCGAACTGAACTGAATCAAACTAAATCGGGTTGGACCGGACCAGACCGAACCGAATCGAATAAGTCAAAATCAAATTGAACCGAACTGAATTGGACCGAACTGAATTGAACCAAGGAAAATTTTACACTTTCATAATTAAGTAATATAAAGCAAAAATATAGTCACTTTGTAATGTGCGTAAAAAATGTCTCACCAAAAGTTTTTCAGCACCAACACCACAATCGTATGGTCTCTCTTAAACAATTGAAACATAATGTTTTCCACAAATTAAATATAGCAAGTGTATAAACAATAACATAAACAAACTATATACTTTCAATAAAAAAAGATCCTAAGGACAAGCTTGAATTGGTTTGTATTCACCTTTCACACAAATAATTATTTTGTCAAAGTGGAGAATATAGAGTTCCGAAATTGGTAAAAGCCTAAATAGTTAAGAAAAATATTATAAAAAGATGAAAAAAAGAGGTGAATGGGAGTAGTGAAAAATTGAGTATAAAAAAATGAAGAGAATGCAAAAGACATATAAGAGAAGGATAAAATGTTAGTTAAGGTTAAGGTTCAAAAAAAGACATATAAGTTAGGTGGGGTGTGAGGTGTTAGAACTGTAGTGAAAGTGGTAAGGTGGGACGACGAGAGCAAGGGGGAAAGGGCGGCATGACCCTATATAGCAGTGACAGGATGAGAAGCTCACGATCATTGTCTCAGTGGTGGTGATTGAATTAAAGATGGAGTGTGCGCGGTGTTTAGGATAAGAGGCCATTAAAGAAAAAGAAGAAAATAAAATACATAATTCAATTAGTAAACAATTAACCGATAGAAGTTCAGTTTTTTAAAAATAAACGGTAAAACAAGAGTATTTAATTTCTATTATAAATATTTTTTTACTTTAATATTTATTTTTTATTATAAATAGTTTAGTTTTTTTTTGTTACTTTAATATAATACAAATAATTATAGTTAAATTTAGTTAGATTAATTTTGTTCATCCCTAAAAGATAAAATAATTTTATAAAAATAAAATATTCTTAAATATAAAAAGAAAATAGAAGAAAAAAAATCATAACAAAAAATAATAGAAATAATGTACAACTAAAGGAAGATATCAAAGATATTCATGAGACGTATCATTATTATATTGGTTAAGTCAATTTTATCAATATTTTTTTTTTCAGAACAATAAATGCTTCCTTTTAATATCTTTATTTATTTATTTTAATTCCTTGATTATTTTTTAGCCTTTCATTACTCTTCGTTTTATTTCAAAAGGTCCAAGTTAAACTTTTTGCAATCTTGATTTATCTTAATAATTCCTTTTAAGAATAGATTTTTATACGATTGGTCATACACATAATTTCGTGCTATAATAAAAGTAATCAAGTCTACTACTACGAGAGATATTAATTTGTATTCCATTGTATATGTTAAATTTTGTCTAAAATAATTACAAATCTCTTCTATAGTGTCAAAATATTAAGGGTAAAGATATAAAATTTAGAAACCATTTTGAAAATTTCATTTAATAGACAACAACTAGATAATGAAATCAAAGAGATGAAGAATGGCATGACAAAGTCTTTTTTTTTTTTTTTATCAGCAAGCACGTGACAACATAAATGCATCAAGTATGAAGGAAATCTCTATAAAATATTTACAAGAAGAAATAAAAAAATACATTTTCCATTATATTAAAATAACGTTAACAGATGATTCATTGTGTTTATTCTTTATATATTGTTATAGATGAATGGAAAAAAAAATTGTGCTCCTATGATTTCTAACAAAAGTCCCATGTTTCAAAACAACCTTCTACCCTTCATAAAGGGACTTCAAGATTACCTATTCAACAAGATTTTTGGAACAAGCTTTATGAAATTCTAAAAACATGATTTCCAAAATAGAATTTCTAGAACAAGAATTTTGAAATGGAATTTCTGAAACATATGAAATACATTTTGTAAATAGCTTCTAGACCAGAAATTTCAAAATATGTTTTCCATAACATATGACATACTTTTTTAGATTAACTTTTTAGAACAAACATTTCAAAACTTATAAGATGCATTTTAGAATAGGATTTCAAGAACAACATTTTCGAAACAAATTATTCAGGACGAGTTTTTTTAAACAATCTTCCCACAAATTATCACCGGTTTACACTCTTTCTTATTGCTTCTTCTCAAAAGGACTGCAACAACAATGGAGAACGAAGGTGCAATGGCAATAACGACGAAATGTAGCTGCAGTGGCATGGTTCAACTATAAAAAGTATTTTAATATTTTTACTTTTAGCATGAATGTTAAACTTAATTCAAATTTCTCTAAAATATTAAAAAATGCAAACAGACAACGCTTGTATTCTCCTTAAAAGTCAATAATAATTATTAGGATATATATTTTTCAGATATAATTAAGTCTTATACTCGATTGTTTAACTCATTTATTTTTTGATCGAAAGTAAATAATTTGTATAAAAATGCGAAAGTATTATAAGTATAACTCACAAGACATATTATAAATAAAATACTTATATATATATATATATATATATATATATATATATGTGTATATATTTTATTTATTATAATATTTATTGACATGTTTTAATTTTGATATCGTAAAATAAACTACATTCTTATTACAAATATTTTAATTTTTATAATTTTATTTGAATTTTGTTAACGATTAAATTAAGTTAATTAAGTATATATAATATATTTATCATTTAGTAATTATTAAATCTGTTTGTTAAGAAAAGATTTCACATAAATTACTTTAACACTTAACCATTAATAAAATTTATGAAATTAGTTTTTTTTATGAAAATTACAAAATTTTTATTATATTAAAAACGAATATATTAAAATCACAGTTTACCTTTTTTATTATACAATTTGTAGTTATTATGATAATGTTTAATGTTACACTAAAACTGATTTCAAATAATTAACCTTCTACATTCATCATTGATTATTAATAAAATTTTAAACCTTTTTCATCAAGACCAAAAAAATTAAACTAATGATTCAAAAAAGAAAAAGAAAAAGATCTTAAACTAATGCTCATAATATTTTTAAGAAAATCTTCATAATTCAAAATAAACTCAAGCATAGTTAAAATCAAATTATATTATTTGATCCTAATGTACCAATTAAGATAACCTTTTAAATGGTTGTCTCTGACTCTATTCACTATCCACACCCCAAAATGTCCCTACATGTGTTATTGGTTGAGGTTAGTTGAGTTTTGTCAGAGTGAAAGTACCTTGTGGTTGGGTTTAGTCAAGAACAAAAGCTATCTATGTTTTATGTACCAAAACAAAGGTCAAAATATTTGTGTACTACATTTTTGAATTACGCAATTTTTACAATTTCATTAATCAGATAAATATGTTTATACACTTTCAAAATTTTAATTAAAAGAATAAAACAAATATTTTTTAAATAATTTAATTTTAGAAGATGATTTGTAAATTGATTCTAAAAATTAAAATGATGAAAGTGACGACTTTCAAAACATGTTTAATATTTTTTTAAACGATGTTTAAAAAATTGTTGCGTGTGGAACTAGGATAGTTCTATTGTTTGGCAATAATTTACAGAGCTATTAATTCCACCCAATTTTATGGTTGGAACATAAAAAGAAATCTCTTTCTTTGTGAATACAACTATAATTTGCTCATTTTATTGGCACCTCTCTATTTTCCATGCCAACTGTTAATTTACTTAAACAGTTTGTATGGTAAATTTTTAAATAATTTGTGATATTTCAATATTTCAAAAATTAATTAGGTTTACGCAAGCTAATTAAATGACCTGAAATTTTGTAACATTAATTTTGAAAAATTTAAAACTGTTATAAATCATATTCTTAAAGTTGATATAAACCTCATCCCTAAATTATATAAATTTTAAAGAAAAATTAAAAACAAAAAGTTGTTTTAATTTATGATATCCGTCCCATATAATTTTGGCAAATTATTATTAATAAAGTTTCATGAAATTATATAAATACTTATATTTTTTTATTTATACATTACACTGACTATTTAATCTTTTTGATCGATAGGAAAGGTGACTATAACTATTCAAAAAACATAAAATGTTTGTATATTTTCACAAAAGTCCAGGAATAATTAATAGAATTTACTTCAAAATTTATCGTTTGTCAATGTTTAGTATATATGATTTACATAAAAAAAAAAAACTATTCACAATAAGCAACTGTGATGAAAAATAAAACATACTGTATATAATCAATATTAATTTTTTATTATAATAGTACTTATAAACAAAATTTTAGTTTTACTATCTTTGTTTACCGTCGTAATGCCTGATTCCACTATTTATCTATTTGTATAGATAAAGTAATTAGTGTTTCGAAATTGAGAGAGTGAGAAAGATGATAACTACTCCTTTCCTTCTTTTGATCTTTGATCATGACTTATAAATGAAGCCCAAGATGAATTTGCACTTAAGGCAAGAAAATATTAAAAAAAAATACAGTTATATATATATTTTAATTTGATTAGAAAGAAAATGAAAACGAAACATTGACTTTCAAAAATAAAATTATAAAAATAACCTCTTTTTTTTTTTCTTGTTCGTGTACAATGAGCCGATGAATAAACTTGTCTCATCATACCTTTGGACTCACCAAATGAAAAGATAAAAAAAAAATGTATAAAAATTATTTAATTCTCTACTTTATGAACTAAATAGGTTTTGAGTTAAATTGGATTAGCCTGTTTATTCCGTATAAATAAAAATTGTTGCTATTGTTAATACCGTGATATAATAGTACATGTACATAGTATTTTGTCACGTGTACACAATACGTAGCCTGCTCTGCCTCTCTTCTTTCAGATATCTGACGACGAAGACCTTGTCATGTTAGAAGAATTTTAATTGTTTTATTCTTCTGAATGATCAATGTATTTGAAATTCGAATTGTATCGGAGACTTTGATTGATAACTACGATTTTTTTTATAACATTATTATTTATTTATTTTGTTGGGAAATTGGGTGAGTTGACTGAGGCCGTTCAAAGTTGGTGATAAACTAGATGGAGTGAATGGAGTTTAGTTGGATCTGGTACATGTGTAATAGTTGAATTAAAGTTTTTGCTCTTACACTTACACAGTACTGAATAAAGGAATTATGAATGTTTTGGTGTTTTTGGTAGATCTCATTCCAAGAGAAACGCTTCCTGAAGCTAGTGTGGTTTTAGGGTGTACTTTTTTTTCATTATCTATAGATTACATTACATAACTGGGTCAGTGATGGCAGCAGCAGGTAGGTCCATAAACAACAGCGTCCTCGTTTTAGGTACTACAACAAATGCACCACCATACATGTACAACCTACGTACATCTTCAACCACTACCTAAGTGGCAACCTCATTTTCCTTTTCTTTCTTGGGAAACGCTGAGCATTTCTGCTCTTGCTTTCTTAAATTGTGTTAATGGATCTCGTACAAATGCAACCATTTTCTAGTGTAGAGTGGGAAAACTCTCGCTTCTCTTACCTTCCATTGTTTCTTCAGTATATACGTTTTTGCTTACACTATCATTGATTTATCACCAATTAGATCGTTGTTGCAAAGTGAAGTTATGCTCCTCATTCTGCTTCTGCCATCTTGGGTATATATGAATTGGAAAGAGACAATGGTGATAGTCAAAAGCACACGATGGTGGGTTTTGAAAATTACGCTACGTATGGGAAGTTCTTATAGAAGGTCATTGCGTGAAGGAGGTGCTTCTGAAAAAACATTGTCATTTTTTATGAAGATTATGAAAAGTTTTTGTTGTTGATGCTGTCCCTGTTGGCGTCTCTTGTTCCTTGTTCGTGAAAAAAAATGTTTGAATCAGACAGGGGTGAATCTTCTCTTATGTATAATGAAACAAAGTAAGTTATTGGATGTAAGCATGTGTTGGTGATGAATACGAGTGGGACTAAAGGTGATTTTTCCGTTAGCTAGATTCGAGTCACGAGAAAGTGAATAGCAAGAAGTGGCTTGTTTGATCTGTGGCAAGTTGTTGCATACAGTAAACTTCATTCCAATGAGACTACGCAAAAGTGGAGTGGTTGCTCTCCACAATGCCTTTTAAAAACATAAGAGTAAAAAAATTCTTATACGGGTCAATTTAAGGCAGAAAAAAGTTTCACATAAGAAAAAACACTTAGATACTGTACTTGAAACTGTAGCACGGGTAGATTGAAAGAGAAACTCGTCAGATGTAAAATATTTACATTGTCTTGCACTTTTACTCACTAGACCAATTCTTTGAAGTTCACTATGCTCTTTCTTATGGGTTGGATTTTATGACATATAACATCTCATTTGGTTTTAGAGTCTGATCCGAGTAATCTACTCCAAAGCTTTCTATCCGCAAGCTTCCCCTTGGATTTTTCTGTTTGTTTGCTTCTACTTGCTGGTTCTGCCATGACTCTGCTGCAGAACCGAATAAAACCCACTATGGCTTTTATATAAATTTGATGTTAGAATGTTGTCTATGAAACTACTAACAAAAATATAACAAAGACTGGTATAAATCAGGACTCTTATACTGTTTTAAAAATTAAACTTTAAACATTACTCAATTTTACAAAATAGTGTTTTTTTTTTTCTGAGGTATACTAGATACCATTTGGGCCTTCTGGGGCCATTAGGAATGAACCACTTGTGATGTTTCCTTGCAAGGCATGCAATTGCAGAGATGGTGAGGTTGTTTTTGCTTGAAGTGGTCCACTATCGTTGAAAGTGAAAACCAGCACTTGTTTTTTTTTTTCTTTCCCGTTTTTCCCCCACATGTCTTTGGTATATTGATCGTGGCGTGTGTTTAACATCCCATTATTTCGATAATGGTTATGCTCTTTCATTTCTTGCAACTTAGAGAACTTATGATGGTTACGTTTCTTAAAGATGGTGGCATAGACACAAGTAGTGATGAATGGCAGTGGTTAGTACGACACGAATTGCGTTAAAGAAGACGAAGGTATGGACATTAGTAGTGATGAGTGGTAGTGGTTAGTACGACAAAAATTGCATGGGAAACAACAATGAAATCATTTCATTTTGAAAAACAAAAATAACACCGAAATAATTCAGATCATCTTATAGTATTTTGGCCTTAAATATTTATGCAGATAGGATTTAATAATTATGTTATTGAAATAGTTTGAAGCTTTTAAAAACTTTATCATATTGCGGTGCGGAAGTTAAAGCATGTTCTTGAAGCTCATAGTTTAATCATTTGAAACCCGCTAAATTTAAATAATCAGCACCCCATAATCCCCATGCGCGTGTGCCCCTTGTTTTGTTACAGGTTCTTTTCATGGCTTCTTCTGCTTTCACTGCTTATTCCTTAACATTTTTTCTTCAATATATATATCATCAGATTCTAAATAGTGTATATATTATAGTCGGTGCTGAATTTTTTTCAAACCTCCATTGATGTTTCTATTTCTCTCCCTATGTATATTTTTCGTTGTTAAATTGTTGTGATGGTGACAAAAGAATGCATAAAGAAGAATAGGAGCTTGACATAGTAATTGTATTTTGACTAAAAAGGGCAGCCATTGGCCAATAGAATACTTATTATTATTTTATACATTTGGGGAAGGTGCCCCAAATTGTTGCGGTCTCCTCGAGTACTGCTTTGTTTTTTATTTGTCCATAGAGAAATGAAACCCTAGTTGACGAGTTTCACAAACCTTGACCCACTTGTGGAAATGTGATAATTATTATGAGAAATGTGTTACCCAAATGGAATGTTCGTGAAACTGAAAAAAGGGGCAAGCTTTGATAATATATATATATATATGATGTATGATAATTTCGTAACCGGGGCAATGATGATCTGGTATAAAAGAACGTGAATAACTGAATGTTTTTGCGCAGTGTCCAGAGCATGATCGATCGTGTTCTGTATAGCCTTTAAAGGAGGATCTGCAGAAGGTGTTGAGTGCCTCCATAATAGCCTGAAAAAAACTCTGATACCAAAAAATATAAAGCCAAAGGGATAAAAATAAACATAAAAATGAAAATGAAAATGAAAATGAAAGGAATCCCACTCACACCTGCATGATTACATCTTTGGCTAAGAACAGGAAGGGTTGGGTCAAAGAACAAAAGTTACTAATGGGTGATCCATTATCATTATTATTCATTCATTCATATATATATATATATATATATATATATATATATATATATATATATCATCACCACCCTTTATTTTCCCAAACCCATTAATTTCTTGACTTTTCTTCCCTCACTATATATATATATATCTGTCATGGTTTTAGAGGGTGTTCTTGGTAAAACTATCCGCCAACTACGGTGGATCTAACTGCAGAGATGGCAGAAGAGAAGGTGAAAGTGATGACTTCATGATCAAACTGTCGTCTGGTCACACACACACGGCACACAGGCTCAAGCCAGGCAAGTTACTGATGAAGCCTATATATATATAATATAGCTATTAATTTTTGTTCCACTATAGGTAGATATGTGGAACTAGATGTGGTTGGTGTTTGTTTTTCCGCTACCTTATTATTTGTCTTCAACACAGTTCGGAGAGAAACATGTTACATAGATAGAAAATATATGACTGGAAGGATATTGAAGTCTATGCTGAGATGAGTTCACTTTTCATTAGGTAGAGCCTAGCTAGCTACTAATTAGGGATGGAATCACCTTCTGTATAATTTTTTTTTTCTTTTCTTGCCCACTTTCTGGCTGCATCATATGTTTGTCCTTTTATGAATTTTGGGATTTATCTGTCGCGGACTGTTAATTGATTCCGTCCAGATAAAGAACATAAATTTCTTTCTTTATTATGGGATTAATTAAGTGATTCTTGTTATTAAGATGTGATCTTTTTGCTTCCTTTGATCTATGTCAGATCCTACCTCCTATTTGCTTAATCAATTCCTTGTTTATTTTGTCTAAAATATAAGGGTTTTGGACATATATATATGAGAGAGATTAATCTGAGAGAACCCTATTCTGTTGGTTGCTTCATAACCTGCTTCTCGTTTTGAAAAATTTGGTACATTAATAAGGATGAGAATAATACGTAAGATAGTATCTGTAACTGAAGGTTTTGTTCATGTGGCAATCAAATAAGTCACTGTTTGTAATGGTGTAAAAAGCTAGAAGATAGAATGTGAATTGCAGTATTGAAGTTGAACAGAAGATGCAGAAAATTTCAAAGTGAAAGTAAGTTGGAATGTATGAGTTGATTTTATGCAAATGGAGTGAATTAAAGTGTGCATGAAAGAAAGAGAGATATTGAAGAGGGAAGATTCGTGTATGTGACTATATAGCCACAGTGCCTAAGAATATTTTATTTATAAATAGAGTGAAAGATTGCTCAAGAAATTCATAATTGACTTGAAAGTTTACCTGCCAAAGCTAGAATGTGAATCACGGTTTCATCCGACAACATAATTCCACCGCCCCATAAAAAGCAGAAGAAATTATTTGCATTTTGATTTAGATGGCTTCTGGATGAACTGCACGTGTAGTCAGAAAAAAAGAAAAAAGACAAATAAAGGTGAATTTTATTCCTTCCAATTTAAAAAATTTATATGTTTTATTTCTTCCATCTTTGTTCGAATTTGGTTAGAAGTCTCACCTATAAGATCAATTCATATTCATAATATATAATAGATACAATTTTTATTTTACAAACTAATTTTATAGAGTTAAATTTAAAAGTTCACTTCTAACGAATTTTACGCGACTACTTACATGAATTTTCTTTATATATTCCAATGGTGATGATATATTACAGTTAATTAACTCCTTATCAATTTGCTACATCACGTACTTAATGCAATATTACGAGTGGCAAGCTAATTGAGTTTAATTTAAAGGGAAAATAACTTTACTGCAACAAACTTTTTTTTTAAATTATAGTATTATAGTAGGAAAAATTAATCCTCGGATTCAGTAACTAACAAAATTTTAAACGCAAATAGTGTAAACTCCCCTTGTTAACATGTTTCTATCGTATATCCAAAGAGTAACCAAAATTCAAATGCTTTACCATTAATTAAGGGATAGTATGAGTTGAAAAGAAAAGAAAATATATACTATAGAGATTAATAAAATAATGTTAACATACTCTAGGGAAAAAAAATCTCACGAACTCAATTTCGTTAAGTTCTTAATTACAGAACTGCTAAAACTAATAATGTTTACGGAAGTTGTTTGATAAATATTGATGACTTGGCTTTAGTTAGATTACACTAGACTATAGTTGTCTGGATAAATAGCTAAAGTGTTGTTGTTACTTTTTTTTACAATAACCTCCACAAAAAGAAAATAAGAAGTCAAAAACGTTAGCTATCTTTATAACTTAAAATCCATTATGTATTTTAATTTATATAATTTTTTCCACAGTTTAGGTTTAAACGTTTGTTTTAACGTATACATATTTTACTTTCACATTATATATGGTTCTACAACTAGTTCGTTCTAAAAAGAATGTTTATTATTATGAAAAGAACAAAATTATAAAAAAAAATTCTCAATAATTTATTTATCTCTTACAATGATCACTAAGAATTGTTTTTCCGTTTTCAGCTTGATATTTTTATTAGGATCCTATTCTCATATTTATACTAGAACATAAACAACACTAATTTCTTCTTATTAATGATTTTATTAATTTAACTATTATTAATTTAATAAATGATTTATAACTATTAACTACGATATATATAAATAGATTTAAGTAATACAATATATTCCGGTATAAAAGAGATAATAGTAAAAAACCTTTATTTATACCAATACTTATGACCAAAAAACTTCTTTTTTTCTCTTTTATTAGAAGATACATGGATGATGGATGTAAGTGATTGAAATGCTATTCAAGAAGTATATAATCTTTAAATTATGGTGACTTATTTGCAGGGAGGATATTCAGGAAAACAGAATTCAAATTATATATAATCTTTATATAAACTTTTTAATTTTTTCCGATGTATTAGACTTACAATAGATTTATTAATAAAGTGGTGTTATCTAAAAAAGTTTTATTATTTAAATAATATAAATTCATACAAGAAATTAATTTAACTTTTTTCAAAATCGACTTATATATATATATATATAAAAGTAGTGTACTCAATGCATCATGAATTAATTCTTAAGAATTGGATTCTTAGAAAACAAATAGAGGTACATGATCAACAACAACAAAAAGAAAGTATATCTTCATAAATAGAAAAATTTAGAACTAAAGTACAGTTGGAATGGGAAGCAGGGGATGCACTCTGATGACCACTCCATGACTCTCTTTCTACAGAAAATTTTTGCAGAATCTCTAAGATTAAAGAACTTAAAACAGTAACGCAGTATCTGCATACCCATTTTGAAGGGCTGAAACTAATCTAATTGGGCTAACCATAAACTGAGAATGTAACAAGCTAAGAAGTCACTAAGAGCGTTGAAGAGTTACCAGAATGCAAGCCAAAATTGGTGGTAAGAATGTGAGAACTATTCTTATTAAAAAGAACCTGGTAATTGTCATAATAAGCAACATTATGTAATATCAGTTGTTAAGTTTTCAGATAATCAATGTGGTGAGGACTGTTTGATTATAGTTTATTGTGAAGAGTGGTGTGGTCGAAGACTATATCAGTGACTAAATTTGTGAGCAATTTAGTTAAATGAAACATGGGTAGTATTTAAAAACACTTACTTCATAGACTCTGTTACTGAATCAAGGGCAGGTGCATTGCTCAAATTTACATTTCTGATTAAGCCCACATCGAGTGATACTGTAGAAGTTAGTATAATGATCATACTACAATAGGAAGAGACTGCTAAGGTGATGTTCACGGAGTCATGTGATAAGCACAAAGCGAATTATTCTTTCGCCTTTTACTAAAGAATACCGTGTGTTTGTCACTACAAGTGGCATACGTCTATTTTTGGAAGAGCCTTTGATAAAAGGCTCTGCAATATTAGTTGAATTTTCATTAATTATTATTATTCTCTGTGTACTCCTTAAATAAGTATTTATTGGAATTTTCTGAATAGGTTTCATGTCTTTCATCTTTAACAATGCAATATTAGTCTTTGTTTAATAAATTAGTATCCTGTATTATGATGTTGTCTTTATTGAAACTTTTTCTTTAGTTTGTATTTTATGAATTCTATCCTTTACTATTTTTATTTTTTGATGACTCGGTATCTATATTTTACTCAAATATAAATAAAATATATGATAACAAAGCAACTGCATGGTTTTATTAGTTGTAATATTTATACATATATCGGTTGAATGTCCTCTACAACGACGATAATAAAGTAAATAAATTCAACTTTTGAACTAAATGTGAGCAATTTAATTAAATGAAATGTGGGACAGTATTGAAATACAGTCACCTCAGACTGGTATTGAAATAGGAATGATGCATTGTCCAATTTCACATCTATATCAAAGCCCACATCGAATGGTACTAAAAAGATACCATTACAGGGGCCATGCAAAGCGAATTATTCTTTAGCCATTCACTAATTACTCAAGAATTTCGAAAGTCTTGACAAAAGACTTGGTAATGTGTGTTTTTGGAAGGAATCTTGACAAAGGACTCTGTAATGTTAGTCTAAATTAGAATTTTGTTTCGAAGAGATTGCAATTCAACGTGTAAATCAGAATTTCTTTGAAGAGGTTGAATATCATTTCCTCCATAGTTTTGTATGAGTTAAATTCTTGCTGTGTCCTCTTAAGTGGACAAACATCTTTTAAGAAGTTGGCTCCATACCATCCCAGAGTTTCATTGCTGAAGTTTGACATGAAAGTTGGTTTAACTAATTCTGTTTCAGTGTTCTTCCCTCAAAACACCTATTAATAACCGTTACCTAAAACATGTTTTACACAATTTAATTCATTTATTTATTAATAGTGATATGTATAGATTTTATAGGACTGAGAATAAGTTAGATTTAGTTTGGATGGACAGACTGCTGAGCACCCTCAACCAAAGATTCATCACAACACATCCTTAACGAGTTGTAAAACCAACTTTGAACTAAATTGCAGAGCCCTTTTAAAACCAACTTTGAACTAAATTACAGAGCCTCTTAAAAGGGCTCTTCCAAAAATAGGCGTATGCCACTTATCGAGACAAACACACGGTATTCTTTAGTAAAAGGCGAAAGAATAGTTCGCTATGTGTTAAACTCATGGCTCCGTGAAAAGCAACTGAAGTGCATTTCCATTATATTATGATCCTAGATCTGTTCTTACCCTACGGTAGTCGATGTGGACTTCAATCAGACATGTTAACTTGGTCCTGACATAATTCAGTTTTATTTGATTTTTTTTTATTTAATTCAATCAGACATGCGTTTTTATTTGATATGCATTTAATATAAAATTTTAATTAGATCTCTACTCTGACTTTAGATAAATTCTTTACAGTTTCTATTATTATAAAATAACTAAACATCCTTTTGAAAGAATTATAAAACATATTTTTATAAAAATACTATTGAATATTTTATAAAGAAAATTTATCAAACAAAGAAACATGTTATAACTTCTTTTTTGCATAATTATTTATATTTTATAATTTTAAATTTTCTCACAAATAATTGTTATATATTTTAAATTTTAAACACCACTTTCAAAGAGTCATGAAACATTTGATATAAAAATTATCTTATAAAAAAAATTATCAAACAGGTAAACAAACATGCTATAAATTTCTTACAAATGAATTTTAAATATATTCAGCTTCTATTGTTTTAAAATTAATCATCCTGAGAATACTTTATTCACATTAAACTCAAAAATTAAGGTGCAACGGAATAAGTACCATTTAAAACTATCAAGCATTCTCTCAACATTACTCAGATACTACAAATGCATAAAAGTTTCAACTAATAATTATAGGGCTTTACCCCTAAGGGAGCCCTTCCAGAAATTCTCGAAGGCCTAAGATAAACCCAGGCCCAAGAGGGGGTTTGGAAATAGTTTTCAACCAGCAATAGACGCGCCTCGGTTAGAACCTCACTAGCTGCGTCATTGCCCCAAGCGCAAAGATACGTTACACAGCTGTCTGACTAGTAATTTATTAGCATTTCTCAGTCTCAACAAATATTCATTTCCTATGTGGGACTGAAATCACTGAAACTTTTTACACAAATGCAGCTTTCCAAAGTAATGGCCAATTGAGTGACAATTTCATGCGTTTTATCGGTTTGTGCGGAGTTGGCTGCATTATCCTACTAATGTTGCCCTAAGATCCTATGGCTTAGAAGTGTCAATAATTATTTTGTATGATGTTCGCTGCAGTTTGACTATCTTAAGAGTTTGGAGATTGAAGAAAAGATTGACAAAATCAGATGGTGCCTAACAGCTAATGGGCCCTCTGCCTTCTCTCTACGAAAGATAAAATGATCAAATTTTGGAAGATATGCTTAGTGCTGTCATTATTCAATTGACAAAATGTGCACAAAGTTTTATGGTGGAGGAACTAACTTTTGATCACTTGTTTCAAATGTACACAGTTTTTTTGTTTCAGGAGATGTATTAATGCTTGAGCTCATGTATCTTTCTAATTGGATTCAAATTCAATTGGCAAGGCTTAGCCTTCTGAAGTTACCAATTACATTTTTGAGGTGTACTTATTAATAGCATGATGTAGTATCATAATGAGTCTGTCATGCATGGTGCTCTCTGAAGGGTATTTGAACCTTTTGCTTGTGTAAATGTTTCTTGCCCCACATCTTTTTGGCTTATAACTGTACGGATATAAAACTTTCTATAAATAATTTATTATAAACAATAAATATATAAGCCAAACTCTATTGTTCATCACCCAATTACGAAGCTTTTTCAGACATTTCATAGAAATAAAACACTCTTAACTACTTGAACTAGTACATTTCTACATCATAAATTTAAATGTCATAAAGGTTCTCACTATCCACATTTAGTAAATAATTATTTATTTAATTATTTAATTTTCTCAGGTCTTATCGTAGGTCCAGGAAGAAGCCCCCACCTGCTTTTATCCTCTTTATGCATGTTCGATTCAACACCTTTAGATCTCTTCGGAGTTGAAGAGAATCCTTTCCAGACTATTAATTCTCGATAGATTATTTTGTTCCAATAGTTTTAGTCGACCAATTTCAACTTTGTAAGTCGGGATGTGATTTTGGTCCAATTCTTTCAGCCTCACTATGTCGACTTCCCAATTCTTCCTTAAATCCTTTTGTCGGCCAATTTTGTCCACGTATTCTTTGATAACTGGAACGAGTTGGTTCATATATTCAGCAAGGCCCTAGGTTTGTTGTTCAATTCGACCCAATGGGTTTGTTGTTCAATTCCACCCAGTGAGTTTGTTGTCCAATTCAACCCAAAGCCGTAACTAACGGGATTGGAGGAGGTTGAGAGGCCTCGATGATGAGTTCAAATTGATGACTTTGGTTGCCAGTCATGAAAACGAATCAAAAACTGAGAAGTAAAAACTAAAAAAAACAAAATAATAAAATGAAAATTATTAAATAAAAAATAAATATAAATGAATAAGATGAAAACTACAAACTAAAACAAATAAATAAAATGAAAATAATTAAATAAAAAGAATACAATAAAAAACAAACAATAAGTGCAATAAAATAAATACAAGAAATAATAAATAATAATTTAAATTTAAATACAAAATATACAAAATACCTAATATGAATACTTCTATTTTTTTTGTCAAAGTAAATACTCGATTTAAATAAATAAAGACTCAAAGTAAATATTTCACCCGGTTAATAAATTACATTTATAAAGGCTTTTTTTATGCATACATTTCCAAAACAATGTGAGACAAAAAACATTTACACAAGCATAAGGTTCAAAGGGTATGTCATTTTAGGATATATTATCTACACCCTTCACATGCTACTTTTACAAACAGTATGTAATTTTAGGGAATATCATATATATCCTTCACATGCTACGATTGCTACTTTTATAAACGGTATGTCATTTTAGATATCATTTATACCTTTCACATGCTACTTTTACAAACGGTATGTAATTTTAGGAAATGTCATCTATACCTTTCACATGCTACGATTGCTACTTTTATAAACGGTATGTCATTTTAGAAGATATCATCAATACCCTTCACATGCTACTTTTACAATATTTTTCATATGCTATTTTTACAAACAGTATGTCATTTTAGGAGATATCATTCATACTCTTCACTTGCAACTTTTACAAACGGTACACCATTTTAGGGATATCATCTACACCCTTCACATGTTACTTTTTACTACTTTTACAAATGATATGACATTTTAGGGGATATCATCTATATCATAAACTAGGGGATTAAACAAGATAAAAGTTATGTCGGAGTTGATTTTATTCACGAAACTTAACATCAATAAAAGGTAGAAAACAACGTTATCACACATACACCAGAATATATCACATGCAATAATGTATTGGCTCTAGAGGGAGTATGCATGCTAAATGGATACCTCGATTGTTTGCTTGTGTAAATGGTTATATAAATGTCAGTTAATATCGGCTTAAGACTTACTTTGGAATCTTACTTTTGACAAATAAGCCGAGGTCTTCAATTTTAGGTAATTTTGTATGTTATATTTAAATATAAATGATTATTTATCGTTTCTTGAATCTATTTTACTGCATTATTTATTATTTGTTTATTTTTTGTATATTATTTATTTATTTATATCATTTTTATTTAATAATTTTTATTTTATTTTGTTTTGTTTTTAGTTTGTAGTTTTTTAGATTTCTTTCTATGGTGGGTAGTCAGATTCAATCCTCTGAGTTCATCCCCAAGGCTTCTCAGCCTCATCAAACTCATAACTTTGTTGCACATTTTTTTACCCTTTTGGGATCTGAGTCAAGGCGAATTAGTTTACTTAAGCACTTGAGAGGGTCTGGTAGTACGCCTGCTAAATAGGCACTTTGATCCCACATCGTTTTGGTTATGAAATTCCTGATAATAGACATTATATATATAGAAGATAGTACGGGTTTCGTAATTACTTCGGAATTGACTTCTAACAAATAACCGGAGTCCTCATTTTCAGGTATTCTTTTATGTTATTCTTAAATTTATGATTATTTATCGTTGTATGTATTTTTTTATTATTTGTTTGTTATTTTAATTTATTTATTTTTATTTAATAGTTTTTATTTTATTTTGTTTATTTTAGATTTTAGTTTTCTTTTTATGGCCCGAAGTTAGATTCAACCCTCCCATTCCCTCTCATCCTCTGTCTCTTTAGTTACCCTAGTTACCACACTAGCACAACCCTGCCATCACTCATCAAATTCACATATTTGGAATTACTTAATGTATGTACCCTTTCTTGTAATAAATTTAAATCTACAATCCAAAATAGGCTTCCCACACCAGGGACGAAAGAAATTAAAGAGAGGGAAATAGAGGGACGAAAGAAATTAAAGAGAGGGAAATAGAGACAGGGTCAGATATTCATCCCCGAGGCTTCTCAGCCTCCCCAAGTCTCTGTAGTTACGGTCCTCGCTAATCGATTTCGACAACGAACTCAGGGTGGGACGGAAAATTTGAATCAGCTCGCTCCGATTATTCAGGATGCGACAGAAAATTTGAATCAGCTCAATCCGATAATCATGGTGCGATAGAAAATTTGAATCAGCTCGCTCCGATTATCGAAGATTATGAGGCTAAAATCAAACGGCTGGAGGACACAGAGAAGATTCGTAACGCAGAGATCGCAAGATTGAAAGATGTGGGAAAGAAACGGGACGAAGACTTAGCTAGGCTTGAGGACTTAGCGAAGAAATCTGAAGCGGACCTAGCTAGGCTTCAAGATTTAGAACAAATTCGGATCCTCGCCTACAAGTCTGAGATCGGGCGGCTCAAAAGATTTGAACGACGATCTATGGCCTGAATTCATGATCTCGAGGAGGATAAAGAGGAGTTTGAAGATGACCTTACGCATGCTTAGAAAGGAAGAGAACAGGTGTTTGTATCAGTTAGATGTGGCAAGATGTGAGAATCTAATGACTAGCTTGTAGTAATTAGCATGTGGAAACCTTTCTCGCAATTTCCTCATAGATAGGTTGCATCTGGAAAACCTTTCTCTCAATTTCCTCTTATTAACCTGCAATAACTAGCGTTTAAAG